>Ga0210085_1000029_pt1 | contig 66132 bp, 69 predicted proteins | sample China_Galinas_PW_5_FD_184866 | JGI IMG/M metagenome (GOLD analysis project Ga0210085, IMG submission 184866) | Wetland microbial communities from San Francisco Bay, California, USA, that impact long-term carbon sequestration - China_Galinas_PWC_D1... | ecosystem: Environmental > Aquatic > Marine...
AGACAATGTGCATTGCAATGTCTGGATGTCGGCAGCGGTGCCTCGTATCTTCCCAGAAAGAAATTCTTGGCAGCCGGACAGCCGTATTCCATGGCGCATTTTTCAAGGTGCTTTACCAGCCGGTTGTCCGGCAGTTCTCCTTGAATTATTCTGATTCCCGCAACGACATCTTCGGGTTTCATCAGACGCAAATCCTGTCTCCTCTCCCGATCCACTCGTATGACGGCAGTTCTGAATTTATCATCGTGCCATCCGACGGCGCCGTATGAAAACAAGGGGAGAAAGCCGGCATTTTTGTTTTCTTTAAAAGCACTTACGAAAGAGATGACATATCCGGGAGAATTAAATGCCGCCACCGGAAAGATCGATTCGCCTGGAGAGAGAGGATTTTTCAGTAGTGATTCTATTCGATGATGCTTTATGTTATACACCAACGGCTTTCTGTCCGGCATCAACATCAGCTCTCCCCCAAAAGGCATATTCATCGTGTCATTTATTGTCAGCGGGACTAAAGACGAGCCGGCCATTCCCACAGCCGCATATCCTTCAAGATCAAAAATTTCTCCGGCTTTATTGGATACAATCGCTGTAACAAAATTTTTTTTCTTTTGCATAGACGTGTTGCCTTTTATCGGTGTTGCTAAAAATGTAACATTCTAGTTTTTTGAAAACATTCCCGCTTTAGATATAATTAAATTTTTGCTGAAAGAACTCGTGGATAAGGGCTCGTAATGAAAGAACCTGCCCAGGCTATTCATAAAGATCACCGCTCTAACAGGAACGTTTATACATAACGTTAAATTGTCTTTGGTTCTTTCAAAACGATTCCTAATCCACTCAGACAGCTTCCAGACAAAAATTTAATCATATCAAAAGCTCCTTTGAAGTCGATTTGTTTCAAAAAGATAAATATTATATTATCAAATTTGGTAGGTTGTGTACATCCGAACCTGAAATTATATAATGTTTGCAAAGGGAAAAATAATCAATTATTTTGAAATTGATACAATCTATTTGCGGAGGAATAGGCTATGAAAACGTATCGAAAAGAATTATGGTTTGAAGTGCCGACCCGGCGTGCATTGATCAATATTACGCCTCAGGTGGAGGCCTGTCTCAAGGAGAGCGGCATCAAAGAGGGGCTTGTGCTGGTTAACGCCATGCACATCACGGCCTCTGTATTTATAAATGACGACGAAGCCGGCCTTCATCATGATTACGAAATCTGGCTTGAAAAACTGGCGCCCCACGAGCCGGTTTCACAGTACCGGCATAATGTTGGAGAGGACAATGCAGATGCGCATATGAAAAGACAGATCATGGGCCGGGAAGTGGTTGTGGCCATTACAAAGGGTCGGCTGGATTTTGGAACCTGGGAACAGATATTTTACGGCGAGTTCGACGGACGAAGGCGCAAACGGGCTCTTGTGAAGATTATTGGAGAATAACCGGTTTTTAGATTCCAAAATGTTATACTCTTTTATCAAAGGTTTGGGTGAGACCGTGATCTGTTTCGGTGATCAAAGGATCAGCTGATCTCCATATACGTTGAGACGACTTAATTTAGGTTTAAATCAGTTCAAATGGATCATCGTCGGACGGCAGATACGCCCTTTTGATGGGTCCCAATTGATGTCCGTATAAATTGCCTCGATTCGAAAAATTAAGAATCATCAACATGAGTTCAGCGCCGCGAAGCATTCCCAGACATCCCCTCGCTGCATGGGTCTCAGAAAAAATTTTCACATCATCCCTTCGAACAGATGGACCTGCCATTATAACAGGGACAGGTTCTCCGGAGTGTATCATGGGCGAGATGCTCGGAGTTGAATGATCCGCTGTGACGACCACCAGCAGATCTTCTTCCTTTTCAACGGCATTTAATAGTTCTTTCAACCCCCGGTCAAGCCGGGAAATTTGATCCTTTTTGTAAAGCGGATCTCCGGTATGGGCGGCTTCATCAGGAACTTTGGTGTGCACGTGAATAAAATCGTGCGTTGGATCGGACAGGGCCAGGCGGATCCGATCTTTTAAGTCCAGACCCGGATCATCGGAGTCCTGAACCGATCGATATTCGATCCCCAGTTCATGGGCCAGGCCTTCATAGACGGAGGGCGAAGCTATCATCAGTCCATTGAGGCCCCAGCGTTGCTGAAAAGGCGGCAGGTCGATACGGCGGCCGCTTCGCTGAGTGACCAAAAAATATTCCGGAGGTTTAAATTCTTGGAATAGATCCCTGATCATGGTTTTTTTAAGTTGGTGATAACAGAAGGTAAGGTAGTTGTTCAGTGCCCTGGCGGTCCGTCGGCTCTTTTCCGGCTCCGGATTTTCAGACAATGGAACAATTTTGCTGACCGGCTTTCCGAGAATTATCGGATCCGAGTCAGATACATACGGGGAAACAGGGCCGTTTAAAACCAGGATGGCATCATTGCGCCGGGTTTGCTGAAGCCGGATGCTGACACCTTCGGATTCATAGCTGCTGATGACAGAATACAGACGGCTGATGTCTTCAAATGTACCTTTGATGTTATCCCGACCCAATGTCAGAACAGGTCGGTTGTTTTTCCATGTGACACCGGAAATGTGTGCCAACACCAACACGTCATCATTATGAAAAGAGACGCCTTCACCCACGGCCTCAAATAGTCCCCGGCCGGGAAAATTTTTCAAATCGTAGCCAAAAAGCAGAAAGTGAGCTGTCTCACTGGGAAAGCAGAGTCCAGGGCTTGAGGGGTGAAACAAGCCATTTCCCCCCAATTCGGCCAGGCGGTCAAGGTTAGGGGTATCTGCAGCTTCAAGGGGCGTTCGATAATTCAGGATATTGCAAGATCGATCGCCTAACCCATCTAAAAGGACCAGGATAACCTTCATTCAACACCTTTATTGATGGACACTATTTAATTCAGGGGTCGGGATATTCTTATAAATAGCCGCTCGCTGCATGGATAATCTTTTTTTAAACCGCATGAACTCGTGGCAAGGGATCGTAATAAAGAACAGGTAACTATCTTTGAAAAATCAGTAGCTTGATATCACCATCTTAAAATTTCTTTTAAAGATACGATTTCGGCATGCGTCTGTTCTTTCTAACGATCCCTAAGCCACTCAAACAGCATCCGATTAAAAAAAAGATCATCCATTCCGCTATATTCAAAGATTTAGAAGAAAAATACCCCGAGGGCTCATTTAATTCAAGGTCCGGAAAATTTTTACCGGAAATGCTTTCTCAATATACTCGTCTATGATCTGTTTTGTCCACAGCAACGGTTGGGCGTCTCTTATTTCGATGACCCACCAGAGACAGCCGATTCTTCGCAATATATCCAACCGTTCTTTGATGTCTTCGATTCCATCCGGCGGCATATGTCCCATCCCGGAAATTTCTGTGTGATAGATATGTGCATTATGGACCCGATCCGGATGGGGGGAGACAAAATCTTCAGGGGAAAAATATTGGTTGCTGACAGATTCACTGGCCTGTGCATGGCCGATGTCAAAGGTCATCCCTGCGCCGGTACGACGAATCAATTTTTCAAAAAGATTGGGTTTGCTGGTCCATCCCCAGGCCAGGTTTTCCAGACAGACCCTTACGCCGCGATCAGCGCCGTACTGAACCAGGTCTCGTAAATTGGTGATGGTTCTTTCCCATGACAGTATGCGTGTGGTATCATGGCCGAGTCCCACATGTAAGGTCAAGAATTTGCCATTGGTTTTGGAGACCAGTCGTATAACGCGCTGGAAAAGGTTAAGGGCGGATAATACTTTAGAAGAATCCTCGTGGCCGAGATCGACTTTCATAAATGGGCAGTGATAACGAACCTCAAGGGGATTCAAGGTGAATAGACGCTCGACCCACCGGGTTTCTTCCAAAGGACTTGACGGAAGTTTTTCCATATTAAACGACCAGTCTACGCCTGAAAACTCATTATCAAGCGCAAATTCTTTAAGCTGTTTGATATCATCGAAAAGGTTGCACAGCGCAACTTTTGGTTTCATTGAATACTCCTAACAGGTTTCAAATTTGCTATGATTTGTTTCGCAATCTTTACATGATTCGGTATGTTCCCGGATATATATTCCCGGACGATCTTCTCGGTACATGGGATGGCAAATTCATTGAGAAAGCGCACAACCTGTGTTTCATTTATTTCAACCGAACCGTCAACCGAGCGATAGTTGCCCGAAAGACAGCAGTACAGTTGCTCCTTACTCTCTTGCCAGTCCATCTGCAAAATCGCTTCTATCTCTTGGCTGCGGGTGATTTTGCGAAGTGGCAGGAGCAGTTGAATGCTGAATGTCTCGGTCAGGCTCTTATACAAATCCAGAGCTTCGAGGATCTGGTTTATCTTTACGGAACCGTTATGACGTTCACGCTCACCGGATATAATGGGAATATTTTTAAGTAAAAGCGCCAAAGGAATACGAACCGCATGCAAATACATGTGGCAACCAATACAGGGGGTATAAAAATCGTATATAGACAACAGTTCACTGATAAAGGCTCCGTTGAGGGCTTTCCAAAAACCCGGGGAACCCAGAACAATCAAAGGATGAACCCGAACTTTGGGTAAACGGCTCTTCAGCCGTAAAAGCGCCTGGTTTACGATATCCCATGGGCCGTATTCTGTTCCGGTATATACGTAAGTGGGCAATAAGTCAGTAAAGCCGTATTCCTGAATGCTTTTCACTGCGGCGGCGATGCTGTCACGGCCCGCGATTTCAACCATGGCCAGTTTTGAAATGGACCGGTAGTTTTCAATGGACGGGTCGGAAAGGAGCCATTTTGGAAAGTCGATAACTATGTCGGATTTGTTTAAAAACAACTCCTGTAATTGTTTCTCATATGTTGATGGTAAACTCTGCATGTCACTATTTGAAACGCTCTATTCAGGTATTAAATTGATTGATGTAAAATAACATCATTGCCTGAAATTGCCAGAAGCAGTCCCCGGCGATTGGTGGCTTTTGCCACCCGCAACCACTTTTCTTTGGTCAAGCCGCGTGCCAGTGTGGTGAGCAGAAAAGCGCCTTTAAGTTTCTCGCTTCCTTTCATAAACATAAACTGGCGATGGTTGGTGAAAGCAAATAGAAGATGCCCGTTGGACAGTAAAAAATTGTAGTCACCCGGATACTGATCAATCATTTGTGAAATACTGTCTGCCAGGGTATTGAAAAGCTTCTCAGGCTTTTCATCATGCCTGTGATGGTCTTCCATGCAGTCCCGGAGGTATTCAAACGCTCTGGCCGAGTCGCTGATGGCATCTTTAATGGCAATGCCGCTGCTTTTGTAAGATTCAATGGCCGGTGCCTTGCCGTTATGGGCAAAAAGCCAATCATGTCCGCCGAATTTTAGAACAAAGGGATGGGCATGGCACTCGTCCACGAGCCCGCTGGTTCGAAAACGGAGATGGCAAATGATAATTCTGCTCTTTACGACGCGGGCCAGCCTCTGAAAACTGTCGTGCAATTGACCTGAGTGGAAAATCTGTTCAGCCGATTTTTCAACCAGGGCATGTTGTTTACGAAAAAAACCAATGCCCCAGCCGTCCATGTTCTTCTTGGCCCGAACTGCAAAAATCGGTAAAAATTCCGGGGCCGAATAATCTTTTTTGGCAGACAAAGCAAAGAGGTCACACATATTTTAACGGGATAACAAGTTATTATAGAGATTTTTTTATTTAAGTTTGAATTCTCCGTCCGGATTTCTCATACATCACCGGCATACAACACATCCGGACCGGCAATCACCAAAAGCTCACCTAAAGATTGTGGGTCCGGTGTTATGGGGTGCCAATCGGTGCGACTCAGCCCTTCCTTGACGGAAGTAACCAGCAAAATATCTCCCATACTTTCGGAAACCTTGAGAATCATCAGCTGTCGGAAGTTACAAAAGGCAAAGAGAAACGATTCATTGGCAAGAAAAAAGGTGTATTTCCCGGGATAGTCATCTAAAAGCTCTTGGATAGCGATGCGAAGAGCAATGTATACACTGATATACGGGTTTTTGTGGTGCAGCAATACCAATTGATCTCTTAAATATTCGAAAATTCTGGCCGTATAGACATCGACTTCCAGCCGAGGTGTTTCTCTGGTCTGATATGCATTAATGTTTTCAACAACGCCCACCTGGGCAAACAACCAGTCGTGATCCAGAAAGGTAAGATTGAAGGGGTGGAGTTGCGCACTGTGGTGACCGCCGCTCTTCGGGCAGTTGATATGGGATATAATTATCCGGCTGTCGATGACCCGGGCAAGCCTCTGGAAGCTTTCATGAACCTGCTGATCGCTAAACACCTGCTCTGCGGATTTTTCCACCAAAGCCTTATCCTCGCGAAAAAAACCGATACCCCATCCGTTCATATTTTCACTGCTCTTTTCTGCGAAGATGGGCAGATAGTCTTTGGGTGTATAATTGTAGCCTGCCGAGATGGCCAATATGTCACACATGATTACACCAGATTTATTAGTTAAATAATTTTATATGTTTTACGGACTGATTTAGGATAGCTGGCGCCTGCTTGATACGCTCCTGATAGCCAAATTCGTTGTAAATCTTATAGATGGTTGCCAGCCATTTGTTCGCTTCAGGATAGTAATAGATATCCGGAGCGTGACCCTGGCTGAGTTCTATAATAAACTGGGTGAAAATGATCCATTGGATGGCTTCATCTGCCTTATCCAGAAGGGCTGAGTGATAGCGAAATTCAATGGTGGAGCGATACCAGTAGGAGTGCAGATTCAGACCGTGGTAGCGGGTCTTGTCGTAGCGTGAATTCACACCACGCTTTGCATCGTAACGGTTTTGAAGCGAATACCAGAGATCTTTGATTTGGCAATTGCGGCCATCATGATCGCCTTCACAGACATCCAGGAAGGCTTTCACGTCAATTTCCATGGGACGACAGGTTTCAGCATCCTGACGTTCTCCCGGGATCAGCAGGTAAAAGAGATCTTCATAGTTGTGAACGATGCGTACAAGCTGCTGGAGTTCTTTACAGTTGTAAGCTGACGGGTCAACACCGTGATGGACATGCATTCCGCAACTTGTATCGATATCAATTCCTTCAATTGATTTGAGAAATTGGAAAGCGTTGAAAACTTGCATCAGTCCTTCTAAGCCGCTTAAGATCGGGCTGATCAGTTCAGCACCACATCTGGTGTGTCCTTTGCCTCGAACCGATGAATCTTTTTCGAAGTGCCAGGAGTCTCTGTCATCACCGATGGATACCCCGCAATCCTTGATGAGATCAACGATGTGTTGCCCGTTTTTGGCCCTGGAGGAAATGTTGTAAGGTTTAATGATACCGTTATTTGTCGGCATGGAAACATAATTCAGCCCGAAAAATTCGATTTCCACACCAAAGGTTCGACCGGTGAAGTTTCGCAGCATGGGGTACTTTTTCTTGAGCCTTGAAACAAGATTGTCAAACTTATTCATCAATGTTCCTTAATGGCAAATTTTTTGTTTTTTGTAACAAAACAAATCTAAACGGTATCATGATTCTCTTACCAATGATTGATTACTCAGCTATGACGGCTGAATCGCCAATTTGCTCCCGCAGCCTATACTGAGGGAGTTTTATAACATCGTAACACGATTTTATTTTACAATCATTCTTACATCTGCCACCTGTATTCCATTCGGGTAGGCGAAGACAGGATTAAGATCGATCTCAATAATATCCGGAGACCTTTCTGCCAGCCGAGCAACAGTTAACAGGCAGTCTGCCAGGGCCTGTTCATCCACCGCCGGCCGGCCGCGATAACCGGAGATGAGACCGTAGCCTTTTATTTCCCGGATCATGGTTATGGCCTCTTCCTTTGTCAGGGGAAGAAGTCTGAAGCTCACATCCTGAAAGATCTCCACCATGATACCGCCAAGGCCAAAAAGAATCACCGGGCCGAATTGAGGATCGCGATTCATTCCAACAATGACCTCCAGTCCGGGTGACGCCATTTTGCTTACCAAGACGCCATCCACCCGGGCTTCGGGATTGTTGAGTTTCACCGCTGACAGCAACATATCGTAGGCCTTTTCAACCGCTTCAGCAGAACTTAGATCGAGCTGTACACCGCCGACATCGCTCTTATGCAGAATATCGGGAGAGATGATTTTAAGCGCTACCGGAAAGCCCTGTTCCTGTGCAATCTGAACGGCATGGGTCCGGCTGTCCGCCAGCGCAAATTCTGTGCAGGACAGGTCTTGTTCGGCCATGCGTGAAAATGCCTGATGAAGCGGCAGTTGCCGGCCGGCGGCCGGGACAATCAGGGTCGGCTTCTGGGGTGCATCCAGCGTTTTACGCTCAAGGACCTGGGCCAGGGCCTTTATTCCGCGCTCGGGAGTGGGAAAAACCGGAATTCCTCTAAGGTGCATGCGCTCACTTTCGTAACGTTGGACGTCAGCCCCTCCATAAAAGATAATCAGCTCATTGGCATTAGGCGTTACGACACTGGAGGCATCTTCCACCGGATCTCCAAAAATCACCCCCAGTGTATCATAGTATTTGCGGGTGACCTCAATGACATCGCCAAACATTTGAGCGGTGGCATCTCCGGTAAGATCAATGGGATTGGCCTTTATGGCATGAGCCGGTATGAGCGGCGTTATGGCCTTCACCGCCTCTTCGGGCAGCGGGGAAACGTCCAAACCTTCTTGCTCAGCCTGGTCTGTTGCCAGAATGGCGGCACCTCCGGATGTGGTGATAAAAAGAATACGATTGCCTTTTGGCGGTTTCAGATAAGCCAATGCCTTGGCATAGTCGTAAAATTCTTCTGCTGTGTAGGCCCTGCAAATGTTATATTTTGAAAAAAGCGCTTCATAGATGGCATCAGCACCGGCCAAGGCTTTAGTGTGGGACTCGGCAGCGACCTTTCCCTTGGGGGTCCGGCCGGATTTGAGGACCACCAGCGGCTTTTGAAGTTGCTCCACCGCTTGAATGAATTGTTCGGGACGTTTGATCCCTTCGATGTAAGCAGCGATAACCTCGGTGTTTGGGTCCTGGTTGAAATATGCGATGAGGTCAGTCTCATCGACGTCAGCACGGTTTCCCATGCTGACAAAACTTGACGTCCCCAGTTTATCCTCGGACAACCCGTCCATCATGGCGGCGCCCACCGTGCCGCTCTGGGAAATGAGCGCGATCTTGCCCTGGCAGGTGAGCAGTGGCCAGGATGCACACAAAGGATGATGGGGATTGTTTACGCCCTGGCAGTTGGGCCCGATGATACGAACGCCGAATTCTTGCGCCGTCTCGACAACCTGATTTTGGAGCGCCTCGCCTTCGTCACCGGCCTCACTAAAGCCGCCGGTAATGATCACCGCGCCTTTCACACCGGCCTCACCGCATTCCTGGACGGCCTGGGGAACAAATCGGGCGGGAATGATAATAACAGCCATGTCAGGGGCTTCTGCAATATCTTTGACGCTCTTGTGACAGACAAGGTCAAGAATCACATCAGCCTTGGGGTTGATGGGATAAACAGACCCTTTAAAGCCGCTGTCAAGGATGTTTTTCAGAATTTCGTAGCCTATTTTGTCCGGACTGGTCGAGGCACCGATAACGGCCACACTTTTAGGTTTTAGAATCGCATCCAACTGGCGAATGGGATCCGTCACTGCCATGGTCTACCTCCCTTGATTGCGGTTGAAACGGAGTGTTATTCTGAAAAGGTCTATAGCAGGTTCATTAAATGTCAAAAGTAGATGGAGTCCTGAGTTTTTGTTGCTGAACCCCGATCCCTGACCCCTAACCCCTGTCTATGATTCTTTTCCTGCTTTTTTTGCTACATTGCTATTAAATTTTTCGGCATTGATGATAAAACGAAAATGAGTAGCTTCACCGATTTTATCCACTTCGTCAAATCCCTCTACTTCAAAAGCCAGTTTTGGGCCGTCAACTGCTGTCAATTTGGCACTATAGCGGACCTTCATCCCCAGAGGTGTAGCTGCCATGTGTTTGAATTTCATGCCGGTTCCGACAGTTTGCTCACCTTCACCGAGGTGAGGGAGGACCATCTCGGCACAAACTGCTTCCATATGTCCAACCATCACGCTTGTGGCATAGACATTGGGCACGTGGGGGAAGACCTTTTGCGCAGACATATCTTCTGTGGTTTCTCGTTCAATTTCATGGGTGATTCCAACTTTCAATCCTTGGGTCATTGTTTAACCTCCATATTATAAGTAAAAAAATGATACATAATATCAATCATATATGATCCCCTCAATGGTATGAAAAACCCTTGCCATCAAGGGGATCATCTGTCACCTACCTTTTCGGATATAATTATCTTTTTTCGATATCTACAGAATCGAAGAGGAAAAATAATATAAATAATATTCTAACGTATTGGTATAAGTCAACAAACATTTAACTCTCAGCCACTTGATTCCATGGAATCTTGAAATTCGAAATCAAATGTTTGAGTGGTTACGGGATTTCAACTCCGGATTCCGCTACAATCCCAAAAAGTGTTTCACGCAGGTGCGGATGACCCATAAGCTGTTCCCCGCTGCCGGCCAGTGTTATTTTTCCTTCTTCCAGTAGAAATGATTTGGTCGCTACCCTCAGGATTCGGCGAACATGCTGACCGGCTAAAAACAGCGTTACACCATTACTGCGGATTTGCTTAAAGGTATTGCACAGACGATTCACATCCCTTGGTGCCAGACCCAGAAATGGGTCATCCAAAAGAATAAGGCGGGGGCCGCTCATCAGGCCGCGAGCAATGGTCAGCATTCTTTTTTGACCCCCACTCAAAGTTCCGGCCATTTGTCGCCGTTTTTCAGCAAGTACAGGAAAGATTTCAAATACAAAAGAGAGTCGATCCCCCTTTTTTTCTCTGGCAACAAAAGCGCCAATATCCAGGTTTTCCATCACACTCATAAAGGGAAATACATTCATTCCTTCCGGCACATAAACCAGACCCCGGCGGACCACATCGTATATCGGAAGCGTTTGTATCTCCTCATGTTGATAATGGATCAACCCTTTTATTGGACGCAGAAGACCGGAGATTGCTTTCATCAATGTGGTCTTTCCCGAACCATTGACGCCAACAACGGAAATGATTTGGTTGGCGCATACCGATAGATTGATCTTTTTCAAAACCTGAATGTCACCGTAATGAACACTTAGGTTGCACACTTTTAAAAGAGGTTTTTGAATCTCCATAATTTATCTCAACTTTCAAAGACCTGGGGTTAGGGGCCAGGGCTCAGGGCTCAGATTTTTTTCAACAAAATTTCGTAATTCATTGAGCATTCAGCCAAATTCAGAAGTTTTATCCATTAGTTTTTTTAGTTAGGAATATAATTCAACCTTTCAGCTATCCATTTCCTGGTCGCTGATCCCTGACACCCGACATCTGACCCCTAATCACCTTCTTCATCCTGGTGCCTCAGTCCCAGATATGCCTGTAGAACATCCCGGTTCCGCATGACCTTATGGGGTGGTCCTTCTGCAATTTTTTCCCCGTGATCGAGTGCCAGCAGACGATCGGAAACCTTTAAGCTCAAATTTAAAAAATGGTCAATAATAAGAAGGGTTACGCCTCGTTCTCGTACCCTGTTTATCAGTTGGATCGCCTGTTTCACCAAAACCGGGCTGAATCCTGCCGCAACTTCATCCAAAAGGAGCAGTTTCGGGCGTGTTGCCAGAGCCCTGGCCAGATCCAGTCGCCGTTGTTCACTGAGGGTGAGTTGGCTGGCGGGTATGTCGGCTTTATGGGCGATGCCGACAATTTCCAAAAGCTCTTTTGCCATCTGTTTGTCTTCAGGGCAGGCATGAAGAGAAAATCCTTTACCAAAAATATGGCCGACCAACACATTTTGCAGCGTGCTCATCCGAGGGAACGGTCTGGAGGATTGAAACGTCCTGCTGATGCCCAAACGGCAGATCTTGTGCGGTTTAAAATATGTGATGTCAATGCCTTCAAACAGGATATTTCCGCTGCTGGGACGGTATCGGCCACAGATCAAATTAAACAGCGTTGTTTTGCCGGCACCATTGGGGCCCACCAAGCCCACGATCTCTCCTTCGCTAACGGAAAAATCAATATTGCTCAGGGCGCAAAAATTGTTAAATGTCTTATTTAATGATTTTAATTGTAACAGTATCACGATGTGTTCCGCAACCTCCCCCAGAATCCGTTCGGCATAAACAGCACGGTCAGGATTAACACAGCACCGTAAAGAAATTCGTGACCCGCCGGAAGAAGGGGATGAAAAATAAATTGATCCACAGGATAAAGAATCATGGCTGCAAGCGCAGGCCCAAGAATTGTAAATCGTCCCCCACATATGGCAAGGATCATGGGTATGGCTGAAAAGTGAAGTCCATAGACCAATCCGGGCTCGATATAGCGGACAAGATGTGCATAACATGCGCCGCTGACACCGGTAAAAAAGGCGCTCATTAGTAGAGATAACAATCGATATTTGGTTACGTGGATGCCGACGGCTTCTGCTGCAATTTCCTCATCGCGGATCGCTTCGAGTGCCAGCCCCATGTTGGATCGAAATACAAACGTTACTACACCCAGCAATACCAAAGAATACACAAATACAAGGTAATATGACGCCGTGGTCCCGGCTCCAAAATCCACATGCCAATCTCCCATACGAAGCGTTGGAAGTCCGGATATGCCGACCAGCCCTAGAGACCCTTTGGTCAATGCATCCCAGTTGCCTGTTATCACTCTGGGGATTTCGACAAATGCCAGAGTTGCCAGAGCAAAATAAGCACCTCTCAATCGCAGGCAAATCAGGCCCATCATCAGTCCCAAACCTGCTGCAAATAGGCCGGCTAAGGGAATGGTAATCCATGGGGACAGACCCTGTTCGAGACTGAGCATAGCAGAGCCATAAGCGCCAACACCGAAAAAGGCCGCGTGTCCCAGGGAAATGGAACCGCTGACACCTAAAAGATTCCACGCCAAGGCCAAAGAGGCCAGAAGCAGGGCATGGGTAAAAACCTGCAAGATATAATCGTTGGATTGAACCAGCGGTGGCAGCGTGAGCAATAACAAGAGCCCCAGTACAAAGCCGACACCATAGGTCTTTGATCCATTAATTCGGTTTTTTGAAGTAAAATAAACCATCGGTTTTTTGACTGGATAAACAGGATATTTTATATTTCAATTATTCTTTACATTGAAAACCTGGTCCCTATGGCCAGGTCAGAGATAGATAGTCTTGTTTTGGAGCTTTGTGTCTAAAACCACACATTCCAAGCACCAAATTACAAATAAATCACAAATTCCAATAGTTAATGACCAAAACTCTTCACGGCGAAACGTTGTTTGTATTTTAGAATTTTGGTCATTGGGATTTGTTTGATATTTGTGATTTGATATTTATTATTTCAATCAACCAATGAAGCCCAAACAAAGCAAATCCCCTCTGTTGATAACGAAAGCTTGGTCCTCAGCGCCAGGCTTTTTACTTCATCATTCTCCTTTACCCAGAATACCGTGTGGCTTGAAAGCCAACAGGGTGAGGAGTAAAACTGCACTGACCATTTCACGCCAGCTGGCACCACAAAGAACAACGGTAAAAGATTCAGCCAGCCCAAGAATCCAGCCCGCAAGAATAATACTGCCCAGCCGGCCGACACCTGCGAAAATGGTAACGGTAATTGCCACCAGGGTGGCTTCATGACCGGTAGACGGATACAGGTAGTGAATGCAACCATAAAGAGGACCGGCCAGTCCGATGAGGACGGCGCCGATACAAAAAGCAAGGGTTCCCATGGCTGCTACATTGATACCCGCCAGAGCGGCGGCGTCTTTGTCCTGGATGGTGGCCCTCAAGGCTTTTCCCAGGTAGGTCCGATACATCAGTACATAAAGTATTCCAAGTATGATCAAAGACAATAAAAACAAAGTAAGTTGGCCGTAACTGATGTAAAATCCGGGAATGTGAAATCCCTGATTCAACATCGGAATCCGAATGAGCCGATAATCGCCGGAAAAGCAAAAAAGCATGCTGTTTTGAATCAAAACGGCAATACCAAAGCTGAGCACAATGGAGTTCAGCTCTATTGGATCACGTAGGCGGGAAAACAACCGTTGAAGCCCCAGACAAATGAGCAGTGTCACCAGAATAGCGAAAGGAAATGTCAAAACAAAGGGAAATGCCCATACTTTCCATAACCAGTAGGATGAGTAACCGGCAAGGACCAGCAATTCACCATGGGCAAGGTTAAAATTTCGAGTTACCCCGAATATGAGGGCAAAACCGAGCGCGACGAGGACATAAAATGAACCCAGGGAGATCCCGGAAACAAAGATCGTTGTCCACATAAGCTATCTCTGATCCCATGACGGCATTGGATATACCGATTGTCCGGTAGATCGATCCGGTGGATAGACAACAACGAACTTGCCTTTCTGAATCTGAACGACCACATGACGATAATGCAACGGATCTCCGTTGGAATCAAAAGTGATATGTTCCATGGGCAGAGCCAGGTCTAATTGTGTCAATGACCGGCGAATATTCTCGCCGGTAAGGGGTTGATCGTTATTCAGAACTTTTTGCATCGCCGCGATAAGGACCTTGGCAGATGTGTAACCGTGCATGTTGGTGGTATTCGGCTGACGGCCGAACATTTTATAAAAGTTATTGACGAAAGATGCAGAAGCATCCTCTGTACCCGCTTCTGTAATTTCCGGATTCCAGGCACAGGTGCTGTAAAGATAGTCGGCATCTTTTCCCAAAGCATGAATAAAGCTTTCGTAGGCAATACCGAACGGGCCGATATACGCCTTGGGGGCCATTCTATTCTCTTTAAGCTGTCTCACGAAAAGAATGTGATCCGGTGTAAAAACGGCTGAAACAATCACATCGATTTTCATACCGGCCAGTTTGGCGATCAGCGGTGTAAAATCGGGGGTTCCGGGACGAAACTTCTCAACCAGCCGGACCTTTAGACCTCGATTTTTAATACAATACTCCAACTCCCTGGCCAGTTCAGTGGCACCGGGAGTGGCGGCATGTAAAATGGCCAGACGTTGGGGTTTAAAACGCTCGATGAGGATTCCACAGAGGGGTTCAACAAATCCCTGAACCCTTGAAACCCTGAAAAAATAAGGGTTCTTATGTCGTGTCAATTCTTTTTGGAGACTGGCGCTGGCGACATAAGGAATTTTGTGTTTTTTTGCGATGGCCGCAATTGGACCGACCAGTGAATCGACATAGCCGCCGGTAATGGCCACCACGTTTTGCCATGAACATAATTCTTCAGCCCTGGAGATGGCCACATCCGGCTGGCTTTGGTCGTCCCTTGATATGAGCTGTAATTGATTTTCGCCGATACCGCCAGCCGTGTTGGCTTCGGCAACGGCAATCGCAATCCCTTGATGGATTTCAATCCCTTGCTTTGCAAACCTTCCTGAAAGGGGATTGATTTCACCGATTTTGATGACAGCGGCAAAACTTGTTTCAGTCCAGAAAATAAGAAATGAAAAACAGAAAAGGATAAACGAGAATTTATGAAGTGAGAAAAAAAAGTTTTGACGATTTTTTGGTGATGTTTTCAAAATAGAAGCCTTTTAAAAAGCTCATAGGGGTCGGGGGTCAGTTTCTTTTTTCAATTGATTTTTGCCATAGCAAAAATTCAATAATGATTAACAGTTAATTGTCAATTTAGCAGCTATCCTGGATACCAGTACCTGCCCTCCGGCAACTGACCCCCGAAACCTGATCCCTGATCTAGGACAGCATCACTTTGGATCCAACACTGTTGAGCACAAAGCTTTCGGGAAATTCTTTTTGAAACCGCTGTATGGCTTTCCAACCCGTACAGTGCATGGGCATCAGCACGTCGGGATCTATTTTTTTTAATGCAGCAACCGTTGGATCATGGAATTTTTCGAAAAACGGGCCGGACAGATGAAATCCTCCCAGGACTGCATGGATTTTTTGCTCTCCGGTGGTTTTTTGTGTAAACATCAACGTGTTGATAATCCCGGCATGGGCACATCCGGAAACCACTACCAGTCCTTTTCCCTTGAGTTTCATGGCAATGGATTGGTCGTCCAAAATCGGATCATGGACAAGTTCGCCGTTTTGTTCCATAAGGGCATTGGGCATGCCTTTTTCAAAGGGGGTGGTTCTTTCCACTTCACCGGTAACCATAATCATATCATCAGCGAGACAGACGGGTGTTTCGCTTTCTATGATGTCAACGTTTTTCCCTTCCAGATCACTTTTCACAACGGTTCTGGGCCAGATGCTTTTAACGCCATCCGGTCGTCGGGTATAACGGGGATGTCGAAAGATCCCGGGATGAAGAACCAGCGGAATGGTACGGGAAATTTTATCGAGAATGCCGTATAAAGTACCTGTATGATCCATATGCCCGTGACTTAAGACGATGGCCTCTATTTCCCCGATGTTCACCCCGAGCTGCTCCATATTGTGCAAGACCCCGACCTTTGTGTAACCGGTATCAAAAAGAATGGTATGCTTATCTTCCCCTTGATAAACCGTAACGAGCAAAGAGAGTCCGTGTTCCGCAAGCAATGTGTCGGCGTTAATTTTGCCTTCCTTTGCCAAAGGCGGCCGGACGATGATATCGGAGCTTGGGAGCAACAGATCAACATAATTGTCAATTAGTGTAGTAATTTCAACACGATCCACCGTTTTTAACGAAGCAGCTGAATGTTCATTCATGGTTTTTCCTCCATTGGGTGCTCATTACCTCCATCCGGCGTTCATTGTGGTTCATACGATCCCCATATTACGAATAATTATCGAAAGAAAACCCAGCACAATGTTTATGGGAAAAAAATAAACATGTAAAGAGATTTGTTCAATCTCGAAACATCCGAATTTTAGGTAACATGCTGCCACAAATAAAAAAACCCCTCACTCCGAAGAGTGAGGGGCGGTATTTCATTGTCTTGTTCTGCGAATCATCAATTATTTAGGTGGACGCAGATGACGTCTCAGGAGCTTGCCGGTGGGGGTACGCGGCAGTTCACTCCGGTACTCGATAGCTCTGGGAAGCTTGTAGATGGCAATGTGTTCTTTCAAGAATGTTTTGAGTTCTTCGAAGAATTCGTCACTGCCTTCCTTACCTTCTTTTAGAACCACGAAGGCTTTGGTGATCTGACCTTTTTCAGGATCAGGAACACCCACAACGCCGGCTTCGGCAACTGCCGGATGTTTTTCGATGGCTTCTTCTACTTCTGCGGGGCCTATTCGGTAACCGGAACTCTTGATCATATCGTCTTCACGGGATACGAAGAAAATGTTACCGTCTGCTTTCATGAAGACTGCATCACCCATTTGGTTCCAGCCTTTGACCACGCCTTTCTTTTGGGATCTGAGAAGTTTATTATCATTCTCGTAAGGTTTCCAATACAGGCTTCCCGAGGGGCCCTTGATAACCATGCTGCCGACTTGATCCGGCTCACAGTCATTCCATTCAGGATCGACGACCTTACACTTTACACCGGGAAGCGCTTTTCCGATGGAGTCGTGCATGGGCTCGGGATTCATGGTGTTGGAAGTTACCAGATGGAGCATTTCAGTGCCGCCCAGGCCTTCCCAGATGGGCAGGCCTGTCAGTTTTTGCCAAGCAGACAGGGTTTCGGAACCCAGAGCATCGCCGCCGGAGGTGTAAAGACGAATTGAGCTGGTGTCGTAATCCTTAAATTTGGGGAACTTCATCATCGCCCGGTAGCCGGTGGGCAGACCGGTAAGGATGGTGATTTTGTGTTTTTGAATCAAATCCAACATGTCCGGTGGTGTGAATTTTGGAATCAGAGATATGGCTGCACCGCCTTCAAAAGGCATCAGTGTAAAGGTGCCGAACCCTGCGGCAAAGGAAACCGGGGCGGCGCCGCCCAGACAATCGCCGGGCTTCATCTTGTATACATGTTTGTTGACCAATTTTGTCTCTATGACAATCGGTTTGACAAAATGAACACATCCCTTTGGCATACCGGTGGTACCTGAGGTATAGAGCATAATGCCGATATCAGTACCCTTTAGCATGGTAGCTTCCAGGTCAGCGGAACCGGCCGCGAGCATTTCTTCATAGACCATATTTCCGGCGGCTTTAACATCGTCGGGATTGCCGCCGATGGTGATGACTTTGGTGCCGAACTCAAAATTGGGTTTGGCAACCTCAACCGGAGGCATGAGCGGGGCATTGACAATAAAAAACTTCATTTCAGCATTGTTGGCCACAAATGCGACTTCTTCGCCGGACCACAGGGGTGATGTTGGAACAGGAATGGCGCCGATTTTTTCAATGGCAAAGATGGCTACCAGCGCCTGGATAGAGTTTACCAGCCGGATGCCGACGCGGTCCTGGGATTCAACGCCGACCTCTTTAAGCGCGTTGCCGAACTTGTTGACCATTTCCTGAAGCTGGGCGTAGCTGACGGTCTGGTCCATAAACTTGATGGCAGGATTGTCGCCTCTGCCTTCGCGTACATGGCGGTCAAGCAAAAAGTCTGCAAGATTCAATTCATCCGGTGTATCCGCAAACTCTTCTGGAACCACATATTCCGGCCACGTATCTTTCGGTGGCAGCATTTTTTCCGGTATTTTACCCATAGCATAAACCTCCCTAATTTTATTTGTCTGATTAATGTAACCTGTGCCTATTTCTCAACAGCCGAAGGTATATCCCTTTTTCAGCCTGCAAATTTTAGTTTGAAATACCTGAAATCGATGGTTACTAAACTCCAACACGGCAGACGTTCGGGCATATGCCCCGGGCCAATTTTTAAAAAATTCACCTCCTTTCCATAAAAATGTTGGGACCGATTGAAAGATTTTTCATAAGCCTTTCGGCTGTCTAAAAACCAAATAAATATCGTTTGGAAAAGCTATCAAACAGTTGCGTATAAAATATCCGTAAATAAATTGCAAGGTAAAAAAACATATGTATTTAAAGCCCTTTTTTTTAGTACGAAACCGGGGAAAAATGCGATGTTCGACGGTGTGTATTCTTAGATAATTTATACAGTATAATGTACTTTGGGATATCTGTTAATCTACAGGTTGTATGTTATGTGGCAAAAAACGCTATTGAAAAAACGTTTGAGCGCTTTTGTTCAATATTCCTTCAGTCACGGGGTGTTTTAAGGAGACAAAATTATAAACCCTTGTCATCCGTGCTTAATCCGCAGAATCTTAGAATTTTTTGAATAAAATTCATTTTTTACTCTTGACAAAATTTCTAAACAATTTTAAAAAAAGCCTTGCGCTGAATCAGATTCAATTATTGATTTTATGGATAACTCAATCCAAACATTGCATTCACTGTATAATTCATACTAATTTAGTTCACTTTTTTTGGTATTTTTTTAAATCGTTTCTTATTTCCATTTTATTACCCAAAGGAGGTGATGCAAGATCTTTACGCTTTTTGAACAAAGTGTAAAGAGAAACGACCGAAATAGACAATTAAGAAGGAATAGGCTCGACCGCAGGGGTAATCACAATCCATCGACACAAAAAGGTCGTTTTAGCTCCGGTGAGGATCCGGGCCGAATTTCAACGGAAAGGAGGTGGTAAAAAGTCAGTTCAGAGGAGTTGTTGCCATTCCTCTGATACTGAGATTGACTCTGGATAAATTCTTGAATGGAATTTAAACTATTTTTGGAGGTAAAATATGGCAGAAAAAAGAGATATTGAAATAAACAGCCGGGCCGACACCATTGGTCTTATGGATATGGATGTCAGACCTTATCCGGTCACACCGCCGCCTCCCTACGAGCAGGTCAAACCGGTGTACGAAAAACGGAAGGCGCTGGAGTTCTGTGAGTGGGCTGAGAAAAACTTCAAATTCGCAGATAGATACGGCAAAGATGAGTCTCTGTCACATCTCAGGGTACTGGATATCGGCCTCTGGCGGCTGGGGCACAAGTTTGCCACTTCTCTGTTCGGCGAAGCCGGGGCGGAATGTGTTTCCATTGAACCCCCCGCCGGCGATCCGCTGAGAAAACTGACACCCTTTGGCCGTGAAGAATACATGCTGGAAAATCGGGATACCGGTGAAAAATGCGGGATGGAGTTCGTCGCCGAGACGGTGAACACGCACTGCGTCACCCTGGATGTGGAGACCGCGGACGGCCAGGAAATTTTCAAGAATATGGCGGCCAACGTGGATGTGTTGATCGACGGGATGCCTCCCGGCTACATGGACAACCTGGGAATCGGCTACCGGCAGCTCAAGGAAGCCAACCCCAAAATGATCTATGTCTGGGTAGGGTTACTGGGTCAATGGGGCCCCTGGAAGGACAAGCAGTCCAAGTTCGGCCAGTGGGAACTGGAGCCTTTTGGCAGCTGTGCCAATTCATGGGTCCACAACACCGGTCTGGCTCAGGACTTGCTCCCCCGGGGCAAGGGCGGCGACCCGACCCGTTCGGGGATCTGGCTGGCCGACTATGTGGCCGGCGGTCAGGCGTTTCTGAATGCTCTGGCAGCCCTTTACTGGAGAGACGAATTGGGGAATACCGGCCAGATGATCGAGGTGACCAACGCTGAAACATTGATGGACATCATCGACTTTGATATTACCTGGTACGGGTTCAATGCCAGCATCAAGGGCCGATCCGGCGGCTGGGACCCCAATTTGAACCAATATGCCTGGAACCCCTGCAAGGACGGATACATGATGATCGGCGGACAGACCGACAAGCTTTGGTACAATATCGGTTTTTGTCTGGAACGCGATTACCATCAGTTCGGCCGGCTGATCCACGAAGATCCCTTCCTCAAGGAAGTGGGTGCCCGGAACGCACTGCACGCTTTGATCAAAACCTATTCCGTGACCACCCGATGGCTTAGAGACCAATGCAGGGTCGAGGCTGAAGCCAAGCTGCTCGAGTACCAGCTTGCAGCAGGACCGGTCATGTACATCGACGAAGTCGCTGAGTTCCCGCATTTTAAATACCGTCCCTGGCAGTACGTCCAGGAGACCGACTACGGTCCGCTGCTGATCGCATCGAGCCCGGCCTCCTATCAGGTCTATGCGCCCTTCAGGTGCAAATGGATGGGCAGGGATCTTGGCGCTGACAACTATGAGATCTACATGAAGTGGAATGGAATGAACCAGACCACGGTCAATGAACTAAAACAGAAGGGGGTGATATAATGGCAAAAGACCCAAGAGTAACACGGATAGAAGACCTGCCAGGCCCCAAAAGTCAGGGTGAAATGGACGAGATGAAGATGCCCTACGAGGAGTACTGCAAGCAGGCTTTTGACGTGGGCAATGAGCACAGCAAACCTGAAGCGCTCAAAGGCATTAAATGGCTGAGCTGCACCATGTACATCTTCACGCCCCATTCTGTTGCCAACCTGGCCGAACTGGGTGCCAAGGTCGTCAAGATCGAGATGCCCAGGATGGGGGATGCCATGCGGCACACCTCTCCGTTTAACGAGTGCTATCTGTATCCGCTCCATGATACACGTCCCATGACCGGAACAGGTCTGGGTTTCACCAACGCCAACCCCAACAAGTACTTTTTGACCATGGACTACCACATCCCCGAGATGGTGGAGGTATTTTACGGACTGGTGAAAAAGTTTGACGGGCTCACCGAGCTGTATCGTCCGGGCACCCTGGACAAGTGGAAAATGAGCTACCGGTACCTGTCTGAAATCAACCCCCGGTTCATCTATGTCTGGGGCGGCGGTTTCGGCTACGGTCCCAAGATTTTCGGCGGTTCTTACGACATTTTGGGCCAGGCCCACGCCGGGCTCGCTTCCATAACCGGTATGCACGAGTACATGGGCGGGCATTGCACCAAGCAGACCAACTGGATCATTGACTGGCAATCCGGCAACCTGATCACCTGCGCAATCCTGGCGGGCATTCATCACCGCAGAAAGACCGGCCTGGGTACCATGATCGAATTCTCCCAGGTGCAGGTTCCCACCCGCATGCTCGGACATACCCTGCCCATGTACGGCAAATTCGGTATCGTCCGTCAGCGCTGGGGCAACTGGGACACCCAACTCTGTGCCCACGGCATCATCCTGTGCGGCAAGTCCGATTTTCCGGATGCCGACAACCCGCAGGACCAGTTCTGTGCGCGTTATGTCATGGTCAGCGCCTTCCAGGATGAGGACTTCAAGGAGCTGTGCGCCATTACAGGCATGAATAATCTTTATGAGAAGTATAAATCTCATAATGCACGCTGTGAAGGCGAAGCCCAGGTGGAAATCTACACTGCTCTGGAAAAATGGGCCGAAGACAAATCCAGGTCCGAAGTTGCCAAGATCCTTCAAGATGCCGGCATTCTGGCCGAACCGGTTCGCAACGACCGCGAGGTTTACGAGAGCCCGCATTATAGGGAAAGAGGCACGGTAAGGTGGCTGGACGATCCGCTGTTCGGCGATATGCTGGTCCACTGCGGCTACAGTTGCGGTCATATGGAAAAAACCCCGCGCAGGATCAACTGGCACTGGCGTCCGGTAGGTGCGGACAATAAAAAAGTCTACCAAGACTGGCTCGGTATACCGCAAAGCAAAATCCAGGAATGGTATGACAAGGCCTGGATATAAAAAGGAGGTGGTACAGTGTGTGATATAATTTGGTGCAAAAATGAAGTGGATGGAAAAGATTGTGACACCATCAACTACCTCGACCCATACTATTTCTGGAACTGGGAAGGCACGATCGCTTGTGCCGAATGCGGTACGGTGTACTACATTTACATGATTAACGGCTTCATGTACAAAGGCCCGGATGAAAGACCCGGCGAAAAACCGGACATTATGCCGCTGTATGCGGATAAACCCTATGACGGTTATTCCAACTACAGACCCGGCACCGAGGGCCGAACCCGGCCGTACCAGTGCAAGCCCAGGTCCTGGTTGACGGGGACCGCCGACATGTGCAAATTCAGCATCCGGAATCGACCGATGCGGGGATGGCGCCCACAACCGCCGTCGGCAGGGTTGGCCGGACAGTTCCCTTACAATTGGGATATTCAGAAACTGTCGCCAGAGGTCTGGGAAGAGTATCAGCAGAAACTCGCCAAAGGCGAAGTCAAGGACTGGTAACTTAGAAAGGAGTGTCTTATGGCAGAATTAACACCTGAAGAATTTCTGGAAAACATAATGATTCCGGAAAAATCGAGTGACCATATATGCTGGAACTGCACTGGTTTAAAGCCGGTTCTCAAGGGCTCCAAGTTCCCGCCCGCAGACATTATCGGCTGGTGCAAGAAGATCCACTGGCCCCATTACTGGTGCGTAGCAGACTTCAACGTAGTCAAGAAATGCTATGCCTTTGAAGACAAAAAGAAGAAGTAGCATGGAAGAAAATGTAATCGAGGAACTCGATACCCTCAAGGGGATGCTGAACAACTGGAAAAGAGGTTTCTTGAGTTGGGCATCCCCGGACGGGGATAATGAATATGTGCTTTTGGAATTTCAAGAAGAAATCAATTCGCAGCTTTATCCCTATGTCACAAGATTGCTTGAGGCCAACCATCTCACCCAATCCGAGGCCAGCGAGTTCATGAATTATTGCTACTGCCAGGTTGAGGATCTTCGCGACCAGTTAAATGAAGTGGAGACCAACGAAAGTAAAAAGGAGGTTTGATATGCCTGAAAAATGTCGTGTGGGTATCTGCGGCTTTGATCCCATGCTTGTCAAAGGATATACCGCTTTGAATATGAGAGCCATTTGGTGGCACATATCCGATGAGCTGTATGAGGAGTTTGACATGAAGCCGGGAATGAAGGTTAAAGGAAAGCTGCTCAAACTTTATAGCGGCAAAACCGGCGAAGAGTCTTCAGCTCCCAATGAACCCTTTGAGTGGGAGACCAGCAAGGAGACCGGCCTTGTCGTTCTGATTCCGGCTGATGTTGTCAAAAAACACAAGCTCACGGGATTTGATTTCGCTGAACTTCTTATCGAGAAGATAGACGGCAAAGACGTGTATCCCGGGAAAGAAGTGAAGAGCAAGAAATGGTGGCCGGATGACAAGATGAAATTGGCTTATACTCTGGACTATATCGGATAGCCGTCATAAACCCATAACCAAAAACTCTCTTCCCTGCTCGCAGGGGAGGGGCATAATTGCAATACCAAGCCCCCTTTCCGGCTTGCCCGGAGAGGGGGATTTTTTTTGCCGTTGTGTCCGAAAATTGGCTTGTCATTTCGGCCTTTATGTATTAATCAGGTGTCTGGTGTTAGGGACCAGATGTCAAGCAAGAAAGAACCTGATTCCTGATTCCTGACTCCTGAATACTTAATACTTAAAAGGTTTATAGAGGAAACAAAATGACTGAAGAAACCAAAAAAGAAGAAGAACACAAACCGTTGATAGAAGACGAAATATATCCCGAGGAAGAACCGGATCATCCGGGATGGCTGTCCATTGCCGAAATTATGAAAATTGACCACCCGGTCTTTGAAAAGAGCAAATTTCTCATCGGGTATCATCATTCAAGTAATGTCTATGCGTTGGCAGGGGATTACCTAACCATCGTAGATCCTGGAAATGATTATACTATTTTTAATGACCTTGAAAAATTAGGGTTCAGTATTATGGACATCAAAAAGATCGTTCTCACCCATGGGCATAGGGATCACTGCATGGGCGTATTCGAATTTTTGAGATATCCTCCGATATGGGAAAAAAAAGAGATCGAGATCATTATGCATGCTGCCGGTCCACTGGAGTTTAAAAAAACATTGCAAGAAAACGGATTCACCCCAACCGAAATCAAAGGAGGGGAAACCCTTGATTTAAGCGGTTTTGAATGGGAGGCGATTCATACACCCGGCCATACCATTGACAGCATCTGTCTTTATAATCAAGCGACTAAAACGGCCATTACCGGCGATACCGTACTGCCTAACACCACGGCAGATGCCGACAAAGCCGGCGGCGGAAAATTCGATCATTATTTATACGGGCTAAAGCAACTTATGAAAAAAGAGATTGAAAATATTCTTCCCGGTCATGAAGTGCCCATGGCTCGATCCGGGCATCTGGCCGTTGAGCAGACCTACGAGGCTGTGATGATGAAAGTCATCGACGTCAGTTCCGAAGACAAAATCACCTGGATGGAAGGTGCCTCGAAATTGGCTGAAAGGGGGCTTTTGGAAGAGGTGGTGTTTTGCTGCGACAAAGAGTTGGCGATCAGGCCGGGAAACTTGTCAGCCTTGCAGCTGAAGGCCTTGGCATTGAACGATATGGGCCGCTGTGATGAGTCCATTGTAATTTTAGATCAAATTCTGGAAAAACAAGCCGACAATGTATATGCTATAACTGCCAAAGGGCATGCTTTGCTGGGTCTGCAAAAATACAATGAAAGCCTGCCGTACTTTGACGATGCACTGGCCATAAACCCGGAGATCAAAGAAGCCCAGGTATTCAAGGGGATGGCCCTGACCTTTTTGGGCAAGCATGACGAGGCCATGGAAATCGACGCTTTTCGAACAGAGTTTGCCGCAAGATTCAAGGATGAAATTGATAAACGTCAAAAACAAAAAGAACAAGGTGAGATTGATCAGAGTACTTGATAAGGAGTAAAAAACCTATGGAGGATGATTTTTTGGCACTGTTTGAGGCTTCAAAAGCGTTGGTGATCTATATTGATAATGAGAATGTGTTTGACAAAGCCGCAGCCGGCGGATGCAGTGGTATGGACTTTCATCTATCGGACACTTTTTATGATTTAATCGTGAATGCCAGAAAGGCCATAAAAGATGTTGAAAGCGGACGGGAAAACTCTAATACAGATGGAGAAGCAAGCTTAAGACTTTTTGAGGCAATAAAAGCTCTGGCAACCCATGTTGAAAAAGAGCATGCTTTCGATAAAGTTAATGATATGGGGTCTGTTGGTATCGAAACCTATCAATCGGAGGCGTTTATCGAAGTCATTCAAAAGGCTAATAAAGCCGTAGAGGAAGTCGAGAACGGATTGAATGTTTCCGAGTGATTTTTCGTGTTTTTATTAACCTTCATCAATCTTGAACCCCTGAACCCTTGAACGATTACGGTTTGGAATCTAAGGGAGCATACATGGCAATAGAGGAAATCACTTACGAAAAGTTCATGCAAAAGATAGACGAGCTTGAGAAACGGTACCGGTCCGATGAAAAAGGTTTTCCTCCGGGCGCCAAGGAGAAAGGTTTGGAAATTTGCGAGAAATTCCGGCGCGAAGTGACAGAAGGCGGCCCTGAGAACTTTGAATATTGGATTGATACGCTTTATGGGCTTCCGATGCATAAACCTAAACCGGATATTTCATAAAAATTTTTCATGAAATATGCTGAATCTATTTTTTCATGCAAAAAGAAGATGTTCAATATGTAAACTGTGCACACTGTGGGGTGAGGGTGCGTAAAGATGAAGCCGTTGACTACAAACACAGACTTCTTTACGGTGAGCACTATCATTGTAAAGACTGTGATCCCAAAGGGGTTTGGGATTGCATAAGTCACGATACAGATATGGATGTCCACTGATTCTATTCAATTTAGACCTATCAAGAGTATTTTGCCCAACAGTGGTAATTTGACGAAATATAGATTATAGCATCAACAAATCAGAAAATCGAAATCCTAAATCCGAAACAATCTCAAAATCTTAATTTCTAAAATTCAAAACAAAAGCAAAATATTCGGCAACCTTTGTTTTGACCATTGGTATTTTGGTCATTCGTATTTGTTTCGAGTTTCGATATTCGAATTTCAGATTTTTTATAGGCTACATTCTTTCAATTAATTCCGTCGGAGGGTTTAAGTTCGGCTGAATTTTCTCTTTTACTTCTTTGCCAATCGCCTGGATTTCCTCTGGCTTTAAGGTTCTTTGAGTATCAATGAATTTGATATTGGTCGATCTGCTCCACACTGTTGTATGGCCTGATAGAATGCCTCTTTCACGGTAATGGATTTGTTGCTCGTGCCATCCTTCATCCCCGATGACGATGCTGTAGCAGAAACTGCCGTAAATGGTTTCCATAATTTTCGCTTCTGTAATCGGTCCATCTGTTATTAAGGAAATGGAGCCTTTTTCCAAATCCTTTTCTACAAACCGATCTTTTTCCAACAAAACCAGATCCTGGATGGCGATTTCTTTTTTTTCCAAAGGCTTTCTGGTGCGTGCAGCAACAAAATCTAATACGGTAAGGTGATTTTTTTCATCTGTGTTTGAAAAATGCCTGTAATTCAAGTCCCCATGAGAGTGAATCCATCCATTGATCAGCACATCTTCCGGAAGTGATTCCTGAAATTCAGCGATTCTTTGGGACCCAAGGGTGGTATAGTCTTGAAGGTTCAGATCGTTTTGCGGCAATCCGATGTCTGTAATCAGTTCAGGATGGTCATTGTTCGCAAGCGTGAACCCATACCATTCAAAACTCTTTTCAAAAATCACGCCAACCCGTTCACTGATTTTAAATGCCTTATCCTTGGCGTACTTGGCCATCAGGATGTGTTGGGGCAGACTCCCCAAAGTTATTATCAGCGGCTTTGGTCGTTTTAGCTGTGAAAGGTCTTTAAATCTCATTCCAGTCGTTTCCTTACAATATTCTGATCCACCACGAATTTTCCGGTAAAGTTGCCGGGCAGCTGATACATATCTTCCAACAACACCCGATGCAGGATGCTGACCAGCCCCCTGGCTCCGGTCCCTTCCTGTTCGGCTCGTCGTGCAACTTCAGTTAGCGCGTTATCAGTGAATTCCAGATCGATATCCCATGCTTTGAAGTCATAAGTGTACGCCAGTAAAGCGCTGCCTTGGCTTTGGGTCATGATGTCTTTTAAGTCCTGGGTGTTTAGTTGATCATAGACCACTCTTACAGGAAAGCGGCCCATAAGCTGTCTTTCCATACCAAATGCCACCAAGTCATCTGCCATTAAATAGTGTCGCCAATTGCCTTCCATACCTTGCCGGGCCATCCGTTTTTTGACCATGGTATCGAGATTTTCAAAAGCCCCGCCGGCAATAAACAGCACGTGTTTTGTTGACAGAAAGATTCTTTCCTTTCCCATATGAACCGTGTTATCAGAGCCGTCAACCATCTGCAACAGTCCCTTTTGTACACCTCTGCCGGACACGTCCTTGTAAGCAATGGTTTCCGTGGCAATCTTATCGATCTCATCAAAATATACGATGCCCATCTGGGCCACATTCGGATTGCCGCCGGCTGCCAAGAGCAGGTCAATCAGTATATCACTGGCATTCTGACCCACATAGCCGACTTCACTGAATTTGGTCATATCTTCATGCACAAAGGGTACGCCCACCAGGTTAGAAGCGGTTTCACCGGTATACGTCTTGCCGCATCCGGTGGGACCGATAATCATAATGTTGGCCTTGGGTGTTTTTGTATTTCGCAGCGCAATGTCGATATCTCCCCCGCTATCAGTCATCCCTTTTTTTAGTGCCCGGCCCAGCCTCCGATAGTGAAAAGCAATGGCCGTACACATGATTTTTTTTCCGTTTTCCTGCCCGATCACAAACCGGTCCATATCTGTTTTTAAATCAAACGGGGTCTTGTTGAACTCGATAATTTCTCGCACTGCATCCATTTCCTGATCTTCTCTCATCTGTGCGATTTTTTCTTCTATGCGCTGCCCTTTTTGCTTTGATATTCCGTCATCCATTTTCATCATTTCCTATTCGTTTCTTAATTCTGGACCAGAGCTATTAGGAACAAAACTTCATCCAATATTTTTTACTTTGGTGCGTTCATGCAAATAGAGCGTTTCAAAATGATAGCGCATCAGCCTTTCAGGGGACAGAGCCGGATTTAGACGATACAAAGGTTTGCACAAAAGGACTTCCTCGGGTGAATGTGCGAACCTAAGATAGGGACAGTCGACTTTTTTTATAACCGACATCGTAAGGAAATACTCCTCTTTGGTTACCAGAGAAAATAAAGGGCTCTCAACAGGCACTTTCAGCCTGATCCGGGCAAATTTTAACTCTTTCGTGGCCAAATAGTCTTCAACCTCATCAAGCCCATCCAGGAAGCTCTTTTCAAGACCATACTGCCTTACCAGGCCGCTAATTTGATTGAAGGCATCTCGTTTGATGGGCTTTTTTTGTCTCTGTTTGACCCGTTTACGCTTTATGTCTTTTAGTAAATCCATCTTTCAGTCATATCCGGTAGTCTTCAAAATCTATTGTGGGGATATGGACCCACATTTTGTCCAGGCTGTGATAACCGTTGCGTTTTCGGCCATTGTAGCCATAACGCATTGCCGTGAGGCCCTCCTCCAGGGTCCTGATGACATTTTCTGCTTTAAATTCGTTTGACGGCACAAAATCCTTCATGCAGATTTCTTGCCCTGTTTTATGGCCAAGTAAAAATGGATGTTTATACTTTTCCATAACAAAAGGCATAGAAGGCGAATAAGTCGATACCGCGACTCTGCATTCCGGAAATAAATAACTGCGTGCGTAGTAATCCTTAAGAACGTAATCTCCTGTTCGTTTATATACCAGATATTCTCCTTTATAAGAGTTGTGCCTGGTAAAGCCAAAACCATCTATCTCAAGAGAACCCGTATCCGCAATATAAAGCAGTATTGCGATGTGCTCGGGCTTTGTCTGATTCCATTGTTCCCGAAGTTTCAAGGCTTTTTCTATACGATGATGCTCGCTCGCCATAACTTTTGCCTGGATGGCTTTATGGATCCAGTCGTGCAGCTTTCGATCTGAATGCAGGCCGTTTTCGGTCATTTTGAAGAGAGGCTTTTGATTTTTCAGTTCCTCAAGAATTTTTTTTAGAGGCTTCAAATCACCAAATGTTTTTGCCTCTTTATAATATTTTTCGGGAATGTTGGTTTTTTCCCCTATAAGGTCCAGTATTTCTTCATCGCTTATTTTCTTTCGATTCAGTCCTTTGTTTTTTTTAATAAAATAAGGTGTTATCCGGAAGAGAATCAGTCTAAGGGTTTCATCTAAAAAGTGTCCATCGACCTCGCGTGTTAGCTGATATTTGCGCAAACATTCATTTCTCAGACGCTGATAAGAATAGGGGTTGATGGCTTCGTAATTGTCTATGAAAGAGTGTAAATTCAAAGTTTTAATGAAGTGCTTGCCTTTAAGTTTTATAATACTTTTTGTCTCAGGCTTTATAGGATTCTCCAGAGGTTTTCCGGACTGAAAGTCCTGGATCTCTCTTTCTATTTCCGGATCAAATAACAGGGGCATGTATATGAAATCTGTTTCCACAACAAGTTCCAGGTCGGAATCAAACAACTGTTTCATTATTTAACGCCTGTTTTTTTCCGATGATGAATATGACTCTTAACGAATTCATCAGGATTGAAAGAATTTCTTAAATCAACAATCATCAATCCTGATACCTCCTTCTTGAGGTTTAATTGCGCGAATCGGCACATACAGATATTTTTCTCCGGCCTCTGTTTTTTCTGATACCGCATATTCCAAAGCCGTACCTTCGATCTCCTGCCCCCGCGATAGAAACTTTCCGCCTTTTAGTTGACGGTTGACATCTTCGACAATTAGCTGTTCCTCTATGCTCAGATTCTTTTTGTTCAAAGTTCTGTCGCAAAGTTTACGGAGAGATTTACCTTCGTAGCTGCCGGGTTCATATATATCAATTAATCCCTCCGCAGCATGTCCCGGGATGATTTCAAGGACGAGCGGCAGCAACTTTTCGGCTTCATCTATCTCAAGCGTTTTTTTGATCTCAACATCAGTCACTTGTCATTCCTCCTTTAACTTATATTTTCTCTTTATTATTAGAATCATAGAATATGTTTTTGGGTTCTTGACCATCCAGGAGCATCCTATATACGTCCACCATAAATCCGGCGGTTATTTGGTTTGTCATAATAACGGAAGGATCCGGCTGATAGATGCAAGCCGCTCTTTCCCTCTGATAGGATTCAGGACTTCGTGCTTCAACAATATCATACAACCCCAACAATTCCGCAGGGGTGACCCCATTTCTCAAAGGGTTATAAATAACGACTTGGCCTGCATCTACACTGGTTCCGCCGCTAATTAGGACCTTTCCTCGAACCTTGCATTTTTCGCTCAACACTATTCTGGATTCAAAGTTATCGACACAGTCGAAAACGACATCATAGGGTGCAATGTCAGTGTCCTTATCAAAGTATAATACCTGCGCTTTGTTGTCCATGCCAAAGATGCTGTTTAGCCTTTCGGTTAAGGTTTCAGCTTTGCTCTTGCCAATGGCATCATAGAATAAAACCTGTCGATTTAAGTTGGTCATCTCGATGACATCAGGATCCATAAATGTAATGTGCCGAAATCCCGAATAGGCCAGTCCGAATCCCACAAAAATACCCAGCGCTCCGGACCCAACCACCAGTATGTTGGGACGGATTTTCACTGCTGTTGCTTTTGCCTTTTTGTAAGATATCAGTTTGTCGGAAACCGAAAGACCCATCAAAAGATTTTTGGTCTCATCCAAAGTAAGACCTGCGATGATCGTATTCAATACGCCGTCGTCAAAATGACCGTTTGGAAAATGAGACGGGGAGATTAACTGCTGAAGCTCTTTCCATTCACGGCCTCTGACATAGGTAAATACTTTTAAACCCTGTTCGCCATTCTGTTCGTGGCAAAACCCTCTAATGATTGGAATTTTCTCTCTATATCCTCTTTCTATTAACAACTTGTTGGCCAGGCCATAATGACTTAAATCCAAAATGAGATTGCAGCCATTGAATAATTCGGCCATAACCGGATGGGCGTAAAATCCCTCCACATGGGTCAGCGTAAATTGTGGGTTTAACTTTTTGGCTATTTCGACGAGTTTGGAATTTAATACGGGTGCGAGAACAACCATATTATTGATACCCAGGGCGGATGCCGACATGAGATAAAGCGATGCCAAAAGGTCGTTATCACCTACGACGCCTACTTTTGCATTTTCCAATACGTGTTGGTTCCAGCCCTCAATACGAAGCTGTCTGTCAAGTCTGTTCGGCCGCATGATGCTTTCTATCCGCTTTGTTCAAATTATCCGTGAGGTGGAGCCCAAAGGAATATTTCCAGCGGTTGATCAGCGGCAAGCCGGGGCCCCATTTTTTCAATACCCTTAATTCTTTTGTTAAGGTATTTTACCTTGGCCTTGAGATATTCGTCGGTAGGATCGGATCTAAAGTCTGCTTCTGTATCTCGCAACTGGATTCTAAGGTCGAGATATTCTTTCTCCAAACGTTTTATTTCGCCGCGCCAATGCTGAAACTCTTCCATTTCCTTACAATCATCATAAAGCCACATGCCCATGGCACACCTCTATTTTAGTATCTAAACAGTGAATCAAACAAATAAACGATAGTGGTTTGTAATTTCATTTGAACGATCATAACAAAGAACTGTTAAAGTGGTCAAGCATTCCCATTTTATTGACAAGTCGTTTGCCGAATAATAAATCATCTTCTATGTGTATTCTGAAAGGAGGAATTGTTTTGCTGAAAAATCCGAAAACATTAACTCTTGCGAACCCCAAACGATTTAGAACCATTCAGGACCTGACTCAGATGCGTCCGGACTGTGGTGCATCGATTGACGACATATTCGTAATAGACAATGAGTTTCTGCTGATTGTCGATCTATCTCATTTAGGCGGCATACTGAATCCATACAGCAGCCCATCAGCATCTTATGTAAGAACCCATGGCGTCATTGTTACAAGCTGTGTTAAGAATGATCCCTGTCCGGTGTTGTGGAGCGATCCTTTTTTATTGTTGCCTATGTCGCATCATTATAAGGAGGATTTTAACGTTTACGCAAACCATGGAAAGGTTTTGGGGAGCGTTTCCTGTCCTTCGGGATCATTTCTTTTTCTCCCGGTTCGGGAGGATTTTCCAACGCCTTTGAGCAACCTAATGGATGAGGCATTAGCATCAGAAGGTGGCATAAAGATCAGTGTTCCAAACGGAACCTATAGGGTTTTTTTTGAGCAATTTGAGGTTCCTGAGGGAGCTAAACAGGAATTTTATCGAAATATTGCGGTTCAGAGGCAGTAACAGGGTTTTTATTTTTTCATCCAAAGCATGTTTAAATCCATCATGCCTAACGGGTTTTGTAATCGTCTATCATCGCTTTGTTCACAAAGCTTTCGAATACACCCACTAAGAGCCATTCGTCTTTTAGGATCATGAAAAAAAGAATCTATCGGAAATTTTATCGCACAAGATTCAGTTACCCAAACATGGATACATTTTGCGCATTTGTATTCCAAGGGGCATGTTTTTTCTCCGGCTATTCTCGTATCAATGCCGTCTTTTATGATATCACTTTTATTGATCTTTGATTGGCAGAATATGCAATTCACAGGAAATTCCTATAAAAGTTGATTTTGATTAAAAGTGCTTTCTACAAAACCTCAACAAGCTCAATTTTAAAGGTAAGAGTTTTACCTGCAAGGGGATCGTTTTCATCCAACACAATACTGTCTTCAGTGAAATCTTTAATGGTAACCATTGTGTATATTCCATCTTGAGTGCGAACTCTTAACCGCTTCCCAATTTCTAAATTTATTTCTTTGGGAAAACCTGATCTTTGCATAACAGATACGAGTTCTTCTTTAGCAGAACCATAAGCTTCCTCAGGGGGAAGCGTAATGGTCTTGGTGTCCCCTTTTTGCATTCCGATGACCGCGTTTTCAAAACCCGGAAGCATGTTTTTCTCTCCAATAATAAATTCAAACGGTTCATCATCTATGGTAGAACCGAACACTTTACCGTCTTCAAGATAGCCTTCAAAATGAACTTTTACCTTATCACCAGTTTTCGCTGCAGTCATGTTCCTCCACATTTATTTGATTATTAAAATTAGATTCTATAAAAATATGCATAAAACGCGTCCACCATGACCTTTCATAAGGATTTTGTCAAGATACGATTTGGTTTCCATCCAGAAATGAGAAATGGTCCTTTTCGCCCTGCTCGGTGTCTCCGCGGGTTTCCGGCTGCGGCCTACAGGCGTACGTCTCACCGCAAACCCTTATGCGGCCTTGATCGGGATAAAAAATTGCTCATTTCTGAATTGGACACTAATTAATCGAGGGATCGAGGAGTTTTAGACTAAATCCTTGAATATGAGTGGAATGGATGATCTTTTTTTAAAGCGGGTGCTGTTTGAGTGGCTTAGGGGTCGTTAGAAAGAACAGGCGCATGACGAAATCGTATCTTTAAAAGAAATTGCAGATCGTGTGGCAAACCGATTGCTTTTTCAAAGATAGGTTCCTGTTCTTTCTCTACGACCCCGTGCCACGAGTTCACGCGTTTTAAAAAAAGATCATCCATGGAGCGACTATTTAGAAAAACTCCCCGAGGGTTCAATTAACTACAACCAATCGGGAGGTGATCCTAAAAGTTTAGCTACATTGGAATTCGAAAAACGATTTCACCTTGTAACCATGCATCAATTGGTTCAGGGTGTTTGAGGTAATCTCTCATGGTTTCCGCTAAAGACAAAGGATCCGACTGACATCCCATTTCCCGGCAATGGTTAACTATATGTGAATGGACGGTATCAAAGATTTCTCGCACTTGTTGATAACAACGGAGTCTGGCCCTGTGATTTCTAGTCTCGAAAATCATTTTGCAATGTTCTGCACTTGTCGAGGTGCAGGCCCGGCATATAGCAGGCCTCACCGAATAAACCATGCACATTTTATTTTTCAAAAAAATGCAGGGCAGTTCATGACGCATCATCGGTATTTCATAAGGACTTATTGTGTTTATACGTTCAAGGATCTTATTAACTTTGTCGGAAATCTCGTTTTGTTCCTGATTCGTGAAATTATTCTCTACATGATATCCTATAAGCAGAGCCTCAGGGGGTGTCACCATTGGCAGATTATAACAGCAGTAATGGCATCCCGGCTTGCAGTCCAAGGGTTCCGGCAAAGATTCAAGCGATATAAATTTCTGAATGGCTTTGTCGGTCCAACTTAAAGCTTTCGAAGCCATTTTCAAAGCGTTATTTTCGAAATTTTCCATGATGCTTTTAGTTTAAAAACATTGACACAAAATTGCAAATCCTTTTAAAATTTAAATATTTTAACATAAGGTCTGCGAAAAATTCCATTTAAGATAAAAGGAGCAATATATGGCACTGTACAAAGAAGGACTGGCCTTTGGCTATATTCAGGGCACGAAATATCATCGGGACAAACCTTTAAAAGACCGCCTTGGACCCATTCCGGCTGTCCAGAGCTTTAAAAACTATCCGGAGTCGGAAAAGTTCCAGTTGCCCCAGCCGGACTTGAACCGTCCGGCAAACTTGTGGCAATGTTTGACGAAACGCCGCGCGGAACGTGACACCACAGCGGAACCGTTGAGTTTAAATGAACTTTCAACGTTGCTTTGGGCGGCCCAAGGGGTTACGGCGCGGGTCGGAGTTCATCTGTTACGCACCGCACCTTCAGCAGGCGCCCTTTATCCCTTTGAAACCTATCTTTATGTTGATCATGTTGAAGATATACCTCAGGGGCTTTACCATTTCGATGTCGCATCTTTTGCCCTTGAGCGTTTGAAGGATGGAAGCTTCAGCAGGGATTTGACCACCGCCTGTCTGGGACAGCCGATGGTGCGTCGTGCTGCGGTTGTTTTCATCTGGACCGCCATGATGCTCAGGTGTATGGTCAAATATCGCGACCGTGCGATGCGCTATATCCCCATGGATCTGGGCCATGTCTGCCAGAACATCCAGCTGGCTGCCACCGCAATGGATCTCGGTTCATGTCCCATCGGTGCCTTTTTCGATGATGAAATCAATCGGTTGCTGGAAATCGACGGTGAAGATGAGACAGTGTTGTACCTGATCACGGTAGGCAAAATGTGATAGTTTCCATCCAAAAATGGCCATTTCCCCGATGAGCGGCGTTCTCCCCAGATCTCCGCCTGCGGCGTACCCAAAAGTACGCCTCAACGAAAACCCGGGTGCGGTCTTGCTCATCAAAAAAATTGCATATTTTTTGATTGGAAACTAATAAAAAAACATTTTATATATTAGCGAGTTACATTGCCAGAATTTCAATTATAGGTGGGATAACATTGGTGGCGATGTCTGTTTGGGAGCCGCCGCCCAGGACCACTTCCAGGCGACCGTTGGTCACTTCTTCGGCGGTTTTTTTCATAAAGCGGGCAATATCCTGAAAGCAGCGGCCGCTCAATCCGAGGCTGCCGTAATCTCCCTGGTGGGTGTCAAATCCGAAATACCAGAAAATCAGATCCGGTTTAAAATCCTTTACCCGGGGATAAAATTCGTCTCTTACGTTGTCGGCGTATTGTTGGTCGACATTCTCGATTTTATCACCCCGGCCCCAGAATCCCCAAGAGCTGCCCGGTGCCCGGATGTCCACTTTTGTGCCGTCGGGTGATTCTGACGCCATGCCGCAACAGCAGACATGTAAAACATCAGGATCGTTTCTGAGAAGGTCCCGGGTACCGTCTCCATGGTGGGCATCCGTATCCATGATTGCAAATCGTTGAATATTATGAATTTCACGAAGATAGGTGATGGTAATGACCACATCGTTGAAACAGCAATAGCCGCCAAAATAGTCTCTGCCGGAGTGATGGCCCCCTGCGCCGATGAGCGCAAATGCATTATCGATTTCCCCGGTACAAATCTTTTCTCCGGCCAGAACCACACCGCCCACTGAATGCCAGGCCGTCGAACATAGATGATCCGCCTCCACACCTCGGATGAGTTCCGGAGTATGTACCTTCAGAATCCATTCCTCCTCAATGGGGGGTGATTCATAGAGAATAATATTGTCCTTGGCCAGAAGGTGATCGATGGCACCCGGAAAGTCTTCAAGCCGGGCGCCCCGGGTTAAATAGCTCCTTCGACTAAAGCTGGGATGATAAAACACGCCGGTTTTTTTCATAAAGTGATCCCTTTTAAAAAGGAAGCTTTAATTATTTTGCCTTAAATTGTACTGCTAAAAATCGGACAGGGCGGATTTTCCCAAAACTTTGAGGTAAGCGGTATCATTTAAATACGAGATGATCCACTGTCCGTCTTTATAAACAAAAAGGTTGGTGCTTGCCGTATCTTGTTGAATTCGCCAAAAATTGCTGTTGTCGATTCCGAGAAGACTGCAGCAGATGACTTTGTTCGGCACCCGATGGGCCACTAAAGCGATGTTTTCATTTTCGTGTTTTTCAAGCAGATCATCAATGGCATTCTGGGTTCGCACCCGTACCTGCTCTAAACTTTCTCCGCCGGGGAAAGTAATATGGTGGGGTTCTGTCAACCACAGGTCATAAAGATCCGGATATTTTTTCTGAACCTCGACCAGGCTGACCCCTTCCCATTCACCGTAGCTGATATCTATAATGGATTCAAGTGGCGTGACGGGAATGTTTTGAAATTTGGCTATATTTTCAGCAGTTTCCATAGAGCGTGAAAGGGGACTGCTGTAAATGGCATGGAGGGTTTCGTCCTTTAGCGCCTCACCGGCCAGGTGCACTTCTTTTTTTCCGGTTTCATCCAAAGGAATATCCATGCGTCCCCGAAAGACCTCTTTTAAATTCCATGCGGTCTGACCGTGACGAACCACATATACTTTGGTCATGATTCAAACCTCCAAACAGGTGCTTTTAGTGGGTGTGTATACGATTTATGCTTTAAATTCAAAAGGATAGATAGGAAATTCACCAACGACAGTGATCGTTGAATGAAGTTGTGATAAATAAAATGCCACGGATGAAAAAAGATTCGACCGAGCCGTTTAAATATAGATGCTTTCGTGTGCAGGCATTAATAGTTTTATTTAAATGCCTTTGATTTTCTGGTGAAGTTCTTTGGTTTTCTCCCTGCGGGCCCGGTCGCGATCTTTTGCCAGGCGTTGAATGTTTTTATCGGCATCTGCCATTTTGGGATCAAGGAGATTTTTGCCTTGAATGAATCCATCGATAAGGGTTCGGTATGCGTGGATCATCTCAGAAATTAGCGCCACCGGATACTCACGTCCCTGGACTTTAAGTGTATGTAAGCCCAAATCAACGTACTGTTTCAGCTCTTCACCGGAAATGGCAAAGGCGACATTCGGTTGACGACGGATGGTTTCGTTAATATGGGTGATTTCTTCAGAACTCTTTCCCTTACGGCGCATCAGTTTTTCCCGCTGGGCTTCGGTAAGGAGGCAAAATCGAAAGCAACTGCCGCTTTTGTCCGGCCAGCCTTCGTATTCAACGATTTCATTGCCGTTTTCATCGTGATGAACTTTTTTAATATAAGAGTCGCTGGTCAATTCATGAAACAGACAATTGCCCACACCTCCGATACAACGGTTTCCGTGGATAAGTATTTCGGTGAAAACACCGACGTCATCCGCATTCTTTTTATAGGCTTTCAGTTTCTGTACGGTATCGATTTCGGTACTGGCCACAATCTGGGTGGCGCCGGCCTCTCGATAATATTCCATTTCCTTTTTTGTCTGGATATTACAACCCACGCTGGCATGGATAACCAGTTCCGGATAGTTTCGCTGGATAAGTCGCATGAGATCCGGAGTTTTGACAATAACCCCTTCTACACCATATTGCGCCCATTTAGCAACTTTGCTCAATACTCGAATAAAATGTTTTTCCTGAATTTCTGCGTTAATCGCCACCCGAATCTTGCCGGAATAGGTGTCGGCGATTCGCACGGCTTCTTTGATATCACTATCTTCGAGTTCCCAAGCGCACTTTCTTCTGCTGAAACCTTTTGCCCCAACATAGACGGCATCGGCGCCACTTTTCAAAACGCCTTCCACCATTGCAAGGCTGCCGCCCGGAGCCAGCAATTCATTCATTTTATTAGGTCCTCCTTGTACAAAAAACGGTGCATTTTCCGTTTTTTAGAATCAATATATAATAATAAGACATATGAGGGATAAATTCAATACCATTATATTTTGAATCTATTGTGATCTTTAGGCGTAAGACTCTAAATGGATCTGCTGATGCTGTCAAGGAATTTTTACCGAAATGAGGGATTCAGATTTAAAAAATTCAAATGAAGGTAATTCATTAAAAATATATGATTTTTTATTCCCTTTTAAGATTTGAAACGATAGGCTTAGATATCATTTTGTTGTGCAATCGCTCTGCTCGTAAACAAAAACTTTCCAGTTTTGCGGTGATAAGTTGAGGAAAGGGGGAACCATCGCTTTCGATGGCCAAAAAAGGGAGGTCGTCGAGACTGGTGAGTATGGATCGAAGTTGTTTGTTGTTTGGGTCCGTTGCCAGTTTGCCTTCATGAGTCATGGCTTCACTAAGAATGGCTTCTGCCAGACGGTTTGGCATACAGCCAAAAGGACCGATGGCGATAACGCCGCAAGTGTGTGACGCAATTTCAGCCAAGGAGCTTCCCACGGTCAAAATGGCTTCACCCGTTAAATTGAGTGATAAATGAGGGGAGGCATTATTTATAATGGATCGAATATTTAGCGGTTTCGCATGAATCAGTCCCGAGCCTGCCAATGTCGATTTGATACGTTTTTTATATCGTGCCATATATCTTTTTTTAAGTAAAAACAAAAGTTTTTCACGTATTGACATGTTGTAATCAACAAGTCCTTCGTCCACCAAATAATCGGCATAGAGCGCCCATTCGGCAATGGGCGAACAGATCGTAGCGAATCCCTTTTCTGCTAGTCGTTCTGTGAGATATTGTCTGGACAATTCATCTCTTCGTACAAATATTTCACCCACAAGAGAAATTGTCGGCACGGCTTCCGGTGAATGTTTCAGTGGAATTTCACGAAATTGTTCGGCTGTTTTGGCAAGTTGTGTTTCGAGCCGGGGAAAATTTCCTTTTTCAAAATTACGAAGAATTAACTCCCATTCTTCATTAAAAATTCGGATCGCCGATTCTACGTCAACGGCATTGGCCAACAACATTGATCGAATGTCTTCCATGATGTCGGATACGACCACACCACACCATGCTTTTAAGTGAAAATCGTTGCCTAAGCCTGCATAGGAGTTCTCTGATGATAGTGATAAAAGCGCCACATCCGGTATTTCTTGCCTTTTTAAGAGATCTTCCATGAAAATCCGATATTGGCCAAAGCGGCATGGACCGGAACCGGTAAGCATAAAATAAACCAGAATGTCGCCTTTTTTTCTTTCGTTGTAAATATAACTGAGCAATGTTCCTGTGGTGAGTATCAAGGGCAGACATTCCTTGCAGGACGTATTTGCCCGTCCAAGTTTCAAAATTGTTTCGTCTGATGGAGGGTGAGCGATGGCATTGAAACCGAGGCCGCGAAATACCGCCGCAAAAGATTCCGTCGTTAGTTTCCCCATAGACGGAATCAAAAGTTTCACACGCGGGTGGGTCATTGGCAGCGTTTCGCCTGAAGAAGTTATGATCATTGGGATGCTGTTTTCCAATTTTGTGCGAGCAGGGATGAACGTTCGTTTCTTTGAAGCGACATCTTGTTCGGCTGTCAGTTGTCGGTATGAAGAGATGATATCGATAAACGCTTCGATGCGGGTTTCCAGACCGGCATCGGCGGTGTGACTGTCCAGTTCAAGTGTCAGAGAAGGCTTTCGGCCCATGATATCTCTGAAATATCCAATAATAAACGAATCCGGGCCACAGGAAAAGTTGGTGACAAAAGTGCCAAAAAGTTGAGAATGCTTTTTAACTAATTTAGCAACCTGAAGGATACGCTGGCCCATCCCCCAGTACATATGGCGTTTTGATGTTTCATGGTTGAATAACAGAAAATCAAAAGGGATGACAGGGATGCCTCTTGATGCGAGTTTGTGAGGAATACCCATGTGCGCTTCTTCAACAAATCCATTGTACGGTCGAGCAAAAATCACGACAGCGATCTGACTTGGATTCGATTCGAGTTGTTGAAGCATTTTTTCCCCAATATTTTTCATTTCATCCAGACATGCCACTTGTTGTTTTACGGCAGCTTTATAAGCAGATGATGCAGATTTACGCCTGATCCCCATTTGAAGGGCTGTTTCGATCAGAGGCGTTCTGGCTGTCTCCAAGCCCTTTGTCAGATCAAGAAGCGGGGTCAGAATTTTTGTTCCTTTGGCTTTAATTTCTTCAAGTTTTTGGCGAAATGCGGCTTGAAGATAGTAAGTTTCCCCTTGAACAAAAGGACAGACCTGTGAACTGGAGCTGCCATCCGAAATTGGAAGCGCTTTGAAATGAGGCAGGAAAATATATTCCGGCGGATTTTTCATTTCAATTAGGGTATGAAAAAAACCGTGAGCAAGTTCCGCGGGATAGCAAAAAGGAGCATTTTTCTGGTCAATTCCTTTTTTCGAGTAAGAATCCGGAACAACAATTTTAAATCCGAGTTTAGCAAAAAATGTTGAATAAAGAGGGTAATACGTGTTGACTAAAAAACTTCTGTTGATACCGATTCTTTTTTGGGTTTTCTTCCCTTTTTCCCTGAAAGAATCCTGATCCGTATCGAAAACAAATGGAGCACCATATTTTTCAAAGACAAGTTGCTGACGCAATCGCACTATATCCAATTTTTTAACATGGTATCTTATATTATGACGCAAATTGTAATACCGATTACAGGCCCCGCCAAATGGATACGTGTTACCCTCGAGTTCTATCATGGCAATGTTACACCGGCGGTCACACTTTTCTTTTCCTCCTTTGCAAATAAATGATTTCCCATAGTTTACCTGCCGATTTATTAAAACTTCCAGGTCAAAGAGCTGTTTCTTTAATAGGCCATGTTCAATTCTCTTTTTGACTTCCAGTGCGACCCCATAAGCGCCCATGAGTCCGGGTTCCGGGGGAACAATAATCGGTTTTCCCACAAGAGACGCCATGGCCAATGGAATGGCCCGGTTGTAACAAACACCGCCTTGCATAAACACTTTTTCTCCCACCGGCCGGTTTCCCTTGACGCGGTTTGAATAGTTCATGCAGATGGAATAAACCAGCCCGGCAACGATATTTTCATGCTTGACGCCTTCGTGAATAGCCGTCTTTATATCAGAGGTAATGAATGCGGCACACTGATCGTTGAAATTAGGCGGATGTTCGCCTTTGAGGGCGATGTCTGCAATATCCTCCATTTTTACTCCCAGGGTTTCATGGGCGGATTCTTCCAAAAAAGAACCGGTGCCGGCTGAGCAAGCTTCGTTCATGGCATAATCTGAAGCGACTGAATTGGTAATGTAAGTATATTTGGCGTCCTGTCCTCCAATTTCAAAGATGGTGTCCACCTGGGGATCAAAATAAACGGCGGCAGCAGCGTGGGCGATGATTTCGTTGATCACACTGTTCGTCAGAGCGTGCAGCCCGGCAATCTGTCTGCCGGAACCGCAGACGCCTAATCCTTCTATGGATATTTCAGAAGGATGAACCTTTTGCTTTATCTGGTCGAGAAGGATGCGGTAACACTGTCTGGAAGCGCCGACCGGATCTCCGCTGGTGCGAAGATAGACAGAGGCAAGCAATGCATCATCCGATTTTCGCAACAGAATGGCTTTGGTGGTGGTTGAGCCGACATCAAGACCCAGAATGCAGGTGTCTCCGGAATGGATTTTTCCCTTTTCGATGGTTTTGAATTCCACCATGTCGTAAAAATTCTTAAGGGGCGGGAGTGTGTCGAATGCTGAAACTTCGGTGCTCAACAACTCGGATATACCGGTTAAGGTGTTTGTTTCATGTTCAAGTCCCCAGAGTGCAGCGCCCAGTGCTTCAAAATAAGGGGCTTCGTCCGGAACGATCAATCCGGGAATTTCCTCACGCAAACGCTCGATCATCATGTGATTACGCGCTGTTCCTCCGGTGATGATAATGTTTTTTCTTTCTACCTTTTTTAAAAGCTCCAAGATTTTATTGGCCATCATTTGACCAAGGCCGGCAGTGACTTTTGATTTAGGAACACCTTTATTGGTGGCATGGGTACAGTCGGACTTGCAAAAAACCGAACAACGTCCGGAGACGGGATACGCTTCGGTCGCAGCACCCCACTGGGCAGCTTCTTCCAGTGTTACGTCCATTCGACGCAGTTGCTGGAGAAAAAATTCACCGGTTCCGGATGCGCATTTATTCCCTGTAAGAACATTGGAAATCTGGCCGAAACGGTTCAGAACATACACCATAAACGTCTCTCCGCCGGCAGAGACAATCGCCGGGCAGAGAATATCCGTTGGTTTGATATACTGATAAGCATATTCCACGGCTTCAGGTTCGGGTATTGACGTTAGATTGACAAACGAACGGAATCGCCTGCCGGTGGCGACAATTCTATCGAATTCATTCAGATCAAGGCCGTTGATAAGGCGAAGAAGGGTCTTTTTGGGGTCTCCTTCATGGGGATAGAGGGATCTTTTTATAATTCGGAGGTTGTTCTTACGCTTTGTCGGATGGTATGTCTTGTGATTCCGGTTTTGTTCCAGTTGAACCAAAGAAACTGTAGAAGCCCCAAGGCACAGTCCTAACGACGTTATCTTCCCGTTGGAAGATTTTCTCTGATGCGAATGCCCCTTTGAATCTTCATAATCCATGGAAATCCACAAGCTCAAAACGGAAAATAGATTTGGTATGAAACAACCAAAGTAGGTTTTAAATAATACCCAAATCAAATCTGGACTATAAAAAAAACTGGCCCATGTGTCAAAGAAAAAGTCTTCTTTTACCATCAAAAATGAATCAGCCAATTTATCCTTGTTTCCGGATTTATTCCATGGTATCAGACATTTTTTAACCTAAATTGAGTGTGTTAAATTGTACCATTATAATCAAAATATAATATCCTTAGGATGTTATACTGTTATATTGAAAATACTTAAGTCTCTAATAAATGGATAATATGGATAATAAGGAGGTAGATTAGATGGCCCAGTTAAACAGAAGCGTAGGTATCATTCTGGTTCTAATCATCGGGTTTGTGGTACAATTAATTTTTTTTATGGCAGATGCTAGAGATACACCGAACAAAGCTGTTGTAGAATTCAGCAAAGCATATTTTGAGCTTGACAAATCAATGGCAAAAAGAATCTGTAAAAAACAGCTCGCTTCTGGTGATGTCAATGTGGTCGATGAATATCTGTATTTAGCTGCCAAAACAGCCAGAGAGCGTGGTTTTGGTATTAACTTTTTGAAAAATAAACTTTATCACATAGAAACCGAAACCATATCAGAAAATGCTACCGAAGCTCAAATCCGCATAACCGGTAAAATAAGGGTCGCGATAAATTCTGTTTACCCGGTTGTTGCCAAACTATTTGACATCGGCTCAACGCATAAGGTTGATAAGATCATTCATGTCATTAAAGAAGACGGCCAATGGAAGGTTTGCGGCAACCTTTTTTCGTTGACTTCAACTTAAGTCGAGCGATTTTTTGCAAAGAGATATGGACATTATTTATACTCGTATTCGAGAACGAGCCCGCCAAATTGTTTCTCAGTATCCATCTCCTGATTTTTATCAAGACCATTCTCTTGCAAATGAATTATCTCTTCAATATCTTGAGACAAACGCGTTCACCGAAAAATTACAATCATTTGTTGCCGAGCACTTAGAAGATGATTTTGGACACGGCATTGAACATGCATTGAAAGTAGCGGTTGATGCAGGTGCTTTGATGATTATCGAGAGTAAGCTTGCCGGACGCTCCGACAATTTTATCGAACAGAGAGTCATCATCGTCCAATGTGCCGGTCTTCTCCATGATATTCAACGAAAGCATGAAGATCATGCCGTTAAGGGGGCTGTCTATGCAAGGCAAGTTCTAAAAGTTTTTCCATTTAAATCCCACGAAGTCGATGATATCTGTCGCGCGATTCGCAACCATGAAGCTTTTAAAAAAACCGTAAAGGCGAACACTTCTGAAGGTGGGCTTGTATCCGACTGCCTTTATGATGCCGATAAATTTCGGTGGGGGCCTGACAACTTTACAGATACGGTATGGACCATGGTGTCCTTTTTTAACATTCCAATTGCCCAATTTATGGATCTTTATCCGGAAGGAATGGAAAAACTTGCCAAAATAAAGCAGACATTTCGGACGAATACCGGGAAAAAATACGGTCCCCAGTTTATCGACATCGGGCTTGCCATCGGAAAGGAACTGTTTGATGTTATTCAAACAGAGTTTGCACATTTGTTGTAATCGTGTATTCATATATTCTAAATAAGCGAGTGAACGTGTGGCTTATCACATTCATCATCATTACAGCCACTGCGATTTTGGGTTCAAGTCCTTGCGTCAAAGCCGGTGCAAAGGATTTTCCGTTTTATCCGGGTGAAAAACTGACGTTTGTCCTTAAATGGACGATTATACCGGCGGGAGAGAGTGTTCTTGAAGTGCTTCCCATGGAAACCATTGATGGCGTTAAAGTCTACCATTTTTTGCTGACGGCAAAAACAAATGCCTTTATCGACACCTTCTATAAGGTGCGGGATAAAATAGATGCCTATGTAAACACTGAAATGACCCATTCGTTGCTGTATAAAAAAAAGCAGCACGAAGGAAATACCAAAAGAGATATTGTCGTAAATTTCGATTGGCAGAATAACAAAGCCCAATATATAAACTTCAAAGATAAACGGCCGCCCATTGACATACTGCCTGGATCATTTGATCCGTTATCCGCGTTTTATTTTGTTCGCCTGTCTGATTTTCAAGAAAAATCAAACATCGAGCGTCCGGTCACTGATGGAAAGAAATGTGTCATCGGCAAGCTTTCTGTCATTAAAAGGGAAACGCTTAAACTGAAAAGTGGTACATACGACACGTATCTCATAGAACCCGAACTGAAACATATTGGGGGTGTATTTGAAAAGAGCAAGAACGCTAAAATTCAAATGTGGATCACTGCGGATAAACGAAGAATTCCAGTAAAAATAAAGAGTAAAGTCGTTGTCGGAAGCTTTGTGGGGGAACTTGTTTCAGCTGAGTTTAAGGGGGCGCAACTTAAGTAAAGTATCAGATGAAATCCATGGACAAGAAAAACATGAAAAATAGTGGAGCTTTGTCCGGAATATTGGTTCTGGATCTGTCCCGTTTGCTTCCAGGACCGTTTTGTTCCATGATCCTTGCTGACCATGGTGCACGTGTGATTTCGGTGGAAGACAAACGTTTTTTATCTGACGACCTCTTCATTTCCGAAGTCAATCGCAACAAAGAGCACATATCCTTAAACTTGAAAACCCGGGAAGGAAAAGAGATTTTTTTCCGTCTGGTCGATAAAGCGGATGTCTTGCTGGAGGGGTTTCGGCCGGGGGTTGTCCACAGACTCGGAATTGACTATGATACGGTTCGTAATATCAATCCAAAAATTATTTACTGTTCCATTACCGGGTACGGTCAAAGCGGGTCCTACCGGAATCGAGCCGGACACGATGTTAATTTTCTGGGCTGTTCGGGTATTCTTGATCTTATGGGTGAACCGGATCGACCACCCTCCATACCGGGTGTCCAGATTGGGGACATTGCAGGGGGAGGAATGAACGCTGCCATTGGAATCCTTCTGGCGCTGTGGGCCAGGGAAAGGACCGGTAAAGGTCAACATATCGATATCTCCATGACAGACACAATGGTGAGCTTTTTATCACTGGCCCTTTTTTTATATCAACGCACAGGAGAATTCCCCAAACGCGGTGAATCCATGCTTTCTCACAGGTACGCTTTTTATAACACCTATGAAACTGCCGATGGACGATTCATTTCCATCGGTGCTGTGGAAAATCGTTTTTGGAAGAATCTTTGTGATCACCTGAGTGTTCCGGAATATGGGGCACTCCAGTATGACGAAAAGCGCCGGGAAGAGATCATCGGTTTTATGCGCAGAACGTTTAAGAAACAAACGCTTGACCAGTGGGAAACCGAACTCGCAGATCTTGATGTGTGCTGGGGACGAATTCAAACACTTGAAGAAGTGTTGGAGGACCCCTTTTTTCGGGAAAGGGAAATGGTTGTAAGCATGCGTCAAAAGAACGGAAAAGAGACCGCAACCCTTGGGACGCCGATTAAGCTGAGTGAAACACCGGGTTCGATTCGAACGCTGCCGAAGGGTTTTGGAGAAAGTACGGTTTCAATCCTCCGGGAATTCGGTTATACAAAAAACCAGATAAAATCGTTTGCCAAAAAGGATGTTTTTTAACAAAACTCCGGGAATCGATGTGTATATTTATAAAACGCTAATAAAAACCATGGTGACCTATGAAAAAGATATTGGTGATGAGTGATAAAAATGACGATCTGAATACGATGTCGACCTTTTTGGAGGATTTAGTTCCAGATTGTCTTGTCATTCCTGTTCAATCAGGAATTGCAGGTATAGAAAGCATAAAAGCTGAATCTCCGGAAATGGTTCTTCTGGATCTTGAAGTAGGAGAGATAGACCGCTACGAAGTTTGCAGAACATTGACATCTAAAGAAAACACAAAACACATCCCGATTCTTTTAATGACCGATATTCAATTTGATCCCAAAACCTATGCTAAGGGATTGGAGACCGGGGCGGCGGGTTTTTTGGGAAAGCCCATAGACAAAGCGGAGTTGGCGGTTCAGGTCAATATGGCATTGCGAATCAGTGCATTGGAGAAAGAAAAAGCCGAACTTAAAAAGCAGCTTCAACAGGCCCAAAAGATGGAATCCATTGGGACCCTGGCAGGAGGGATCGCACACGAATTTAATAATATTCTTTTTCCTATTATCGGATACACCGAGATGTGCATGTATGATGTACCTGAAAACAGCAAAACCAAAAAAAACCTGGCAGCTGTCCTTAAATCTGCTGATCGGGCCAAAGACCTGATTCAGCAGATTCAAAATTTCAGTACGAAAGGGGAGCAGAACAAAAAGCCCTTAAAGATTCAATATATTATAAAAGAAACACTGAAGCTGTTAAGGGCGTCGCTGCCGGCGACCATTGAAATACGCCATGAAATAGATACCACCTGTGGTTCTGTGGCGGCTGATCCATCTGAGATTCAGCAGATCTTGATGAACCTTTGTACCAACGCATATCAGGTTATGGAAGAAAAAGGTGGTGAACTGGAGATCACCCTCCAAGAAGTGGATCTGACTCCCGGTGATCTATCCTTTGAGATTGATCTAAGCCCTGGATGTTACCTGAAGCTGACGGTTAAAGATACAGGCCCCGGTTTGGAGCAAACTGAAGTCAAGCACATTTTCGACCCACAATATCGCACCGGTGACCGGATCGAAGGGACCGGTATGGGGCTAAATATTGTACATGAGATTATTCGAAGCTATAAAGGGATGACTTGCATTTCCTCTGATCCTGACCGGGGGACAACCATTGATGTTTATCTGCCCCTACTGAATACCCAACCCGACCACATATCTGAAATATCCACTGAAGCACACCCACCATCTGGCAATGAGACGGTGTTGCTGGTGGATGATGAAGAAGCTGTGCTTGAAATGATGCATTTAATGATGGAAAGACTCGGTTATCAAGTCATTTCAACGTTAAACAGCGTTAAAGCGCTTGAGACATTCCAAAAGGCGCCTAAAACCTTTGATTTGGTGATCACCGATCAAACCATGCCCAAAATGACAGGGATGGAATTGATCAGGGAAATACGTCTTATCAGGTCCGATATTCCGGTTATTTTATGTACCGGATTCAATGAAAAAATAACCGAAGATAATACCAGGCATCTGGGCATCGGCGCCTTAATCGGCAAGCCGGTCCGGGTTGCCGAATGTGCAGGAATAATCCGGGACGTCCTGGATCGGAAAAGTATTAGATGTTGAAGATGAAATCGAACTGTTGTTGTCACATCGACTTAGTTTCTTGATAGTAAATTTTGTGCTTTTTGTGGCAAAAAAATAAAAACAATCACGAAAACACGAAATTAGGAAAGCACGAAATTTTATTAGCATCTTTTTCGTGTTTTTGTACTTTCGTGCTTTCGTGATAAATAACTTTTCCGGCTTGTCCGGGTTAGGTTTATAATGTAAAAAAAACAGCCTATCCCGGTTTGGAAATTTTATCGGGAAACTCACACAGATCATAAAGCGGGCAGATGGGACACAGCGGCTTTCTCGCTTTGCATATGGCCCTTCCGAAATAAATCAACTGCAAAGAAAATACGTTCCAATTTTCTCTTGGAATAATTTCCATCAGGTCATATTCTATTTTAACCGGGTTGTTACTCTTGGTAAGTCCGAGCCTTTTCGATATTCTTGCCACATGTGTGTCCACAACAATACCCGGAATATTAAATGCACTGCCAAGGACCACATTGGCGGTTTTACGTCCCACACCGGGCAGTTTTACCAGTTCATCCAAAGTTTGAGGGACCTGACCGTCATATTTTTCCAGAAGACTTTTTGAGCAGTTTTTGATATTCTTTGCCTTGTTGCGGAAATAGCCGGTAGGTCGAATCAACTCCTCAAGTGCTTCGTTGGAGACCCTTGCAAAATCCCGGGGCGTTTTTAAGTGATTGAACAGATCTGTTGTTACGCTATTTACCTGTTTATCCGTACACTGTGCGGATAAGATGGTTGCCACAAGAAGTTGAAAGGGGTTGGCGTGACGAAGCTGGGTTTTGACTTCAGGATAGGTTTTTTTGAGCATGTGTTGAATTTTTACAGTTCGGGCTTTATCTTTACTCAATGTTGTTTTTTTCGGCATTGTTGTTCCTTTGCAGGTTCATTGAGACCTTTGAAAGATAGATCTTTTTGTTTGAGTTCAAGTCGAAGGTCCTGGACTTTGAGCCCCGCATCTGGCAGGATATACCGCCTGACCAAAAAATGGGTAAAAAGGGGGCTTCCCAAAGGCCTCTCATGGGTAATATTTTAGATAATATGAAACGGGATAGCTTTTTGAAAACGTTACCGCTTCAGGTGTGATTAAATTTGTTTCTGAAAGAACTCGTGAATAAGGGCTCGTAATGAAAGAAGCTGCCCGGGCTATTAATAAAGTCTCTGTTTTAACGAGGGGTTTCATCCATAAAGTTAAATCGCCTATGGTTCTTTCAAAACGATCCCTAATTCACTCAGACAGCTTCCATTAAAAAATTTAATCACACCTGAAGCTCCTTTGAAATCGATTTGTTTCAAAGGGCGATAATATACTATCATTTTTGTTTTCGAGTTTTTGTATATCATGAATCTATCTTTAAAAAAAGTGAGTGCTTTAGGACTCTGTTCCGGCGGATTGGACAGCATGCTGTCAGGCATGGTGCTGCGAAAACAGGGAATAAAGGTTCAGTGGGTCACCTTTGAAACCCCGTTTTTTTCATCTGAAAAAGCCGAACAGGCCTCCAAAACCACCGGAATACCGCTCATGGTTAAAAATATAACGCCGATCTATCTGAAGATGCTGACAGATCCGCATTGTGGCTATGGAAAACATATGAATCCGTGTATGGACTGCCACGCGTTGATGTTCAACCTGGCGGGAAAGATAATGAAAGAAAAAGGATTTGATTTTCTTTTCAGCGGCGAAGTGTTGGGTCAGCGCCCCATGTCTCAAACCATGAATTCTCTCCGTTATGTGGAAAAACAATCCGGCTTTGACGGTTATATTCTGCGTCCTTTAAGCGCCAAAAGGCTTTCTGAAACCATCCCCGAACAACAGGGAATGGTCAATAGAGAGCTGCTGATGGACATATCAGGCAGATCCCGAAAGCCTCAGATAAAACTCGCCAAAGAATATGGAATTAAAAACTATCCGTCTCCTGCCGGAGGTTGTCTCCTCACGGACAAAGGATACGCATTGCGCCTTAAGGACCTTTTTGACCACCAGGACGCCTATGCCGAAAGGGAGCTTCATCTTTTAAAACATGGGCGGCATCTGCGGTTAGATAACACCACAAAAATTATCGTGGGACGAACCCAGAAAGATAATGAAGATATAAAAAAATACTATGATCCGAACCTGGACACCATGATCAAAGTAAAAAAAATCCCAGGCCCCATCGTTTTAATGCCCAACGACGGCAGCAAGGACGTCAGGGTGCTGGCAGCTTCTATAGGCGTGGGCTACAGCAAGGCTCCGGAAATCACTCCGGTGGAAGTTTTAGTGACCACTCCTAAAGGACGTGAGACTGTTCGAGTCATCGGTGTTCCGCCCAAAGAAATCAAGCACTTTCTGATCCAGTAATTGAACGACAATCTATCGACCATTATAATATCATATTCGCCCTGAGCTGGCCGCAGGCCGCAGAAATGTCTTGCCCCTTGCTGTGACGAATAATGGCCGTATAATTGTTATTGCTCAAGATATCTTTGAATTTAAGGATTACAGATTCTTCAGGACACTCGAATTGACTTTCTTCGTAGGTGTTAAAAGGGATAAGATTAATTTTTGCCTTTATCGGTCTCAGCAACCTGACCAGGCGTTTTGCGTCTTCTTCGGAGTCGTTGACTCCTTTTAACAGAATATATTCAAACGTGATTTTTCTCCGCGTCATTAGAGGATACCTGGCACAGGCATCGAGAAGGTTTTCGATAGGGTATTTTCGATTGATGGGCATCAGCATGTCCCGGGTCTTGTTCTCTGTGGCGTTTAATGATATGGCCAGATTCACCGTTGTTTCACGTCCCAGGTCGGAAAGCTTTGCAACAAGACCTGCTGTTGATACGGTTATCCTGCGGCTTGAAAATCCGAGTCCGACATCCTTGTCTGTAATGATATGAATTGCGCCGACAACATTGGAAAGATTGGCCAGAGGTTCCCCCATCCCCATCATGACAATATTGGTGAGACGTTTTGACCCGACGATATCGTATGCAACATCACGAACTTGAGCAATGATTTCGCCTTTTGTGAGATTTCTTATAAACCCTCCTTTTGCAGTCAGACAAAATAGACAGCCTTGTGCACAGCCGACCTGACTCGATATGCAGAGTGTATAATGATCCTTTTCCGGAATGAGCACACTTTCAACATGTTTGCCGTCTTTGAGTTTAAAAAGATACTTTTTCGAACCATCCCGTGATGTTTCAACACGTGCTTTTTCAAGACGATGGATAGAAAAATGCTGCGAAAGTCGCTTTCTGATCTCCTTTTTAATATCGGTCATCACATCAAAGGTATCTGCCTGTCGAAAATAGATCCATTTTAGGATTTGATTGGCACGATAGGACTTGATATCCCTTGATTGAAGCCATAAAATAAACTCATCTTTTGTGAGTTCTTTGATGTCTGTTTTTGATAGAACAGTGTTCATAGGTTGCGTTGTATGTATTTAATTTATTAAAATCGTACGATGATTTATTAAATCTTGACATAGCATTATTTTACGATTACATTCAAGGTTTTTAAAATTCAGATTTTATTGGTACTTTTATGTTTGATAATTTAAGCGACAAGTTAAATGCCGTATTTAAAAAGCTCAAAGGGCACGGCAAATTAACGGAAAAAAATATCGAAGAAGGACTTCGAGAAGTCAGGATGGCGCTTCTCGAGGCCGATGTGCACTTTAAGGTCGTAAAAAGCTTTATCAGCGGTATTAAAACGCGTGCGCTCGGCCAGGAGGTTATGTCAAGCCTGACTCCCGGCCAGCAGGTCATAAAGATCGTCAATGATGAGCTGACAGAACTCATGGGAGGCATGCTCGAAGACTTGAACCTTTCCGGTCCGGTGCCTGTATCAATCATGCTGGTTGGGCTACAGGGATCCGGTAAAACAACGACAGCAGGTAAACTCGCCGTTTTTCTGCGAAAAAAGGGAAGAAAGCCTTATCTGGTTCCGGCAGATGTTTACCGTCCTGCCGCCATTGATCAGTTAACTAAACTGGGTGAACAATTGTCTGTTCCGGTATTTCCTTCCAGTACAGACATGAATCCAATACAAATTTGCCAGGAAGCCAGAACAACAGCGCACCAAACAGGATGCGATACTGTATTAATTGATACTGCCGGACGTTTGCATATCGACGAAGCATTGATGGAAGAGCTTTGCCGCATTAAAGATGAGGTAAAACCCTCTGATATTCTTCTTGTGGCCGACGCCATGACGGGTCAGGATGCTGTAAATATCGCCAAGTCATTCAACAATACCCTCGATATCGGTGGTGTTGTGCTCACAAAGATGGATGGTGATGCACGTGGCGGGGCAGCCCTGTCTATAAAATCTATAACCGACAAACCCATAAAATTTATTGGTGTCGGTGAAAAATTGAGTGACCTGGAGCCGTTTCACCCTGACAGGATGTCTTCAAGGATTCTTGGGATGGGTGACGTCCTTACCATCATAGAAAAGGCTCAGTCTGTCGTTGACGAGAAGAAAGCCGCCGAACTCGAAAAAAAATTAAGAAAAAATGCGTTTACACTGGAAGATTTTCGTGATCAAATGGTACAAGTCAGGAAAATGGGTTCTATGTCGGACATCATTAAAATGATTCCAGGCATGAACCAGATGAAGCAACTCAAAAACTTAGAAGTTGACGATAGAGAGCTGATTAAGATCGAAGCGATCATAAATTCCATGACACCCCTGGAACGGCGTCAGCATACGTTAATCAAGGGAAGCCGCCGTAAAAGAATTGCCAAAGGAAGCGGAACCAGTGTCCAGGATATAAATAAATTGCTTAAGAATTATAATCAGGTTATGAAAATGATTAAAAAGATAAACAAAGGTGGCATGCGCGGGTTTGGCGCGGGTATGCCGTCGTTTTGAAGGAGAAATTTAAATGTCAGTTAAAATCAGGCTGGCCAGGCACGGCGCAAAAAAAAGACCCTTTTATCGAATTGTTGTGGCGGACACCAAATGCCCTCGTGATGGTAGATTCTTGGAAAATGTCGGCACATACAATCCATTGTTAGATCCGGCCAAGGTTGTTTTAAAACAAGAGAGAATTAAGTACTGGATTGATCAAGGCGCAACTTTTACAGACACTGTGAAAAGCCTTTTGAAAAAAGAAGGTTTTTCTGTTAAACTTGCATAGAATCTTTACCTCTAACGCTCATAAGCCTACAAAGGAGATGGAGCTATGAAAGAGCTGATTAAATATATTGCTCAGGCGTTGGTGGACAATCCAGAACTGGTTGAAGTTTCAGAGGTAGAAGGTAACCAGACCTCGGTATTAGAACTCAAAGTGGCAAAAGAGGACTTGGGAAAGGTGATTGGGAAACAGGGCCGAACGGCTCGGGCCATGCGGACCATATTGAGCGCTGCTTCTGCCAAACTAAAAAAACGATCGGTTCTTGAAATTATCGAATAGTGTTGTGGGAAACGATGGGTTTCTTCCTGTTGGCAAAATTGTTGGCGCCCACGGCGTAAAAGGGAACCTTAAGGTCCATTCTTACGCTGAATCCGTGTCCGTTTTCAAACCAGGTCGTTTGATCCTTGCCATCCATGCCGGAAAAGCAGAAAAACATTTTGCTGTAAAATGGGCCAAACCTCACGGCAAATCCATCCTTCTATCATTTAAGGGTATTGAGGAACGCATTACGGCCGAAACCCTGATTGGGGCCGAGCTATTCATTGAACGGATCGCTCTTCCTGAACTCGAAGAAGGCGTCTATTACTGGGTAGACATTATCGGGCTCTCAGTTGTTACAACCGATAATCAATACATCGGCCGTGTTGAATCGATAATGTCAACCGGCAGTAACGACGTATATATCGTCAAAAATAAAACGAAAGATGGCAGCACTGAAATACTGATTCCGGCCATTGAATCGGTGGTGTTAGAAATAGATTTCGAGAACAAAACGATGCGTGTGGCGTTGCCCGAAGGATTGTAAAACCTTATCCGCACACCGATAACAGGCAATATATTAGGGATGAATTTCATAGCCCTTACGATATTCCCGGAAATGTTTAATCCTTTTTGGGAACACGGAATTATCAGAAGAGCAATAGACCGAAATAAGATTCGGGTATCTGCCATAGATATTAGAAATTTTGCTAACGGAAAGCACCGTGTGACGGATGACAGGCCATATGGGGGGGGGTGTGGAATGGTTATGAAGCCCGAACCGCTGGCCGCTGCTATCCGGACAGCAACGAAAAAAGCACCTTTATCGAAGAAGATTCTGTTAACACCCCAGGGGCGACGCTTTGATTCGAGTGTGGCTCATGAATTGTCGTCATCGGATGGACTTATTTTCATCTGCGGTCGTTACGAAGGTGTAGATGAACGAATTTGTCTTGATTTCATCGATGATGAAATTTCCATCGGTGATTATGTCCTTACCGGAGGCGAGTTGGCTGCCATGGTGATTATCGATGCAGTAACCCGACTGATTCCCGGCGTACTCGGTGGCGAGGGATCTGCTGAACAGGATTCCTTTTCAGGCAGTGTTTTAGAATATGCACAATATACCCGTCCCAGAACCTTTGAAGGACATGATGTTCCCGAAATTCTGTTGTCGGGAGACCACAAAAAAATTGAGAACTGGAGGCTTGAAGCATCGTTGATCCGGACGTTTCTGAAAAGACCGGACCTGTTGGAGAACAGAGCCTTGAGCAAACAGGAGATCGAGATTCTGAAAAAATGGTGTGTTGATATTGAAAAAATCATACACAACCAATCTTTACATGGCCCTGGTGCACTATCCGGTGGTCAATAAGCATGGCGACACGATCGCTTCTGCGGTAACGAACCTTGATCTGCATGATATATCAAGATCAGCAAAAACATATGGCGCACGATCGTTTTATGTGGTAACACCACTTTCTGATCAAAAAGAACTGGTTGAAAAAATTGTTTCACATTGGACAGAAGGAACCGGCGCGACATATAATCCAAAACGAAAAGAAGCGCTGGAACTGATCGTCATTAAAAATTCTCTGAAAGAGGTTATAGAGCATATACGTAAAAAAGGCGGAGATTCTCCGAAAACGGTGGTCACCAGCGCCGGTCACAGCCCCCGCAACATCAGTTTTAAACGGTTCCGTGAGATGCTGCAAGATGGGTCCTTGTATCTCTTGATACTGGGTACCGGATGGGGGCTTTCGAAAAATTTTATGGCTGAGGCCGACTACGTTCTTGATCCGGTTTTAGGGAATACAAATTACAATCACCTGTCCGTAAGGTCCGCTGCTGCGGTCATTCTCGACAGAATTTTTGGAAAAAAAGAATAAAATACAGTTTGGAGATGAATATGGAAAGATTAGATCAGCTACAAAGAGAGATGATGCGGCTTGATATACCTCGTTTTGCCGCAGGAGATACTGTTAAAGTTCATGTAAAGATAAAAGAGGGTGAAAAAGAGCGTATCCAGGCTTTTCAAGGCGTTGTGATCAGCAAACGGGGTGGCGGAGCCCATGCGACATTTACCGTTCGGAAGGTTTCATACGGCATAGGGGTTGAACGTATTTTTCCGTTGCATTCCCCTGTGATTGATAAAATAGAGGTGATTTCTCACGGACGTGTGCGCCGGTCAAAAATCTATTATCTGCGCAAGCTAAGGGGAAAAGCAGCAAGAATAAAAGAGCGTCGTATCAACTAATTAACAACATATTTAAGTTGTTATCTGCTGAGAATTCATGGACCCAGACCTGTGGTTATTCGAAAAAAAGGCTTTTCAAAAAGGCTTTTCAAAAATTGCAGGTATTGATGAAGCCGGTCGGGGACCCCTGGCCGGTCCGGTTGTTTCTGCGGCGGTTATTATTCCGATTTCTTTGCAGAATTTCGGAATATACGATTCAAAGAAATTAACTCCCAAAAAACGTAATTACCTTTACGAAAAAATATACGATCTCGCCGTTTCCGTTGGGATCGGCATCGTTGATCCGTCTGAAATAGATCGTATCAACATCCTTCAGGCAGCGCTCCTGTCCATGGCCATGGCCGTTGAAAACCTCGCCCCCCAGCCGGATTGCCTGCTCATCGACGGCACATTTTCGATCTCGTCGGCGCTGCCACAAGAGGCGATACCCAAAGGTGATGCTCTCAGTGTTTCCATCGCAGCTGCGTCCATCGTTGCAAAAGTAACCCGTGACAGATTGATGGAGAGATACCACCAGGATTATCCTCTGTTTGGGTTCTCAAAACACAAAGGATACCCCACAAAGGCACATAAACAGGCGATCCGACAATTCGGATGCTGTCCGATTCACAGAAGAAGCTTCAAGGGCGTCAAAGAATACCTGTAATCTAATTTTCATGAAGGAGTTATCTGACTCACCCCCAATGCTCCCGTACTGATCTGTGAGCGGCATCTTTAACAAGCGAAATTTCGTTTCAATCAACTTTCGTAAGATTTTAGCCTTTTGAAAAAAATTACCGCTTCAGGTATAATTAAATTTTTGCTGAAAGAACTCGTGGATAAGGGCTCGTAATGAAAGAACATGCCCTGACTATTAATAAAGATTTCTGTTTTATTAAGGGATTTCATCCATAACGTTAAATCGCCGACGGTTCTTTCAAAACGATCCCTAACCCACTCAAACAGCTTCCAGCCAAAAAATAATCATACCTGAAGCTCCTTAATTAATTGACTTCCAAGATCTTTTGTTATACGTTTTTTGTAAACGTATAACTTTTAAGGAGTCTATAATGAATACGGTCAAGGTGTTAACCAAAGGGCAAATCGTAATTCCTGCTTCGATTCGAAAAAAATACAATATACATCCCGGGAATGCGCTCCAGATCTTTGAATACGGCAATCTTCTCTATCTGGTCCCGCCGGTTGAAGACCCGGTTCAGGATGCCATGGGGTGTATTTCCAAAACCCCTTCGCTGTCTAAAGTGCTTTTGAAGGAGAGAAAAAAGGATTTTGCCGAATGACATCCGGATACCTGTTTGACAGCCACGCCCTGCTGGCCTTTTTTCAAAATGAAACCGGTGCAAATATTGTATACGAAATATTGCAGAAAAGCATAAAAGATCACATCGATCGTCTTGTTTGTGTGATTAACTTGGGCGAAATCATCTACATCACCAAAAGAATATTTGGGGATCAAAAAAAAATTGAAATATTGGGTCGCATTCATCAGCTTGGATTTAAGGTGCTGCCGGTTCCCGATACCTTGGTTTATCAGGCAGCCGAGATTAAAGCAGAATATCCGATTTCTTACGCAGACTGTTTTGTTATCGCCTGTTCTCAAGAGCACAACGCGACCATCGTAACCGGAGATCCTGAATTCAAAAATGTAGACCATTTGGTTAAAATAGAATGGATTCGATGAGTTAGAACGCAAAAGCTATATTTTAAATATTGAGTTTGATATTTTTATTGAACAACAAAAGAAAATGATATGATTTAAGGATACATAATGCTTAACAAGCGACAGCAATTCGGTAAAGAAAGCGAGTCCTTGGCTGTAAAACAGCTTAAAAAAAACGGGTACAAAATTTTAGAACAAAATTATCGTAACAAACTCGGAGAAATCGATATTATTGCCAAAGAAAAGGGGGCGCTGGTATTTGTTGAAGTCAAGGCCAGAAAAACCCATGTTTTCGGAAACCCAAAATGGGCGGTAACCCCTAAAAAACAACGTAAAATTTCCATGGTTGCCCTTTACTATCTCAAAGCCACAAAGCAGACCCATGTCAAAGCAAGGTTTGATGTTGTTTCCCTCAGCCTGGCAAAAGACATTCCTCAGATAGAGATCATAAAAAATGCCTTTGAACTCGCCTATGGATAGTACCAAAAAGACACCGGATCAGGGAACGCTTTATGTTGTGGCCACCCCTATCGGAAACATGGACGATATCACCCTAAGGGCGCTAAATGTGCTCGATCAGGTTGATCTTATCGCCGCAGAAGATACACGGCATACGGGAAAGCTGCTGAAATATCACCATATCAAGAGTCGTCTGGTTTCTTATCATGAGCATAATGAAAAAGAGAAAACACCGTTATTAATTGAACGGATAGACGCCGGATCATCCATAGCATTGGTGTCCAATGCCGGTACACCCACCGTTTCGGATCCGGGCTATATACTGCTTCAAACTGCCGTTAAACAGGGGATAAGGGTCATACCCATCCCCGGCGCCTCTGCCGGTGTTGCTGCACTCAGCGTTTCCGGGCTGCCCACGGATTCCTTTATTTTTATCGGGTTTTGTGCCAAGAAAAGGGCAAAACGACTCAAACAGCTTCAAGAACTTGCCTGCGAGAAAAGAACGCTTATATTTTATGAAAATCCAGGGCGAATTTTGGCATTTATGGAAGAGCTTGAGGATGTAATGGGTGACAGATATGGTGTTTTTTGCAGGGAGATGACCAAACTACACGAAGAATTTTTAAGAGGCCATTTATCAGAACTCATAGATTCGTTATCCCATCGCCCGGCTGTAAAAGGGGAATGCACGCTTCTCGTGAAAGGCTGTGAAGAAATAAAGGATGTTTCAAAGGATGTCATACGCGCTGAATTGGTTGAAGCGCTGGACAAGAAAGGGTGTAAGATATCCGAGGCTTCCAGAATTATTGCCAAAAAATATGGCCTTTCTAAAAACAGGGTGTATGAAAATGCTCTGAAGCTCAAAGCTGAAAAAAAAGCTCAAAGCTGAAGGCTCAAGGCTGAAAGTCTAAAAAGTAAAATATATTAACATGAAGATAAACCTGAAACCTGAAACCCGGAACCTGATTATTTGTCCGGTCATTCTTGCTGTTCCAAATCAACAACAGCAGCTTACGGGAAGAGAAAAAGTTTCCTTTCTCAGCAGACATGCCAGAAGGGCTCTTGAAATATCCGCACAAGAGTGCCAAATTCAACTCGGTGATCTTAAAAAAGATGAAAATGGTGTTCCCTTGCCCTTTAACGGAAATTACTGGTCTGTAACCCACAAAACCGGATATGTCGCCGGAGTCATTTCCCGGGAAAGGATCGGCATTGATTTGGAAAAAATTCGTCCCATTAAAGAGGCGTTGTATCGAAAAACGGCCCGTGAGAGCGAATGGAAACTTTCAAATACCGACAAAACCGTTCTTTTTTTTCGATACTGGACGTCCAAAGAATCGGTACTCAAGGCTTTGGGCACCGGTATCCGGGATTTGTTAAAATGCCGGATAAAGCGAGTTATCGACGATGGGCATCTTGTGGTAGATTACAGAGAACATCATTGGGTCGTAGAACATTTTTATTTTAACGGGCATTTGGCATCGGTGGTTAAAAATAATGTAGATGTTAAATGGGCCTTTTTTAAGGATACTTCTTTGTCCATTCATTAAAAAGGAGGTTTGCATGACTGAGCCGACGTTAAACCATGCGGCTGCTGAAAGGTTTAAACCCTTTCAGGATGAAATATTGAAAAGCCATAAAGATAACATTCATTCCATCGCGATCACCGGAAGCGCATTGACAGATGATTTCGATCCGGAAAAATCGGATGTTAATTCAGTATTGGTCCTCAATAAAATGGATTTAGGATTCCTCGAAGTGCTCGCTTCTTTGGGGAAAACCTACGGCAAAAAAGGAATTTCAGCGCCTCTGATCATGACACCGGAATACATCAAGCATTCCCTTGATGTTTTTCCCATAGAATTTCTGAACATAAAACTGCTTCACGAAACCCTGTTTGGTGAAGATCTTTTTCAGCATCTCTTGATTGAACGAAAGGATCTCAGATTGCAGTGCGAAAGGGAGCTGAAAGTCCGATTGATCGGTCTCAGGCAAGGGTATATCTCTTCCATGGGCGATGCCAAAATCCTCACCGACCTGTTTATCAATACCATTTCAGGGTATATCCCCCTTTTCAGAGGCGTTATCCTCATTCTCGGAAAGGAACCGCCTTTAAGAAAAGAGGATGTATTACAGATTCTTGAAGACGCCTCCGGTATTGATGCCCAAGTTTTCAGAACGGTTTTAAAGCAAAAACGACAAAAGACAAAAATGGCGATAACACACCTAACCGCTATTTTTAAAGACTACTATGCCGCGGTAGAAAAACTGGGGGATATTACGGATGGCCTTGAAGACTAAACCCAAAGCGTTCATAACGGCCGTTTTTATTTGCCTTTTGTTTGTATCTGTTGGACGGTCCGCGAATATTCCGGAAATGCCGCAAAAATATGTGGTGGATCTGGCCGGCATTATCGACGATGCCGTGGAAAACCGGTTGAACGGATACCTTCAGGAACTTGAGCAAAAAACGACCGCACAGATGGTGGTGTTGACCATCATGGATCTCGGCGGTGAGTCCATCGAAGATCTTTCAATCAGAATTGCCCATGATAAATGGAAACTGGGTCAGAAGGGAAAGGATAACGGCGTCCTTTTTTTGATTGCGTTTAAAGATCGAAAATACAGAATCGAGGTCGGATACGGACTCGAAGGTGTGCTTCCGGACAGTCTCGTCGGCAGTCTAGGCCGAAACATATTGGTTCCTTATTTCAAAAAAGGAGATTACTCAGACGGTATTTTTGCAACCACCCTTGCAATGGCAAATAAAATTGCCACTAACGCCGGTGTTAAAATAGAAGGAATGCCCTCGATAAAATACCAAACTTCGCCAACAGGAAGCGGCAAACCTGTCAGTCCTCTTTCTACCATCATCGGCATCGTGTTTTTCATTATCATGGGAATATTGTTTATCAAAAATCCAAGAGCATTTTTGCTGTTTCTTTTATTTTCTTCCATGGGTGGAAGAAGAGGTTCATGGGGAGGCGGCGGTGGTTTCGGCGGCGGTGGATTCGGCAGTTTCGGCGGTGGCGGCGGTGGCGGATTCGGCGGGGGAGGGGCGTCTGGCGGATGGTAGTTCGTGTCCATCCAGAAATGGCCTTTTTTGTCCTGATCGGCGTTCTCCGCGGGTTTCCGGCTGCGGCGTACAGACGTACGCCTTCCTGTCCCGTGAGCGGGGGCCGCAAACCCTTGTGCGGCCTTGATCAGAATAAAAACTGCTCATTTCTGAATTGGACACCCGGTGCTCCATATTTGGGAAAAGCGTTAGAGTTTAAAAAAATGTCTCATATTTTCATTAAATTGTATAAATATCAAATGGTTAATTATTAATTTTCGGAGGATCATTATGTCAAAAAAAATGAAGACCATACTTATTATCGTGGGAATCGTCGTACTGGTCGGTTTTATGACGTTCGGCAAGATTATCGCCGGTTATAACCGGGTCATCGCTATGGACGAAAATGTCAAAGGGAAATGGGCTCAGGTGGAAAACCAGTTGAAAAGAAGATACGATCTGATTCCGAATCTGGTTGAAACGGTAAAGGGGTATGCAACGCATGAAAAAGAGCTGTTCGAAAATATCGCCCAGGCCAGGACATTATACTTTCAAGCAAAGGATGTAAAAGGCAAAGTCAAAGCCTCAAACCAGCTCGAAGGTGTCCTCTCAAGGCTTCTTTTGCTCCAGGAAAGATATCCCGTACTCAAGGCCAATGAATCGTTCCTTAAACTTCAGGACAGTCTTGAAGGAACTGAGAACAGGATTGCTGTGGAAAGAAAACGATACAATGAATCTGTTCAAACTCTGAACACATATATCCGGACATTTTTTGGAAAGTTTTATGCTATGATTGCGGGCGTTTCTAGCGCAGCGTATTATGAAGTGCCGGAGGCAGAGAAAGCAGCTCCGAAAGTAAAATTTTAGACATGCTGATATAGAATATAACAAGTTGCATCGGATCTCTGTTTCTAAAGGAGGATTTCCATGATGTACATTAACGGGCATTGGGTCAATGCTGTCAGCGGTTCAATTTTTCCCGTCCATAATCCGTCAAACAATGAAAAAATCGGAGAAGCGGCAGATGGGAATCAAGACGATGCCCGGCAGGCCATCGAAGCAGCCCATGGGGCCTTTGAAGCCTGGTCCGGTCTGACCGCCTATCAACGATCAGAATACCTTTACACGGCGTATCAGTTGATGATGGAGCAAAAAGAACACCTGGCACGGGTAATGACCGAGGAACAGGGCAAACCCTTAAAGGCCGCTACGGGGGAAGTACAATACGGTGCGGATTTTTTGCGCTGGTATGCGGAAGAGGCCAAACGGGTCTACGGAGAGACGATTCCGGCTCCCCGTTCAGATCAGCGGTTTATTGCCATACGTCAACCGGTAGGGGTGGTAGCGGCCATTACCCCCTGGAACTACCCGATATCCATGATTACACGAAAAGTCGCCCCGGCACTGGCTGCCGGATGTACCGTGGTGTTGAAACCGGCGGAAGCAACGCCTTTGTGCGCCGTTGAAATGTTTAAAATATTTGAAAAGGCACAAATTCCTGCCGGTGTGGTGAATCTTGTTACGGCATTGAACCCCGCTCCAATTGGCGAAACGTTTATTACGCATCCTTTGGTTTCTAAAATTACATTTACCGGCTCCACCGATGTTGGGAAGCTTTTGAGCCAAAACGCAGCCAAACAGATTAAACGTGTTTCTCTGGAACTCGGTGGTCATGCCCCGTTTATTGTTTTCGAAGATGCCGACCCGGTATATGCTGCAAAGGGCGCCGTCTTGGTCAAGTTCCTGAATGCCGGGCAGGCTTGTATCAGTCCAAACAGAATTTTCGTTCATCATCGTATCGTGGGGCCGTTTATCGAGGAATTCAAAAACCGTGTGTCAAAAATGCGTGCCGGCAGCGGATTTGAAAAAGGCGTTAGCATTGGACCTCTGGTGAACGCCGCAGCCTTGGAGAAGGTTGACCGACAGGTGACAGATGCATTGGAAAAAGGTGCAACTTTGGTTTGCGGCGGGAAACGACTCGCGGACAACAACCTCGATAAGGGATTTTTTTACGCGCCTACGGTTCTAAGTGATGTTACGCCGGAAATGTTGATCTATAGAGAAGAGACATTTGGACCGGTGGCTCCCATCATTACCTTTGATTCTGAAGAATCCGTGTTGCACATGGCCAATGATACCCGTTACGGCCTGGCATCTTATGTATATACCCGTGATCTTTCACGCGCCATGCGCATGTTCGAAAAACTTCGTTTCGGTATTGTCGGCATTAACGATATTAATCCGACAGCGGCCGCAGTCCCTTTCGGCGGTATGAAGGAAAGCGGGTTGGGGCGCGAAGGGGGACAAGAAGGGATTGCCGAATATCTTGAAACCAAGTTGGGGGGGTTTTCCATACAATAAAAGTCCAAACCATTGATGTTGAACGTCAAAAAAGGAGAAATAAAAATATGAACCATCCCGAAACCCCATTAAAGACCAAACATACATTTTTGGATTTTCTTTATTGGAATATGGTTGTTTCCGTTCCGTTTATTACCGCCTGCATTGCTATCGCTGAAGAATCCATAGCATGGTTAATCATATATATTATTGCATGTATTTTGCTGGTGATGGTTATATACCGATTTTACTGTATTCATTGTCCCCACTACCATCAAAATACAAAGATATTAAAATGTATGTTTTTTTGGTGGATGCCAAAATTTTTCAAAGCAAAATCCGGTCCATTAAGCCCGCTGGAAAAGACGGTATCTGTCATTACACTTCTTGTCATCATCATGCTTCCTATTTATTGGTTGTTGCTTCGTCCGGGATTGCTGGTGATTTACCTGCTGTCTGTCGGGGTTATGGGTACAACGTTAAAAAGATATGAATGCAAAAGATGTGTTTATTATCAATGCCCGTCAAACTGTGTCCCGGAAAAACTAAAAAAATGAAATTATATCAATGACATCGCCTGAGATAGTAAACCTATCGAAACAGGCAATTACAAAGATACACATATATTTTTTAAAGGAGGTAAATCCATGAATCAAAAGACATTCAAGGCCATGGTTGTTACAGAAGGAGAGAACAATCAGTTTATCAAAGAAATCAAAGACAGAAACCTGGACGATTTGCCACAAGGAGATGTGCTCGTCAACGTCAAGTACTCTTCATTAAATTACAAGGATGTTCTTTCCACCCAGGGAAACAGAGGTGTTACAAGACAATATCCACACACGCCTGGAATTGACGCTGCAGGAACCGTTGCTGAAAGCCAAAGCAAGGATTTTAAAGCCGGAGATGAGGTGATCGTGACGAGCTATGATCTTGGTATGAACACATCCGGAGGTTTCGGTCAATATATTCGCGTTCCGGCGGATTGGGTCGTCAAGATGCCCGAAAATCTCTCCCCTCGAGAGAGTATGATATTCGGAACAGCGGGTTTTACTGCCGCCCTTTCGGTTTACCGGATGGTTGACTATGGCATCACTCCGGATATGGGACGCATACTGGTTTCCGGTGCAACGGGAGGGGTTGGAAGCATTGCCGTCTCCATACTCACCAAAGCCGGCTATGAGGTCGTGGCAGTAAACGGAATCGTGGATGAAAAGGATTTTCTACTAGAAATCGGCGCAAAAGAGGTCATTAGTATCGAAGAGGCTACAGATTCCAGCGGCAAGCCGCTTCTAAAAGGACTTTGGGCAGGTGGCATAGATACCATCGGCGGAGAAATACTGGCTACAATGATAAAATCAATACACCCCCACGGCGGGGTCACATGTTGTGGGAATGTAGGGTCGCACGACCTGCCAATGAATGTCTATCCTTTTATTTTGCGTGGGGTGACACTGATGGGGATTGATTCGCAGAACTGTCCGATGCCTACGCGCCTTAAAGTATGGAATAAAATTGCGAGTGAGTGGAAACTTGATCGTCTGGAACTCTTAACCACTGAGGTTTCTCTGGATGGACTGAACGAACGAATCGATCTTATTCTTCAAAGAAAACACAAAGGAAGAACCATAGTGAGGCTGCCGGAGTAGTGGATTCGACGTAATAGGTATCATCTTTGAGACTTTTGGTGGTATAAACATAATAGCTCATAACAAAAAAGCCTGTCTCACGAATGGACAGGCTGATGTTCTTATGGCGGGAGTGACGAGACTTGAACTCGCGACCTTCCCATCATGGTAGACGGGACGCTCTAATCAGAGCTTCAATGTACGATTTGCTTTTTCTCGATTTGATCTCTTTTTCACGAATTATTGCTTTGGATCGATCTATATGTTCTTCAGAAAATACCAGTTCCCAGGGCCTCTTGGGTTTTGTATATGTTGATCTTCCCTGGTTGTGACGTTTAATTCTTTCGGTGAGGTTTTGGGTGGAGCCGACGTAATAACTTCCGTCTTTGAGGCTTTCGATTATGTAAACAAAGTATGTCATAACAAAAAAAGCTTGTTATGGAAATAACAAGCTTAATAGCATAGTGGCGGGAGTGACGAGACTTGAACTCGCGACCTCCGGCTTGACAGGCCGGCGCTCTAACCAAACTGAGCTACACCCCCAAAAAAGTGATCGATAATTTAATTTGTTATGGAACTCGATTCAGCGACCTTCCCGTCAAGACTGACGGGACGCTCTAACCAAACTGAGCTACACCCCCA
>Ga0210085_1000030_pt1 | contig 64449 bp, 54 predicted proteins | sample China_Galinas_PW_5_FD_184866 | JGI IMG/M metagenome (GOLD analysis project Ga0210085, IMG submission 184866) | Wetland microbial communities from San Francisco Bay, California, USA, that impact long-term carbon sequestration - China_Galinas_PWC_D1... | ecosystem: Environmental > Aquatic > Marine...
CAGAGCACTGGAACCACCTGATCCCATCCCGAACTCAGAAGTGAAACGGTGCCTCGCCGATGATAGTGTGGGGCTTCCCCATGCGAAAGTAGGTCACCGCCAGGGCCTTCTGCTAAACCCCCTCCGCGTTCGCGGAGGGGGCTCCCTACAGACGTGGCTCAGAGTCCAGCGCATTTAGCTAGGCTAGACACTTGGCATATATGAAGGCCAAAGTTTGTTCGCTCGTCATTGATTTGGAAGCTGGAAATGAAAAGAACCTTTCAACCAAGCCGCCTGAAGCGCTCCCGAACCCACGGTTTCCGAGCGCGTACGGCAAGCCGCAATGGGCGCAAGGTGCTACTTTCACGGCGTGCGAAGGGTCGCGCGCGTCTGTCGGTCTGAACAAAGGGCTGCCTGGAGAGCATGCCGATTCACGCCTACCGCCGCAGGCGCGGTTGAGGCGGAGTCGGGAGTTCCGTGATGTTTTTGCGCAGTCGTCGAGATCTGTTGATCCTTGTTTTACCGTTCTTGCGCGAAGGAACGGAGGTCGACAGGCGCGACTGGGTCTGGCGGTTTCAAGAAAGCACGCGCGTCGCGCCATCGATCGCAATCGCATAAAGCGCATCGTGCGCGAAAGCTTCCGCCAACGTCGCCATCTTCTGCATGGCATCGACATCGTGGTATTGTGTCGGTGTAGTGTTCTCTCTCGCCCGAACGTCGGGCTTTTTTCGTCTCTATCCGGACACTGGAGACGCGTTCGGGATCAGCTATGCGTTACTTGTTGACCGGTTTAATTCGCGGTTATCAATATCTGATCAGTCCATTTCTCGGGAGCCGTTGCCGTTTCTATCCGAGTTGCTCCTGCTATGCCATAGAAGCGATCGAGATCCATGGTCCTCTAAAAGGATCTTGGATGGCGATTCGCCGCATCCTGCGGTGCCATCCCTGGCATCATGGAGGCTTCGACCCGGTTCCGGGAAGCTCGGACGACGTATCCCATGGATAATCTCCGCCTCGTTCTCTTCTTCGCCCTCGCCTTGGTCTTGCTCTTGATCTATCAGGCTTGGATGCAGGACTACGGGCCAGCTCACAAACCTACCGCTGAGTCCATACAGCAGTCTTCAGGAACAGAAGAAGCGGCAAAATCGAACGCTGTTCCGGAAGTTTCGTCCGTAGAGGGTGCTACAACAGCAACTGCAACGGCGGTAACCACGCCGGTCGTGCCGGGAGAAGCAGCGAGCGACGATCTCATACAGGTCGAAACCGACCTATTGAGGTTGGAGATCTCGAAGCGCGGTGGCACGATCGTTAGCGCTTGGTTGAAGAAGTACGCCGTCACCGCAAAGGACCCCAAGACGAAATTCCGATTGTTCAAACCGGCTCCCCCGAACATGTTCATTGCCCAGTCGGGGCTTCTTGGTGGAGAAAAGGGGCAACTGCCGACTCATGAGGCGGTCTTCGATTCCGGCAGTAAAAGCTATACGCTCGAAGAGGGGCAAGACGGGATAAACATAGATCTCCATTGGAGCGGTCCGACCGGCATCGAAGTTCTGAAGCGTTATCGGCTAGAGCGTGGCAGTTACGTTATCCGACTCACGCAGGGGGTGAAAAACAAGTCCGACGCACCGTTGACAGCTCGTTCCTACGAGCAGCTGCAGAGGACCGAGCTGGTCGACCCGAACGCTACGCGTTTCGTTCACACCTATACTGGAGGTGCTTATTACAGCCCCGAGGACAAGTATAAGAAGGAATCCTTCGATGCCATGCGGAAGGCCAAGCTCCAGTTGGCAGTTACGGATGGTTGGATCGCAATGCTCCAACACTACTTCATGGCTGCATGGATACCTCCTCGCGGCAGCGCCCAGACCTTTTTTACCAACGTTCTAGGTGATTCACGATACATCATCGGCACGTACACGGACCCGGTCTCTCTGCCCAGAGGTGCTTCACACAGCTTCGAGGACGAGCTATTCGTCGGCCCCAAACTGCAGGACAGGCTCGCGGCCATCGCCCCGGGCTTGGAGCTTGCGGTGGATTATGGTTGGCTGACAGTTTTGGCTGAGCCTATCCACTGGCTGCTTAGTAAGATCCATGCGGTCGTCGGCAATTGGGGTTGGTCTATCATCATTCTCACGATTTTGATCAAGGCCGCCTTCTACAAGCTGTCCGAAACGAGCTACAAGTCCATGGCTCACATGCGGAAAATGACGCCGCGCATGCAGGCTCTCAAGGACCGATACGGGGACGACAAACAGCGTCTCAATCAGGCCATGATGGAGTTGTACAAAAAGGAGAAGATCAATCCGCTGGGTGGCTGTTTGCCGATCGTGGTGCAGATCCCCGTATTCATAGCGCTCTACTGGGTTCTGCTGGAAAGTGTGGAGCTCAGACATGCACCCTTCATATTGTGGATCCACAATCTGTCGGCGCCTGATCCCTACTTCATACTGCCTCTGATCATGGGCGTATCCATGTTCATCCAGCAGAAGCTCAATCCAACCCCTCCGGACCCGATCCAGGCCAAGGTGATGATGGGCCTACCTTTCATATTCACGGTCTTCTTTGCCTTTTTCCCGTCTGGATTGGTGCTCTACTGGGTGGTGAACAATATCTTGTCCATCGCTCAGCAGTGGTACATCACACGAAGCATCGAGAGGGTGACGGCCAAAGCCCGAGCTTGAGGCCGACGCCAGGTGAAAGGGGCTCGCGCTTGCACCTTTCTGCGGTGCCGGAGACCATAGCCGCCGTTGCCACACCGCCGGGCTTCGGCGGTGTCGGGATCGTCCGGATATCGGGTCCTCTCGCACCAGATATTGCCGAAGGCATCATTGGTCTCGTACCGAAGCCCCGGCTCGCGACCTTTGCCAGTTTTTACGCCGGGGACGGAGAAACCATCGATCAGGGTATCGCCCTGTTCTTTCCGGCTCCGAAGTCGTTCACCGGCGAGGACGTCCTGGAGCTTCAGGGGCACGGTGGTCCGGTGGTCCAAGATTTGCTGCTACGCCGTGCCTTGGAGCTCGGTGCTTGTCCCGCCCGACCAGGCGAGTTCAGCAAGCGCGCTTTCTTGAACGGCAAGCTGGATCTGTGCCAGGCAGAGGCGGTCGCCGACCTCATCGAGAGTGCGACCGAGGCGGCTGCTCGGTTGGCGAGCCGAAGTTTGCAGGGTGAGCTTTCCCGACGCGTCGGGCGATTGCTGGAAAGGTTGGTATGCCTGCGCACCTTCATGGAAGCAGCGATCGATTTTCCGGAGGAGGAGATCGACTTTCTTGCCGATTCTCAGGTGGGTGTGGATCTCCAGAACCTCATTGGCGACGTCCGGACCTTTCTGGCGAATGCCCAACAGGGCCGCTTGATTCGCGAAGGCGTCACCCTGGTCATTGCCGGTCCCCCGAATGCCGGTAAGTCGAGTTTGCTCAACGCGCTTGCCGGGATGGATGTCGCGATCGTCACCAACATAGCGGGTACGACCCGGGATCTGTTGCGCCAGCAGGTCCAGATCGAAGGAATGCCTTTGCACATCATCGATACCGCTGGTCTACGCCATGCCGGCGATCCGATCGAGCAGGAAGGGGTTCGGCGCGCTCGGGAGCAGATTGAGCAGGCAGATCATGTTCTCTGGATCTTCGATGGCGAGTCCGATCCCGAGAACCAGGGCTTCGATGCGGGCACGTTTCCGGATCCTGTACCCGTCACCTTTGTGCGCAACAAGATCGACCTGATCGGGATTCCTCCGGGCGTGACGAAAATGCCTTCCGGGACCGAGGCGGCGATTTCCGCGCGAAACGGCGCGGGACTGGATGCTCTGCGCGAGCATCTCAAGGCCGTTTGCGGTTTCAAGGGGGCCGGGGAGGGTGAGCTCCTCGCGCGGCGGCGCCACCTGGATGCGATCGAGCGAACGTTGGCCCATCTGCAGTCTGCTCTGGAGGTGCTGGAGAGGACGGCTGCAGCCGAGTTGGTGGCGGAAGACTTACGCCACGCACAGCGCTCTCTCGGGGAGATCACAGGAGATTACACGTCGGACGACCTCCTGGCTCGTATCTTCTCCAGTTTCTGTATCGGAAAGTAGCCCCATGTCGGAGTATCGGAATGCCCCAGATCCTCATCGATCCAGAGTCCAAGTCTTTGGACGAACGCTTTGCGCTCGTCAGGACCCCGCGCAAGAACCGCTCCAGATTTCCAGAAGCGTGCGTTACCCCGGTAGCGGGCGATCAGGAGGCTCGCGCCGGCGCAGAGCCGGCACATAATCTCCATGCCGCTTTGGTCTACGGGCCGTCGAAATCATCCGAAGGTCAGCGCATCTATTACTTGGTACGCTGGCTCGACTGACGTTGCGTCGTGAAGGACGCTCATGTGGGTGAGAGGCGGAATAGCCACAACCCTGCGGTGCTCTGCCGGTGATAGGGGCTCACCGGGTTAGACCGGGTTCTCTTCATACAGATCGAGGGGAAAGCTCTCGGTGATCAAGATCACCGGCTCGCCGCCGATTATGATGCGATAGGTTCGAAAGACCAGATCCGATCGCCTCGGCAGGGTCGCGTCGCCGCTCGTATCTCCCGGTTCGATCCCTACCTCCAACACTTCACGGTAGCTCTCCAAACCACTGTCGCGAATCAGCACACCGATGCCGATCTCGCGATCGATCAGTTGCTGCCGAAAGGTCTCGGGGATCAACTGGTGACGAATGACCGAGAAGGCCGTGGCATAGACGACCGCGCTGCTAACGCCGCTGAGGTGTACGCGGCGGATCAAGACTGGCTCGCCCGTATCGACCCGGATCCATTCGATAGGGCGCTCGGCACGAACAAGCTCCTGCTGCAGGGTGGCTACCTCTACGGGCTCCCAGAAATAGGCCTCGAGGGTCTTGGTGACCGTACCGTCGGTGACTAGAAGGGCACGTAGGAACGGAGGCAATGCCTGGAACGGTTGGTCCGCCCCGCCCTCACGTCGGATAAAGGCATCGGGCATGAATCCCTGGCACCGAAACGGGTTTTGATTCCCCCTATCGTGCGTCTTATCGTAATAGCGTTCGACCATCTCACAGAACCACCATTTCACCGGGTAGGAAACGAGAGAGCGCTTTCATGTTGCTGGACTGCTGCACCGTCCGGATAAAAAAGCAACTACCAACCAGAGGGTTTGTGCTCGGTCATTTCCAGCCCAGATGGCCGGCGCAAGGGTTGCTCAGTCGCCATTCAATAGTTGCGTAAACGCAACATAGAGCAGAAGCCACCTCGCGGGGTTCTCACCAGGTGTTGACCCCGCGCAACAATGGCGTGCTTTTTTAACGAAAGGGTTCGGAAAAACCCGAATCATGTGCTATAAAGCATGGTGCCGAACGGCTCTAAATCACAAGGAGACAAGACAATGTCCAAAATCGTCAAGATCGCTTTTCTGTCCGCGGCTTCTATCCTGAGCGTTGGTCTGCTCGGCGCCTGCACCGACCAGCATGCTCGCGATATGGCCCAGCAAGCCCTGGACAACGCCAATGCGGCTCAGGCTTGCTGTGACGCCAACACGGAGCGTCTGGACCGCATGTATGCGAGGATCATGGGCAAGTAGGTCCAGATCGAGCATATCCGGATCTAGAAGACCCGGTCCAAATAAAGCCGGTTCTCCGGTTGTTGCCGGCCTCCTACCAAGTGTGGGAGGCCGGTATTTTCTTTTATGGCCTTGCGCACTTCCTCCCAATCCACATTCACTCCCTCCGCATCGGCGATCGATGCCGGGATCACCTCCGTCGGTGATTTGCCTCTGTCCTCTTGTCTCGCCTGCACCTCGAGGTAAAGGTCGTTGCCGTGCCAGCCCACCTTGTAGGGCTGGTTTACGATCGTGACGGGTGTGTCGACAGAGACTTTGGAGAACAGCTGTTCGATATCCTCCGGGTACATGCGGATGCAACCGTGGCTCACCTGCATGCCCAGACCCCAGGGCTTGTTGGTCCCGTGGATGAGATAGCCCTTGGCGCTCAAGCGCAGGGCGTACAGCCCCAGGGGATTGTCCGGACCCGCCGGGACGACTGCCGGCAGAACATCCCCGGAAGCCGCATGTTCCGCGCGAATGGAAGCGGGAGGTGTCCAGGTCGGATCCTTGACCTTCCTCTCGATGTGGAAGTGTCCGAGTGGCGTGTTCCAGCCCTCGCGCCCGATGCTGATGGGGTAGGTGACCACCTCGCTGGGTGACGGGAAGTAGTAGAGTCGCTTCTCCGCGAGGTTCAGGACCAACCCCTCCCTCGGTGCGTCTGGCAGCACGTATTCGGTAGGCACCAGCACATCCTTGTCTTTGCCCGGTACCCACATGTCCACTTGCGGATTCGCAGACTTCATCTCGTCGTAACCGAGACCGTTGTGGCGGCCTATGTCCAGCAGGGTATCCTCGTACCTGCTCTTTACATAGAATGCCTGGCCGAAGACGCTGTCATCCGCGTTGGTGAGTTGGTAGCTGGTTTGCGCCCCCCACAGGGTGCAGCTGGTGCCGACCAGCACCAGCCCGAGTGCCAAAGCCCCATGGGACCGCGGAGACGTGTCGAGTATTTGCAGCTTCATCATGCCCTTCCCATTCTGCCCAAATGTCTAAACCCGCGCCGCTCGCTCACATCAGAAACATCGGCGTCGTCGCCCACGTGGATGCGGGAAAGACCACCCTGACCGAGCGTATCCTCTACTACACGGGTGTCTCCCACAAGCTCGGAGAGGTCCACGACGGCACCGCCCACATGGACTATCTGGCCGAGGAGCAGAGCCACGGAATCACCATAACCTCCGCGGTCACCAAGGCGCCTTGGCGCGACCACGTGCTGCAGATCGTCGACACCCCCGGCCACGTGGATTTTACCATCGAGGTGGAACGTTCGATGCGTGTTCTCGACGGCTGTGTGCTGGTGCTCGACGGCGTGCGCGGCGTCGAGCCCCAGACCGAGACCGTTTGGCGACAAGGCTCCCGTTTCAACCTGCCGGTGCTCTTTTTCGTCAACAAGATGGACCGCCCGGGCGCGGACTTCGGCGATGCCCTGGAGAGCGTCCGCAGGCGCCTCGGGGCCGAGCCCGTAGCCGTTACCGTGCCCCTACCCGCCGAGCAGGCGGTCGTCGACTTGGTCCACAAGAAGTTGCTGAGGTTCACTGGAGACCAAGGCCAGGAGGTGGATGTCAGCCCCTGCCCGGCCAGGATCTGGCAAGGGATGGTCGAATACCGCGAGGCTCTTCTGCTGGCGGCTGCCGAGGCGGATGACGCGTTGGCCGACTCGGTGCTGCTAGGGAAGGATCCCCCTCCCGAGTACCTGTGGCGGGCCCTTCGCAAGGGTACTCTCGCCGGCAGCTTTTTTCCCTGCTTCGGCGGCAGTGCCTTGCGAAACCTCGGTGTTCAGCCCCTCCTCGACGGTATCGTGGAGCTGCTCCCGGCCCCGCTCGATCGCCCCCCCTCTCAGGCCATGCGTCCCGACGGTACCACCGAGCTCGTGGCCATGGACGCTAAGGGCCCCTTGGCTGCACTGGTGTTCAAGGTGCAGATGTGGGATGGAAGGCGCCACCTGTTCGTCCGCGTGTATCGAGGACGGCTGCAGCCGGGAGACAAGGTCGAGCTCCTCACCCTCGATGGAAAGACGATCCGGGAGCAGGTGGCGCGGATCTTCGACCCGGATGCCGGGCACAAGGCGAGAATGGACCAGGCCGAGGCGGGACAGATTGTTCTACTCGCAGGTCTACGCTACGCCACTACAGGGGATACCCTTTGTCAGCCTGACCACCTGCTCGGCCTCGAGCGCATCGAGGCTCGCCAACCGGTGCTCAGCCTGGCCATCGAGTCCCGCGCCGGTACTGACGAAGACAAGCTGCTCGAGGCGTTGGACAAGCTCCTGCAGGAGGACCCGACGCTGCGTCTCGAGGAAGACCCGGAGACCGGGCAGCGCCTGCTGCGGGGTATGGGGGAGCTGCATCTGCAGATCCTCATCGAGCGCCTGGAGCGGGAATTCCATCTGGCGGTGCGCAGCGGGCGTCCGGCGGTGGCCGTGCGCGAGACGGTACGGATGTCCGGATCCGGGGACGTCCTCTACGCCTTGCCGCCCAAGCCCGATCAGAAGATCCCCGAGCGTACGGCCCGTGTGTGCGCACGGGTGCAGCCCTTGGCACGGGGCACGGGGACGCGGGTGCTGATGGAGTCTGCGATTCTTCCCGAAGGCAGCGTCCTCCGTCCGGAGCAGGCCGAGGCGGTCACCGCCGGTGTCCATCAGGGCCTGGCTGCCGGTCCTCTCCAGGGTGCTCCCCTGGAGGATGTTCAGGTCAGCGTCGAGGAAGTGGAGTTGTTCGGACCGTCCTCCACGCCGGACTCCCTGAGCGCGGCTGCGGCGAAGGCTGTGGTCAAGGCCGTGGCGGCCGCCGATCCGGCGGTTTTGCACCCGGTGATGGCCGTCGAGGTGGTGGTCCCGGAGGAGAATCTGGGGACCGTGCTGGGCGACCTGCAGTCCCGCCAAGCCCTGATTCGCGACACCCGCACGGAGGGGGCGATGGTGACCATCGACTGCGAGGTCGCCCTCGAGCGTCTCCTCGGCTATGCCACGGATCTGCGCAGTCAGACCCAGGGCCGCGGCCAGTTCAGCATGCAGTTCGACCGGTTCGATCTGGTCTCATGAGCCTGCGTCCCGGCGCCGAGCCGGCCCCTAGTCCCCCCCAGAGGCTGACGAGCCGATCCCAGTGGAATTCGACCAGGATCTCGTGCCCGGTGACCGGTAAAGAGTCTCGCCCGTCGCTTCCCCGAGCCCTGGGCTTTGGTCGGGCCATCTGCGGCGACCTGGTCCAAGCCGAGCGCCGGGAGTGGTGGCTTGCCAACGGACTGGGAGGCTATGCGGCAGGCACCATCGCCGGCAGTCTCACCAGACGCTACCATGGCCTGCTCGTGGTGCCCGTGGAGCCCCCCCTGGGGCGGGTGCTCGTCCTCGCCAAGGCGGACGCGACCCTGGTCGAGGGTGGTCGGGTCCAGCCCCTGCACACCAACCGCTGGCGCAGCGTGGCGGTAACCCCGGAAGGCTATTCTCAGATCGAGTCGTTCCGGCTCGAAGGCAGCATGCCGGTGTGGCGGTATGCTGTGGAGGGGGGTAGGGTCGAGCAGCGCGTCTGGATGGAGCGAGGCGTCAATCGGACCTACGTCGCCTGGCGCTTCGAGCCCCTGGATCCGGGCGACAGCCGATCTCGACTGCTGAAGGTACGCCTGCTCGCCAACGCCCGCGACCATCACGGCAGCGCCCGGGCGGGCCACTTCGACCCGGTCGTGGACGTCGACGAGGGGCATCTGAGCATGCGCGCTCCCGGTGCCTTTGCCCTGCACATCCGCATCCCGGCGGGCAGCCTGCATCCGGACAAGACCTGGGTGGAGGATTTCGACCTCCCGGTGGAGCGGGAGCGGGGTCTGGCCGACGCCGACAGCCATCTGTGCATCGGCGAGGCCGAGCTGCCGTTGCGGGCCGGTGAATGGTGCGGCCTGGCGGCGGGTCTCGAGGACAGCCCACCGCCGGATTTGCCCTCGGCCATGACCCGGTCTCTCGACCAGGACGAGGCGGTCCTGGCGCAGGCTCTGGACGCGGAGCCCGCCTACCGGGAGGCGCCGGACTGGGTGCGCCGGCTGGTCCTGGCCGCCGACGATTTCCTCTTCGCCCGGCCCCTGCCCGATGCACCCGCGGGCATGTCCATCATCGCCGGATATCCCTGGTTCGGCGATTGGGGCCGGGACACCATGATCGCATTGCCCGGTCTGACCCTTGCCACCGGCCGCCCGCAGATTGCCCGGCGCCTCCTGGAGACCTTCGCCCGCTTCGTCGACCAGGGCATGCTGCCCAATTCCTTTCCGGGTGCCGGCGCGACCCCCGACTACAACACGGTAGACGGGGCGCTCTGGTACTTCGAGGCATGGCGAGCCTATGTGGTGGCCACGGGTGATACTGCGGCCCTGCGCAAGGTATTCACGACCTTGGAATCCATGGTGGATTGGCATCTGAGCGGCACCCGTTACGGTATCGGCGTCGATCCGGCGGATGGGCTGCTGCGGGCGGGCGAGCCCGGCGTACAGCTCACTTGGATGGATGCCAAGGTCGGCGACTGGGTGGTGACGCCCCGTATCGGGAAACCGGTGGAGATCAACGCCCTCTGGCATAACGCCCTGCAGGTGATGGCGGGTCTCGCCGCACGGCTGGGCAGAGAGGCCGGGCGTTACCGGGAGCTGGCGGATCAGGTCCGTACCGCCTTCAAGCGCTTCGTCAAGCCCCAGGGCGGTCTCTTCGACCTGCTGGACGGTCCCCAGGGTGACGACCCGTCGGTGCGTCCGAACCAGATCTTCGCCGTGAGCCTCCCCTACAGTCCCCTGTCCCCGGATGAGCAGGCCCGGGTCGTCGGGGAGTGCACCAACGAGCTCTACACCTCCTATGGGCTGCGCTCGCTGGCGCAGTCACACCCCGACTACCGCCCCTACTATGTCGGGGGAGTCTGGGAGCGCGACGGTGCGTATCACCAAGGGCCGGTGTGGGGCTGGCTGCTCGGTCACTTCGCCTTGGCGTTCTACCGGGCACATGGCGACGCTGCGGCGGCTTTGACCCTGCTCGAGCCGGTCGCCGAGCACCTCGCGGACGCGGGCCTGGGCACCTTCAGCGAGATCTTCGACGGCGCTCCGCCGCACCTGCCCCGCGGGACGCCGGCCCAGGCTTGGTCGGTTGCCTGTACCCTGGAGGCCTGGTGGCGATTGACCATGGGTGATCCGGCCGCCTTCGAGTGCCCGGGTAGCCTTGTTTCTGAACAGAGGTCAGGCGATGACGAGCCAAGAGCCAAACGCTGAGGCGCAGCGACTGCGGAGCCAGCGTGACGGCGAGGAAGATTGGCAGTTCTGGGGCCCTTATCTCGCCGAGCGTGCTTGGGGTACGGTGCGTGAGGACTACAGCGAGAAGGGCACCGCCTGGGAGTACTTCGATCACGATCAGGCCCGATCTCGCGCGTACCGCTGGAGCGAGGATGGCATGGCTGGAATCTGCGATGCGCAACAGCGCCTGTGCCTGGCCTTCACCTTCTGGAACGGGTGCGATCCTATCCTGAAGGAGCGCGCCTTCGGCCTCAGCGGGAATCAGGGCAACCACGGCGAGGACGTCAAGGAGTACTTCTTCTACTTGGATGCCACCCCGAGCCACAGCTATCTGCGCTACCTCTACAAGTACCCGCAGGGCGCCTACCCGTACTCCGACCTGGTCGAGGAGAGCGCACGTCGCAGCCGCCGGGACCCGCCCTACAGCCTGCTGGACACCGGGGCCTTTGCCGAAAATCGCTATTGGGACATCGAGGTCCATTACGCCAAGCGCAGCCCAGACGAGATTCATGTCCATGTCATCGTCTACAACAGCGGCCCCGAGGCAGCAACCCTGCGGCTGCTGCCCACCCTCTGGCTCCGAAACACCTGGTCTTGGGAAGAGGAAGCGCCGCCAAAGCCGACGCTGAAGGCGATTCGAGAGCCCGCGGGCGCGGCCTGGGCTGTAGAAGCGATCCACGAGACACTCGGGACCTACCGGCTCTACGGCCGCCGTCCCGCAGAGCCTCTGTTCACGGAGAACGAGACCAATGTGGAGCGGCTCTGGGGTGATGAGAATCTCACGCCTTACGTCAAGGACTCGTTCCACCGCTACCTGGTGGAGGGGGAGAAGGACGCAGTCAATCCGGCGCTGGAAGGGACCAAGTTCGCCGCCCTGCATAGTCTCACCTTGGGTCCGGGCGAAAAGGCCCGCGTGGACCTGGTCCTGACCTCCAGGCCCTCGGATAACCCCTTCCACGCGAGCGAGGCGATCTTCTCCGAGCGCCGATCCGAGGCCGACATCTTCTACGACGAGCTGCTGCCAGATGCGAGCGCCGAGGATTCCCGCATTCTGCGCCAGGCGCTCGCCGGTATGATCTGGGGCAAGCAGTTCTTCCACTACGATGTAGAGCGCTGGCTCGAGGGCGATCGGTGGACGCCCCCGCCGGCGCGGCGCTACGGGCGGAACAGCCGCTGGAAGCACTTCAAGGCTCAGGACATCATGTCCATGCCAGATAAATGGGAGTACCCCTGGTTCGCCGCCTGGGACCTCGCCTTCCATGCTGCGGTCCTGGCCCTGGTGGACGTGGATTTCGCCAAGGACCAGATCGAGCTCGTGCTCAAGGAGACCTATTTGCATCCCAGTGGCCAGATCCCCGCTTACGAGTGGGCCTTCGGCGATGTGAATCCCCCCGTCCACGCCTTCGGAGCGCTCAAGTGCTTCCGCGCCGAGCGTGTGCAGCGAGGTAAAGGCGACCTGGGCTTCCTGCAGCGGGTCTTCCACAAGCTGCTTCTCAATTACGCCTGGTGGATCAACCGCAAGGACGCCGACGGGAACAACGTCTTCGAGGGCGGCTTCCTTGGGCTGGACAATATCTCGGTCTTCGACCGTTCCCACCCCCTGCCGTCCGGTTTCAGCCTCAAGCAGGCCGATGCCACGGGTTGGATGGCCATGTTCGCCCTGAACCTGACGGTAATGGCCCTGGAGCTGACCCTGGAAGACCCAGACTATGAGAATATCGCGATCCAGACCTACGAGCAGTTCCTGGCCATCGCCAACGCCATCGCGGGCTATGGCGACACCGGCATCTCCCTGTGGGACGAAGAGGACGGTTTTTTCAAGGACGTGGTCATCGCACCGGACGGCGGTCAATACCGCATCGATGTCTATTCCTGGGTCGGATTGATTCCCCTGTTCGCCACGGAGGTGGTGGATCGGCGGCTCCTTGCCAAGGCACCGCGCTTCGCGGCGCTCCTCAGGGATCACAAGGGCGGATTCTTTCGGGGCAAAAGCGTGTGCGCCTGCCCGAATTGGGAGAACCGGCGGGGTGAGCGCCTGCTGGCCCTGGCGGATCACAACATGCTGGCGCGCATCCTCGAGCGCCTGCTGCGCGAGGAAGAATTTCTGTCGGATTTCGGGGTGCGGGGTGTGAGCAAGCTCCATGCTACCCGTCGCGATCTAGGGCAGATCCCGGGCGTGGGCGAGGCTGTCATCGAGTATGTTCCGGGCGAATCCAATTCGGAGCTCTTCGGCGGCAACTCCAACTGGCGTGGCCCCGTCTGGATGCCCACCAATTTCCTGCTGGTCCAGGCCCTGGAGAAGTACCACCGTTTTCTGGGTGAGGACTACAGGGTTGCGGTGCCCTGCCTGGGTGGCCGCAAGCTGACCCTGAAGGAGATTGCCACCCTGATCTCCGAGCGCCTGGTGGACCTTTACCGCCGGGACCAGACCGGACGGATACGTGCCCATCCGCCGGGCAGCCCCTTCCAGTCCGACCCCTACTGGAAGGATTTGTATCTATTCTACGAGTACTTTCACGGGGAGACTGGCCAGGGTCTCGGCGCCTCGCACCAGACCGGTTGGACGGGACTGATCGCGAACCTGGTGTTGCGCCGATACCGCACCGACATCCCCACGTACTGGCGCGGCCGCAGGGCGGAGAAGGCACCGCACGATGCGTCCGTTTCCCCCTGAGGGGCACGAGGGTCGGCTCGCGTCGTGGCCTTCAGGCTTCGAATCAGGTCGATGGAATAATTGGCCCCCGTTTCTCCGGGGGGCTCACGCGCTCGAGTGGTGGCGCCTTGCGGATGCGGCGCTCAGTTTGCAGGTCATCTTCGTTCGGTCGTGGCTCTCCGCGATGCGCACGCGGTTTGCACCTGTAGTGGATGGGTGCCGCGGTGGAGCGCATATCCAGCCTCGCTGGAGCCCGAAATCGGCGGCTCCTCACCATTGCGGCAATAGGCGCGATTCAGCAGGTCGCCCGCCTCTTTCCAGTTGTATTCCAGTCTCGCATCCATGCTTTTCCCGATCAGGTCGAGGCACTCATGAAGGGCCTGCTCCTCTTGCTTCGCCTGCATCCTGTCCTCTTCGCTGAAGATGTCTCCTGCGCCGTAGAGCACCGCCTGGATCTCGCAGTGGCGCGCCTTCAATGCATCAGGGTCGCTACAGATTCTGGAGATCGAGATCTTTGCTTCGGTCATGGATTTCCTCCGGTCTCGGGTCGAAGACCTATACCTGCCCCCTCGGGAAAGGAGTAGACGATTGTTCTCGACATGTAAAGGAAGACCTTTCCTGTCCCTGGCGAGGGTAGCCGATGAATGTTGCCGTTATGCGGACTGCGGGCGTATCGACCTCAGCTCCAGCCCAGGCGCCGCAGGTTGTGCTCAACCTCGTCCTGATCGCTGTAGTAGGTCTTGTGTCCGCCCTGGTCGATGTAGCGCTCATGCCCCTTGCCGGCGATCAGGGCGACCCATGGCTCCTCGTCCGGGCGCTGCGCCAACAGGTCGAACAGGCAGGCGACGGCGCGGCGGCGGTCGACCTCTATCTCGGGGCTCATGCCGGGCATGCCCTTGAGGGTGTCGGCGATGATCCGCTCGGGATCTTCGGTGCGGTGATTGTCCGAGGTGAGGATCACCCGGTCCGAGTAGCGCGCTACGGCGGCACCCATGAGGGGGCGCTTCGTGCGATCCCGGTCTCCGCCGCAGCCGAACAGGGTCACGACTCGGGCGTGAGGGAAGGCTCTGCGGATGGCGCCTAGGATCGTCTCCAGGGCATCCGGGGTGTGGGCGAAGTCGATCACGATGGTGCGATTGCCGATCACCCGGCACTCGAAGCGGCCGTCCACCGGGTTCAGGTACCGCCAGTAAGGGCGCTCACCCGCCCCGAGGACGGCGTCGGCCAACGCGGCGGCGAGGGCGTAGTTCTGCCGATTGTGCTCGAGGGCCAGGAAGGGCTTGGCGGCGATCGCCTCCGGTGCCAGGGTCGCGGCGGGCAGAAGCTCTACCGGAACTGGCGGCGCTTCCTGCTCAAACAGGCGTGCAACCACCGCCGCGCTGGTGCAGTAGAGGCGTCCTCCTTCCTGGATCTGGTCGAGAATGCGGACCTTGGCCGCGAAATAGGAGGTCTCGTCCCGGTGATAGTCCAGGTGATCCTGGGAGAAGTTCGTCCAGCCGGCGCTCAGGAAGGGAATCCCCCCGATTCGCCCCTGATCCAGGGCGTGGCTGCTGGCCTCCATCGCGACCAGATCGTACTGACCCTTCTGCTCATGGAGGATGCGGCGCAGCTCGATCAGGGGTGGGGAGGTGAATCCCGTTTCCACCAGTGCCTCGCCGCTCAGCGAGAGTCCGAGGGTGCCGACGGAAAGGACCCGCCTGTCGTGGGCCGAGAGCATGGACTCCAGATACTTGACGGTTGTGGTCTTGCCGTTGGTGCCGGTGACCCCGAGGAAGCCCTCGATGTCCGATGCGAGCGGGTAGACGAGGTCGCAAAAGCGTCCGACGATGCGGGGCCAGTCACCCGGACGGGTTACATAGATCCCCTTGCCCGGCAAGGCATCGAAACAGTCGAGCATCCGGTTGGTGACCAGTACCGTGAAGGCGCTCTTCGCCAGGTAGCGCCGGAAGATCTCCGCATCGCTGCGATCGTCGTCGAAGCGCTGGAAGAAGAGGATGGAGCCGGGTGTGCAGGCGTCGGCGCGCCACTGGATGTCCGTGAGCGGAACAGGGGGCGTCGGCTCGCGCCGCCAGGCGAATTCCAAGGTGCCGAGCAGATTCGAGAGAGGGTCAGAGGGCATGGGTTTTCTGTCGTGGGACAACCGGAGGCAGGTCTACCTGAGGGAGTCCCTTCAGCCGAACCGCTTCCGCAATCCCTGGAGGGACCTCGCCCTGGTGAGCAGGATCACCTCGTCTCCGGCCTCGAGGCGGGTATCCGCCTCGGCGAACAGAAGCTCGTCCCCGTTGCGGTAGATACAGACGGCGCGTGCCGAGCTCGGGAGTGAAAGCTCCGAGACCTGGACGGCCTCTGCCTCGGTGACGCGGAAGGAGAAGATGCGTGCCTCGCCGTGCAGGATGTCGGACAGCTCGATGATGTTCTGCCCCTCGGCCATGTCCGCCAGATAGCGTCCGACGGTGTGCATGGGCACCAGCGAATCGGCCAGGCCGAGCTCGGCGCAGATGTGCTCAAGCTCCGGATCTTCGATCTTGGTCACCACCCGCCTGAAGCCGAGGGAGCGGGCGACGAGGCTCGCGATGATGTTCGCCTGGTCGTCATGGGTCAGGCAAAAGAGAAGGTCTGTGGCCTCGGGGTCTGCTTCCCGCAGGATTGCGGGGCGGCTGCCGTCGCCGTGGATCAGGCCGACATCCAGCTCTTCCCGCAGTTCTTCGATCGCTTCCAGGTCGCGCTCGATGATGACCACCTCATGGTGTCGATTCGCAAGCATGCGCGCGGTGAGAAGGGACAGTGTTCCGCCGCCGATGAAGACGAATCGCATCTGAGTGGCTCTCTGATATCTACCCTTGCTGCACTCTCGCGCATCAGACACCCGGCGTCGTGTCAGCCCTTGTGCCAGGTCCCTGGATACACGAGTACCAGCAAGGCGATGATCTCGACACGGCCGGCCAGCATGTCGAGTGTCAAAAGGACCTTCAGGCCCGGCTCCAGGGCCGGCGTCGTGATGCCGGTGGACAGGCCGACCGTGGCCGTCGCCGAGATGATATCAAGAAGGGAATCCAAGGGGGCGTATCCGGCCGCCAGGAAGGGCAGCCAGGACAGGAGGATCACCAAGGGAAAGAGCAGGAGGAGCAACAGGGCATGCTCGATCTGATGCGAGTCCAGATCTCGGTTGCCCAAGGTGGGGATGATGACGGCATGTCGCGGCACCTGCAGACGCAGGATTGCGAGCTGGAGCACCCGGAGCAGGATCAGGACGCGCAGCAGCTTGACGCCGCCCGCAGTGGAGCCGACGCCGGCCCCGGTCAGCATGGATATCATCAGGATCCATTTGGCCTGGGGCTCCAGGGCCCCGATATCCACGGTCGAGAAGCCGGTTCCGGTCTGGGCACTGATCGCCTGCAGGACCGCATCCACGGGGGCTATCCTACCCAGGCTCCAGAGCAGCAGGGCGGCAAGGGTTACTGCCGTGGCCAGCGCCCGCAGCTCCAGGTCGCCGAAAAATCTCCACGCCCCGTGTACGGCGGCTCGGTAGAACAAGGGGAGGGGGAGGGCGCCGAGAAAGGCTACGGTGAGGAGCGCGTACTCGATGGGGCGATCGAGGCCGGCCAGGTTGTTCGGAAAGGTGGCGAAACCGCCGGTGGAGATGGCGGAGAGCGTGTGGGTCCAGGCTTCGAAGGCCGGCAGGCCGGAGGCCAGGACCAGGGCAAAGCCGAAGGCGGTCAGCACGAGATAGACGGCGAGCACCCGCCGTGCGTGGATGCGGACGCTCTCTGCCGGGTCCTCTTCCAGGGAGGCGGCGTTTGCCAGCTGGCGCATGTCCGCTGCCCGGCCAACGGCGAGGGTCAGGGAAAGTACCACCATCCCCAAACCTCCGATCCATTGCATCCATGAGCGGGTGAGCAGGAAGGCAGGGCTTGCCGTTTCCGGGTGCGATACCAGCGTCAGACCCGTGGTGGTGATGCCGGAAACCGCCTCGAGCCAGGCATCCAGGAGAGGCAGGCCCGTCGAGGCCAGGGGAATGGTCAAGAGCGCCGGCGCGAGAATGAAGGCCAATGCGGTGACGACGAGGGCCTCGTTCGCTTGCAGGGGACGGTCGCTCGGCGGCAGCCTCGCACAGATCCCGAGCAGGAGGGAAGGGAGCAAGGCTGTGAGCAGTAGCGCCATTGCCAAGCGCCGATCGCCGCTCCAAAGGGCAAAGAGGGTCGGTATCGCGAGGAGCAGGGAGAGCACCAGGGAGAGCTGACCGACGAAGCGGCACACGACCAGCGGCCTCGCCGGCTGCACCAGGGGTTGGACGCTTGCATCCAGGGTCATCGTAAGGTCGATCGTCGCTGGCGGCGAGCCTGCCGAATCGATGCGATTGCGGGCGGATTCTTCATCTTCGATTCTGTCCGGGGCGAATCATGGCGTTTAGAAGCGGCCCGGTTGCCGAATTGCTGAAGTGTATTTCTTGTGCTATAGGAAAAAACACATCGATCGTTGCGGTTCGCACGCACGCGCCGGCTTAGCAAGCAGGTTTCGGATACCAACTGCGGTTTCAAATGGAACGACGGACAGATGAGCGGCCTGGATCTCGATAATCTCCTGAAACCCGTTTCCCCCACAGAGCCCAGTGGCCCGGACCTGGCGTATATGCCCGATTTCCAGCAGCTGCTCGATGCGGCCGAGGGACGGCAGGAGCGCGTGATGGGCGACACTGTCGTCCCGGCGGTCGAGCCCGATTGGAAACAGGTAAGCGCCCTAGCGGTCGGTCTCCTGTCTCGAAGCAAGGACATACGCGTCGGAATCCTGCTCTGTCAGGCGTTGCTGCAGACCGAGGGTCTTCTCGGCCTGGCGTCCGGATTGACCCTGCTGCACGGATTGTTGACGGAGTTCTGGGATAATGTCCATCCCCAGCTCGATTTCGCCGATAACAACGATCCCACGGAACGGATGAATGCCCTTCTGAACCTTTGCGATCAGGACGCCTTCCTCACCCCGGTGCGGTGGGCCCCCTTGGTAAGCTCCCGGACATTTGGGGCAGTCAGTCTGCGTGACGTCGAGATCGCGAAGGGCGAATCTCCCTTGCCCGAGGATGAAGACAGCGCGCCCCCGGACATCTCGACCATCAACGCGGCGTTTCTCGATTGCGAGATGGTGCGGCTTCGGGAGACGACCGGTGCGGTTTCGAGCGCGCTCGGTAACATCGAAGGGATCGACACCTTGGTCGCGGATCGTGTCGGTGGATCCCAGGCGCCGGATCTCGATCCCATGCGCAGCCTGCTCGCCGCCGCCGATGCCTTGTTAAAGGCGAAGGTTGCCGAGCGTGGTGGTGAAGATACCCTGGATTCCGCGGCTTCCACCGGTGACGGATCCCCTGCCCCCGGGGACGGGGAAACGGGCGCGAGCACACCGGCGACGCCTCCGGCACATTCCGGCTCGGTGATAACCAGCCGCGACGACGTTGTGCGGATGCTCGACAAGATCTGCGACTATTATTCTCGCAATGAGCCCTCGAGCCCGGTCCCCCTGCTGCTGCTGCGAGCACGCGGCTTGGTGACCAAGGATTTCATGGGGATCATGCAGGATCTCGCACCCGCCGCAGTAGCGCAGATCGAAGCGATCCGGGGCTCGGAAGGGGGCGGCTAGTGCAGATGCGCGCAACGAACGCAAACATCGCGATGATCGTAGGCGCAATGATCGTTGAACGGCAATCCTTTGCCGTCGTCTGCCGCGGTAATCCGGTGTCGGCATAGGAATGTCGACCTACAGTTATCCGGAGTTGTCGTTACCGAATTGGCAGCAACCCAGGTTCGAGCGTCCCTGTACCAGTAGCAACATCGGTCAGCCGGCGGCACGAGCCTTTACTACACTTTCACCCGAGGAGATTGCTTGTGGCAAGAGAAAGCAGCCAAAAGTTCATAGCCCGCAACCGCGCGCCGCGCGTACAGATCGAGTACGACGTCGAGCTTTATGGCGCAGAGAAGGTCATACAGCTGCCCTTCGTTATGGGGGTCTTGGCCGACCTCTCCGGGAAGTCGGAGCAGCCTCCCCCCTCTGTCGCGGACCGCAAGTTCCTGGAGATCGACGTCGACAATTTCGAGGACCGGTTAAAATCCATGAAGCCCCGCGTTGCCTTCCAGGTGCCCAATACCCTGACCGGCGAGGGGAACCTGAACATCGCGCTGACCTTCGAGAGCATGGATGATTTCTCTCCGGCGGCCGTAGCCCGCAAAGTGGATTCCCTCAATCAACTCTTGCAAGCACGTACCCAGCTCGCCAATCTGCTGACCTACATGGACGGCAAGAGCGGTGCGGAGGAGCTCATTGCCAACGCGCTGAAGGATCCCACGCTTCTGCAGGCGCTCGCCGCAGCTCCCAAGCCGCAAGAGGAAGAAGCCCAAGAGCCGGCATCCGCGGAGGAGAAGCGACATGGCTGAAACCGAAACCAGCGCTGCAGTCCAGACAGAAACTCAGAGCGTCGAGCCGAGCGAGTTCTCCTCTCTTCTGCAGAAGGAGTTCAAGCCGAGATCCGACCGAGCTCGGGAGGCAGTCGAAGATGCCGTGCACACCCTGGCCGAGCAAGCCCTCTCGCAGACCGCGCTGATATCCGAGGATGCGGTTCGCACGATCGAGGCGATGATCGCGGAGATCGACCTCAAGCTGACTGAGCAGGTCAACCAGATTATCCATCAACCCGACTTCCAAAAGCTGGAGGGTTCCTGGCGGGGGTTGCATTACCTGGTGAACAACACCGAATCGGACGAAATGCTCAAGATCCGCGTCATGGACATCTCGAAGAAGGACGCGCACAAGACGTTGAAGAAATACAAGGGCACGGCCTGGGATCAGAGCCCTCTGTTCAAGAAAGTCTATGAGGAGGAGTACGGTCAGTTCGGAGGCGAGCCCTACGGTTGTCTCGTCGGCGACTACTACTTCGATCACAGCCCGATGGACGTGGAGTTCCTGGGCCTGATCTCGCAGGTCTCGGCTGCGGCCCACACACCCTTCATCGCCGGCGCAGATCCGGGGACTTTCCAAATGGAGTCCTGGCAAGAGTTGAGTAATCCACGAGACCTGACGAAGATCTTTCAGACGCCCGAATATGCCGCTTGGCGCTCCTTGCGCGAGTCGGAGGATTCACGATACATCGGCTTGGCGATGCCCCGCTTCCTGTCCCGGATTCCCTACGGGGCCAAGACGGACCCTGTGGAGGAATTCGACTTCGAGGAGGAGACGGGGGCGGCGGACCACACCAAGTACACCTGGTCCAACTCCGCCTACGCCATGGCGGTGAATATCAACCGGGCCTTCAAGCTCTACGGCTGGTGCTCGCGCATACGCGGGGTGGAATCCGGTGGCGCCGTGGAAGGACTGCCCGTCCACACCTTCCCCACGGACGACGGGGGCGTGGATATGAAGTGTCCGACGGAGATCGCGATCAGCGACCGCCGTGAGGCGGAGCTTGCTAAAAACGGCTTCATGCCCCTCATCCATAAGAAGAACTCCGATTTTGCCGCCTTCATCGGTGCCCAATCCTTGCAGAAGCCCTTCGAGTACGATGATCCGGATGCGACGGCGAATGCGAATCTCTCCGCTCGTCTACCGTATCTTTTCGCAGTGTGTCGGTTCGCCCATTACCTCAAGTGTATCGTTCGGGACAAGATCGGCTCCTTCAAGGAGCGGGAGGACATGGAGAAATGGTTGAATAAATGGATCATGCGCTACGTGGAGCCCAATCCGGCAACCGCCTCGGAGGTCGACAAGGCACGAAAGCCCTTGGCCGCGGCCGAGGTCGTCGTAGAATCGGTCGAAGGGAACCCAGGCTACTACACCTCGAAATTCTTCCTGCGGCCGCACTACCAGCTCGAAGGCCTTACCGTTTCGTTGCGGCTGGTCTCCAAGCTGCCGTCGCAGAAGGCATGATCTCGTGTCCCGCAAGAACGGGCCGTCTTGCGGACATCGTTACCCCTTCGACCGGAAACGGTGCATGACACGCGGAACCGATACGGCCTAACTTCACGCGGAGGACGACATCCATGGCAGTCGACATGTTCTGCAAGATCGAAGGCGTCGATGGTGAGAGCACCGACGCTGCCCACGACAAGTGGATCGAGATATTTTCATACAGTCACAGCGTTGCCCAGCCCGTCACAGGCATCAGCTCGACCGGCGGTCAGACTAGCGGGAAAGCCGATTTCGGCAACTTCTCTGTGAGCAAGTTGCTCGACAACTCCACTCCGGACCTCAACATCAAGTGTGCGAAGGGAGAGCACATTCCCACGGTAGAGGTGGAGCTGTGTCTCGCTACCGGCGATAAGCATACCTTCATGAAGTACACCCTCGAGAATGTGATCGTGGCTGCGGTGGTTCCGGGCGGCAGCTCGTCCGACGACATCAGGCCGCAGGAGATGGTCGAGTTCGCGTACGGAAAGATCAAGTGGGAATACACCCCCATCGATAATACGGGGGCGCCTGGGTCCACCACGGACCGAACCTGGAACCTCGAGACCAACGCACAGGAATGAGTCAATTTCCTGCAATCGTCTAACGAACGATTATTCCTGGTCGCGCTCGTTCCAGATTCCTAATCCAATCCGAATCGCGCCGGACGAGTCGTCCGGCGCGGAGCACTGAGCATGAATGCCGAGGATGCGCTGAAATCAGGTAATCTCGACGAGGCACTGGGGGATCTCCAGGGCCGCGTCAAGAAGGATCCGGCGGACGCCAAGCTGCGGATCTTCCTGTTCCAATTGTTGGCGTTGCTGGGACAGTGGGAGCGTGCGCTGACCCAACTGAAGGTCGCCGGCGAGTTGGATTCGGCGACCCTGGCAATGGTCAACACCTACCGGGAGGCGCTGGTGTGCGAAGCCTACCGTGCGCAGGTCTTCTCGGGTGAGCGCGATCCGCTGCTGTTCGGCAATCCAGCCCCTTGGATGGCGATGCTCGTGGAGGCCCTGCGAGTGACGGCCCGGGGACAGGTCCCACAGTCCCAAGAGCTACGCGCCCAGGCCTTCGAGCAGGCACCACCGACTGCCGGCAAGGTCGATGGCGAGCCCTTCGCGTGGATCGCCGATGCCGATCAGCGGTTGGGACCGGTCCTGGAGGCGATCATCAACGGTCGTTATTATCTGGTCCCTTTTCTCAACATCCGCAAGCTCGATCTGGAAGCCCCCGTCGATCTGCGGGACCTGGTCTGGACCCCGGCCCACATCACCTGGACCAACGGGGGCGAAGTCGTGGCCCTGATCCCCAGCCGTTATCCAGGCTCCGAGGAGAACGAAGACGCTCGCCTCCGGATGGCGCGTCGGACGGAATGGGCCGACTGCGGCTCCGACCTGTTCACCGGGATCGGGCAGCGCATGCTAGCGACGGATGGGGGCGAATACCCCCTGCTGGAAACGCGCAGCATCGAGCTCGAGGCCGCGGTGGACACCGCCGCCGGAAACTGATGCCCACATGGCCGAGCTTACTCCCAAGGAGAGGCTTCAGCCTTCGCTGCTGGACAGGCTCACCGACGAGGAGCCGGACAAGCAGCAGGAATCGCGGGACAGGCGCGTGCTCTCTCCCCGCCAGCTGCGGAAGTCCGTCATTCGGGACTTGCAGTGGCTCCTCAATGCCACGGATTTGGCGACCGTACAGGACCTGTCGGCGTACCCACAGGTGATCGATTCGGTGCTCAACTACGGCCTGCCCGACCTGGCGGGGAAGAACGTCTCCGCTTTGAGCGCCGACATCCTCGAGCGCGACCTGCGCCGGGCCATTCAGCGTTTCGAGCCGCGCATTCTGCCCCAGAGCCTGAGAATCCGCGCCGTCGTCGACGAGGGCCGAATGGCCCAGAACGCCATCGTCTTTGACATCGAAGGGGAGCTCTGGGGTCAACCGCTCCCACAGCAGCTCTACCTCAAGACGGAGATCGACCTGGAATCCGGTGCCTTCGAGGTCTCCGAGTCGGGCTCGCCGAGCGCCTGATCGTGGATCCCCGCCACCTCGACTACTACAACCGCGAGCTGCAGCACATCCGCGAGATCGGTGGGGAGTTCGCCGCCGAGTTTCCGAAGATTGCCGGACGCCTGGGTCTGAGCGGTTTCGAGTGCGCCGATCCGTACGTGGAGCGGTTGTTGGAGGGCTTTGCGTACCTCGCCGCCCGCGTCCAGCTGAAGATCGACGCGGAATTCCCTGCCTTCACGCAACACCTGCTGGAGATGGTGTATCCGCACTACCTGGCACCCACGCCCTCGATGGCTGTGGTCCAGCTCCAGCCGGATCTCGCCGAAGGCGCGTTGGCAGAGGGCTTCGTGCTACCTCGGGACACGGTATTGCGCAGCAACATCGGCAAGGGAGAACAGACCGCCTGTGAATATCGCACTGTCCACGAAACCACCCTGTGGCCCCTGGAGATCACCGAGGCGGAGTATTTCGTCCACACCGGTCCCGTGGTCAAGACCGACCTCGCGGTGCTTCAGAGAAGCAAGGCGGGCATCCGGCTACGTCTGCGCTCCACCGCGGGACTGACCCTCGACCAGCTCTCCCTGGATCGGCTGGTCCTGTTTCTGAGGGGCGCCGACGAGCTGCCGTTTCGCCTCTACGAGCTGTTGTTGGCAAACCCGGTCGCGGTCATCACCCAGCCCATCGAGCGCCCGCTTCCCTGGTGCGACCTGCTCCCGCCCGACTCCCTTGTCCCTAAGGGGTTCGCGGACGAAGACGCCCTCCTTCCCTACGGACCGGTCTCGTTTCAGGGCTACCGCAACCTTCAGGAATATTTCGCCTTTCCTGAGCGCTTCCTGTTCGTCGAGCTGCGCGGCTTGTCCGCCTCCCTGCGGCGGACGCCGAGCGAGGAGATCGACGTCATCATCCTGCTGCCGCGGCGCGACCCGGCGCTGGAGAAGTCGCTCGACGCCTCGAACTTCGCCCTCTTCTGCACACCTGCGATCAACCTCTTTCCCAAGCGTTGCGATCGCATTCACCTGTCCGATGCCGTCCACGAGCATCATTTGATTCCGGACCGCACCCGCCCGCTGGATTTCGAGGTCTACCAGGTGAGCAATGTCGTCGGCTATGGAAGCGCCAACCAGGATCCGCAGGAGTTCCTTCCCTTCTACGCGGCACACGATCTCATCAGTCATGTCGACCGCCCGGCCTACTACAGCCTGCATCGGTTACCGCGCCGCCTGTCCTCCCGTCAACGGCGAAAAGGTGCCCGTACCAGCTATGTGGGAAGCGAGGTGTTCGTCGACTTGGTGGATGCCGCCCGCACCCCTTACCGTAGCGATCTGCGCCAGCTCGCGGTAACTACGCGCTGCACCAACCGCGATCTGCCCCTACAGATGCCCGTCGGTGTCGGCAAGAGCGACTTCAGCCTGGAAGAAGGCGCCCCCGTGGAAACGATACGTATCGTCGCCGGACCGACCAACCCCCGGCCCTCCCATGCCTATGGTGACGCGGCCTGGCGCCTGATCAGCCACCTGTCTCTCAACTACCTGTCGATCGTCGACGGGTCGGACGCCGGCGTAGCCGCCCTGCGCGATCTCCTGGCCCTGTACGGCGACGCCGCCGACTCGACGATTCACAAGCAGATCGAAGGCGTTCGATCGGTTGCCTCCAAGCCCATTACTCGGCGGCTACCGGGGGTGCGGCCCGTTACCTACGCCCGTGGACTGGAGATCACCCTGACCTGTGAGGAGACCGCCTTCGAGGGCACGGGGGTATTTCTACTGGGCTCGGTGCTCGAGCGCTTCTTCGCCCGGTACGTCACCATCAACTCTTTTACCGAAACGACACTCGTGACAGACCGAGGAGAGATCAAACGATGGCCAGCGACCATCGGCCGCAGGCAGATCTTGTAGCCTTTCTCGGCGCCCTGGAACGGGAGCCCTTCCGGTTCGATTTCCTCCAGGTGCTGCGGCGCCTGGACAGTCTGGATCCGAAGAGGCCCTGCCTGGGCAGCTCGACCAAGGCGGTGGACGATCCGGTGCGCCTCGGACAAGAGCCTTCTACCGCCTTTGCCCCCGCCACCATCTCCGATTTCCGGGCCGGCAAGTCCGGTAAGGCGCCGCATCTGCTGGTGCAATTTCTCGGGCTACTGGGTCCCAACGGCCCCCTGCCTCTACACCTGACGGAATATGCCAGGGACCGCCTGCGCAACGCCGGCGACCCCACCTTCGCCCGCTTCCTGGATGTCTTCAACCATCGCATGCTGTGCCTCTTCTACCGGGGCTGGGCGCAGGCACAGCCCACGGTAAGCCTCGACCGCCCGGAGGAGGATCGATTCGGGGTATACGTCGAATCCCTTTTCGGCACCGGAATGCCCACCTATCGGGATCGCGATGCCATGCCCGACCTGGTCAAGCGGCACTACGCCGGGCACTTGTCCTGCCAGACGCGTCATCCAGACGGGCTGCGGTCGATCCTCACGGGCTTCCTCAGGCTCCCGGTCTATATCGAGGAGCTGGTCGGGCACTGGCTCTCCCTCCCCCCGGACGGGCAATGGCGACTGGGAGAATCGCCCGTGACCGGGACCCTGGGCGAGAGCACCATCGTCGGCTCACGGGTCTGGGACCGGCAGTCCATGTTCCGCGTTCGTATCGGTCCCCTCGGCCTGAAGGACTACGAGCGTCTGCTCCCCGGCGGGGATAGCCTGGCGCGGGTGATCGCCGTGGTACGCAACTACACGGGCGACCAGCTGAGCTGGGACCTGAACCTGATCCTGAAGCGGGCGGAGGTCCCTTCGGTTCGGCTTGGTGGTGCCGGACGCCTCGGTTGGACGACCTGGCTCACCAGCCGCCCCTTGGCGAGAGACGGCGATGATCTACTCTTGGATGCAGTGGCCTGGCAAAGCAACAACACGAAAGAAGGATTGGCGACATGACAGAGATTAGCCGCACAGCACTCTTCGGGAAGCTCAACAGCCTGGGCTACAAGGCCATCGAGAGCGCCACCGTGTTCTGCAAGATGCGAGGCAACCCCTATGTGGAGCTCGTGCATTGGCTCCATCAGATCCTCCAGAATCAGGATTCGGATCTGCACCGTATCATCCGCGGTTTCGGCCTCGAGCCGTCCAGACTGGCGAAGGATTTCACCGACTCTCTCGATCGGTTGCCCCGCGGCTCGCGTTCCATCTCCGACCTTTCCTCCGACGTGGAGGAGGCCGTCGAGCGCGGTTGGGTCTATGGAACCCTGATGTTCGGCGAGTCCCAGGTGCGCACCGGCCATCTCGTCGTGGGAATTCTAAAGACGCGTGGCTTGCGTACCGGTCTGCTCGGCATCTCCAAGGAGTTCGACAAGATCGATACGGACGCCCTGACCAAGCGCTTTGCCGAGCTCACGGGTGGATCGCCGGAAGAGGCGCTGCACGCGCGGGACGGCTTTCAGGTCGGTGGCGGCGCTGTCCCGGGCGAGGCGAGCGATGCCATGGCGCCGGCCCAGATGGGCAAGCAGGAGGCCCTGCAGCAGTTCTCAGTGGACCTCACGGAGCGGGCCCGCAATGGGGAGATCGATCCCATCGTCGGGCGCGAAGAGGAGATCCGTCAGATCGTCGACATCCTCATGCGGCGGCGGCAGAACAATCCCATCATCACCGGCGAGGCGGGCGTAGGAAAGACGGCGGTCGTCGAGGGATTCGCCCAGCGCATCGCCGCCGGTGACGTCCCGCCCCCGCTCCAGGACGTGACCCTGCGCACCCTGGACGTGGGCCTGCTGCAGGCCGGCGCCAGCATGAAGGGCGAGTTCGAGAACCGCCTGCGCCAGGTGATCGAGGAGGTCCAGTCCTCTCCGACCCCTATCATCCTCTTCATCGACGAAGCCCACACCCTGGTCGGCGCAGGCGGAGCGGCCGGCACCAGCGACGCCGCCAATCTGCTCAAGCCCGCGCTGGCCCGCGGGACCTTGCGCACCATCGGCGCCACCACCTGGGGAGAGTACAAGAAGTACATCGAGAAGGATCCGGCCCTCACCCGCCGCTTCCAGGTGGTGCAGGTCGACGAGCCGAGCGAGGAGAAGGCCATCCTCATGGTGCGGGGCATCGCCTCGACGCTGGAAGGTCACCATCGGGTGCAGCTGCTCGACGAGGGCCTGGAGGCCGCGGTGCGGCTCTCCCACCGCTACATCCCGGCGCGTCAGCTGCCGGACAAGGCGGTGAGCCTGCTCGACACCGCCTGCGCCCGCGTGGCCATCAGCCAGAGCGCGGTCCCGGCGGAGGTGGAAGACTGCCGCCGCCACATCGAAGGGCTTGAGACCGAGCTGGCCATAATCGAACGCGAGGCCGCCGTAGGCGTCGATACGGCTGAGCGTCGGGCAGGCGTCGACGCCAAATTGGCTACCGCGCACACGGAGCTGAAGGGCCTAGAGGCGAAGTGGCAATCGGAAAAGGGCCTCGTGGACCGAATCCTGGATCTGCGTGCCAAGCTGCGGGGACATACCGGGAAGGTAGAGGGCACGGATACCGAGCTGGAGCAGGCCGCTGACGCAGCGGTGGAAACCGTCTCAGTGGACAGCAGCCCCATGCCCGGGGATGCCTCGCAGGGACCAGAAGGCGAAGAGGAAGCCCCGGGCGAGGAGCAGAGGGACGAGTTGCTGGAGGAGCTGAGGGCGCTCCAGTCCGAGCTTCGGGACCTCCAGGGCGAGACCCCCCTGATCCTGCCCAGCGTCGATGGCCAGGCGGTGGCGGCCGTAGTCGCAGACTGGACGGGGATCCCCGTGGGACGCATGGTCAAGAACGAGGTCGAGGCCGTGCTCAAGCTCGCCGACACCCTGAACAAGCGCGTCATCGGCCAACGCCACGCCCTCGACATGATCGCCCGCCGGATCCAGACCGCACGCGCCAGCCTGGACAATCCGGACAAGCCCATCGGCGTCTTCATGCTGTGCGGGCCGTCGGGCGTGGGCAAGACGGAGACGGGGCTAGCCCTTGCCGAGGCCCTCTACGGTGGTGAGCAGAACATCGTCACCATCAATATGAGCGAGTTCCAGGAGGCCCACACGGTCTCCACCCTCAAGGGGGCCCCCCCGGGATACGTCGGCTACGGCGAGGGTGGGATTCTCACCGAGGCGGTGCGGCGCAAGCCCTACAGCGTGGTGCTGCTGGATGAGGTGGAGAAGGCGCACCCGGACGTGCACGAGATCTTCTTCCAGGTCTTCGACAAGGGGTGGATGGAGGACGCAGAAGGGCGCTACATCGACTTCCGCAACACCCTCATCCTGCTCACGACCAACGTGGGCACGGAGCTCATCATGAGCCTGTGCAAGGACCCGGAGCTCATGCCGGAGCCCGAGGGGATCGCCAACGCCCTGCGCCAGCCACTGCTCAAGACCTTTCCGGCCGCCCTCCTCGGTCGCCTCGTGGCCATCCCCTACTACCCGCTGAACGACGAGATGCTCGCAGCCATCATCCGCCTGCAGCTCGGGCGCATCGCCAAGCGCATCGAGGAGAGCCACCGTGTCCCCTTCACCTACGAGGATGCCGTGGTCGATCTCATCACCGAGCGTTGCCGGGAGGTGGAGAGCGGCGCCCGGGTGGTCGACGCCATTCTCACCAACACGGTATTGCCCGAGATCAGTCAGGAGGTCTTCAATCGCACCCTGGACGGAGCCAAGATGGGACCGATCACCATCAGTGTTGCCGAGGGCGCTTTCAAGTATTCCTTCGGATGATTCCCCGGTCCGCGCGGCCGGCCCTGAGCCATTGCCAGGGTAGATCCGAGGGTCCAGCCGGGCAGGCCGGGAACTGGCTACCGTGAAAGTACGCGCCGGAGGCGCTCCGACTCCCCCTCTCCCTTTATGGGAGAGGGCCGGGGTGAGGGAACGATCAGGGGCGAGGCGACCTTTCATCCTCCGGTGTGGCTTGCCTCGCCCCATGATCGTTAGCCCCGCCAAGACCCCATGAGTGCCGAGGGCGGTGATGCAATGGACTGAAACCGCGCCAAGCGCACGAGGTTGCGTCCCTTGAAGCTGGCGAACGGCATGATGCCCCTGTCGAGTATGGCTGTTGCGGCCCGCTCGGTCAGAGGAGCCTCGGCGCAAGCCTGGAGGCGCTTCTCGCCCCCTTGCTCGTAGACATGTGCCGGCAGGTCGCCGACGTCGAGAACATCTCCGGGGGCCATCGACCAGCCGCGCGCGCGATAGGCCTGCCCGATCAGGAGGGCACAGGCGAAGGCCGGATTCCCCCAGAGGTAGGCTTCGTGACGTCGCTCCGACCCAAGCTCCTCGAAGGCGAATGCATCCACCGGCTCCGTATCCCTGCCATAGGGGAGCCGCAACAGGACCCGCGGCAGTGCAAGCCCGATCCAGGGGGCGATCGGAGTCTGTCTGAGAGCAATCCAGGCCGCTTCGGCGTCGGCTGGAAGGGCACTCCAATCGGAGGGATCCGGCGTTTCGGCAAGCGAGCGGCATCCGAGCAGCTCCGAGCTCGCCGCCGCGAGAAAGGGACCGCCGGCGCTCGCCGCAACCAGACCCAGGGCGGACAGCAGCCCGAGATCTTCCCCCGCCGGCCCAAACTCGAAATTCCCCTCCAGCAGGCTCCAGGGATCACCGCCCGGGGTGCCGGCTCCGGTCACCTCCACGAGTAAGCGGTAGAGTCCGCTCGCCTCGAGATGGCCTCGGGCTGCGGCAAAGTCCGCCGCCAGCTCCTGTTTCGAGACGTCCAGAAGGTGGACCTGCAGCCCCTCATCCGTTTCGAGGTTTGTGACCAGATGGTGAAGCGCGCGCCAGCTCGCCTCCAGTGATTGCAAGGGCGGCGAGTGCAGCAGAGCGCGCATAGCGTCCGATATTGCCGCATCGACCGCGCGCAAGCAGCCATCGAGAGACGCAGGCTCCTCCGTTACGGCATCTGGGGCAAGGCTACGACGGATAAGCCCGGAAACCGCTGTCTGCGCTGCTTCGGAATGCTTGGATCGGGCTTCCGAAACCTCGGAAGCGGGCCTGCCCAACAGCCGCTCGATGGTTTGCGCATCGCTCTCGTCGGGAGCCTGCTCAGAGGCTCGCTCCAGCCCCATTTCGAAGTCGTCACCGGGAAGTCTGCTTCCAACCAAAGCTTCCAGATCTACCCTCGCTGCGCCAAAGGTAGAGGGATCGAGAAGACGGCCCCGAATCTCCCGCAGCGGCGCGAAGACGGGCACGCGCTCGTAAAGGGAATCTGGGCGAAAGTCCTCGAGGGACCGGAACGCCACCTCAACCGTGGCATCGACGCCCGGCAACCCGACCTCGCACCTGGGTGTCAGCCTCCCCATCACGGCTTCGAGATTGTCGACATCGACAGGAGCAATCGCGCGTTGGTCCAGGTGAGGGCGGTCTTGCACGCGCGGGTCGTAGCATCGACCGCTGAAGTCACCCAACACCAATATGCGCATTGCCTGGGGTCGGCTGGGCGCGGGCGGGACACAGCCGTCGCTCAGGTCCAGCTCGAATCTCAGCCCTTCGACGCTCGGCATCGTTTTTCTCCTTCTTTTGCACTCGGTAGTCAAAGAATAGCGTGCCTGTATCGGCTTCATAGATGCGAGTATCCAACCCGCTCATCGCCGCTGAATCTGGGTGGAGCTTGAAAAATCCCGTCCTTGGGATTCCTCGAGGCGGCCTTGGACCTCGGGCACCTGGCGTCTTACACCACATGTCTGCCTAATCTATACTAGGGTGTGTTTCTCAGAAGATAGAAAAATGCCCCTCGGCCAGCAGGAACGGACACTATCGGTCTCCACGCCCCTTGGAGAAGACGTGCTGCTCTTGCGCTCGATGAGTGCAAGGGAGCAGCTCGGCACCCTGTTCGAGTATGACCTGGAGCTGATCAGCGAGGACCTCAACATCAGCTACGCGGATCTCCTCGGCAGACCCGCAACGGTGAAGCTCCGTCGCTTCGACGACCAGGAGCGATTCTTTAACGGGATCGTAAACAGCTTCTCTCAAGTCGGATTCGACGGCTCCGCGGCCGTCTACAATGCCACACTCGTACCCTGGACCTGGTTTCTCACCCGCACTGCCGACTGCCGCATCTTTCAGGAAAAGACGGTCCCGGACATCATCAAGGTAATCTTCCGCGAGCACGGCTTTACGGACTTCGAGGAGTCGCTCAGCGGTAGCTATCGGCAATGGATCTATTGCGTCCAGTATCGCGAGACGGATTTCAACTTCATCAGCCGACTGATGGAGCAGGAAGGCATCTATTACTTTTTCAAGCACGAGGACGGCAAGCACACCCTGGTCCTCGCCGACAGCTACAGCGCCCACAGCACGGTCTCGGGCTACGAGGAAATTCCCTTCTACCCACCCGACGAGACCTCGTTGCGGGAGCGGGATCACGTCAACGATTGGTCCGTGGTCCAAGCGGTCCAGTCGGGCGTCTTCGCCCACACGGACTTCGACTTCACGGCACCCAAGAAGAACCTCCTGGCCAAGCGCAGCAATCCGAAACAACACGAGCACGCAGATCTGGAGATCTACGACTACCCCGGTGAGTACACGGAAACCGGAAACGGCGAGACCTATGCCCGTGTTCGCCTCGAAGAGATGCACGCGGGCTACGAGACCGTTCGGGGTGAAGGCAATGCCCGCGGTCTCACGACCGGTGCGCTTTTCACGCTGACCAACTATCCCCGGGACGATCAGAACCGAGAGTATCTGGTCGTCTCCACCAGCTACGAGCTCCAATCCGACCTCTTCGGCTCATACGGAAACAACGGGAGTGGAGCCCTGTTTCAGTGCAGTTTGACCGCCATCGATGCCCAGACGCCTTTCCGCCCGCTGCGAATTACGCCCAAGCCGATGGTCCAGGGTCCCCAAACGGCCATCGTCGTCGGCAAGGCGGGCGAGGAGATCTGGACCGACAAGTACGGTCGGGTAAAGGTCCAATTCCATTGGGACCGCTACGGCAAGTCCGACGAGAACAGCTCCTGCTGGGTTCGGGTCTCCCATCCTTGGGCGGGGAAGGGCTGGGGCGCTGTCGCCATCCCTCGTATCGGCCAGGAGGTGATCGTCGACTTCCTGGAGGGCGACCCCGATCAGCCAATCATTACTGGCCGTGTCTACAACGCCGACTGTATGCCCCCGTACGGCCTTCCCGGAGGAGCGGTAACAAGCGGGATAAAGTCGAACAGTACCAAGGGCGGGGGTGGCTACAACGAATTCGTCATGGATGACACCAAGGGCAACGAAATGATCCGTGAGCATGCCCAGTTCAACAAGGACACGACCGTCGAAAATGACCAAACGCTTACGGTCCACAACAACCGCACGAGCACCATCGACGTTGACGACACCGAAAGCGTCGGCAGTAACCAGACCATTACCATCGGCGGAAATCGCAGTGAATCCGTCGGCGGAACCGAAACGATCACCATCGGTGGACACCGCACCGAGACAGTGAACGGCGGCGAGACCGTAACCGTAAATGGCGGGCGCAGCCACACCGTGAGCGGAGTGCAGACGACGACGATCTCGGTCGCGGAAACGCATTCGGTAGGTGCGGGCCGGATGCACAATGTCGGAGCTGGCGAAGCGATCTCCGTAGGAGGCGTGCAGGCCGTCAATGTCGGCGGGGCACAGACGATCTCGGTCGGCGGTGCTCAGATGGTGAACGTCGGTGCGCTCCAATCCGTCAATGTGGGTGGACCGCACAAGCTGTCTGCGGCCGTCATCAGCGAGACATCCAAGGGCCCGATCAAGATCAAGGCGGGGGCCATCTGCATGGTCGAGGCGCCAACGATCGTGCTCAAGGCGGGTGGCAGCAAGATCACCATGAATTCCGGGGGCGTAACCATCAAGGGGGCCAAGATCAGCGTCAAGGCCGATGGGAGCGCCTCGATAAGGGCCGGCGGCTCGATCAAGATCAAGGGTTCGAACATCGGCGAGGACTGAAAGCATGGACCAGTTGGATCCGAGTTTCGAAGAGGCAATCCTCGCCGGTGTCGGCGGATGGGCCAAGCTGGCTGGCGAAGGCGTATCGCTCGCGACATTTGCCGGCTTCAATGGAGACGGGCGGTTCCTGGTTACGCTGCAGGACGTCCCTGAGCCTGTCCCCGCCTTGTCCACGGTCAGATTTGCCGAGGATGATGTAGGCGCCAGGATCATTGTCGCCTTCGAGAAAGCCGATGCGCGCTTTCCCATTATTCTCGGTCGACTTCAGGAAGGTGCCGCGCCCGAGCCCCAACAGCGCCTCGCGATCGATGGCGAGCGGCTGGTGCTTCGCGCCGAACGGGAGATCGAGCTGCGCTGCGGCGAAGCGAGCATCCTTCTGACGCGCGCCGGCAAGGTCCTGATACGCGGCAACTATGTGCTCACACGCTCGCGCGGGGCGAACAAGATCAAGGGCGCGTACGTGGACATCAACTAGCACGGCGCCATGTGGCAGATCGAGAATCGCACGCCCTTCGCCGCCGAGCGTACCTGGGTCCGTGGACGGGACGGTGCCGAGATCTGGATACTGGCCGTCAAGTGTACGTTCGACATTCTTCCGAATGGTACGACCCGGGTCGCGAGCGAGCAACCACCGGTGGTCATGGTGCCCGAGTATCTGAATCCAGCTGAGCCAGCCAAGTCGAGCCTCGAGTACGACATGGATCTGGTGCGTACGAAGGCGACGACTGACGTCATCCTGTTGGGACACGCCTATGCGCCTGGTGAGCGACCGGTTACCGAGCTGGACATCGGATTTCGCGTCGGACCGGTCGTCAAGCGTCTGCATGTGACCGGCGATCGTTTCTGGGAAGGGAAGAGCGTCTCGCCGCCACAACCCTTTCTGAAGATGCCGCTGATCTACGAGCGCGCCTATGGCGGCTTCGATCCGGAGAGCCGGGACACACCCACACCCCAGTGGGATGTCCGCAATCCCGTCGGCACGGGTTTTGCTTTGTCGGAGTCGGCCATCGATGGGCTGAGAGTGCCGAACATCGAGTATCCGAATCGCCTGATTCGCAACTGGGATGATCGCCCGCCCCCTGCCGCGATGGGTCCCCTGTGCACCCATTGGGAGCCGCGGGTTCGTCTCGCAGGTACATACGACGAGAAGTGGCAGCAGGAGCGCTTTCCGCTGCTGCCCGAGGACTTCGACGATCGCCATTACCAATGTGCACCGGCGGACCAGCAGTCACCCCGATTCCTGGCTGGCGGTGAGCCGGCCGCGCTGATCAACCTGGACCCGACGGGAGACTTGCGCTTCGAGCTGCCGCGCGTTTTCTTGTGTTTCGAGACCTTTTTTTACACCGGTGAGCGGCAGGAGCACGAACGGCCCAAGCTGCACACGGTCATTCTCGAGCCGGGCTTTCCTCGGATGTCCCTGGTTTGGCACAGCGCATTGCCCTGTCATCCCAAGGTCAACAAGCTCGAAAAGACGCGCATCACCCTGAACCAATTGATTTACAAAGGCAACAAGGATGAAGCGTCAGGCGAAGAGGCTGCCTGAGCGTGGAAGCGGGCCAGCTGCAGATCATCGGTCTCGGCGCATCCACACCGATCGGACGGAACGTCTGGTCGAGCGCGGCAGCCGCCCGAGCGGGCGTGTGCGGTTTCTCCGAGCATCCCTTCATGATCGATACCGCCGGCGAGTCCATGCGCGTCGCGCGTGCCCCCTGGCTCGACGTCGATGTGGAGGGGGTCACACGGTTTCGCGAGCTGCTCCTGCCCGCCATCGACGAAGCACTTGTTCCACTGCTTACGCTCCCCGGTGGTGGGGAGGCGAGGATCGGTCTCGCCCTCGGGTTGCCGCCACTTCGACCGGGGCGACCCGAAGCGCTTGGTGAGGCATTGTCGAGGACTGTCGCGGAGCGGTATCCGGAGACTTTCGCGGACGCATATACCTTCGACGTCGGACATGCCGCCGGACACATTGCCCTCGATGCGGCGATTAGGAGTTGCGGTCGAGAGTCCATCGATGCCTGCATCATTGCCGGCGTCGATTCCTATCTCGCGCCAGAAACCTTGGAATGGGTGGAGGAATGCGACCAGCTTCACGGCGGTGGCCCGCTCAACAATGCCTGGGGCTTCATCCCAGGCGAAGCAGCAAGTGCCGTTCTGGTCGCCACCAAGTCACTGACCAAGCATCTGGGCCTCGAAACGTTCGGCGAAGTGGTCAGCCTGGGGCTGGCGCACGAGACGAAGCTGATCAAGACGGATGCCGTGTGTATCGGAGAAGGTCTGACACAGGCGTTTCGGTCGGCGCTTGCACCTCTGCCTGCCAAGGAACTGGTCCACAACGTCTTTTGCGATCTCAACGGCGAGACATACCGCGCCGACGAGTATGGCTTTACCGCTCTGCGCACAAAGGAGCGCTTTCGCGCCGCCACGGACTTCATTGCGCCGGCGGATTGCTGGGGAGACATCGGCGCCGCTGGAGTACCGCTGCACATGACCCTGGCAGTTGTCAGTCACCAAAAGCGATACGGCAAAGGACCGCTTTCGATGGTCTGGGCAAGCTCCGAGTCGGGTGAGCGTGGAGCGGCCGTGATTCGGGCATTGGACCCAATCGGAGACTGACCCGATGCCCGTCACCATAAAGGTCAATGGAACCTGCCTTTCCCTGGTGCACAAGTTCAGCAGTGGCATATCGACAGCCACCATCCCTGACGTCTGCAAGACACCGAGCCCTGGCGGCCCGGTGCCGGTGCCCTATCCCAATATCGCTCAGTCGATCACCCTGTCCAACGGTACGACGACCGTGAAGGGCGACAAAGCGATGGCGGCGAACAAGGGATCCAAGTTCGCGATGTCCAATGGGGACAATGCCGGAACCGTCGGTGGGGTGAAATCCAATGTCTTCATGAAAGAAGCAACTTGGATCCTTTATTCCTTCGACGTGAAGATGGATGGGAAGAACGCGTGCCGACTCACGGACAAGATGTATCACAACGCAGAGAACTGCGCGAACTTGGCGGGAGTGATCCAGGCACTGGTGGCGGCGGGTCTGACGGAGGACGAGGCCAAGCTCATTTGCCAGGCATTCTGCGACGTCCAGGCTGAATATGACAAGGGCCCCCCGCCCAAGGGCTCCCTGGAGGGTCCAGGCTGCTGCTCTAGGGCACTGGAGAATCGGATCAACGACCTCAAGTCCCAGGGCCGACTACCAAGCAGCGTGCTCTCCGAGGAGTCGTTTTTCGGCACCCAGCGCCTGACCCCGGAACTGGCGAACAAGCTCATGGATAGCCTCCCCTTCTCTTCCCAGATGCCGGTGATCGACGCCGTGATCAAGACTGGGATGGCCACCACACCAGGGGGGGCCGTGGTCCAGAAGATCGCTGTCCCGCTGGCCTCGGCGCTGCGGAGTAGCTTCGGCAGCAGCGCCATCTGCCGCCCCGACCTCATCGTCGAAGCGGGCGGCAACCGCAGCGTCTTCGATGCCAAGTTCAGCTATGAGAGCCGCCATCCGGGTATGCGCGATACCATGAAGGGTCCCCAGCGTCGGGCCTACCGTAAGATCTCCAAACCGCCGGGGAAGGACCCTGAGCTGCTGACGCCGGAGAGCTGCGGATGTTGATCCGCAGCACCGCCGTAGCCAATCAGCGGCGCCTTGCCGTTACCCTCAGAAATCGAGGTGCCGGCGTGCTAGGGGCCTGCTCGAGACTCTGACCAAGATTGTACCAACCATGTCTAGCACACAGGACTCTGTACTGCCTCACGCGTTAACAACACCCGTCTACACCAACAGCTACGGGGTGCGGGCAATCATCGCGGCCGAGTGCATCTTCTATTTCTCGTCGTTGGATGACCTCGGAACGGGGCTCGTCTCTGCCTACCGGATGGTCAAGGGGCTCCTGGCGCCCCACATACGCTGGTATGACAGAGACTCACTGCGCGGCCCGCGCCTGATCAAGCCCAAGGACCTGGAAGCCTTCGAGGTCTGGTTCACTCCGGGGGCCGTGCCTCGGGACGAGTATGAGCTGGTGCTGGGGTCCGGCGCGACAGTGGGCGAGATCGGCCCGTGGGGACTGCGCTTCGAAGTGGAGCGCTACGCTCTGCCCTCTACCCTCGGCTATTTCAAGTTTGCGCTCCCGGCAGACCAGATCCTGGCCGACCCCGGACCCTTCGGGAGGCTGACCCGCAAGCTTTTCGACTTGGTCCCCTGGGTGCATGGTCACGCTGGACTCGGCATTCTATTCGACCCCGGAGATATCGACCCCGCGCGGGACGCCGCGGTGCGGGCCCATTGCATGCGCTACCTGGGGCTCGACTGCAGCGACGTGCTCACAGAGACTGACAGCCTGGGGTCGGGGGTCAAGGGGGCGGATTGGCTGAGCTTTCTCGATGAGGGACTGGCGCGGCAACTGGCTCCGGATGCACTCACCGGCTTGCCGGCCGGGGTCTCACTGGAGAGTCGTGCCGATGGTCGTCTCGTCATACAGGCGGGAGAGGCGCCAAGGCTGGGAGACTCCAACCGAAACGAGGACATGGGTCCGTATCGAGCGGTCAACCGCCTGCTGATGCCCATTCGGGTACCGCGTCTCTACCCCCTGCCGGGCTTCGCCGACGAGGACGAAACCGATCGCTGGCTGACGCGCTTCGACCGGGAGTCGGGCGAGGTTAGATCATGGAATGCCTGATCGAGATCGACCCCGGTGCGCAGCGGCACAGTCTGACTGTGCGGTTGACTCGGGACCCCCGATGGGGGTCCGCTCAGTGGCAAGCCATCAGTAACAGCATGGAGGCATCCTTGCGGACCTTTGCATACCTGTCGCCAGTCCCGGCGACCAGCCCGCCGATCCACTGGCACTCGCCTGCCGGTCCCGAGGCGGTGCGCACGCTGGCTCTGGAGCTTGACCGGGTGCACCCCAGCCTTTGGCGGGTCCTAACCGGCTGCCTGTTTGGGCAAGGCGTCTTGGAAGTGCGAGTCCGCGACGCCAATGGCGTCCGAGAGCGGTTGGATTGGGCGGCTCTGTTCGCGCTTCCCCGCTTCTATGTCGAGTCCAGTCCAGCCTTCGCGGTTTCCATCCTGGAGAGCCCCAACGGACGGGACAGACTCACCGCACAATGGGTGTTCGCTGGAGCATTGAATCCGGCGCTCGCCCAGTCCGTCTACGGCCTGATCGAGGATTGGAACGTGCTCATCGCTGGGGGTTTTCCGAGCGCGGGTGGTGCCCCTGGGTCGGGCTACTCCGGGGGCGTGGCACCCTATCAGGCGGACCACTACACCATCGAGCACCAAGTGATCCCCTGGTCGAGCGACCAGGAGGCGCTGCAGGTATTAATCGGCTTGGCGGACCAAGTACACCGATCCCTGGCACCATTGACTGAGCTTCTGATCGAATAGCCCTATGGCAAACGTGAGCCAGGTGTTAGATGAGCATTGCGAGGAAGCCAAGTTCCTCTGGCTTCAGCGCGCCTACGCGCTCGATGCGCCCCATTACTCGCCGGTCCAACTGGCCAATCTGGACGAGCGCCTCGCCGCTCACGTCGATGGACTTCGGGTGGCGGAGGAGGACTGGTCGCTGGTCGAGGCGGGTCTGGACGCTGGCGGACCGGAAGACTACTTTCCCGCCGCCGTGCTCGCACTGGAGTCCCAGGACGACCGGTTTGAGAAGCTGATCGAGTGTGCCAAGGCTGTACCCGAGGTCGTTCCAGGACTGATCTCGGCCTTGGGCTGGGTCTCGGCCCAATTCCTTGGTGGCCGGGTCCAGGCGATGTTAGACGACGTCTCGCCACTAAAGCAGAAATTGGGCATCGCCGCGTGTGCCCTCCATCGCAAAGATCTAGGTCCGGTGCTGGACCGTTGCTTAGAGTCCCAGGTAGACAGCGTTCGCATAAGGGCACTGCGCGCCGCGGGAGAGTTGGGGCGCAAGGACGTCATGTCCAAATTGCAGGCTGCTCTTGCCGACGCCAAACCGGAAGTTTGTTTCTGGGCAGCCTGGTCTGCGGTGCTGCTCGGCGATCGGGAAAGGGCGTTGGATACGCTATCCAGCCTCGCGTCTAAACCAGGGCAACGCCAAATGCAAGCGTTACAGCTCGCGCTTCAGGCGAAAGATACGAAAGCAGGGCATGAACTGCTGCTGCAGCTCGACGGTATCCCGAATGCATTACGCATTCGTATCATTGGCTCCGGATACGTCGGCGACCCCTGTTACGTGCCCTGGCTGATCGACCAGATGGTGCAGCCCGCCGTCGCCCGCGTTGCGGCTGAAGCGTTCGTCAACATCACGGGCGCCGACTTCAACCTGGACCAGTTGGAGTCCTTGCCCCCCGAAGACTTCGAGGAAGGCCCGACCGAAGACCCGGACGATGAAAACGTCGAGCTACCCGAAGACATTGCGCTGCCTTGGCCGGATGTCGAAAGAATTCAACAATGGTGGCAGACAAATGGCGGGCGTTTCCAGCCCGGGCAGCGCTACTTCCTCGGCGAGCCGGTCAGCGTTTCGCATTGCGCCCGCATCCTGCGCGAGGGCTTCCAGCGGCAGCGCATTGGTGCGGCACTCAATCTTTCGCTCTTGCAGCCTGGCACGCCACTGTTTCTGACCAGCGCACCAGCGTGGCGGCAGCAGCGCTGGTTGAAGTAAATGCCTAGTTGACGAGGGGGTGTGCGAGATTCAAAGATTCTTTTTTGATCGACGCAATTCCGATTCTTATATGAGATTTCTGCAAACATCGAGTAGGAGTTGAGATCATGGCAATCACTGTGGCTCCAACCCCGGTCAACCTGCGATGGAGCAACTTCAGTCCAGTTGCTTCTCTACCTGGAGAAGACGCCCATATCGATATCAATTTCAATATTCCGAATCGGCCTTTCAGGCGGGTAGGCGGCCAATTCATGATGGCAGAAACCTTTCAGATTGGGGTTTCTCCCGTTGCGAAAGTGGTCCGTGGGGCTTCTCAAACGGCTGATCTACTTTCTCATGAACAAGGCCATTATGACTTGGGCATATTGGTTGCTTGGGCCATGGCGCGCGATTTCATGCAGCTGCAGGCAGCAAGTCCTGCGGCGTTGGCGACAGCCATCACGAATTGCTTCAATCAACACAGGAATACGCGGATGCGTCCCATCCAGCAGAAGTATGACCGCGATACGAACCATAGCCGTAATCGTCAGCAACAGCAGAGATGGGATAGGTTGATAAGCCAATGCATGTCTGCCAGACCTCGTTGTGCACGGGTAGACACTCTTTCTTTATGAAGTGCATCGTCTGTGAAGCATAATGTCGACATCGAAATGATCATTGGCCGACAACCCTTTTCCGACCAATGTGCCCGGGCGAGTGTCCGTGGTGATGATATGATGACGGTTGTTGACGCCGAGGAGCTAGCTCGCTAGTCTTCTGACGAACGATCTATTTTTCGGATCGTTTTTTCGTCCGAATGAAAGACGGGTTGTTGCGATTCGAGCCCTCGCCGCGAGAAGTTGCCGAACATCGTGAATCAGGCCATGGATCTCTCCAAGCTACTGCGGTTGCGGAAGGTGACGCGAGCGGTCCAGGAATACTTTCGCAGTCAGCTCGATGATCATCTCAGATCCCTGCAGCCGTTGTTCAGGCCAAGCAACGTCCTGGGCGAGCATATTCGCAATGCACCAAAGCAAACAGTAAAGATCGCGGATGCATCCTTGAAGGAGCTGCTCTCCTTGTATGCGCGGATCGGTCGTGTCCAACCTTTCCGCTTCGAGGATGAAGTCAAGCCGCCGATCGACGTGTTCGGCGCTGCGGCGGAAATCACCCCAGTCACGTACGACTATGGTCCGGGGGGCGGAGGCGACGCACCGAATATCCGTGTTACCTCCCCTTTAAAGTGGGTATTGACCTTCAAAGGTCTCGGGCCAAGCCGGTTGCACGAGCTCTTGGTGAGCCAATCGGGAACGGCTCGCATGGAGCTGCAGACGTGTCTTCTGCACTACCTCGTCTTGCACATCATTCTGTCTCAAGGGCTCGGGGTTGCTCCTATCCTGCGGGCACTGCGCTTTACTCTGGAAACGGACTTCGTCGAAGCGCTCGGGGGACTGCCAATGACTTGTGTGTCCGCGCCGGTAAAGACGATTCTGCCCGAGGACGAAGCCATTATTCAGAGCACAGAGCTTTCCGGCGCTTCGGCATTCGAGGAAATCATCGACATCGAGTCCATCTTGCGGTTGGATGACCCGGTCAAGGGGACTTTGGTCGATCTCGTCGCCGGCTTCGGCGATGATCTGCTTGTCGCGAATGCCGATCAGGACGACTCCTGAGCACGGAAAGATTTTCCGGCCTCTCTCCAATTGTTCGCCGGCACGCTGAAGAAGCGGGTGCGATGCGCCGAGCCGAGTGTCGGCCGTCTCAGCTGCGGCGAGAATGTGGATAGCGACTTGTCGACGCGGTCCTGAGCCTGCCCTACCAGAACGCGCCCGCGCTCTCGAAGTACCCTGCCATGCATGCTGGTGCCCTCCGGCTATCAGGATTCCGGTAGAATGCTGGAAAACCGGCTGAATAATAAACAAAATCCGCTTCAGAGCTTCAGGGAGATTCAATCCATATGCTCACGATCAACGAAAATTACCTCAAGCTGCAGGCATCCTACCTGTTTTCCGATATCGCCAAGCGGGTAGCCGCGTTCCAGGCGAAGAACCCTCAGAGGAATGTCATCAAGCTCGGCATCGGGGATGTGACAAGAGCCTTGCCTGCGGCTTGCGTGGCGGCCTTTCACGCGGCCGTCGACGAGATGGCGGACGACGCCACCTTTCGTGGCTACGGCCCGGAGCAAGGTTACGATTTCCTGCGCGAGGCCATCGCCGTCAACGACTTCCAGGCCCGCAGCGCCGACATCTCGGCCGACGAGATCTTTGTCAGCGACGGTGCAAAGTGTGACACCGGCAATATGCAGGAGCTGTTCGGCACCGAGATCAAGGTGGCCATCCCCGACCCGGTCTATCCGGTGTATCTGGATACCAATGTCATGGCCGGACGTACAGGCGACTTCGTCGACGGGAGATACCAGGGCATCGTCTACCTCGACTCCACCAGGGAGAACGGCTTTGTCCCCGCCTTGCCCGCAGAGGATGTCGACCTCATCTATCTATGCTTCCCCAACAACCCGACCGGCTCCACCATTACCAGTGAGGAGCTGACGAGTTGGGTGAATTACGCGAGGAAAAACAAGGCGTTGATTTTGTTCGATGCTGCCTATGAGGCCTTTATCAGGGACGAGTCTCTGCCCAGATCCATCTACGAGATCGACGGAGCCAAGGAGGTGGCCATCGAGTTCCGCAGCTTCTCGAAGAACGCCGGCTTCACCGGTATCCGCTGCGCCTATACGGTCGTGCCCAAAGAGTGCACGGCCTATGACTCCCAGGGATGCGAACAGCCAATCCATCCCCTGTGGAACAGACGGCACTGCACCAAGTTCAACGGGGTATCCTATCCGGTCCAGCGCGCCGCCGAGGCGGTGTACAGCGAAGAGGGGAAAGAGCAGGTCCGACGGTTGACCGACTACTACATGAGAAATGCCAGTCTCGTGCGAAAGGAGATCGGCACCCTCGGCTACGACTTCGTCGGCGGAGAGAGCTCACCCTACATCTGGATAGACGGCAAGCGCGGCTCCTGGGATTTTTTCGATACCCTGCTCGACCGGGCGGGTGTCGTCTGCACCCCCGGGGCGGGATTCGGTAGATGCGGTGAGGGATATATCCGAATATCCGCCTTCAACTCGTACGAAAACGTCGAAAAGGCGATGGAGCGCATTCGGGAGGCACTTACCTGATTATTGGAAAGAGAAAGCACCGAATGAAGTTCACGAAGATGGAAGGGCTGGGCAACGACTATGTCTACGTCAACGCCCTGGAGGAAGACATCGAACGGGGAGAGCTTCCGGCGCTCGCCAGGAAGATCTCCGACCGGCATTTCGGCGTCGGTAGCGACGGCCTGGTGCTGATCCTGGGATCCGACCGAGCCGATTTCAGGATGAAGATGCTGAACTCCAACGGCAGCGAGGCCGAGATGTGCGGCAACGCCATCCGGTGCGTCGCCAGGTACGTCTACGAGAAGGGGCTGACAGACAAGCGCGAGCTGGAGATCGAGACCCTGGCCGGTATCATCAGACCCGCCATTCTGGACGATGGTTTGGTGAGAGTCGACATGGGCGAGCCCATATTGAACGGCAATGACATTCCCTCCCTCATCGACAAGGAGCGGGTGGTCGGGGAGAAGATCGAGATCGATGGAAAGGAGATGGAATTCACCCTGGTCTCCATGGGCAATCCCCACGCCGTCACCTTCGTCGACGACATGCAGTTCGACATTGTGAGCATAGGACCGCGAGTCGAGAATCACTGCCTGTTTCCCAACAGGATAAACACGGAGTTTATCGAGGTCGTCGGGAGAGACGAGATCAGTATGAGGGTGTGGGAGCGGGGTGCCGGAGAGACCATGGCATGCGGCACGGGTGCCTGCGCCGCGGTTGTCGCTACTTGTCTCAACGACCTGACCGACAGGGTGGTGACCGTGCATCTACTCGGCGGCGACCTGACCATCGACTGGGACGGAGAGAGCAACCGGGTGTTTATGACCGGCCCTGCAACTTTTGTTTTCGAGGGGGAATACAATGGCTGAGAGACAGGCCCTGAGCGACGCGCAGCTCCTCGAGCTGGCAAGGGACTATCACATCCCTCTGTATCTGTTCGACGAGCAGACCATTCGCGATCGATGCCGGGAACTGGGGTCTGCGATCACTTATGAAAACTTCAAAGTACGTTATGCCTGCAAGGCCCTTACCCTGCAGGCGATTCTGCGCATCGTGCTGGATGAGGGTCTGTGGATAGACGCCTCGTCGGTCAACGAGGTCCATCGCGCCCTGCGTGCGGGCTTCAACCCGGCGGAAATCTATTACACCGGAGAGGGCGCAACAGCCGATGTGTACCGATTTCTGGTTCACCACGATGTGTTGATCAACTGCACATCGATTGACCAGATCAGACTGCTCGGAGCCGTCAAGCCGGGCCACTACTGCTCGCTGCGGATCAATCCGGGCGAGGGCCATGGGGCATCCAACAAGACCAACACCGGCGGGCCCAGCAGTAAGCATGGGATCTACTTCGACCAGCTCGACGAGGCGAAGGCGGTGGCCCGCGCCACCGGCATCAGAATCATCGGTGCCCACTCCCATATCGGGTCCGAGTCCGACCTGTACCACTGGCTGAGGATCAAGGACAAGACCCTGAGCATTGCCCGCAATTTCCCGGACCTGCAATTCGTCAACCTCGGGGGTGGCCTGCCTGTGGTCTACCATCCGGATGACAAGCCCATGCCGCTTCACGAGTGGGGGGCCGCTCTCTCATCCGGCATGAAGGAATTTTCTCAGGAGCTGAATCGCGATATCAGGCTCTACATCGAGCCCGGCCGCTATGTCGTGGCGGACAGCGGAATCCTGGTTGCCGAGGTGCAAGCGGTGAAGCAGACTCCGGAGTACAACTTCGTCATCGTCAACACCGGCCTCAACCACAATATCCGTCCCTCCTTCTATGGAAGTTATCACCCGATACGATTCATCCCCTGTGATGGAAGATCGCCGGAACCGGAAATGCCCTACGTTGTCGCCGGATATCTCTGCGAATCGGGTGATGTATTCACGGTAAACAGCGATCACACCCTGGCACCGCGCAATTTCCCCGCCATCCGCGTCGGGGATCTGATGGTCATGAGCCACGTCGGCGCCTATTCGCACTCCATGAAGAGCGAGTACAACTCCATGAACCTTCCGGCCTCGTTGCTAAGGGACAGGAAGGGTGCAATTTCCGTGATCGAGCGCCGCGGGACTCTGAGCGACATCATGCGGCGCGAGCTGGAGGCCTATTCGGAGGGACGCGCTGCCGTGGGGATGTAGAGAAGAGACCGCTGCTCCCTTCGCAGGCGCCCTGCGGCAACAATGGTTTTGCGTGCCCTGTAACCACGCATTCCTATCTCGTCCTTCAAGGCAAAGGTCGCCCTGGCGGCCGTGTGGCGGGCCAGGTATAGGTAGCGACGGCATCTTCGTGGGGTAAGTACGCACCCGTTGGTCTGTCCCCTATTCCAATTCGTACAAGGCCTGTAAAGGGCTCTGACCCTGGGCTATCGGTTGGGGATCAGGTCGTAGCGGCGCGTGAGCTGGACGTCGATCTGCGCGAAGGCGTTCTTATAGCGGTTGCGCATGGTCACCAAACGGTTGTACAGGGAGATGGCGTAAACGACGACCACAGCGACGATGCCGAGAAAAATCCAAAATCCCATGATCTACTCCCATTCGAAGTGATGTGAAAACTTGGCCGATGTATGCATCGGGAAGCCGCGGGTGTGTCCCGTGGATGCGATTTTCACGTGTGACATGAGGTTGTCACAAGCCGCGAAGATGTTAATCCGCAAAGCTCCCCAGGGAAATCCGGGCACAGTAGATTGATCCCGCCAAGGAATCAATCATTAGGAAAACAGAAAAGGCAAGATTTGCGCCGTTATCGCGCCTGGATATTTCTATCGTGTAATGCACTAGCAAGGCTGTGCCTCAGACTAACAACTCATGAAGATCGTTTTCGGGATCGCTATCGAAATCGGTATCGGAAGAACCCGCAACAAATACGATCCCGATCCCGAGCGGATAGAAGAATGCTGCACCGCAAAAATTTGACTCATCTGCAAAGGTTTCGTGCCCTCAAGGTCTCTAGGTAAACCGTCACCAGAAAGCATTTTTTAGGTTGCATGAATGAGCACTACCTTCTCGCGACGGTGCGCTATGTTGAGAACAGCCCGGTTCGGGAGAAGCTTTTTTCCGTTGTCGGAGATTGTCGACCCATAAGAGACATCGGCGGATGACGCGGATCGCACCTGATATGTCTCGCCTTTCTCCGTCTCAGACGATGCTGCCTCATGATCTTAGAGGCTATAAACTAGCAGTATCCATAGCGCTGTTGCGAAATTCAGCAATAACCGCATAGTTCAAATCAAGAAGTGGAAGCATAATTTCCGCGCCAAATACGGAGAAACTCTTCTGCTTCCAATCAATAACAGCAGCACTTTTCAGATCATCTAACAATCCATCCACAACCCTGGCCAAATCATCCAAAGAGAAATCCACCTTTGCAAGCATGCGGTTCACGGCCTTTTTAAGTAGTATCGGATTTAGCGGTACAAACTCCTCAATACTCTTCCAGGCTTTTTCTGTCCCGAGGCAAGAGCGAGCTAACACTCCACTGGTCCAAGATATGCCTGTAAGATCGAATCCGAACGCTTGAGAGAAAACTGCATCTCTCTGAGTCTCTCCCAACTGCAAGAAGCGTTTGATTTGCTTAACGGCTTCTTCAGTGCGGTTCTCAATCTGCGCTATCATCCTGGCGCCCTGTGGAGGGATAGCGGCCTTTGCTTGGATTTGGAGCGCAGACTTGGATTTTGCATGCAGAACCATGAGATCGATTTCTCCGAATTTCCATTGAATGTTTCTCCTAATTTCAACACCTGGTAGTCTTGAGAGAGTTTCAGCAGCATCAGAAAGAAGTGCAGGCTCTAAGTGATGCGACAAGGCTTCGTCGAACTTCCTTTGGTCAGTTCGAAGCAACGAATAAAGCAGGTTCCGCTCGGGCATCATACGTTTGATGGCATAGGGCGAGAACAGCAAAGAGTCGTCCAGGCGAAGAAACGGAGGGAAAAAATTTTCGCCGCCGCCAGTGCTGTCAAGACGGTCAAGATCGAGGGTGAATACTGAACAGATTCGTTCCACTGTGTCTCGGTCAACACCCGCAACACTTGCAGAGACACCCAGGACATGGTTTCTCTTAAGTAGCGGCGCTGCCCACTCTCTCACCTCACGCTGAAGCATCTCCTGCTTTGGGCTGGTCACAACTCGAACGCTACGACGTTCTGCTGCATCTGCCATGCAAAGACAGAAGTCCGCGTAAGACATCAGCGCCGCGCGAACCCGGGTGAATTCAGCCCGATCAAAACCAAAGCTTGCTTTAAATGCTTTGTCATCGAGAAGAGGGATTTCGAATACGTTTTTCAAATAGTGGACAAAACCATCTCCTAGAACCGTGATCAGTTCTCCTCCATGTATGTTTGGCAATGCCTTCACCATTCTTTCGCAGGAATCGATTGGATATGGTGGCGGCACCAGGTCATGTGCAAGAACGATTTCAGACATGAGGATGTCGCGTTCCTCGTATTGTCGAAATCCTTCGTCTGGATGGTCTAAATGGAATATGCCAGGTTTACTTTCAACGCTAAAGAAGCCCCGGCGGACCAGCGGCATTATTTCACAGAAGTGTGCATATCCAAGCATCTGTGCGATATCATGTTCGAAATTGGAATCGACCGCGCCCAATGCGTCATCAACATGTTGACCAATCTGTCGATTGCATGCCCTAAAGTAGGGCGTGACGTAAGATAGGCGAGTAAGCATCGCGGTTCCAACTTCATCATTAGGCTTGCGACTTCTGAAGAAACAAAGGCCTATGTATTGGCTATCCGCTGACAAATAGATCCACGATAGCAAACTGCGAATTGGCAGCTTCCACAGAGAAAGCTTAGCAATCTCTTGATCTGCGTATTTCTCGAACCCAATGAACTCGTCCAATCCATTGCTCACTATCGCTTTCTCCTGGTCGATAGCGTCGACAGTAAATCCTAAACCTTGCCCCGGGGATGCGGCAACGGTATCCCTTGTGTCCCCCTTTGGCCGATCTGAGCCATTTGCAGGGTTATCTCCACGCCTGTTGGATCTGCTCCCAACAGCATCCGACGCTGTCCGCAAGAGCAGAGGGCAGCTCTTGCCATCAAATGTATTCGCGTTATCTGCGCGATTAGTGGGTTTCTATCGCCCCATCTCCAGCTCCATTCGGTCCACGTCGGCGAGGGTTACGCGCCGTCCGTCCAGGGTGTTGAATTGACGTCCCTGCACGTCGGAGCGTCGTGCCCGATAAGTGGTCACGCTGCCGGTGCTCGCATTGATGACGCGTACGGTCACCACCTCGCGAGCCGATCGATAGTCCAGGTACATCCACAAGAGGCTTCCTGCCATCAGCACAGCCGCCATGCCGTAAGCAAGGGTTCTCGGAGCACCCGTCGGCAAGAGGGGCTCCTGTCGGGAGGGGAGAGAGACGGTGCCGGATCCCGCGCGCCGCTGTGTGCCGGAGCGGATTACCAGATAGGCGATGAGGATAACGACGCCGGTGATGAGGATCTTTCCGAGCATGGGCACCTAAGGTAGCACGCAGGCTCTGAATCGGCCATGTGGGAAGAGGGTGCCCCGGTTGCGGCAGGTCGAGGGCTGGAATTAACATGCGTGCTCGAAGCCGCGAACGCAAATGCGAAACCAAGGCCCGATGTCCTTCATCACCGTCCTTACTGCCCTCCTAGTCCCGGTTTTCCTGCTCGCCGGGTGCAGCGAGCCTCCGAAGCCGACCATCAACCTCTACCGCGCCATCCATATCGGGGATCTGGACCAGATCAAAAGGCACATCTATTGGGGAACGGACGTCAACCAACTGGACCCTCAGGGGGACCCCCCCCTGCACGTGGCGGCCAGGCGCGGACGCCTCATCATCGCCCGCGAGCTGCTGAAGAGCGGCGCGGACCCGAACGCCAGGAACCGCGCGGGGGAAACGCCCCTGCAAGTGGCGCTGACCGAAGGCAAGACCCAGCTGGCCTCCGTGCTTTTCGAGGAGGGCGCAAAGGATGATCCGCAAGATCTTCTCTTCGCACTGGTCCGAGCCGGTGTGGACGACCGGGACTCTTTGGGACTACTGGTCCGGCGCGGTGCGAGCGTGAACGTCGAAGATTCGGCGGGTCTTGCGCCCCTGCACATCGCCGTCCTCGACGACCGGAGGTTGTTGGTCAAGCGCCTGATCGATCTGGGGGCGGATGTGGACGTGCCCGATGCGAAAGGGAGGACTCCCCTCGCCATCGCGACATGGAAGGGCGACCGGGCCGTCATCGATCTGCTCGAGCGCTTCGGTGCCCGGGCCGAGCCCAGTCCCCAGGCGCAATGAAATTCAATCGAGAAACGGCTGCTTAGGAGGAATATTCGATGGCGGAAAAGGTAGAAGAGCTCACGGTGGGCTACAGCGAGAACGGAATCGAGATCGTCCAGGAGCTCGACAAGGTGATCCTGTCGAAGGGCGCTTGGTCGACGGTGCTGTTTCGCTACCGGGAGTGGGATCGCACAAAGGAAGACTACGGGCCGGAGAAGTACAGCATCCGCCGTTACCAGAAGCGTAGCGGCGAGTTTCGCCAGCAGTCCAAGTTCAACATCTCCAGCAAGGCCCAGGCCCAGGCCTTGATCGGCGCCTTGCAGAAGTGGATCGACGAGTAATATCGAGTCGTTGAAACCGGGCTCAATCCCGGCGGCGGCCACAGTTCCAGCACAGATCGAAGCCCGGCTCCACCGTTTCGCCGCAGCCGGGGCAAACCCAGGCGGGGCCGCCTTCGGGATCGGGATTTTCCAGAAAAGTCGCGAGCAGCTCCCGAGCCCGAGGGAGGTCATCGTCCTGCACGACCCACAGGGTGGGAAAGATGTCCAGTGGAAGCTCGCCGGCGGCCCCGGAGAGATAGTCGCCCAGGATCGCGGTGGGGATCAGATGGGAGTCCAGAAGGTCGTGCAGAATCTGGGCCTCGATGCGGTCTCGGGCTTGGTACAGGGGGGTCATGTGGCTCGATGCCGAGAGTCGTGCGCTTCTCAGGATGGGAATCGACTCCGCCGCGGCAAGCCGGCCCCGCGGCTGGTTGCCACCACTAGTGGTGGCGTTGGCGCAGCCCACGCGTGGCCAAGGGACTCTGGTAAGAAGGATGCCTCGCCGAGATGGGCAGGAGTGCTCCCGGTCGGGGGCCGAAGCTTGGAGCGGGTGATGGGAATCGAACCCACGTTAGAAGCTTGGGAAGCTCCTGTTCTACCATTGAACTACACCCGCTTGCCGGGGGAGTATAGGGAGGAGTCTTCCGGGTTGGCAAGTGCACGCTGTCCGACTCGGTCTGAAAGCGGGCAAGGGCCACGCATCCATGGCGACTTACGCGATCGGCGATATCCAGGGCTGCTACGATGAGCTCCTGCGGCTGCTCGATATCCTTCGCTTCGACCCGGCCAGCGATCATCTCTGGCTCGTCGGCGACCTCGTCAATCGGGGTCCACGCTCCCTGGAGACGTTGCGTTTCGTTCGGGATCTGGGCGATCGGGCCGTCACGGTGCTGGGAAACCACGATCTGCATCTGTTGGCGCTGGCCGAGGGCGGTAGGAAACGGACGAAGCGCAGCAATCTCGAGGCGGTGCTCCGGGCGCCGGACCGGGACGAGCTCTTGCATTGGCTGCGCAATCGCCCCTTGATGCATTTCGATGAGCGAAAGGGCTTCGCCCTCATCCATGCCGGACTGCCTCCGCAGTGGGATCTTCAGGAGGCCCTGGCCTGCGCCCGGGAGATGGAGGTGGTGCTCCGGGGGCCCGGATATTCGGACTTTTTCCGCTCCATGTACGGCGATCGGCCCGCCCGCTGGTCCAGCGAGCTTACCGGGATGGATCGCCTGCGCTTCATCACCAATTGCTTTACCCGCTTGCGCTATTGCGACGCCGACGGGACCCTGTCCCTCGATGAGAAGGGCGCGCTCGGCTCCCAACCGCCGGGCTGTATGCCCTGGTTTACCGTGCCGGGCCGGGCGACCAGGGATGTGCGCGTCATCTTCGGGCATTGGTCGACACTGGGCTATACCGCCGAGCACAACACCTGGGCATTGGACACGGGCTGTGTTTGGAAGGGGAAGCTGACCGGCATTCGGGTCACCCGCTCAAAGCCCATCGAGCCCATTTCGCTCCCTTGTTCCTGAGCCGGGGTCGAGGATTGCCGCAGTGCATGTCTGACCACTGCAGATCCTCTGCCATGCGCGGGGTCGGGTACGTCTGAAAACGGTCGCTGGAAGATGACCGGGACGTTTTCTCTGCAGGTTTCCCGGCAGGTGCGTTGAGGCATAATGGCGGCTTGCCCGTTTCCCGAGATTTTCTGTCCCGACAGTCACGCCCCGATGTCTCAAAAAGAAGTCCCCGCAAAGACCAACTTCATCCGCCAGATCATCGAGCAGGACCTGGCGTCGGGTAAGCACGACCGCATCGCGACCCGGTTCCCGCCGGAGCCCAACGGCTATCTGCATATCGGTCATGCCAAATCCATCGTGCTCAACTTCGGCATTGCCTTGGACTTCCAGGGCACCTGCAACCTGCGTTTCGACGACACCAACCCCCACAGGGAGAACATGGAATACGTGGCGGCGATCGAGGAGGACGTGCGTTGGCTGGGCTACGATTGGGGCGATCGGCGCTACTTCGCCTCTGACTACTTCGAAAAGCTCTATGGATTCGCCGTCGAGCTGATCGGCAAGGGGCTAGCCTACGTCTGCGAGCTGGACGCGGAGCAGATGCGCGCGCATCGCGGGACCCTGACCGAGCCAGGACGGGAGAGTCCCTACCGCGATCGTCCGGTTGCGGAGAATCTGGACCTGTTCGCGCGCATGCGGGCCGGCGAGTTCCCGGACGGGGCGTTGACTCTGCGGGCCAGGATCGACATGGCCTCGCCGAACCGCAACATGCGCGATCCGGTGCTCTACCGCATCCGCCACGGGGTGATCCACCACCAGACCGGAAGCGAGTGGTGCCTCTATCCCATGTACGACTACACCCACCCCATCAGCGATGCCCTGGAGGGCATCACCCATTCTCTCTGTACCCTGGAGTTCGAGGATCACCGGCCCCTGTACGACTGGGTGGTCGACAACGTCTCGGTGCCCTGCCGACCGCGCCAGATCGAGTTCTCCCGCCTGAACCTGGAGTACACGGTGATGAGCAAGCGCCTGCTGACCCATTTGGTGGAGGAGGGCTTTGTGGAGGGCTGGGACGACCCGCGCATGCCGAGCGTCGCGGGGCTACGGCGCCGCGGCTATACGCCGGCGGCCATCCGCACCTTCTGCGAGCGAATCGGCGTGACCAAGTCCGACAATCTGGTAGAGATGGCCATGCTGGAGAGCGCCATCCGGGAAGATCTGGATCGCAACGCCCCCCGGGCCATGGCCGTGCTGCGACCCCTGAAGCTGGTCATAGAGAGCTGGCCGGAGGACCGGTCGGATGAGCTCAGGGTGCCCAATCACCCCAAGGACGAAACCATGGGGACGCGGTCGGTTCCCTTCTCGCGCGAGGTCTACATCGACCGCGACGACTTCATGGAGGAACCGGTTAAGGGCTTCAAGCGCCTGGTCGCCGGTGGCGAGGTGCGCCTGCGCAATGCCTATGTCGTGCGCTGCGATCGGGTCATCAAGGACGAGGCCGGAGAGGTCGTGGAGCTGCGCTGCACCCATGATCCCCAGACCCTCGGCAGGAATCCGGAGGGGCGCAAGGTCAAGGGTGTCATCCACTGGGTCTGCGCACGGCGGGCGATCAGCGCGGAGGTAAGGGTTTACGATCGCCTGTTCGCGACACCCGAGCCGAGTGCCGGAGATCGGAGCTTTCTTGAGGACCTGAATCCGGATTCGCTGCGCACCCTGACCCACTGCCGCCTTGAGCCGGGTCTGGCCACCGCCGCTCCCGGCGATCGCTTTCAGTTCGAGCGGGAGGGCTATTTCGTGGCGGACAAGGAGTCTTCTCCGGAAAAGCCGGTATTCAACCTCACCGTTGGCCTGCGCGATACCTGGGGAAAGATCGAGCAGAAGCACAAGGCCTGAGTCGAAGGAAGCTGAGTCGAAAGAAGTCGCCTCAGGGAGCGAGACGGTCGATGCGCCAACCACCCGCCGGATCACGACTGTAGCGGAAGCGGTCGTGCAGGCGGCCCTCCCGGCCTTGCCAGAATTCCACGGTTGCGGGCTTCACCCGGAAGCCACCCCAGAAGTCGGGTAGCGGGATCTCGCCGCGGCCGAGCTTGCGCCGCATCTCCTCGACCTTGGCCTCCAGCAGGGAGCGGGAGCTGATGACCCGGCTCTGGGGCGAGGCCCAGGCGCCGATCTGGCTGCCCCGGGGGCGGGTTGCGAAGTATTTGAGCGACTCGGTCGTCGGAATCCGGGAGGCTGTGCCCGTGATCTGGACCTGTCTGGCTAGCGCGACCCAGGGAAAGAGCAGTGCGACCCTCGGCTGCCCGGCGATTTGTTTGGACTTGCGGCTCGCGTAGTTGGTGAAGAAGACAAATCCTTGTTCGTCGTAGAGCTTGAGCAGCATGGTCCGCACCCAGGGCTGACCGTCTTCCGCCACGGTGGCGAGGCTCATGGCGTTGGGCTCGGGGATGCCTGTGGCGATCGTCTCCTCGTACCATCGTTGGAATTGGCGGATGGGGTCGGCATCCAGGTACGCTCGGGACAGGCCCTGCTCCATGGCACGGGCGCGGAAGGTCTCCGGGGTCGTCGTCATCTTTCTCTGATCTTTGGGTTTTCCGCGGTGCTGGTCATGAGATTGCTCCGGGGCAGCAATGGGTCGAAGATTTCTGCCTGGAAGAACAAAGAGAGCCAGACGGAGTACGACTACGTGAGATTTTACGGATTTCTGCTATTTCTTGTCGGTATGTTCCTGTCGAGCCTTATTGCAGCCGGCGAGCTGGACCACCGGGTGCCAAGGGTTCCGTTGGTGACGAAACAGTGCATCGTGGAAGGTGACTTTTCCTGCGCCTTGTCCGTGGACACGCTCAGCGTAGCGGGCGTGAGCTGTACGGAAAACTGTCTCATCGTCAGCGACTTGAATACCTGTGATCAGCACAATAGTTGCCTCTGGGACGATGCGAGCGGTTGCTTCCGCAAGCGGGTATGTGCGCAAATCAGCGAGCTGAACACTTGCAGCAGCTGGGAAGAGCAGGCGATTTGCCCCTGAGCCTCGGATAGAGCATTGGGGCCGCCAGGGGACGCATCCGACCCCTGGCGGTCCCGCCCACGCGTGGGCGCGGTGCTTCGGCGGGGGGATCTCGGACAGGCGGGCCAATGCTGTCGACCTCGGACACGAAGGTTCATAATTGAATCAGAGGAAGACCCATGACCCCGAGGCCAGAGACCATGTCCGCGACAGTCGAAACAGGCATCTCGCCGGTATCCGGCGATGCCCTGATCATCGTCGACCTGCAGAACGACTTCCTGACCGGCGGCAGCTTGGCGGTTCCGGACGGGGATGCGGTGATCCCCGTGCTCAATACCTGGATCCGCCGCTTCCGGGCGGCAGGGCTTCCGATCTTTGCGACCCGGGACTGGCATCCGGCCGATCACTGCTCCTTTCGGGATCAGGGTGGGCCATGGCCGCCCCACTGCGTGGCCGGTACCAAAGGCGCCGAGTTTACGGCAGAGCTGGCACTGCCACCGGATGCGCTCATCCACTCCAAGGCGACGAGCCCCGAGAAGGAGGCCTACTCGGACTTCGAGGACGGGGGCTTCGGGCAGAAGCTGCGCGAGATGGGTGTCGGGAGGCTCTTCATCGGTGGTCTCGCCACCGACTATTGTGTGCATGCCACCGTTCTTGACGGGTTGAAGGAGGGATTCCGGGTTGTCCTTTTAACCGACGCAATCCGCCCCGTGGAGGTGCAGCCCGGTGATGGCGACCGGGCGATTGCGGAGATGCGCGAGGCCGGGGCGCTGATGGCATGAGGGCAAGCCGGATGCAGGCTCGAATGGATCCGACGCGCTCGATCCTGCTCACCGATCTCTACCAGCTCGCCATGCTCCAGGGTTACTTCGAGCAGGGCTTGACGGAGACGGCCGTTTTCGAGCTCTTCGTGAGGGATCTGCCGAGGGATCGCGGCTTCTACGTCGTCGCCGGCTTGGAGCAGCTCCTGGAGTTTCTGGAGGAGGCGCACTTTGCCCCCGACGATCTGGGCTGGCTCGCGGCGAGCGGCCGTTTCAGCAACGATTTCGTGGACTGGCTGGCTGATTGGCGCTTTGCCGGTGATGTCCACGCCATGCCCGAGGGCTCGGTCTGCTTTCCCAGCGAGCCACTGGTGCGGGTAACGGCCCCGATGCCCCAGGCCCAGCTCGTCGAGAGCCGGCTCATCAACATCCTGCATCTGCAGACCCTGATCGCATCCAAGGCGGCGCGTTGCCGGCTGGCGGCTCCGGACAAGCTGCTGGTGGACTTCGGTATGCGCCGCGCCCACGGGGCCGAGGCCGGGCTATTCGCTGCCCGCGCCAGCTACATTGCCGGCTTTGCGGGCAGTGCCACGGTGCTCGCGGATCGAATGTGGGGCATACCCTCCTTCGGCACCATGGCCCATTCCTTCATCGAGGCCCATGACGCCGAAGCCGACGCCTTCGAGCACTTCGCCCTCGCCCAGCCGAAGAACGTCGTGCTGCTCATCGACACCTACGACACAGAAGCGGGGGCCCGGAAGGTGGCCGCCTTGGCCTCGCGGCTGGCGGAGCGGGGGATTTCCGTCAAGGCGGTTCGTCTGGACAGCGGCGACCTGGATTCCCACTCCCGCCAGGTACGGGCCATCCTGGACGCAGAGGGACTGAAGTCCGTCGGCATCTTCTGCAGCGGTGGTCTGGACGAGCATGACCTGGAGCGCCTGTGCCTCCGTAGCGCCCCCATCGACGGCTTCGGCATCGGGACCAAGCTCGATACCTCGGCGGATGCGCCCTACCTGGACTGTGCCTACAAGCTGCAGGAGTACGGGGGGCTGGCCCGGCGTAAGCGCTCCGAGGGCAAGGCATCCTGGCCCGGGCGCAAGCAGGTGTACCGAACCTGTGGTCCGGACGGCAGCTTCGCCGGGGACTTCTTGACCCTGGAGCCGGACCCGGGAGAAGGGGATCCTCTGATTCTTCCGGTGATGCGCGAGGGGAAGCGCCTGGCCCCTCCCGAGGACCTCGCGACCATCCGCGAGCGGCTTGCCGGCCAGCTCGAACGGCTGCCCGAGGGGGTCAAACGGCTTCGCGACCCCGCGCCCTATCCGGTTCGCATTTCCGAAGCGCTCAAGGACTTGGCCGAGGAGGTAGACCGCAGGGGCCACTAAGGCGATTTCTCGAATGCGAATCCACTGCCTTCAGCACAGCCGCCTCGGCGGCGAGATCTATCTGCCTATCTGGGCCGCCGAGAGGGCGCATCAGTGGACTTCCAGTATTGTTCCCTCGTCTTCCATCCTTCCGACCCGCGACGACCTCGACTGCCTGGTAGTTCTTGGTGGCCCAATGAGCGCCTGGGAGGAGGACAGGCACCCCTGGCTGACCGCGGAAAGGCGGCTGTTGGAGACCCTGATCGAGGCCGGTAAGCCGATCCTCGGCATTTGTCTGGGCGCCCAGCTCCTGGCGGACGTCCTCGGTGCCAGGACCTTCGTGGGCAAGCACAAAGAGATCGGTTGGCACCGGATCGATGCCACCGGAGAATGCCGCGCGCACCACATTGGTGCGGTTCTTCCGGATACCTTCGAGACCTTCCTTTGGCACGGGGACAGCTTCGACATCCCCGAGGGGGCTGTGCACCTTGCCCGCAGCGCCGCCTTCGAGGGTCAGGCCTTTAGCTGGAACCGGGTGCTGGCGCTGCAATTTCACTTGGAAGTGCGTCCGGACTGGGTGAAGAGAATCGTGTCCCGTGACGCCGGGGAGCTGGTGCCCGTAGCAAAGTATGTCCAGTCGAGGGAGGCGGTTCTCGGCAAGCCGGAGGCGCTGTACCGGGTCAACAATGCCATCATGGAGCGGTTGTTGGATCGGTGGCTGGAATATTCACCCAAGATCCGGCAGTCAACCGCGAATGAACGCGAATAAACGCTAATGAAACAATGCGTTGCCTGATGGAGTCCATTCGCTGGCATGCGATGGACTTACGTCCGTCTCTCCCTGATTCCTCTTTGCGTTCTCGGCGTCTTTGCGGTTCAACTGCTCTAAATAGCTCCGGACACGAGCTACAGCCGATCCGGTACAGGGAAGTTTCGGTACCATGAAGCAAGAGGACCAGAGAAGGCTAGCAGATCACCGATCGCGAGCGCGTGGAGGAAGACCTCGGGTGCTCGCCCCGCCGTTCGGCCCGGGCAAACGAGCCGCTAGGCGTTGTCGGAAGGCTACGGACCCTCAATGCACGCCCCCGTAATCGCTCGCCTCCACCCAGAACAAGACAGAGCCCGTTGCCTTTACCAATTAGTCTCATATTTGCCACCATCACTGAAATCTGCTGTTTCTCGAGGGTTGGGGCACTGCCTTTATGTGCTTAACCCAGCCTACCTTCCCAAGATGTTATATATAAAGGAAGTATGTTTACAACGATATTTCTCAAGTACAACAACGTGCGAAATCCCAACATTTCGACCTCGAAAACCTGGGATTTAATGCAGTTGTAGCGAAAAGAATGCATCGATTCCGGTCGCGGCGATCGTTGGTGCGGTTTCACATAACTGAGCGGAATGTATCCGGGGATAGATGTGTGCGCTCCAAGGGCTCGAAGGGCCTTGTTGTAACCCGAGCCCCGCAAGCGGCTATCCATGTCGGTTACCGGACAAGGGGTAGCTTGCCGCAGCTGCGGAAAGATCTTTGCAGACAATAAAATGGATTTATCGCTCGGCCGTGGTACAAGGATTGTTAAAATTCCGGCTTATCTGCCAGCCCCTCAACTAGGGGTCGGTTTCCCCAACCCAGGAGATCTCCCGCGTGTCCGGCCTCGATCGTCGACTGCGCATTCGCCTCGGGGACGAAATTCGAGCAGGCAAATAACTCGGGAACTTCGGGTTTTGCTTTCGCAACAAATCCATCAGAATTGGGTGTGACCATTTCGGGCTTCGGGCGGGATGCCGCCCAACCCAGCCCTCCCACATCAAACCCATGTAGTAGCAGGCCGCCGGAAGGTGGCAGGAGAGAGCGATGTACAAGGCCGAAGCCAAGGTTTTTCCGAGCGAGCAGAACGTATCCGAGCAGGTCTCACGCACTGCGGTGGATTTCGGCGGCGATCGGGGGGGCCAGGAGGCTTACAGGTTCCCAGGCCTGGAGACCGTAATCCATGGTAACGGTGCGATCGCCCACGTGATGGGTCACGTCTGCGGTGGCGTGATCGGCTACCCGATCACCCCCTCCACGGAGATCTCGGAGCTGTTCGAGGCCTATCGTGCCCGCGGGGGGTGCAACGTCTGGGGCAGGCACCCCTTCTTCTTCGAGCCCGAAGGCGAGCACTCGGCCCAGAGCGGGGCCATGGGTGCCGCCTTGACGGGCGGCCGCTACATCTCCAATGCCTCCTCGAGTCAGGGCATCCTCTACGGCCTGGAATCCCACTATGTGACGGTGGGCAAGAAGGTCGGCGGCTTCGTGCTCCAGATCGCGGCTCGCTCCGTTTCCAGACACTCCTTGAACGTCATGGCGGGGCACGACGACGTCTACGCCCTCTTGCCGTCCGGCTATACGGTGCTGTTCGGCAGCAATCCCCAGGAAGCGGCCGATCTGGCCGCCATCGCCTATCGGGTGAGCGCGCTCTCGCTGATCCCCGTCGCCAACGCGATGGACGGTTTTGCCACCAGTCATATGCAGTGCGAGGCGCAGATGCCGGAGCCGGAGCTCCTGAAAGAGTTTCTCGGTGACCCGACGAGCCGGATCAAGGCACCGACGGTTGCCCAGGAGATCCTGTTCGGCGCCAAGGGTCGCGTCTTTCAGCTCCGGGAATACCTCGGACGCCGCGCAGGAGACATCCCGGCAGGAGACCTGGAGCAGCTGCGTGCGTACCTCCAGGAACGCGCCGAGGACGTCGAAAAAGACAACGAGGGCGAGCTGGTCGGGGAGACCCTGCAATGGGTCCCGGAGGAGCTGCGGGCCCAATGGCGGCGCCAGTGGCGCAACGCCTTCGAAAAGGGTACCCGCCGGCTGGTGCCCTCGTTGGTCGACGTGAGCAATCCGGGGCTGACCGGCGGGGTCCAGAACCAGCCGGACTTCCAGGCCGGAGCGGTCGATCACCGGTCCCATTTCGCCAGCGAGGTGCCACGCTTCGTGCGGCAGGCGATGACGGAGTACGGGGCGCTGACCGGGCGCTTCTATTCACCGGTCCAAACCTATCGGGCAGAGGATGCCGAGCACCTGATCATCGGCCTGGGATCCGTGACCGACGACGCCGAGGCGGTTGCCGCCCACTTGCGCCGCCAGGGCAAACGGGTCGGTGTGGTCTCGATCAAGCTCCTGCAGCCCTTCCCCGAGGGGGACCTGATCGCGGCCATTGCGGGCAAGAAGGCCGTGACCGTGCTGGAGCGCTCGGACCAAACCGCCCTGACGGATCTGGTCATGAAGGCCCTGTTCAAGGCACGCGAGAACGGGGGCCTGATCCGCCACCCGGGTATTCCCGCGATCACCGACTTGCCCAAGGTGAGCACGGGGATCTTCGGCCTCGGGGCGCACGATCTGCAGCCCCGGCACTTGGTCGCCGCCTACAAGAATATGGAGAACGAGCTCAACGTCCCCTTCTTCTATCTGGGCTCTCAATTCTTTTCCAGTAACCCCGCGCCGTGGATGGCGGAGATCCAGGCCAAATTACGGGTGGCCTACCCGGAAACCGAGTTCATGGCTCTGGAGACCGAGGACAACCCGAATCTGCTGCCGTCGGGGTCCCTCCGAGTCCGTTTCCATTCTGTCGGTGGTTACGGCACCATCGCCACCGGGAAGCTGCTCACCGACATCCTCGCGGGGGTTCTCGGTCTGCACTCCAAGTCCGCACCCAAGTACGGCTCCGAGAAGAGCGGTGCCCCGACCAACTTCTACATCTCCCTGAGTCCCGAGCCCATCAAGGTCACCAACGCGGAGCTCGAGGACGTGGAGATCGTCGTCTCGCCCGATCACAAGGTCTTCAGCCACACCAATCCGCTGCGCGGGCTGGCGCAGGAGGGCATATTCATCCTCCAGTCCCACCTGGAGCCCCTGGATGCCTGGAAAGAGCTGCCGGCCCATGCCCGCAAGACCATCCGCGAGAAGGGGGTCCATCTCTACCTGGTCGATGCCTTCGGAGTCGCCAAGAAGCATGCCCCGGCTCCCGATTTGGAGATACGGATGATGGGCATCGCCTTCATCGGAGCCATCGCCGCCGTATGCCCGCACGTCCAGAGGGCGGTCACAGACGGCTCCGAGGAGAGCATCCTGGAGAAGATCCGCCAACAGGTGACCAAGAAGTTCGGCGCCAAGGGCGAGACGGTCCTCGCGAGCAACATGGCCGTAATCAGGGAGGGACTGGAGGCGACTCGAATGATCGACTACGAGGACCCGGCCTTCAAAGAAGCCGAGCAGCTTGCCGTCGTAGCGAGCGGTCCGGGCGTCGAGATATCCGCCTCCATGGTCCGGGCCGCCGGCGAAGCGGCGCCATCGGCGTTGTTCGACAATGACTACTATCGGGGGGTGATGGCAAGCCCGATCGCCGACGGCACGATCGGGGAGGCACCTGTCCTTCCCGGTGCGGGACTGTTCATCCCCGTGGCCAGCTCGGCTTGGAAGGACAAGGGCCTGTTCCGCCGCCATGTGCCCAAGTACACCGCCCATCTGTGCACCGCCTGCATGGATTGCGCCGTCGTCTGTCCAGATGGGGCCATCCCCAACCGGGTGCACGAGATCCACGACCTGCTTCTGGTCGCCATCCGCAATCTCGACCTCACGGAGCAGCAGAAGCGCGCCATGGAAGAGCATGTGTTCGATCTCAACAAGGCCATCCGGGACGCCTATCGCAAGCTGCCGAACAAAGACCCCAAGCCTTTCCACGAGATCGCAGCCGAGGCCGTGGCGGAGCTGAGCATCGAGAACGCCATGCTCAAACGCGGCTTCGAGAGGATGATCGACGCACTGGCCGTTTTCCCCGTAGCCAAGACGCGACCCTTCTTCGACGCCATGGAGAAGAACGTCCCGGGATCCGGTGGGCTCTATTCGGTCAGCATCGATCCCTGGAAATGTACCGGCTGCCTGGAGTGCGTCGATGTCTGCGGCTCCGGAGCACTCAGTGAGCGGACGCAGGACGCGAAGGTTCTGCAGTCATTGAAGATCGAGTTCGAGTTCCTCAGCAAGACCCGCAACACGCCCGTGCGCTTCTGGAAGGATGCGACCCTGCCGGGCGGTGATGCCAAGCGCCTGATCCTGGACCGCGACAACTACTACGCCATGATCGGCGGGCACGGCGCTTGCCGTGGCTGCGGGGAGGTGACCACCCTGCGCATGCTGATGGCGACCAATCGCGCAATCCACGAGACCAAGCGCCGGGCCCACATCGAGGAACTGAGTGACCTGATCGACCGCCTGACGGCGAAGGTCGAGGAAATCGGTTACGACGAGCAGGACCCGGGTCGCCTGGCTCGTATGCACGAGACTATCGACGTCCTGGAGCGGCGCCTGTACCGTTTCGAGAGCGGCCTGACCGGCCGTGGCCCCGCTGGGGCCGTGATCGCCAATGCCACCGGCTGCAGCAGCGTCTATGCCTCGACCTTCCCGAACAACCCCTACACGGACCCCTGGGTGAACAGCCTGTTCCAGGATGCGGTACCCCTGGCCAAGGGAATCTTCGAGGGTCTGAGTGCCAGCGCGGTCAAGGACTTCCGTGCCCTGCGCACCGCCAAGCTGGACTTGGTGGATCAATACGACCCGCAGGCCCACGACGCCTTCTTCCGCACCTTGAATTGGGAGCAGTACTCCCAGGAAGAGCTCGCCCTGATGCCGGCCGTCATCGCCCTTGGCGGCGACGGGGCCATGTACGACATCGGCTTCGGCGCCCTGTCCCGGCTGCTGGTCACCCACACCCCGCTCAAGGTCGTGGTCCTGAACACCGGCGCCTACTCCAACACCGGGGGCCAGGCATCGACCGCCAGCTTCACGGCACAGGACTCGGATCTGACCCGCTTCGGTGTCGCCCATATCGGCAAGCACGAGGACCGCAAGGAGCTGGGGCTGATCGCCGCCTTCCATCCGGAAGTGCTGGTGGTCCAGACCAACGCCTCACTGCAGGGTCACTTCATGAAAAACATCATGAAGTTCCTGAGCTACAACGAGGCCCCGGCCCTGCTCGATACCTACACCGCCTGCATGTCCGAGCACGGCATCGGCGACAACGCCGGCAGCCGCCACGAGGGGCTGGCGGTGCAGAGCCGCATGAGCCCGGTCTTCGTCCATGATCCCAGGAACGGTGATACCCTGGCCGAGCGCTTCTCCCTGGAGGGCAACCCGGAGATCGGCAAGGATTGGGTCACCACCAGCCTGGAGTACCTGGACGAGAACGGCCAGGCACAGCTCATGGAGATCCCCTTCACCGCGGCGGACTTCGCCGTGCATGAAGGACGGTTCAAGAAGCACTTCATTCCGGCCAACGGCAGCGGAGACCTGGTACCCCTGCACGAGTACATCGATCTGGCCGCCGAAGAGCGCTACGGCAAGACCCCCTTCGTCTGGTCCACGGATGCGGAGCGTCGGCTGATCGAGCTGGCCGTCTCCCCGGCCATCGTCGAGCTGACCGAGGAGCGCCGTCGCAATTGGCGCATGCTGGAATACCTCGGCGGTCTGCACGTGGAGCGCATGGAAGAGAGCCACCGCCGGGAGCTGGATGAGTGGAAGCAGAAATACGAGCTGGCCAACACCGAGCGGGAGGGGTCGATCGATTCCATCGCCCGGGGTATGGCCGAGCTTGCCGCCGCAACCGGTGCACCGGCGACGCCCAGGGTCCAGACGGTTCCCGTTTCGGCGATTGCGCCCGCGCCCAGTGCGAAGCCCTCCGCCGAGACCGTGTCCCAGGGTGCGGGCGCCGCCCCCCTGGTCGAGATCACGGACGAGGACCAGCCCAAGTGCACCAACTGCAAGACCTGTTATCAGGATCTCAGCGAGCTGTTCGAGAGGACCAAGATCATGGTCGATGGCCAGCCGAAAGAGGTGAGCCGGGTGATTCCCGGCGTCTTCGAGAAGATCCAGATCACCCCGGAGCTGATCCAGAAGGCCGCCCGGGTCGCAGACGACTGCGACGCCGAGATCATCCGCTTTCATCAGCCCGGTTCTCGAGTCTGAATGTCGAGCTGCTGAGGTGCCGAGAGAGCCAACTGGGGGAGCAGGGAATGACGAAGACCTGCTCCGTCCGCTTGTCCTGTCCGCGAGTCGAGACTATATTTTTACCAATCTGCTATCGATATATAAAAGGTAAGAATGATTTCAGCCACCCTTTCCAGCAAGTACCAGCTCGTCTTGCCGAAGGTCATTCGAGAGGAGCTGGGACTGCAGGCTGGGCAGAAGTTCGTGCTCATCGCCAAGGGCTCCGTGATCGAGTTGGTGCCCCTGCGCTCCATCGAAAATTCCCGCGGCTTGCTCAAGGGCGCAAATCCCGATGACTATCGTGATCGCCGGGATCGGTATTGATGGCCGCACTGGTAGACACTTGCGGCTGGATCGAGTGGCTGATCGACGGTGCCCTGTGCGACCGATTCGCGCCTTATCTCACCGATATCGAGTCCCTGATCGTTCCGACCTGCCTGCAATTCGAGCTCTACAAGTGGGCGAAGCGCGAGCGTGGCGAGATCGCAGCCCTGGAGGCCGTAGCTCTGACCGAGCAAGCGCGGGTGATCTCCTTGACCACCTCCTTGGCCTTGTATGCCGGAGATTTGGCCTTGGAGCACCGACTCTCTTTCGCCGATGCCCTGATCTACGCGACGGCGCGGCGCTACGAGGCGCTTCTGGTAACAGCGGACGATCATTTCCTGGGGTTGGAAGACGTCACCTATTTTCCAAAGCACGCGGTATCAGAGGCTTAATGGCCCATCGCGAATATTGCTCCCGAGAGGATTCCCATCATGTCACATCAATTCAGTGAACAACCAGATGCAGCCGGCGGCGGTGTCCAGCAGCATCCCCAGGGTCCCTACCAACGGGAGGATCTGGAGCGCTACTACCGTGCCACCCAGGAGATCGAGTCCGATCGGCATCATATCCAGGACACTACGGATGAGCTCCGAGAGCTGGAGCACACCGGGGCGGTGGAGGCCTTTCAACAGCAGGTCGATCTGCTCAAGAAGCGTCTGGTCAACGACCCCAAGTTCTTCAACCAGCTCTTCATCTCCGAGGGGATCGACGCCGTCGCCTGGGCCTTCCAACAGGAGGAGCTGAGCGAGACCTTCACCCACACCTTCTGGAATCTGCTGCTGCAGGGGGACGACATGAGCACCCTGCTGCTGCGGTTCGTCTGGAACATCCCCCTCAAGTTCAAGCGGAAATTCATCCGCGCCCTCGATGAGCACTTTTCCG
>Ga0210085_1000031_pt1 | contig 62527 bp, 60 predicted proteins | sample China_Galinas_PW_5_FD_184866 | JGI IMG/M metagenome (GOLD analysis project Ga0210085, IMG submission 184866) | Wetland microbial communities from San Francisco Bay, California, USA, that impact long-term carbon sequestration - China_Galinas_PWC_D1... | ecosystem: Environmental > Aquatic > Marine...
GATACTTGGACAAGAGTCTTATTCATATGAAATTGCACAGGCGTTTGAATACGACATGGAAAATCGGGTGGTTGTTGTACCCATCGGTAACGCCGGAAACATTACCGCTGTGATGAGCGGGTTCTTGAAGTTTTATGAAACCGGCATCATCACTTCTTTACCGAAAATCATAGGCGTTCAATCCGAACATGCCAATCCGGTATATCGGTATTATCTTGAACCGGATGCAGCAAAACGTAAATTTGAACCGGTCATCGTCAAACCCAGCGTTGCTCAAGCGGCGATGATCGGTAATCCTGTTTCAATGCCAAGGGTGATTCATCTGGTTGATGTGTATAACCGCATGTCGGGGAAGCAGAATGTTTTTTTTGTCGAGGTCACCGAACAGTCTATCATGGACTGGGAGCTTTTGGCCAACAGAAACGGACATATCGCATGTACACACGGCGGCGAATCTCTTGCCGGATTGGTTGGGGCCCGAAGGCAGGGAATCGTCGGGGAAAACGATATTGCTATCGTCGATTCAACAGCCCATGCCATCAAGTTTTCGGGTTTTCAGGAGAAGTATTTTGCAAAAAGCCTTCCAGCAGAATTCAACATATCTTCAAATCCGGCTCTGGTCAATGCACCCGTTTATATCCATCCAGAGAGCCTGGACAAAGTCCCCGCTCCGGGAAAACCATTACACGGCGATGATTTTGATTTGTTTGTGGAACACACATCAAAAGAGATCGCAAAACGTTTGCGTCTCAAAACGGTTCCTAAAGAATGAAAATAAAAGGAATACATTCAGCAACCATTTTTGTGATCATCACTATCGTGTGTATGATGACCTTTCCTTGTGCTTATGCGGCGTTTTTTTATAAAAGTTACGTGATTCGATACGATAGGGGCTGGAACATATTATGTGATCCATATGTTGTTAAAAAAGATGATTGGGTATTTAAACTCTTTCGACAAAAGGGAGAAATTTCAAACACAGATTTTCCGGAATTTTTACGGATATTCAAACGATTAAATCCGCATATCCATGACATAGACAGGATTCGTCCCGGGCAGCATATCGTTATTCCTTTAAAGAAAGTCGAGCAGGATGAGTTACCCGAACAATCTTCAGGCGTCGTTACCATTCCATATGTAACCAATGCCGCCTTACCTGATAATGCAACAAAAAATTCGACAGACTATCGCGTTAAAAATGGAGACTGCGTATCCATTCTTATTTCTCAAAAATATGGAAGTTACGGCACGCCAGCATATCAAGAAGGTCAAAAGTTGTTCCGGTTGATGAATCCGCAGATTGAAAACCTGAACCTCATTTATGCAGGGCAGGTAATCCGCTTGCCGGATCCGAAAAATCAAAACCAGCCCCAGCCGCCAATAGACACCGCGGCCATTCAGAAGACTTCGGAAAGAGACCGTCTTGACAGCTCCGTGGCGTTTGATGAGAAAATACCGTTGTCTTCCGGTGTAACTGACGGAAAGGAGCCGTCAGATTCTCCGTTGTCGAAAGTTGCTTCAATATTAGATGCCAAACTCTTTAATAAAGGCAACTACTACCTTCCCAGGACCGGACAGGAAGATTATAAGGTGGATCTTTCACAGACCCCTTTTATTAGGCTTGAAGATGGAAAACGAGTCTTTTTTGCCTCGGGTGATGAAAACCAGGACCCTGATATTAAGATTCTTAAATCTTTCTGGAAGGATGTGGTTATTGTAAACGTTACTCCAGACGATTCCATAGAAAAGGTTTTTGATACTGTTTTTGGAAGCCTTGAAGGGGCTGCTATAAAGCACCGTTTGTCATTTTCAGATCATGGTGTGGAAGTTGAAGTCAAAGGAAAATGGATCATCGAAAAACCCGGCAAGAAAGGAGAAGCCATACGTTATCTTTGTATAACGGTTATCGATGATTTAAAAGAGCGCACACCGCCGTCAATCATTCGCTATCTGGACCAAAATAATATCATCATCAAAGAGATCCTTATCGGTCAACATATTAAGGAGCCGAAATCGAATGTGTCCCGCTTTAATATCGCAGACAAGAACCCGGACATCATCGACGCTTCTGATCATGAGACGTTTGTGAAGGATTTGCTAATGGCTTTGGGATATCAATATTCTCCCAATAATAATATCTCATTTCAGTATGCAGGTATTCAGATTGATGCGACGTCAAACCTTGCCGCAAAAAGCAACGACAACCTATTTTATGTTGATTTTGGTACTTTTTATGGCGATGCGATTCATGCCATCGAAAAAAGCGGTTATTCTATTATACAGATCAAAGACAATGACAACCTGGATGATATCATACAGAAAATTCTCGGAGCGATGAAATCGTCTTTTATAAAAGATCCGACATTTCTGGCCGCAAAAAGACCGGCCGAGCATAATACCCGACTGACCATTCCGGGTTTTTTAATGGACCATGCAGATATGTCTATGGTCCTTCTAACATCTGCTCCGCTGCATCATCAAGTCATTCAATTTTTAACAGATAATGATATAAGAATCATTCGGATTAACCTTCTGGGTAAAAAAAATGAATAGATATCGGTTAAATTGGACAGTTTTATTGATAATAGCGCTTTATGTTGTTTCATGCGCGACAGCAAATATGGGCGTGCAAAAACACCAGGGAGAAGCGGTTAGAAACCTTGGAGAAGAATACTATAAACAAGGGGATTATACATCGGCATTACGGGAATTTTTGAAAGCTGAAGCCCTTTATCCGGATGATCCGTTTCTTCAAAACGATCTCGGTTTGACCTATAAAGCCAAAAAAAGACTGGACCTTGCAACCAAACATTTTAAAAAGGCCTTGGAATTTAAACCGGATTACGCGCCGGCAAAAAATAATTTAGGCGCTGTTTATCTCGATAAAAAGGAATGGGATACTGCCATTAAATATTTCAAAGAGGTTTCAGAAAACATGCTTTATGCGACACCCTATATAGCACTGTCAAATTTGGGATGGGCTTACTATAATAAAAAGGAGTATACCCTTTCTGAAACATACTATCTTAAGGCCCTTGATATAGAACCAAAATTTATTAATGCGCTACGCGGTCTTGGTTTAACGTATATTGCCATGGGAAGGATTGATGAGGCTAAAGAGATTCTTGAAAAAGCGGTTAAAGATTATCCGAAGTTTGCACCATTGTATGACGATCTCGCAAGGGCTTATGTAATATCACACGACTATGAAAAAGCCCTTGATGCCTATCAGAAAGTTATCGAACTTGCTCCCGGCAGTCCTATGGCCAAAGAAGCGGAAAAGGCGATCCAGAGAATAAAGAGATATTAATGAAAAAATGACAGCGCATCAATTCGTGGCATTGACTTGTTCCAGCTGAACGACTCTGGGCGTAATAAATATCAGGAGCTCTTCTCCGCTTCTTTCATTCTTACTTGTTTTAAAGAGCCAGCCAAGAACCGGAATTTTTCTTAAATACGGAAGACCATTTTCCCCGATATCTTTTCTTGTTTTTCTGATTCCGCCAATCACAATCGTGTCTCCGTCATCCACCAGCAGTTCAGTATAGGCCTCTTTGGTGGTGAAAGATATTTGGTTATTAATAACGGCGCCGATTTCATTGTTTTTTATGACAATTTTCATTGTGACGCGTTCGTCCGGCGTAATATGCGGGGTAACTTCCAGTTCAAGAGCGATGTCTTTAAACTCGGTTGTGGTGTTGCCATCCGCATCCAGCTTGTTGTACGGATAAGACAGTCCCTGTTTGATCTTCGCGGGTTTATTGTCAAGGGTCAATATTCTTGGAGCGGATATGATTTTAACGTCACCTTCAGACTCCGATGCTTGCAATTTTGCATCCACCACCTGGAATTGATTTCCGATCATTCTTGAAAATGTAAGTCCGATGGCACCAAGACTGGTTTTCGGAGGATTTGTTGCGCTCATGCTATAACCCAGCTCCCCTCCTAAGCTGCCATCTATTCTGGTTCCGGTGATTCCCCACGATGTCCCAATTTCCCTGGAAAAAGAGTCGGTGGCTTCGACAATCCTGGCTTCGATCATCACCTGCGGTGTGACCCTATCGATTTTTTTTATGATTTCTCTAGCTTTTTTAACTTTTTCAGCAATGTCTGTAATGATAATTTGATTGTTTCTTGCGTCAACGGTGATACTGCCGCGGCCTTGGGTTGGCTTTATATGAGGTGCCACATCATCTTTTGCATTTGCATAGCTGACGGGGATGTATTCCGTTATCAATGGTGAAAGCGCTTTTTTCTGTTCCTTGACCTTTTGTTCTGCGGCCAACATTTCCTGGCGCTCCGCTTCTTCATCTCTTAATGTTTTTTGGGTGGCAATGCGTATAATATCGCCTTCGTAAGTCATACCGAGACCATTCATTTTAAGAACCAAATCAAGGACTTGATCCCAAGGTACAGGCTTGTCAAACGATAGCGTCACCTGTCCGGAAACATCTTTATCAATGGCGAAATTTTTTCCGCTGACGTCCATTAAAATACGAAACACATTCTTTATATCTGTTTCAAAAAAATTGAGTGAAATTTTTTCGCCCGTATATTTTCCCATTTTGGTTTTAAATATTTTCTTTGCAGGCATTTCCGGTTCTGCAGATTCTGTTTGTGAAACCGTCTGAGTCATCACTTTCTCCCAGGGAGGAAGTTTGGCTTTATCAAGAGGTTTGGGGGAGATTGAAGATGCCTCAAAATGTAAGAAAAGAAGATTGCCCGTCTGCTCGATAAAATAAGGCACGGATTCGCGCAGTTCGATAATAAATCCGGATTTGTTTTTCATGGCAGATGTCTGAAATGGTATGATGCGGTCCACAGCACTTTCAAAACGTGTGGTAATTAAAGGTCGCTTGCGATAGTCCGGCAACATTGAGGAATAAAGGGTAAGCAACAGCTTTTTTTCATTGATCTTTTTTAAATCATATTTGACTGGAACTGTCGTTCCAATAATAAACGTCGATTTACCTTCCCTTTCACTTGAAAAATCGATTCGATTCACCCAGGCAGGCTTTTTTTCATTGGCTTGTAATTGCAAAGCTTGAGGGGTTGAGGTTTTAACGGGTGATATCTTTTCGGTAACCGAGTTGGGATTTTGGGCACTATCTTTTGATTCAACATTCGATTTTTCTGTTTGCTCCAGGGCCTGAGTTGCAGTGGCTGGTTTTTTGAATGATATGATAAGGTCTTTGTCTTCACGGATGACTTTATAAGCAACATCTTTTTTTAATACAATTTCGATACGAGATGTTTGACCTTTATCGGTTAATTCAGAAGTTTTGATTGAGGCAACAACATCACTATCCGGGTAGTAGTTGGTATCGATACTGTCAAATTCTGTTTCAGGGAAATAAAGCAGAACGCCAGGAGGGGACGACTGTTTAACGGATGTATAGATCAGCGGTTGATTTCCGCTGACACGTACGCCGCTTGTTTCGGAATTTTCCACCGCGCTTATTTGGGTGATAAGCTTCTGGGCAGGAGATTCAGCAGTAAGTTTTTTGGTTTCTTTGACTGCCTTGGTATTTGAAGCACACCCGATAAACATGGGCAGCAAAATTACCAAAAAAGAGGATAGTATTCTCAAATTCAACGGTTTTTTTATCTTACAATTCATGCTATTCTCCAGGAGGTTTCTGAAGTTTAAGTGGTTTTTTTATGATAGAAGGTTTGCCATAAATATCTTCACTCTCTTCTTCGATAATGATCCTGTCCTTTAATATTTTTACAACTTTACCCGAGTTTGTTCCGATATAAGTTCCTTTTTTTACAACATATCCTTTTCCGGAAGACTCTTGGACCAATGCCCTGCTGCCGCTCGGAGCCTGTATTATTCCCACCAGGGTCAGCTGGCTTAGATTTACCCTTTCAAGGGGTGTAAGGGGTTTACGCCGTTTGATTTTTTTCTTCCCGGCAGTCAGCGAGACACGTTCTTTTTTAAAAAGTGGCTCAAATGGATCCAGCTTTCCTTCAGGATTATATACATCGCTGATTTCCGCCACTTTGATTTTCTTGGGTGCCGTAGATTTTTCAGCACCAGATTTTTGTTTTGAGTTTGAAATATCAGCGGGCACTGTCCCTTTCGGTTTGGCCGTCGCTTTTTGAACATCCTTTTTTTCAATAATGATTTTTTTCGTAATTTGTTTTGTTTTTAAATGAGGTTCAGATGGTTTTTCACAACCCCACAACAGGGGGAAAAAACAGATCATACAAACGAAACGGCGTATAAGAACAGAATGTTTATCCATGATTTAGCGTTTCTTTATTTTCTTTGACGAAGAAGCTTTTTCAGGCTTTGTTTCAACAAACCGATAAGTGATAGCCTTACAAGACGTTATTAGGTCCATGTTGCCTTTTGTAGAGGTCATATCAATGTCGTCTATATTTACGATTCTGGATAATCTTGCCACCTTGTCGAAAAAAAGAGCGACATTATGATAACTCCCTATTACCTTTATTGATACGGGGATTTCAGCATAAAAATCTTCAATTTTTTCAGGCTCCGGCTGAAACAGTAAGAATTCCAGACCGGCGTCACGACCAGATTGGGATATACTTGACAATAGATTGGGTATTTCTTTTTTTTCAGGAAGCTTTTTCGTGACAATTTTAAATTCCATCTCCGCTTCTTTTAGCTTGGCCTGATAGTGTTTCAGTTGATTCGCCTTGGCTTTTGCCTTGGCAAGCCGGGTTTCCAGCGTCGTGTGCTCCTTATTTAACAAGCTGATTTTACTTATTTTAGGAACAAAGGAAAAATAGACAAAAGGCCCGACAAGCAGTACAAAGAGTCCCAAACACAGTAAGATTTTGTAAAGTTTGGACAGTTTTCCGATCTTATCGATGGTTTCGAAAAATAAATTTGTTATTTTTGAGGTGTCGATTTTTTTCATTATCTCTGGCCCGGCTTTGAGTCGGCATCATTTTTCTTTTCCGGTTTTTCCGAAGGGGCTTTTACACATCCAATTTCAAAGTATTTCAAATTTAATTTTTCTATCTTTTGTTGTTTTATGGTTTTTAAATTTACATTATTATAAAGTTTTGATTCTTCCAGGCGACTCATAAAATCGGCAATGGTTTTATTATCCAATGCAATCCCTTTGATATTTACCTTTCTGCCGGCTGCCTCAAAATTGGTGAACCATAATCTTTTAACGGGTTTGTTATCATTGTCCGCTGATGTATCGGGTGTCGAAGCAGATGGTTTTTCAGCGACCATTTTTGTCATGTTTTCAAGGAGGATGACCTGATCCCTTCGATTTGCTTCGATACTTCTTATAACATCTGTTTTATGTCCTAATTTTTCGAGCGCTGTTTTTATTTGATCCACTTTTTTTGATTGCGTTTCAGCTAAAGACAACATGGTTTTTGTGTTTTTTATTTTTGTATTTAGATCATCGATTTTTTTCCCCAGTCGTATATTATAAATAAGCAGGATGATAAAGACAATAAAGAAAACCGATAGAAATATGTTTATCTGCCTGAGAATACTCTCTTTTTTTCTTGATTCGCGATAAGGGAGCAGATTGATTCGTATCATTTGTCACCAATTTTTCGTGTTGCAAGTCCCATACAGATCGCGGCTTGTGGGGCGATCTGTTCAAGATAAGACGCATCAAACCGGTTGCTGTCCACAATAAAATTCTGAAATGGGTTTATCACTTCAACTTCTGCTGATGTTTCGGCTGCTAGAAGTTCAAGAAATTTTTTAATATTGGCGCCACCACCGCTAAGCACAATCCTGCTGATTTGTTCCTCAGGATATGTAGAGTAAAAGAAATCTAAGGCGCGTTTAATTTCAATGCACCAATCCGTTACCACGGATACAATAATTTCTTTCAAATTTTCAGCAGATATAAGATCTGATTCTTTACCGAGTTTGATCGTTTCTGTTTCCTCAATTGTGCAGCCGACTGTAGACGCAATCTTATCATTAATTTGTTCACATCCAAGTGAAACATCACGCATAAATTCAGAAACATTATCTTTTAGAATATTTAACGATGTTTTGCTGGCGCCGATGTCGATCAGAGCAATATTTTCGTCTTCGGAAGTATGGTTAAATTTAAAAATATTTTGAAGTGCAAAAGCATCTACATCTATGATGCGGGGGTGAAGTTTTGCCATTTTCATGAGATTGATATATTCACCAATCATCTCTTTCTTTGCGGCAACTAGAAGCACATTCATCTGATTGGGATTGTGTTCGCTTTCCCCGAGTATTTGAAAATCTAAATTAACTTCACTGATGTCGAAAGGGATATATTGTTCTGCTTCAAAATGGATCGTTTCGTGCAATTCATCTTCCGTCATTGTCTGGACGTTGATTTTTTTAACAATAACCGAGTATCCTCCAATGGATATGGCGACGTCTTTATCTTTGACTTTGATGGATTTAAAGAGTTCACGAATATATCCGGAAACCGCTTCAGGATCTCGAATAGACCCCTCTTCGATGAGCCCGGGTTCAATATCGATCGTGCTGAAATTTTTTAGGGCAGATCCGGATTTTGTATCAATAATTTCGGCAAGCTTCAATGTCCGGGATCCAATGTCCAGGCCAACAAGCCGGTTTTTTTTCATAAAAAACATAATATTTTCTTAATCACCAAAAATCTTTTTTTTATCAGAAAGGTTAAAACCAAGGGCCAAAATAATTTTTCGCTGAGTTTCAAGACGACATGGCATTCCTCTTTCTATACGCGCAATTGTAATAGGAGATACCTTGGCCTTTCTGGCAAGTTCTGTCTTGCTCATCAGCAAAGATTCACGAATTTTTTTTACACGGTTACCTTTCATTCAAAAACCTTTGAAATAAAAGTATTAAATACGATCCAATATATCTTTTGAAAAAAAGTCCCAAATACAATATCCTGTAGTTTACCTTATAATATTGTCGAGCTCAAGAACTTTTATGTATAATTATAGACAAATTTTAATTAATTACTTTATTTTGTGGTTTTTTAACTAAAAATACCATATATAGTATTATATAACTAAAGATAAAATAAGTGCAATGAAATAATGCAATGAAAATTTATGCTGAAGTACCGTATGCTCAAGCGATTGCTTGGAAAGTTACTGTTATAAAGCCTTATGTATCCATGGACCGGATTGTTTTTTTTAAGTGATGCCATCATTTTGGCCTTGATGAAATAAAGCATTATCTTGACTTTAAGGGTCGATTTTCTTATATGATTGAAAAAATAGAATTTAATCATTCTTCTTTAAAATCGGTATGGTTTTTTGTGTATTTTTGCATTTGCATACCGTTAAATTGAAATATCGGCATCGAACATTTAAAACTTTAACCTTGTCTATGAACCGCTACTCAGCAGAAGAAAAAGTCAAGCCTTTTAGGTTGGTCAAATACTTTACCTTTTCAAGCCTGATCGTAATATTTATCGGGATACTGGTTTTTTCTTTGCTCAACACGCATTGGGCAAAAACCATGCAGAAAAAAAAAAGTGAAGACTACGCCCACCTTCTGATCGAAAATCTTAACCATCAGGTCTTTTTACAGTTTATCATTCCTGTTGCATTGAAATTCGGCAAGATTCAACTGAGTGACGAAAAGCAGTTTGAACGCATGGATAAGGTCGTCAGAAGTACACTTCACAGTTTCAAGGTCGATATGGTCAACATCTATGACATGAGCAATACAATTTCATACAGTTTCGACCATACGCTGATCGGCAAAGAAAATGCTGGGGGTAAAGGGTATAGAGATGCAATTTTGGGAAAATCAACTTCAAAACTGATTCAAAACGGAAACTGGTTTAAAATTTTAATCGGATTTCCACAGAACAGTCGATTAATTTCATTTGCCCCTTTGCGTGCAGAGCAACCGCTTTCCAGGATATCCGGTCCGGTGTTGGGGGTTGTGGAAATCGTACAAGACTTAACCGAAGATTATAAAGCGATTTTCGATTTTCAAATACGTGTTATTATCACCGCTTCAGTGGTTATGGGTGCTCTCTTTTTGGTTCTTTTGTTTGTGGTTAAAAGAGGTGAAAGTATCATAGAAAAGCGTGCCCGGGAGAGACTTAAGCTCATAGAACAACTGAATAGGGCAGAACACTTATCGACATTGGGTGAAATGGTGGCCGGAATATCCCATGAAATTCGGAATCCATTGGGTATTATAAGAAGTTCATCTGAACTTTTAAAGAAAAAAATGGCCGGTCGCGATCCTTCAAGTTCAATTCCGGATATCATCATTGAAGAATCTGTTCGGTTAAATAATATTATAACCGATTTTTTAAATTTTGCGAAACCCAAAAGTCCATATCTTACAGCCTGTCACATAGAAAATGTTCTCGAAAAAAACATCAATTTTTTGGCGTCACAGATCAAAGAGGAAGGTTATATTATCAAAAAACATTACGATAATGACATCCCGGAGATAAATGCTGATGCTGATATGCTTTATCAGGCGTTTCTTAACATTTTAATAAATGCCATGCAGGCAATGTCTGAAGGCGGCACAATTTATGTAAAAGTGCGTGCAGTAGATAACACCGTGACAGTCGTGTTTGAAGATGAGGGTGAAGGCATACCCAAAGATATAAGGGAAAAGATATGGGATCCCTTTTTTACAACAAAGGCAAAAGGAACCGGACTGGGGCTTGGTATTGTGAAAAACATTATCGAATCACATAAAGGAAGTGTAAGCATTGATAATAAACCGGTTGCCGGAACCCGTGTAAAGGTCATATTACCTGTTAATTAAAGGGTATCGTAATGGAAACCGTCCTGATTGTAGATGATCAAAAAAATTATCCGCTGATACTGAGTGCTATTCTGGAAGAAGAAGGCTTCGAAACCTTTACTGCCAACAGCGGTCGTGAAGCGCTTGAAATACTGGCAAATACCGACATAGACCTTGTACTTACCGACATGAAAATGCCATCCATGGATGGCATTGAACTTTTGGAGAGAATAAAAGATAAAAATCAGGATCTTCCGGTCATTATGATGACAGCTCACGGCACTGTAGATAAGGCCGTAGAGGCTATGCAGAAAGGTGCTTACAGTTATATACTCAAACCTTTCGATAATGACCAGTTGATTGTATATGTGAATAAGGCTGTAAGCATGTCTCGGGTTGTCAAAGAAAACCGGCAACTCAGGGACGATGTGAAATTACAGTATAGTTTCGGAAATATCATTGGAAAAAGCAAAGTGATGCAGGATGTTTTTGAAACCATACGAAAAGTTGCCCCAGCCACCACGACGGTATTGATAGAAGGTGACAGCGGTACCGGAAAAGAATTGGTTGCAAAATCAATACATTTTAATAGCTTACGGCGTGATAAGCCGTTTGTTGCCGTTAACTGTAGTGCGCTTGCTGAAAACCTCCTTGAAAGCGAGCTTTTTGGACATGAAAGAGGTGCTTTCACCGGTGCTGTTGCGATGAAAAAAGGTCGTTTCGAGCTTGCGGACGGGGGGACGCTTTTTCTTGACGAAATCGGTGAGCTTTCACAAAATCTTCAGGTAAAGCTTTTGCGAGTCCTTCAGGAAAAAGTTTTTGAGCGGGTTGGGGGAATTAAACAAGTTTCGGTAGATATTCGTATTATAGCCGCAACAAACAAGAGACTAAAAGATGAGATGTTGTTGGGGAGATTTAGGGAAGATCTCTATTATCGACTGAACGTGGTCCATATCGTTATGCCGATTTTAAGGGAGCGCAAAGAAGATATTCGCATGTTGGTCGACCACTTTATAAATAAATATAAAGATGAACGAAAGTTTGACATTTCAATAACAGGTCTTGATTCAGAGGTCGAGCGTCTTTTTTATGATTATGCTTGGCCCGGAAATGTCCGAGAGCTGGAAAATGTTATAGAACGGGCCATGGTGTTATGCCAAAGCAATCAAATAAAGATCTCGGATCTCCCCAAGGAATTTAAGAACAATGTATATAATTCGCTTCATTTTGAAGGAATACCTGCAGATGCAAAACTAGATGAAACACTTGCGATGATAGAAAAAAAGATGATTGAACGAGCCCTGAAATTAACAGATAATGTTCAATCCCAGGCTGCAGAGCTGCTCGGCATTGGCAAAAGTGGACTTAATTGGAAAATAAAAAAGTTTAAATTGGATATTGGTTCAAAAACTTGAATAAAATCGAAACCATTTATATATCAACAATATTAATAAGTTATTTTTTTTAAAGGGTGGGGTGGTTCAAAAAATTGAACCCATGGGAATTAAATAAATATATCATCAAATTAATAGGTTAGACTATTTGTCCTTAATCCGGGTTCAAAATTTTGAACTTTTCGGTGCTTAGAAGAGAGGGTTTAGAGAAAAATAGCATCAAACAATTCAAACGGTATTCGGCATAACTTTTTAATATTACAATAAAAACTTATATATAAAAAAGGAGCTAATTTGTTTGGGGTTTTTGGCAAGGAAATTGCATAGACTACTTTTAAACCTAATAATTTCTTTATCTGTTTTCCTCCTTAATGGCCAATTGGCTTAAACCGATTGGCCATTTTTTTTGTAATTTGAGTTAACTCTTTGAATGCCATGCGACTTTTTCCTTGACAATTTCAGTATACATGGACCCAGGGTAATCTGATAAGATTTTCTTAAAAGCATCGGTGCTTTTATCTTTATCTCCAATTTTAGCATACAACTCGCCTAAATTAAAAAGCGCTTCGTCCTTGATACTATTATCAGGTATTGCCACGATCATTTTAAAATATTTGGCTGAGGTTTTGTAATCTTTTTTGGCCTGATAAGAATACCCCAGACCGCTTAAAATAAGATTTTTAAGAAATGGTTCGTCGTTTAATTCCACCAGCGATTTATCATAATTTGCTATGGCTTTATCATACTCTCCGGCATCATAACATATCCCGGCATAAGTAAACCTTGCCAGTTTTTCCCCTTGTCTGCCCGAATATTTTTTCATAATTTGCCCAAAATCTTTTTCCGCCTCCAGGTAAGCTTTATTCGGGTTGCCGGCATTCATCAATGTCTGATATTTGGCAACACTCTGTTGAAGAAGGAAAATGGCCTTGTTTTCGGATACTTTTAAAAAATATACGGTAACCGCGGCAACAATGATCAACACAACTAAACATGATAGTGAACATAAAACCGGAACTTTATGCTCAGCGGTGAAATTGAAAATTTTTGTCCATAATGTAATAAACTCGTCAGGATCTTGAAGATCCCTTTTACGAGCACGTGATATCTTTTTTGCTGCCATTATTCCTCCAATAATTTTTTAATTCTCTGCCAGCCTTCTTCCGGAATATTTGCCCCCATAACCTGGCACACTTCAAAACCACAGGCAGAGCCAAGTTTTCCGCATTTTTCAAGGCTAAAACCGTTAACAAGTCCAAACAAAAAACCGGACGCCCAAAGGTCTCCGGCTCCCGTTGTATCCATAGCAGCACCGTCTCCCATGGGTTCAATGGTTATAGTTTTACCGTTATGAGCAATAAAACTCCCCCGTTTTCCCACCTTTAGCACCGCAATAAGCGTGTTTTCGGCCATGGAACAAATTGCTTTGCTTTCATCCGAGTAACCGGTATATGCCAGCGCTTCATCTTCATTGGCAATCAAAATATCAACGAAATCATTTATAATTCTTTTAAGAACCGTTTTTGATTGTTCAACAACCGTAAAGCTGGCAAGATCCAGCGAAACGAGGGCGCCAACGTTTTTTGCGGCTTTTAGGGCGCTTATGATGAGATCTTCATTAAAAAGCAGATACCCTTCGATATGAACGATCGCGGCATTTTTAAAACAATTTTCAGTAATTTCATCGGGCTGAATTTCAGACGATGCACCGAGGAATGTGAACATGGAGCGCTGTGCGTCGGGGGTTATGATGGATAGAACTCTGCCTGTGGAGGATGGTGATGTAAAAAGAGCCGGCTTGACATTGTTTTTTTTCAGATCTGTTGCAAACAGACGGGCCATATGGCCAGCGCCGCTTTTGCCAACAAAGCATGCCTCTCCTCCGAGCTTGCCGATACCCACGACGGTATTACATGCTGATCCTCCGGGCACGATGATGGGTTTTTGAGATGTTTGTAACAGTGCCTTTTCTATAAACTCCCTGTCAACATATTTCATTCCCCCTTTGATAGCGCCGGTTTTTTTCAAAAAATCTTCTTGTTCGTGAATAAGAATATCAATTAGCGCTGAACCGATACCCACAATTAATTTTTTGTTCTTGTCTATTTGCCTTATCACCATCTGTTCATCGCTTTATCTTGTTGAAATACAGGTTATTGTTTTAGGGGTCGGGAAGTTTTTATTTTAAACACATATATCAGCCTCCGGCTCGCAGAGCCTACGCATCGGAGAGCGGAATGGATAATTTTTTTAAATAGCATATACTATCTATTATCACCACACAAGGGACTCATGAATCCATCCCTTGTCGCCGTCGGCATGTTGAATGTGAATCCAGCTCCCTTTATGTTCAAGAACTTTAAACGGGATTCCTTTTTCGACCTCAAACAGCACCTCAAAACTGGTGTCCGGGCCTGATCGAATATTGCAGTTTTCCGTTTTTGTAATTACTGAGGAGAATTTACCAAGAAGTGTTTTATGAACCCACCCTTCATCCCCTTCAAAATCACGAAAATGGTACCATTGTCCGGATTTTTGAAATACACTCAGTGGGTGGTATTTTTCCACGGCCCATAAAATGGCATAATTTTCCCCTGGTCCGGAACGTATGTTGGCAATGGAAACCGATACGGCCAAGCGTTCAGCCGAAGCGACAGAGGCCCATAGCAACAGCAGAAAAAATGTTATCCATACATAATTTTTCATTGTAAAAGGATAAAATGTTAAAATATCATAAACCGGCGCCGTCGGCTGTCAAGCCGCTCGATGCCTTCTTCTTTTGCCGTCTGCAACGCTGTGTCAAAATCTTTTTGTGACAGATTAACAGAAAGTTTTTTAACCTCACCGGCTCGCCCGCAGGGTCTGTACTGCGGCATGATATTGACATAGGTATTCAAAGAAATTTTGCGGGCAATAAATCTCATAATTTCCCGCGTCCCTGAAAGCCCGGAAGGAAGTACCAGGTGCCTGAGTAAAATTCCACTCTTGGCAATCCCACGATCATCGGTGACAAGGTCACCCACCTGTCTATGCATCTCGATGAGCGCTTTTTGCGTTATTTCAGGGTAATCTTTGGCGTTACATGTTGTCTTTGCGATTTCAGGATCCCAGAATTTAAAGTCCGGCATATAAATATCGAAAACACCTTCCAAAAGTTTCAGCGTTTCTACCGAATCGTATCCTCCGGTATTGTAAACCAAAGGAACCGAGAGCCCCTCGGGTATGGCGATTTCAACGGCGGAAAGAATCTGAGGAACAACATGGGACGGTGTAACGAAATTAATGTTGTGGCATCCTTTGTTTTGCAAATGAAGCATGATACCTGCCAACTGTTCATTGGATATTTCCTCTCCGAGTTCCAGATGACTGATGTCGTAGTTCTGACAGAAAATGCACAGCAGATTACAGTGTGTAAAAAAAATTGTTCCCGAACCATGGGTTCCCACCAACGGGTCTTCTTCGCCGAAATGCGCATTGAAACTTGAAACATATGCTTTTTCACCGGTTTTGCAAACACCGGTTTCACCGGCAAGCCGGTCCACCCTACACTTTCTAGGGCAGAGTGTACAGGATTTTAAAATTTCGTAAGCCGTTTCGATCTTTTTGGCCAGCAATCCTTTCTTGAAAGTTTTAATATAGGCGGATTTAAACGTCGGCATTTATATACTCCCTGCTTTACTAAAAGGATCGCTTTGCGGATTGGGAACACGTTTTGTAAAATCTCAATTGAGGTAAAACATTATACTCCGATCATTGTTCCGCCCTGATAGACCAGAAAAGCCATTCCCCAGGCAAGCAGTGTACTGTATGAAATACTGAACATCATCCATTTCAAAGATGCGGTTTCACGCCGGATGGCTGCCAGTGTTGCCAGACACGGCATGTATAATAAAACGAAAACCATCATTGCCAAAGCCCCAATCGGTGTCATGCCGGATGACAATAAGGCATGTTTAAGGGCTTCCGGATCCTCTCTATCATCAGCGGCATAGAGTATTCCCATGGTACTTACAACGATTTCTTTTGCCACAAAACCGGTGAGAAGGGCGACACTTCCACGCCAGTCGATCCCGATGGGTGAAAAAACAGGGGCAACGACCTTGCCGATGCGACCCATAAAAGATTTTTCAGCTTTTTCAGCCTTTTTTTCTGTGATAAGTTTTGCAACGGCAACATCCCGTTTGTGTGCGAGTAAGGCCTTGTCAGATTCTTGGGCGGCTTCCATCTCGGTTTGAAAATATGTTTTGACCTGTTTTATTTCCAGGTCATAATTTTTGGAATAGGATATGTTAAGCGGAAAGGCAGAAAGCGTCCATACGACAACCGAACCTATAAGTATATACCCGCCCATTTTTTTTATAAATATCTTGCTTCGATCCCACATATGGATCAGCAGGCTTTTGATCATCGGGATTCTGTAGGGCGGGAGCTCCATGACAAACGGTGCATCAGCACCTCTTAAAAGGGTTGATCGAAAAAGGCGACCGGTGATGATGGAGAGAATAATACCCAACAGATAAATGCCGAAAATTACGGTTCCAGCCTTGGCGCCGAAGAAAGCACCTGCCAGAATAATGTAAACCGGAAGTCTGGCGGAGCAGGACATAAAGGGGGTGATAAGAATGGTAAGGGTGCGATCCTTTTCACTTTCCAGGGTGCGGCTGGCCATAATAGCCGGAACGTTACAGCCGAACCCCATCAACATGGGGATAAAGGATTTCCCGTGAAGTCCGATAAGGTGCATGATCTTGTCCATGAGAAAAGCCGCTCTGGACATATAACCGGTATCTTCAAACAAAGCGATACAAAAGAAAAGGATTAAAATATTCGGCAAAAAAATGATCACACTTCCCACACCTGCGATAATTCCGTTTATCAGAAAATCTTTAACGATATTGTCCGGAAGCACATGGACCAGCAATTTTGAAAATAGACTAATGCCGCTGTTGATCCAGTCCATTGGATAGGCACCCAGGGAAAACGTCAGCTGGAACATGGCCCAAATAAAAAAAATAAAGATTGGAAATCCGATAAACCGGTTGGTGAGGACGAGATCCACGTTTCGGGATATATCGACACGCTGTTTTGTTGATGCTGTAAGGACTTCCATGATGATCCCGGCGATAAATCCATAACGTTCATCCGTCATTACGATTTCCGGATCATCATCAAAACGATCCACGAGAAATTTCCGATGGTTGTCGATTTCTCTAAGAATATCCTCACCGATTTTTCCGGTTTTCTCAAGAACGCGTTCCTTTACGATTTTATCATCTTCAAGGAGCTTTATGGCCGTCCATCGGACATTGTAAGGGATTGAATCTGCTGCATGGTTTTCGATAAACTGTTCTATTTTTGAAATGGAATCTTCAATGTCTTTGCTGTATTTTACTTTTCGTTTTTTAGGGATAACATCATCCGATTCCGCCAATTCTATGGCCTTTTCTAAAAGCGTCTCGATACCTTTGTTTTTGTTTCCGATGGTAAAGACCACCGGAACGGCGAGAAGTTCGGAGAGTTTTTTATCGTCGATTTTGATCCCACGGGTTCGAGAAACATCGGCCATGTTCAGGGCAAATAAGATTTTGCAGTCGATCTCTCTCAATTGCGTTGCCAAATAAAGACTGCGTTCAAGGTTGGATGCGTCGATGATATCGATGACAACATCCGGTCGTTCATCCAAAATAAAATTCCGTGCAACGATTTCTTCAATGGAGAAGGGGGTTAAGCTGTACGTTCCGGGAAGATCGATAATTTTCAAATCATATCCGGATTTATTTATAGAGCCCTCTTTTTTTTCAACAGTGACTCCCGGCCAGTTTCCAACTTTCTGACGGGTGCCGGTCATGTTGTTGAATATGGTCGTCTTGCCTGAATTCGGGTTGCCGGCAAGGGCTATTGAAAGGCGTTTTTTAATCATTACAAATTATTACTTCACATTTTCAACGGTAATTTGTGCAGCTTCTTCAACGCGGAGTGATATATGATAACCTTTGACAATTAATTCCACAGGATCTTTTAATGGCGCATATTTTTCAACATGAATTTTTGTGCCTTTGAGAATGCCCATTTCGAGAATCCTTCTGCGCAGAGCGCCGTTTCCGCCGACACGGACGACAGTTGCGGTCTGTTTTTGTTTCATCTCACTTAACAACATAAGCCCATCTCCATATTCAGTTTCTAACCGGTTCTACCAATATTTTTTGGGCCAAACCGCGCCCCAAAACGTATCGATTGTAGTCCACGGCAATCACCATTTGTCCTTTATTGAGGTTGGTAATGATGTCGATCTTATCTCCAACCCTCAAGCCCATGGATAATAATCGCATGCGTGCGGAGGCGCCTCCGGTAAATTCTTTGATTTCAAGCTGTTCACCCTGTTTGGCTTGAACAAGCGGCATAAGTTGTATATGGTCTTTGAGGCATTTGGAACAGATGCCGTAGATTTCCATCTTGTGCTGAAGCATATGAAAATTATAAGCCGCAGCGATCTGAACCTGCATATTTTCCATTTGTTCGTTTTCGAATTCGTAAATATGTTTACATTTTGTACAGATCATGTGATCATGGTGCTGACCTAAATGTCGATGCTCGTAACGCACTTCTCCATTGTGAAATCTATTTTTACTGGCAAATCCGAACCGACACATCAGCTTTAAGGTATCCCTGACAAAATCGGGTGTAAATGTATATCCGCTTTCATTGAGAAGCTGAGTCAACTCGCTGGCGGTAAGGTGGCGTTCAGTTTGAAGAAAGACGTCAAGGATCTTGAATCGATCTTCGAACGCATCAATGTTTTCCTGCTTAAACAGTTTTTTAAATTGTTCTTTTTCTCGGCTATGAACGCGTTTCATGTAAATTCCTCGCGAAAAGGGTCTTTGTTAAAAGACGGTATTCCGCTTTTTTAAGAATAATCCCCAACATTAATGCTTGATCAAAGTGTTGTCAATAAACCAACTTGCTGGAAATGAAACAAATATCTAATGTCGGGTCAAGCTGCCATAAATACGTAACAGCTTATCCGGAAGTTCGCGAACATCAGATATCACATTGTGATGAACGTTTCCATAAAGATCATCCAGTTTGGGATCGCCGGCAAAATGAACGGTTATGGCATGTGTAAATATATTTTTTGAACGGGCTTCAAATATGGCTTTCCGTGTATCCTCTATGGCATATCTGTGCTTGTAATCGATATCATTTGGAAATCCATCACTCAAGATAATCAGTAAGCGGACTTTTGAAGAGATGTTTTCAAGTTGGCAGGTGGCATGACGAATGGCAGCTCCCATCCGGGTATTCCGTTGGGGTGCCATGGCATTAATTCGCTGTTTAACCCTGTTGTCCAAATTTTCCTCAAAATCCTTGATTCTCAGGTAATCAACCCCCAACGGTCCGGTACTGGAGAAACCTGCAATGGCAAACACATCCCCCACCACCCGAAGCGCTTCACAAAAGAGCACGATCGCCTCTTTTTCAACATTAAGAATGGTCACTTTCGAATTATAAACCGTATTTGAAGTGGATCGAGAAAGATCGACCAACAACAATACGGCCACGTCTCTTGTCTGTTTTATGTGCTTGATATAGAGACGGTCGGAAGGAATTTTTCCTGCTTTTTTATCTATTGCAAAATCCAAAAGTGCCCGATAATCAAACTCATCCCCTTCCACCCATTGTCTTAATCGTATGAGCCCTTCCGGCCTTAACAGTTCAAACGCATAGCGTATATTTTGAACCAGTCCTTGGTGCTGCTCTAGGGTGTTGATATAAAAGTCATCCGAGAATTCCGGCATAAATTTGTCCACCACCCTTACGTGGGTTGAGAGATAATCGTGCAAGTTAACATCCCATTCTTTATACCAAAAAACATTCCCGTTATCATCGTTACCGATCAAAGGGGTGAGGGCTCTTTCGTTCAGTAATTGAGAAAGATCCAGCCATGACAGATCAATGGATATTTCACGTTTCGACATATCCTGGTTTATATTGTTTGGGTTGTTGAGGAGGATCGATTTGATGTCCTCATGGGAAATCACCCCGTTATTGGCGATCAATTTTCGACGAATATCCGATTTATAAACCTTATATCCTTTGTTTGCCAGTTGAGCATTCAATGTCGTCGCCATCTGCTCAAAATTGATGTGGGACATTATAAAAAGCTCGGGTCGTACTCTCCATCCAAAGGGTGTTTGTATGGATTTGTAACTTTTCCTCAATTTTCCGGGCGACTCGGGCGCATTTAAAAGCCTGTCAATATCCGGATAGGCGATGGTCACCAGTTCCGCACAGGTTTCTACCGAATGGTCCTGGGCCATTGCCGTTTTAAATCGTTTTTCCATCTGTTTTATAAAAACGGCTGTTTTTTGATCAAGATCAATACATTTATCAAGGGTCACATTAAGAGCGATCTTGAGATACAAAAGAAAAACAGCTTCCCAATGTTTTTGTTCTATCTGTTTGATCATATCCAGAGCCTCTTGTTGAAGCAAAGGAAGGGTCTGACGGATAATGCCCGGATACTGCCTGTTGAGCAGAAATCGTATGCGGCCGTGCTCGAACGTGGTAAAAAGGTCGTCTGCCAACTCCGGGACAGGAAATAACAGGAAAAAACGCTTCAGATCAGAAAGATGTTCTTGATTGGAAATGACATCCAACTCGCAGCTCTGATCCGTAATTCCTTCAACTCTTAGGCATTTTTCTGTTACTTTTTCCAAGTCAAAGTCAAAGGTACCGAATTCATTGAGTCCGGCCTCGAGCCGTGTAAGGCACTTAAATAGTTTTTTGTTTTCGTCTTTTGTAAAAAATTTACTGATTTCTTCCGGCAGATAAATAAATTTTCCATCTGAACAGACGAGGGTCTCTTGGCCGTAGGCCTTTAACATTGGATCCGGCAACTCAGACAGTGATTTTACGGATACTGACAGGCTGGTACGTGCCCGAAGATAATTGTTTAGCTGTTGTCGAACTTCTGAAAGCGGAACGGTTACCTGCATGTCCGAATAGGTGTCGATGCCGAGTTGCGATTCCAGCGATAAAAATTTTGCTGACAGTTTAAATCGTTGTTTTAATTTGTTTAATGCCAAGGAAACAAAATCCTCCAGGGCCCCTTTGGAAAGCAGAGACAGTCCTTTTTCCATTCCATGTAAAAAAGGATCGAACAGGCGATGGTCGGCCTTAATCACCCGATGAAGCTGTTTGATCTGCCAGGTGCGCCTTGATACGGAAAAAGTTCGTATGGCACGAGGAATATTATATGCAAAATTCTGACATTGAACATAGGACATCTTTTCTGAAAACGTGTTACCCAGAAGATCGACATAGGCACATGCAGCGTCAACGTCCTTCTCGTTTAATAATTTGGACAGTTCGTCAAGGGGCTCTTTTAAGGTGTAGGTACCTTTACTTTGCATTATCATTAACGTTTTCAAAAAACGTTTTAAAAATTCGGAATCATCATATTTTAATACCGGTACAAGATGTTCGGCCATAATGCGTCCCAGCGTCGGTCCTTTGTGACCGAAGCGGCGGATGAGTTCCCGATAGCGATAAAAATTTTCCGAACTCACTTCTCCAATAAGATCCGTATAGCCTTTGGCCACAGACTGACCGAAGGATATCTCCATAGACAACGCCCAAAGGGTTTCCGTCACCAGAACGCCAATCTCTTCTTTGGGCACGGAAACGGTTTTCTGATCCAATGATGTTTTGACCGCTTGGAACAGTTCCGGGTCCGCCAAATCAAGCTGTTTAAGGGTGTTTATTGTATTCATGGTTTGTTAGATCTAAAGTTTTAAGAATACAAAAGAACAAAGTGATGAACAAGACACTAAATAGTCTTTTACGAAGGGATTGTAAATAACCGAAACATTTCCAATTAAATTTTATTGAAATTTTATTGATATAGCGGTAATAGAGAGTGTCGCCATTTGATGAATCCCGATTTTCTTCATGTTGGCTTATCGGGTCGAACGGCCATGCATAAAGCCTCTGTCAGCAAAGGAGGATTAAACCCATGCACAAATATCAAAACATCCTTCTTGTTTACCCCAAAGTCCCAAGCAATACGTACTGGAGTTTTAAGTGTGCACTGAAATTGATTCGAAAAAAAAGTGCCATGCCACCTCTGGGACTTCTGACCATCGCCGCCATGTTTCCGGATATGTATAACCTGAAGTTGATTGACTTGAATGTTGCGCCTTTAAATGACAGCGATATTCACTGGGCGGATGCGGTATTCATTTCCGCCATGATTGTGCAACAGGATTCCATGAAAGAGGTGGTTCGACGCTGCAGACGGTTTGACAAAATCATTGTTGCAGGAGGCCCCTTTCCGACGTCAAATCATGAGGACATCACCGGCGTCGACTATTTTCTCTTGGGAGAAGTTGATCAAACCTTACCGGATTTTTTGCAGGATATGGAAAAAGGCATTGCCAAACCTGTTTATCCGAAACCGTGTTATCCGGATATCTCCAACCTGCCGGTCCCACGGTTCGATCTATTAGATATTGACGCATACAGTTCCATGGCCATTCAGTATTCCAGAGGCTGTCCCTTTCACTGTGAGTTTTGTGATATTTGGACCATCTATGGCAACAGACCGCGCTTAAAATCTGTGGATACGCTTTTGCGGGAACTGGATGCCCTTTATGATCTTAGGTGGCGGGGGCCGGTGTTTCTTGTTGATGACAACTTCATCGGCAACAAGAAACGGGTTAATGCCGAACTTTTGCCGGCACTAAAAGCCTGGCAAATCGAGCATGGTTATCCTTACCATTTTTTTACCGAAGCCAGTATTAATATGGGCGACGATGAAGCGCTTCTGACGGCTATGCGGGAGGCCGGATTCAACCAGGTTTTTATCGGGGTTGAGACCCCTGATCCCAAGGGACTTGAAGAAACCGGCAAGATTCAAAATCTAAAAGCGAACATGGCGCATTCCATTCGAACGATCCAACGACACGGAATAGAGGTCATGGCAGGATTTATCATCGGGTTTGACAGTGATAAAGAGGATATTTTCGACCGGCAAATCACCTTTATTCAACAAAATGGCATTCCCAAAGCAATGATCGGCTTCTTAAATGCCCTTCCCGGGACCCGTCTTTATCATCGGCTGATGGCCGAAGGCAGAATAATAAAGGAATCCCTCGGAAACAACACCCACTGCATGACCACGAATTTTAAAACCATCATGGACCCGAACCGGTTAAAAGAAGGATATAAAAAAATTCTGGCCTGTATTTATGATTTCAATCTAAAAAATTATTTTGACCGTTGCAGCCATTTTTTGGATAATATAGAGTATACGGGATATTTTCAGAGAAAAATCTACGCTAAAGACCTCAGCATTTTTTTTAGATCCATTTATGGGCAGGTTTTGACGCCATACGGTTTTCAATATCTTAGATTTATCCTTCGGAGCATGATTAGACACCCCAACATTTTTGGCGAAGCCATCTCTTTGTGCATTTCCGGACATCACTTTTACACCATTACACAAGAAACGTTGAAAATCGAAAGAATTGCGTCGGTCCTTGATGAGAAATACCTTAATTTTTGTGATTTGGTGAATCAATATTCCGATGCCATGATGAACAATTCCAAAGAAAATTATCGATATTTGGTCAAGCTTTTAAAGAAGCAGGTTAAGACACTTAAGCAGATGCAACACACCATCAGCAAAATCCATACAGACTACCGCTATGAACTCAGTCAAAAATACATTGAACTCTCCGGGAAAATGCGGGAAAAATTGACGAATTTCGAAGCGATGGTTCTGGAAACTGCCGCGCCATCTCAGAAGTAACTTCATGTCTTAATTTCTTTGCAAAGGTCTCTCTTTTTATCATCTTCCATAACGCCCCTTTCATGATTTGCGGATCGGAAACTTTCTTCTAATCTCAGGTGTTCTGTCCTGGATGAACACTATTTGATAGACGATAAAAACACCCGCTATTTTTTTATTGACAGGCCATACCACGTTGTGTCACTAATACAAGGTTTGACAGTATAAATATCATCTGACTAAGATTGGGGGAGAAATCTATGGACAGCAAAGAATTTGCAACGTTTCGGAAAAAATTAAACAAAACTCAAAAGCAGATGGGGAATCTTTTGGGGGTATCTATCAAAGCCATACACAGCTATGAGCAAGGCTGGAGATCTGTGCCGCCTCATGTGGAAAGACAGATGTTTTTTCTATTGGCCCGTAAAAGGGGCGTCATCAAAGCGCAAAAACCGTGCTGGACGGTCAAAAAATGTCCTGCAAAACAAAAAAAAGAATGTCCTGCGTGGGAGTTTCAAGCCGGAAAGTTTTGCTGGTTCGTTAACGGCACCATCTGTTGCGGCACAGCACATGAAAAATGGAAAGAAAAGATGAAAGTATGCCGGACTTGCGAGGTTCTGAAGCAGATCATTTGATCTGAACGTCATCATGCTTTCTATAAAAATCAAACAATTCTAAATAAATCTTTGCCCCATATTCACCGTCGGCATTGACAATTTACAAAAGGCAAAGCAATGAATACGCTAATTGCAGATCAAAAAAGCGCCACTCTACCCAAGCCTGCCAAAAAAAGAAAACTTATCGGCGACAGAGGGGATTATTTTCTGAACAGAATCGAAGGAGAGACCGGTGCCAATGTTTCGGCGTGTTACCAATGCGAACGCTGTACCAATGCCTGTCCGGTGAGCCATTTTATGGACATCAAACCCCATCAGGCCATACGTTATGTTCAACTGGGATGGCGCGAAGACCTGTTAAAATCATCCACCATATGGGTATGCCTGTCCTGTGAAATGTGCACCACATACTGCCCCAATGAAGTGGGAGTTGCGGAAGTCATCAATCATTTGAGAAATATTGCAGCCCATTCGTCCATTACACCCAAAGAAAGAAGCCTATCCGTATTTCATCAGACATTTCTGGAAGTGCTGACAAAGTCCGGCAGGGTCAACGAATTCCGGTTGATGAACGCTTATTATTTAAAGCCGAATATATTGCATGAAAAAATAAAAAACGGGAGCTTTAAAGAGGAGCTTTTACTGGGGTTGACCCTGTTGAGAAAAGGAAGATTGAAACCCTTCACATCCCGGTCAAAAGCCATAAAAGAGATTCAAAAGGCGTATAGTCAGGCCCGCGGAGAAATTGTTTGATGAAACTGTCTTTTTATCCCGGCTGTTCATTGGAAGGCATGGCCTCCGATTATGCCCGATCCATTGATGCGGTGTTTCAAGCACTGGATATCGATTTGGTTGAAATTGACGACTGGTCCTGTTGCGGCGCTACGGCTGCCCACAGTCTTAGCGAGGCCATGTCGGTGATTTTGCCGGCAAGAAATCTATTTGCTGCAGAGAAAATGGGGCTCGATATCGTCTCTCCCTGTGCCAACTGTTTCAATCGTCTCCGGTTTTCCCAGCAGATGATACAAAAAAAAGTTTTAGATATTCCCTGGCCGGTGACCGGTGATCTAAAGGTCCATGATATGACGCGTTTTCTGGCGGAGCCGGCCATGATCGAACAGATCAAAAAGCGGGTTTTAAAGCCGTTAACAGATTTGAGACTGGTCTGCTATTACGGCTGCCAGATGGTGCGTCCGCCGAGAATTACCGGTTATACGGATTATGAAAACCCCCAAACGCTGGATCGTATTGCAGCCGTTACCGGCGCCCAGGTCATCGACTGGTCCTATAAAGCAACCTGCTGCGGCGCCAGCATTGGTATTGCGCGCAGGGAAATTGGAAATTCCTTGACCAAAAAACTTCTGGATAAAGCACGTCAGGCCGGGGCTGAAGCCATTGTTGTGTCTTGTCCGCTATGCCAGTCAAATCTTGATATGATTCAAAAAGATCGTTTAAAACAGCCGATTCCGATATTTTATTTTACCGAGTTGCTTCGATTGAGTTTCAGCGACAGGGGAAATCCGAAGTGGTTTAAGACGCATTTTGCGAATCCTGTTCGGCTGTTAAAAAGCAAAAGCCTTCTGTGATAATTATGGCATCTGATCTTAAAAGTCCGGTGGGAAAAGTTATCGTTGTCGGAGGTGGCATCGGGGGCATTCAGTGTGCCCTCGATTTGGCGGACACGGGTTTTTACGTTTATCTGATTGAAAAATCACATACCCTGGGTGGAACAATGGCCCAGCTGGACAAAACCTTTCCCACCAATGATTGCTCCACCTGCATGTTTTCTCCCAAGCTTGTCCAGGTGGCCGGGCATGCGAATATCGAAATTCTGACCACAAGTCGCATTCTCGAACTCAACGGAGATCCCGGACGCTTTACCGCTGACATTGAAAAACGCGCCAGATATATCAATGAAAAAAAATGCATTTCCTGTGGAAAGTGCACTGAAAAATGCCCCAAGAAAGTGCCGGATCCCTTTAACGGAGAATTGGGGATGCGAAAAGCGGCTTTTTTAACTTTTCCTCAGGCGGTTCCGTTAAAATATGCCATAGATGCCGAGCATTGCCTTTATTTAACCAAAGGAAAATGCGGTGTATGCCAAAAAATCTGTCCTGCCGATGCCATTGAATATGATCAAAAACCGGAGCGTTTTAAAATCGACGCCGGTGCAGTGGTGATCTCAACCGGTTTTGAACTGGCGTTGACAGCCAGAGATGGAGAGTTTGGCTACGGAAGATATCAAAATGTTGTCACGTCTTTGCAGTATGAACGGATGTTGTCCGCCACCGGACCTTATGGAGGAAACCTCAAACGGCCTTCTGATGGAAAGGTTCCTAAAAACGTCGCATGGATTCAATGTGTGATGTCCCGTGATCCGGCCCGAAACCGCCCCTTTTGCTCTTCAGTCTGCTGCATGCACGCCGCTAAACAGGCGGTTTTGACCCGCTCCCATGAGCCGGAAACCCAAACCACCATTTACTTCATGGATATTCGAGCCCAGGGTAAAGGATTTGACGATTACGTGGATCGCGCGCGTTTCAGTCATGGTGTGCGATACCGGCGATCCATGATCTCTCAGATTTATCTGAATCCTGAAACCGAGAATCTGATTATTGAAACATTTGATCATCATCTTGATCGAAAAAAGGAAGAAGAATATGATCTGGTAGTTCTTTCCAGCGGTTTTAAACCATCGGAGGATTTTATCGACCTTTCCAGACAGTTGGGGCTAGTCGCGAACCCTTATGGATTTTTAACCACCGAATTTGATGAACCGGTTTCCACGTCCCGACCGGGTGTTTTTGTATGCGGCGGCATCGAATCTCCCAAAGACATTCCCGAAACCGTCATCCAGGCCGGTGCCGCCGCTGCCGAAGCCTCCATTCTCATCAGTGAAGCCAGACATACTGAAACGGTGGTGGAAGAAACCGTGGAGGAAAAATCCATTGAAGCCGTTCCCAGAGTTGGGGTTTTCGTGTGCCATTGCGGCACCAATATCGCCGGAGTCGTAGATATCCAGAATGTGTTAGAGGACGTAAAAAAACTTCCCCACGTGGTGTTTGCCACAAACTTTATGTTTACCTGTTCCACAGAAACCCAGCAGACCATTGTCGATCTTATTAAAGAACAACGGTTGAACCGGGTGGTGGTGGCGGCATGCTCGCCAAAAACCCACGAACCTCTGTTTCAAGAGACTTTGAGAGAGGCCGGCTTAAATCCCTACTTGTTCGAACTGGCCAGCATCCGGGATCAGTGCTCCTGGGTTCACGGGAACCATCCTGAAAAAGCCACCCGAAAATCCAAGGAACTGATCCGGGCCAGTGTGGCCCGGGCCATTCGACTTGAACCGCTCTATGAAAAATCATACCCAGTGGTGAATGAAGGGCTGATCATCGGCGGCGGCCTGGCCGGCATGACGGCTGCACTGACCATTGCCGACCAGGGATTTCAGGTTCACCTGGTGGAAAAAAGTGACGGCTTGGGAGGATTTGCACAGAATCTCAAATTCACACTGGAAGGACATTCTCCTTCTCGGTTGATCCGCTATCTCATCGAGAGGGTCACCCATCATCCCAATATTTCTGTTTATCTGAATAGCACGCTTGTTTCACACGCCGGACATCTGGGCGCATTCAAGGGTTCGGTTCAAAAAAAAGACAAACGAATCGATATTCAATACGGAGCAGTGATTGTGTCCACCGGCGGGCGTCCGTACGAACCCAAGGAATATCGTTTCGGCCGGGATGATCGTATTCTCACCCAGGTGGAGTTTTCAAAACGTCTTTTGGATGATCCTTTATGGGCCCGTCAACTCAAACGAATTGTCATGATTCAGTGTGTGGGATCGCGGGAACCCGAATTTCCCTATTGCAGCCGGGTGTGTTGTTCTGCAGCCGTAAAAAATAGTATCCGGTTCAAAGAAATGAATCCCGGTGCGCAAGTGGTTGTGTTGTATCGAGATGTCAGAACCTTTGGCTTCAAAGAACTGTACTATCTTAAAGCCAGGCAAAAAGGCGTCCTCTTTTTCCGGTATATCCCTGAAGAAAAACCGTTGGTATATGATAGCAGCGGAAAATTGATGGTCGATTTCACGGATCGAAGCTCTCATCAGGATTTTCGTGTTGAGCCCGACCTGGTGGTGTTAAGCGCCGGTATCCGGCCCGGTGAAGGCGCCCGGCAGATTGCCCGGCTTTTGAAACTGCCTACCGCTGAGGTGGGTTTTTTTCTGGAAGCCCATGTCAAATTAAGGCCGGTGGAATTTGCCACTTCGGGTGTTTTTATGGCCGGCCTGGCTCATAGTCCCCGTTTTATTGAAGAGAGTGTTACCATGGCCAAAAGTGCCGGCCAGCAGGCCATGAAAATTCTGTGCAAAGATATAATGACAACGTCTGCAGCCGTCGCCGAAGTCGATGCTGAAAAATGTGCGGCATGTTTAATTTGTGTTCGGGTATGTCCTTACGGTGCGCCGTTTATCAATAAAGACGGTGTGTCCGAGATTCCGCCGTCGGCATGCATGGGATGCGGCATTTGTGCATCGGAATGTCCGGCAAAGGCCATCGAACTCAAACACTGCACCGATAATCAGATTTTTGCTAAAATCGATGGCCTGCTTGAATCCGCCATGAAGGATGATTAAAGTATAATGTATTGGATTTTGAGAAAGAAAACGTTTTTTAATATCACATGGGTTAACTGGAGCAAATTATGAAAACATTTAATAATATTAATTCCACCGTGGGATCGACACCTCTGGTGCATCTCAATACCATTGCGGATGGGCTCGGCGCCCAAATCTTTGCCAAGCTCGAATTTTTCAATCCACTGGGAAGTGTCAAGGATAGAATCGGCGTTTCAATGATTGAAGCAGCCGAGGTAAAAGGGCTGATAGGCCCGGACACCACCATTGTGGAGCCCACCAGCGGCAACACCGGGATTGCTTTGGCGTTTGTCTGTGCCGTCAAAAGGTACCCCCTGACGTTGACTATGCCTGACACCATGAGTATCGAGCGGCGAAAGCTTTTAAAACATTTGGGAGCAAAACTTGTTTTGACACCCGGTGCAGACGGGATGAAAGGTGCCATTTCAAAGGCCCAAGCGATTTTGGAAAGCACAACGAATGCCTATATGCCCGATCAGTTTTCCAATCCCGCCAATCCGGAAATTCACAGAAAAACAACCGCCGAGGAAATCTGGCATGACACCGACGGCAAGGTGGACATCTTTATATCAGGGGTTGGAACCGGCGGCACCATTACCGGGGTGTCTGAAGTCATCAAGTCCCGAAAGCCGTCATTTAAAGCCGTGGCTGTGGAGCCTGCTGATTCACCCATCCTGTCCGGCGGTCAGCCCGGGCCTCATAAAATCCAGGGTATCGGTGCCGGGTTTGTACCGGATGTGTTAAACACCAACATTATTGACGAGATTGTTACGGTAACCAATGAACAGGCCTTTGAAACCGCCCGAAAGCTGGCCGCACTGGAAGGAATTTTGTGCGGCATATCATCCGGGGCTGCGGTTTGGGCTGCCGTGGAAATGGCCAGGCGGGTTGAAAACCAAGGAAAACGGATCGTGGTCATTTTGCCGAGTACCGGTGAACGATATTTGAGCACGGACCTGTTTGTTGACTGAAAAAAACACGTTCCTTCTTGATTTTGAATAAAGGTGAATCATGAAAAAAAGCATTTATTTATGTATTTGTCTCATTTTAGCCCCTGCAATGGCTTTTGCCGCGCAGTTCAATAACGAAAAAGCGTTAAAAGGACTATCCAGTGTCAAGATCGTCTGTGACGTCAATGTCGGAGATCCGGATTTACTGCTGACCAGAATGTATTTTCTCGATGAGACGTACAGTCAATTGCTTGACTTCGGAGTTAAGCCTACCATTGTTGTCGCTTTTCGGGGAAAAGCCAGTTTATTCATTACTAAAAACGATAAATACATTAAAGCGGAACATCGAAAGCAACGGCTCGAAATGAAAGCCTGGCTGGAACATTTCAAAGAGCTTGGCTTCACCATTGAACAGTGTTATATTGCTGCAAAATCGTATAAAATCGACACAAAGGATTTTCTTCCTCAGGTAAACATCGTCGCCAATGGCTACATCTCGTTGATAGGATATCAGAGCCAAGGGTATGCTTTTCTACCCATGGATTGATGTTCATCTTTTCCATTAAACCTGTGTGCGTCTAATACAATGTCATCTTGTTCGAGAAAACGATTCATAGTCCTAATTGAAAATGACAAAATGAACCTGCCTATTGCCGGCTGAGGTATTAAGTCCGACGCATGAGGCTTGCTCTGACTTTTTTAGTCATCGGTCTCCGAGGCGTCATTTTCGCAACATGACTTCTTGGCAATCCCAATCTTGGAAAGGATATCTTCCATCAAACACCATTTCGTAAACGCTGACTGCAAGAGATTGAGCCCGACGAAGGCTGTGAAGAGAAACCAGTATTTGTTATAAAACCAGCCTAGGCCGACAGAGATCAAGATAAACGTGCCGGCGATGGCGCGAATGTATTGTTCCATCTTCATTTTTGGTCCTCCTGGAGTTAGGGTTTTTGTTAGTTGCCGCGGATCAGATTAGGGTTCAGAAATCGCAAGTTGACCTTGCGAAATCCCGAGAATCAGGAGCGCGAAACAGTGAAAAAGCGGAGCATACACGTAGTATGTGAGCATTTTGAACCGTTTCGTAACGCTGCCATGGGCACTTAGATTGTTTTTGAGAGGTTCTATGGTCACTCATGATTATTCCTTCATTTAAAGCGCGCAAGATGCGTTTTCCCGCGACCGGTTATACCTGATTTAGCACGAGATTCACATTTTTTAAATCCTCAGGAGAAAGCTCAAAATCAAAGATGCCAAGGTCTTCTTTCATGTGCTGCTCAGAAGTTGTTCCGGTAAGAGGTACAATACCGGAATGGCTGAGATATCGAAAAAGGATTTGCGCTTCAGTCTTTTGATACGTCCTGGCAATGGTTCGAACGGCATTGCTGGCCAGAATATGAGGATTTGCCGTGAGGGTCCAAAAACTCTGGTAGATAATGCCATGATTGGAGCACCAGGAACGCAAGTTCGCATCATACCCTGTTTCCCGATTAAACCGATTTTGTACAACCGCCGGCTTCACGTCGGCATCGGCATAGAGCGACCGAATTACTTTTGTATGGTAACAGTTGCTGATTCCCAACTGACGCGCGCCGCCCGTCTTGTAAATTTTTTCCATTGCGTTCCACGCCGTCATCAAAAGCGTGTGGGGTGCCATTGGCGAATGAAGTACTAAAGAATCTATATATTCTGTTTGCAGGTTTTTTTGCGATGTCTCAAAGGATTGGGCGATCTGCAACTCAACAGGGGAATTCTGATCGTATGGCACTTGTCTTGGATCCTGACCGGAAAGCGGGGTAAATTTGGTTTGCAGGAACAAGGTCTCACGTTCGATGCCATGGTCTTTTAATCTTTGAAGCGCTGTTCCTACCAGCGGTTCGTTATAGTGTTTCGGCTGGCAAGCGGTATCAATCCCCCTAAACCCCGCTTGGATTGCTTTCACAACCAGGTCTTCCGTGCGGTCCTTTTTCCAGGCCGTGCCGTAAATAATCCGAGGCATTTTCACGCCGGCAGAAGTTGTTAACCATTTCTGATCGACCATTATAAAACCTCCTATAATGACCTTGCGATGTTACCTGGACGATGAATCATCGTGCCGCGCATACCGACGCGACGTAACGTCCTGCCAGTTGAACCAACATGACAGAGCAAATGTCAAAAGACCCAGAATCAAGACGGCCGCGTTCACTACCATAGGGTCCCATGTAAACCCTGTTAGTTTATCAATATAGTACTTGACATAGGAATTTGGCAAGTACGTTTCTCCGAGTTTACGCTTGACCTCCCAATGCCAATCCGTACAAGGGCAGTAGCCCCAACCGTAAAATGTTCCTAAACCGAACCAAGACAAAATAGTTAGGCTGGTCGTTATTAAATGTATGCGTCGTGTACGTTTCGCTGTCCAGCCAATTAAATTAAAGAGAACCCAGCTGCCATGGAATACGTTGAAGAAATAATCAAGGATCGTGTACATTCAAAACCAATCTCGACATCAGATGACGGGTTGGGCAAAGTTATGTTTTTTGGTTGTCACCGTCGTCCATAGGGGCACGTATACAAACACAAACCACATACGGCTGTTTCGATGTCTTTTTCTCTCATTTTGGAAAAGTATCGATCACATTTGCCGGCGTCGAAACGAGCTGCTCTCGGATCCTCTTCTCGGAATGGTTGTCCCGTGAAAGAATTGACCGGACAAATGTCCACACATTCACGGCAATCCCCACAACGTTCATCCATTGGTCGGTCTGTTGCTGTTAAGGGTGCGTCTGTCAACACCGTGGCCCATCGCACCCGAGGTCCCATGTCCGGAGTAATCAGAAGGCAGTTCTTCCCAATCCAGCCCAAACCGGCCAAATGCGCACTCAATTTGTGAGAAAAAATGGCACAGATTCGATCATCGTCCACTCGCATTGATGCTGGAATAGGGAAAGCGCAATGCCCCTTACGCTGCAAGACACTTGCTAAATGTGAGATGATTTGGTCCAGGCGTGTATTGATGACATCGTAGCAGTGGGATCGATAGCTGGACGCTGCCGCGCGGTCCGGGCGTTTAAATAACAGGTTTACAATTGGATGGAAAAGGGTAATTCCAATTGAAATGGAGCGCGGATATTCTGCGACTTCTGTTCCGCCTTGTTCGAGAATCGTGTCGCGGGCAGGGGTCAAATCGGCAACGCCAAAATAATCCGCCCCCCAAGTCATGGCCGAATCAAATAGCTGATTTTCAAGATCCATCCGTCATTCCTTTTAAAAATTCAATGATAATTACCCGCTTTTCCAATATTCTTTATTAAAATTGGTCCAGTACCAGATGAATGATTTGTTTTTGAAGGTTAAAGTCTTTTGGACTTAGAACATCAATGACCCGATGGCCCTTTACGGCAACCATTCGTTGAAAACGATGGTCGCCCACCCAAAAAGCCTTATCACCGGTATCCGGTACGGCATCCACCTTGGACAGGGATTCATAGTTTTGTTGCATTTTGTTAAAATCTCTGCGTGCTTGTTTAGGGTCGTTATAAACATAAGTGACATAGGTGATAAGTTTTAAAAAATTTGATTTTGACCGAATGGTACAATTATATGGTGGGATTTTATAGATTTTTTTCTGCAGGTCTTCAGGAGAAACCATGAGATCATGGCTACTTTTCTGAAGATCATCCGTAGAAACAACCAAAATCTTGGCGGCATTTTCAAGCGTAATGCCGCTACAGCGGTGAATACCTTCCGTCTCTGTTGCAAGAATTTTAGAATAGGTAAACAGCAATGCCAACACTAAAAAGAGAATCAAAGTGGTTTCAGGTCGCAATAATCGTTTGAGTTTCATAATATTTCCCATATACTTCAAAATAGCTTTGAAAACAATGATTTCAAGATATCGGTAGATTTGGCCATAAGTGTCTTTTGGCGCGGCAGCGGATCCGTCGGCAGCAATGAAAGCGGTACCAGCTAACCGATGTCATATTTCCGATTCTACCTGTCGATTATTTCACAGCCCTTCAATTAGCTTGTAGTACTCCTTGAGCGTACGAAGGGATTCCATTGTGGCCTGGAACAAGATCCAACTGAGAACAAGTATGCCTATTGTGAGCCCGATCTTCCATGCCCGCGTCGTTTGCGGATGCCACCATATCAGTGGCAATGCCAGCGGACCCACGGAAAGGACTGCGATGACAATAAAGGATTTTCTAAAATACCATTGAATCTTTTCATCTGCAAGGTGTGGGTCGCCGGAGGCATCCGGAAATTCACCGCAGTGTTTACACTTTATTGCGTCGTCTTGAATTTCTTCCGCGCAGAAGGGGCACTTTTTCATTATCACCTCTTATGGGTAGAACCTGTATTATAGTTTAAAATATTTTTATCAACTATTCAAGATTTGATCCTATTCCTAATCCCATTAAAGGGAAATGAAAGCCTTGTTGTGAATACTGTATCTGGATGTGCTTTTGTCATCGCGTGACATTATGTTTCGGACTGATGTTTAGATTTATTTAATATGTTGGCGATGGATTCGCTCCAGTTTAAGCTGCCGTCAAGAAGTGCCTTTTTAAATCCGGATATGGTTGCCACATGATATCGGGTACCGGCCGGGGATGTTGCGAACTGAATATATTTTTCAAGTTCCGCATTCGTTAAATTCTGATAAGTATACAAGGTAAAGAGAAGGGTTTGTGATTTCATCATTGCCTCGACTTGAGGACGCGTTTTTTCTAATTGTGCGGCAATACTCTCAAGGGGTCCCTGCTGCTCCAGCGGCAATGATTTAACAACAGCAAAGGCCACTGCAAGCTGGGCGTTCATCGTAATTTCAACATTTGTTTCCGTTGCTTTAACGGCGGTGTCCAATCTTCGTAAAATATCCAAACGATTTGCCGCCGGTGGTGCCTGTTGCAACTGAGCCGCAAATTTCTGCACTTCAGACAGGGTTTGGGGTGTTGAAGCCGCTTCCTCAAGCCGGGTACATTTTTTTCCAAGTGGCGAATCAAGCCATTTTAGCGTCTTGTTAAGATCTTTGAAGGTCATGGATTCTTTCATTTCTTTTATTATTGTCTTTTTGAGACGCTCTACAGCAAACGCTTCTTGTACGGAACCGCTGATCGCTGATTTTGTATGTCGGGGTAGCTGATTGATGCGATCATCTTCTTGAAATGCTTTCTCGATGCCGGCCTGGATTAAAAGGGGTAATTGTTTGATCTGTTTGTCCATGCCCGACTTAAGGTATAGGGATTGTATAAGTTTGTCTTGATTTTGTGCGTGGGCAATGATGGGCAGTATAAACAGAAAAATCATAAATAGAATTGTTTTACCTTTCATCGTGTCTCCTTTGTTTTATGATTTTGATTCACGGCCGACAAATAATTCCAATTGGCAGTATCTGGTTATGGAAATAAACGCCAGAGGCCAAAGCAAAAATATGCAACAAGCGTACCAAAAACCAAGCGATTGATATTGCTGCCATTTAATTTTATTAAAAGGGATATGGTATGCATATTTTTATGTACATCGTGCACATTTTTCCGTGCAAGCAATGGGTTTTTAGGTTGCAACAGAAACACCGATCATCCCGACTTGAGCGTAATGTCGAAATTTATGAGGTTGAGTTGTGGAATTTCTCTTTGGCGTGCGGATAGGGGTGTTGACCGTCTAACAGGTGCGAGATGGGCTGAACTCCCGACTTTTGGGAAATGATTCCGGATAAAATAGAAAGGTATAATTCATGAGCGTGCCGGAAGGCCCCACAAGCCAGAGTGCAAAGTCGATTTTAACTGACTGAATTCAAGATTTGATTCCAGTCCTACATCCGGAGTTCTTAACACGTCGTCATGGTAACATCTCCTCTGTTGCCATGGTAATAAGTGCAATAGCGTGCGACCGGTCTTCAGGTGTCCGGATGCTTCCGGACATGGACACCTGATTGCCGTTTTTGTCCTGATATGCAAACAGGCCTTTGTTGTCGGTAAAACGACGCGGATCGGCAGATTCACCGGCACCTGGAATGATTTTTCCGGAGGCATTGACAAGAGCCACTTCTTCGGGTTTACGACCCAGCACCATCTGCTGAAATAGCATTTCTGCGTCTGCTTGAACAAAGCTCACCCCTCCGGAACCCCGGCCCATAATAGACCACGCATTGGACACGGCCACTTGCTTTCCTTTCAAATTTCTGAAAAGCCGACCGACCATGGCACAGTGGTCCGGGCTGCCCGGTCGTGCCTGCAGCCATTGTTGGAATGCATCGGCATCACTGATTTTCCGGCTGTCAGGAATCCCATGTGTTTTACGATAATTTATTCTGGCAGTATCCACAATTCCCGGCCACAGCGCTTCCATCACTTCCAGTTCTCTTTGAAGTGCTTCCCTGGCAAATGCTTGTAAATCCGGATCAAGTTCACCGATTTCGCTCAGAAATCCTAATGTTTCCAGCCCTTGATCTCGAAAACCGAATTGTCCTCCCACACGGATATACATCGATTTTACAACCGGCTCGCCATCATCGCTGCGTTTGACGGAACCGTCCGGATGTTGTTCATACACAAAATCCGGTGTAATGACACATTTGGTGATACCTCCGATATCACCGGCTGTTACGGATTTAATGGGCCGCCGCGGCATTTTTTTCCCTTTCCAAAACTCCAGGCCGGGATCAATATTCTGGGTAACACCGCAAATTCCCATTATGGGGACAGCATCCCGCATTTGTACTTTTTCGAATAATCTTAACAGATTACCCGCAGCAAACACAAATGTGCCGCCCTCAGCCACTGCTGTACCGTCCGAGGTTTCCAATGCTTCAATGTGGCCGTCTTCGGCAAATCGTATATTTGAAATGGGTGTTTCCGGGTGGAACGTTACATTGAAGCCGGTATGTTTTATCATGTGATTGAGTACAAGACGAGCCGCAATCTCGGACTGAAACGCACCACCGTCTTGCAGCACACAGGTCCCGCCCGCCAAATCACCTTTGACGTCGTCCAGTCCGTAACTACCGTTACCTATCAGGCTGATTTCATCATATGATATCGACCGCGAATTCAGACCGTTTTCATTGCAAATTTCAAGTCCATCGGTAACATAATTCGGTGGTAGCTTACCGTCCATAAACTTGAGAATACCACTACCCTGGCTTTCATAACCGTAAGTGAAATTGGTCCTCAGCCTGAAATCCGGTATAGGACCATCCAGCTCGGCCATCACCTCTTGCCAAAGCTGCATGCTTCGGGTGCCAATTTGGATCTGTTTTCCCAAACGCGCTTCAAATTCATCACTTTCAACGCCCTTATCAGCAGCAACATATTGCAACAGCCATTCCAGGCCACGGTTTCCAAATTCCTCTAAGCGTTTTTTAAGTTTCGTATCCGGAGACCCAAGCATGCGGCCGCCATCAATAAAGGTTAAACGTAAATTTAACCGGTGAAGTTCATGCTCAAAATCATGCAATGTCTCATCAGGCTGTAAATGTGCACCAATTTGTTCACTGATCTGCCGCGCCGCTTCGGTGTTTTTGTCAAAGATATGAATTTCCGGGGGTGCCAAAGCTTCGGCTTCATAAAGCCTGGTAAGCCGATAGGCCGTCCATATACCTACATTGCCGGCACCCACAATATAAATTACGGAGGGACATTCCTTTGAGCTTTTTGTCATTATTTCTTTTCCTTTATAATATTGGTCCTAAGCGATTTTCAAGTTTGCCGCCCCGGAGAAATAGGCTTCGCATTTCACAGGGCAGGCAGATAAAAGGAAGATGTTGTTTCGCTGTACTCGTCAGATTATGGCAACGCAGTGAAAAAACGCTTCCAACGAGGCTGATAATGATTGTTGATGTCGAGGGAAATAACAATATATTTAGCCTGCCCGACAATGAGGCTTCTGTCTACAAATCCGAAATATCTTGAATCGGCGCTGTTATCACGATTATCACCCATCATGAAATATTTTCCTTCAGGAACTGTCACCGGCCCGAAGGATCTCATTGCTCGGCGCTGAGGGATGAACATAACCGGATGTTGTGTGCCGCTGAGATTTTCAATATAGTCATATGGGGTTGACGATCTGTTAACTGGAGGATTTTTGGTATTTAACTGATCGATAGGTTCATATTTCACTTTCTTACCATTGATGATAAGTTGGTCGTTCTTCATTTCTACAGTGTCCCCTGGAGTGCCGACGATCCTTTTTATAAGTAGTGTGCCATCAGCGGGTGAAGGGAAAACTACGATGGCACCTCTTTGAGGAGCACCCCATTCTGCAATAGGCCATGTGGTGTACGGCACTTTTAGGTCGTAAGCCAATTTGTTTACAAACACTCTGTCCCCTTCAACGATGGTGGGCTTCATGGAACCAGTCGGGACAACATACCAATCAGCAATAGCTGATTTAAAGGATGTTGCAATAATCAGTGCAATGAAGATTGAAAACCCCCAGCTTTTCCATAAAATAATAAATTTTTGCTTTAAAGATTTTTTCATCACATGCTCCTTCAATTTCAATAGACGAACGCTGCTAATGCAGCCGCACGGCTTTTTGCGTTGGCTGCATTAGCTTTGATACTATTTAAGGTATCAGATTGATCAATGAAATACCTACCTATTTGCCGCTCAACGAATGGTGAGGCCGTAAATAATCGGTGTGGGCTATACACGTTGCAGGGCTTTCAAGGTCAGTGATTTAGCATACTGCCGGGCATTCTCTTTTTCAAACCCTACAAGTTGTAGCGTAATGGTGATGGTACCAGATTTTCCTTTATATTTCAACGATCTAAAGGTAACCAAAATAACCGAACCTTCTGTTCCTAAATGCTCATCGAATACCGCCACGTCTCCGATACCCGCCACGTTTTTGGATTTGTAGGAATTTGCATCCTTACCAAGTCCTTCTTTCATAGTTTTGATATGGTTACTTAGCGCTTCTTCCGGGCTAATGTTAAAAGCCGGCATCGTCATTCTTAGAAATATTTTACTTTTTGGACCACCGTTTGCATCTTGTTCAACGCTGTCATAAGTGCAATCGTAATCGGTGTAGTGTCTGCCCATTGTCACCTTTTGACCGACCACTTCTTGAACATCATCTATTGTTAATAGCTCACAAGCCTGTTTCTTTTCAAGAGTCTCATTACTGCCGTTTTGATTTGACTTGTCACCGCCACAGGCAGAAAGACTAATTGAGAGCATCATTGCGATAATTATAATTTGTATTTTCATCATGATCTCCTTACTGGCGGCCTATTGGCTCCTGACCAAGCTATTTAACTTATTTAACCTAAATTGAGCGATTTTTTACTCGATCTGCAACGATCTCTTGCGCATAAATAGGTGTTATCATCGCTTAGAGTTGCCTGTTTATGGTCTGAATCGGCTATATAAGATGCCTGTTCCTTACGAAGATAATAATCATCATCCGATTTGGCAACCTTTCACCCCTCTTCACCATAACCGAGCGTGTCTTTAGTCGTTTCAACACATTATATGTAAAATATACTTTTTCAAATTGTGCTGTCATTGAGGAAGAATACGAACAGTTTCGTTCTCGCCTTGGCCAAGTAAATAGAACACCACAAACTTCGCAGGCGTATCGCTATCGTTATCAAACTTGGCGACTCTGATATTCGCAGGCTCGTAGAATGCGTCGCCAATTTTAAGATGTTGCACGGGTTGACCTTCAATTTGAAAAGAAATTGTTCCATCTATGATTACCCCAACTGTCGGACAAGGATGAAGGTGTAATGGGGCCTTTTGTTTTGGTCCCATGGTTACCTCCTGAATCTCCACTCTCGAAACGGATTTATCTGAATCAACCATCGCTGTTAGCAAATTTTTTCTTGATACTGACGGTGTCATGGATTTAGTTACCTCCTGAGCATTGGCAAGACTGCAAACGGTTTTTAACTTGCTAAAAATATCGTTTAAAATGGTTTTTCGCTATTCAGATTTTGTCCCCGTTCCTTGTATTCCTTTCCGGAAAGGCGGCTGACATTTAGGACAACAACAGTTTGATAAGTGATAGAATCATCCATTGGAAAAAGCGAATTACAGGGTCGAGAACACCTAAATAAAGCAGCGCGATGATAATGAAAAATCCATACCGCTCAATACGAAAAAGGAAATTTTGGACGTTTGGGGATGCGAAGCCCATAAGAATTTTCGACCCGTCGAGAGGCGGCAGTGGAATCAAATTAAAAGCGGCCAGGATGATGTTGATCTGGGCAAAATAATAGAGAAGCATCGCAGGCATACTTGACGGTGCAAGGGACAGCAACCGACTCAAAAAAAGAGCTATAAAGGCCAATAACATGTTCGTGATGATCCCTGCGGCAGAGACCAATATCATCCCCATGTGTCTGTCACGCAGTTGGTTGAAATTAACCGGCACCGGCTTTGCCCAGCCAAAGCCGAAAATAAAGAGCATGATGGTGCCTATGGGGTCGAGGTGTTTGAGCGGATTAAGGCTCAGGCGGCCGAGCGACTTGGCTGTCGGATCACCCATAAGATAGGCTACCCAGCCATGCGCCAACTCATGAAAAATGATGGAATACAAGAGCGGTATGGCGATGAGGATGAACGAAAGCGGATCTTTTAGCAACAGATTGAGCAAGCCCATGAATTGTCTCCCCCGACAGCACTTTATAAAAGTAGTTTCAAAACACTAACGCCACGGTTAAAATGTTGGCAAAAGAGTGAAGCGAATTTAGACGTCTGAGTCAAGCGTTTTGTTGGAAAGAGGTTCAATATTTGTCAAACTCTGATTTCATTTCCTGTTCCAATGCCTGTATACGACGCACAACATTTTGCATAAATATTTGAGAAGATTCGCCAAGCTTCTGCATAGCGACTTGCTGTTTATTGATGTACAGTTGACCCAATTCAGACTCAAAAAATTGTATTAAGGACTTCAATTCTTCATCTGAATATATTGAGTTGATAATTTTCACGTGGTTTTCTTTGATTTTTTCCCACGACAATTCTTCAACTAAAATATTCGTCATCTTGTGACTATATTTTTCAAGTAATTTGCGCTTATTTTCATTTAAGTTCTCCGTTTTGGAATGTTTATTAATTTGCTGTGAGATTTGTGTTTTTAGCAAATCAAGTAATTTTCTGTTTTGATCTTTTTGCTTGGTAACAACTAAAAATTTTTCTGCGAGAATATCGGAACCATCTTGATTTGCATTTGAATTTACAGGAAATGACAAGAAAAATAAAAGCAGAATAATTGTAACGTATCTCATATAATTTCCTTTATTATTTTGTATGTATAACAGACTCGAGATGAACTGAACCCCGAATTGGGGAATAGATTCCTGTGGCCCGGCCCCCATTCAAAACATCTCATTTAAGCACTTCTGTTTCTCAAGCGGAGTATTCCCAAACCAAAGGTTACAAAAATTGTTCCCGAAATGCGGTTTAGCCATATGGCCCTGTCTCCTTTTGCAAACCAACTTTTGGCAGACTGAGCACTTAGTGCGTAACTTACTAAGATAATGAAAGAAAAGAACATAAATGTTGTTGTCAAAATAATAAATTGAATCATAATAGGCTTAGATAAGTCTACAAATTGCGGAAAGAGTGCCGTAAAAAACAATATGGCTTTGGGATTAGAAATGGCAACTAAAAGACCTTGAACAAACGATTTGCGTTTTCCTTGGTTGAACTTAGATGTTTCAATGGATTTTTCAAAAATATTGTGTTTAGACTTCCATTGGCGAATGCCCAAGTAGATCAGGTAGATAGCTCCGAAGGATTTCAAGGATGCAAACAATAAGGTTGAAGCTTGCAGTGCTGCGCCCAAGCCTAAAGCAGCTGCACCCGAAACAACAAAAAGTCCTGTAACGTTCCCAAGTGAAGAAAAAACTGATTTTGTGAATCCATGGGTGAGGCTATTCGTGACTGATAAAAGGACCGCTGGACCAGGACTGATGATTGCTACCAGGGCGATGCTTAAAAATAATAACCAGGTAGAGAATTCCATAAGTTCACCTTTAAGATTTCAAAGTTGGAGATGTACAAATCACTATAGCGAGTCAGCAGGATAAGTCAAAAACAAAACAAGTCATTTTTTGGTCTTGTGCACAAATCAAAAAAGCTGACAAATCATTCAAAAATCAAAATTTAAGGGACCTGCGTTTTTAAGGTTGATACAAATTCTCGACTGTTATTCACAGATCACTTTTTCCTTTATCGAAATTCGAGATTCAAAAATTATCCAAATCAAGTAAATAAGAACAATAATAATATCAAAATTGGCTATGGAATCTTCCCATATGTTTGATTTTGTATCCTGGTATAAACAACAATACAAATGAGTGATATTAAGGAAATTGAAAGAATTAAAGGTTTCAAATTTTGAATCTTTGATCTCATTTTTATTTACGTTGAATGATTGAGTTCACTGACCAAGAAAAACGAAGGAAGTGGGCTTTTCTTGGCCAATTAAGTAATTGGTTCGGCAATTTACTTTTCGGCAAATAGATTGATACGCCTGAAGGTCTCGAAGCATCTGCCATCATTCTGACGTGTTTCTTCGATCATTTCATCTATAACATAGTTTCTGAATTCAACTTTGCGTGTATCTGAAACGTACGATAAAAACGGCACAAGACTCGGCTGGTCGATCCAACCTATCAGTGCTTCCGTATTTGGGAAGAAACGATCCGCATTTTCGCCCCATATTTTTCCGTCTTTCAGTTCGCTTCTTTTGACCAATTGTGAATACTCATCGATTGACGGCATATACCAAGGCCAAGAAAAGTTCTCAAAATAGCATGTAAACTCATCCATTTTCATAGCCTTGCGAACAACTTTGAAAAAGTAGGAGCAGTTACCGTCACCAGCAAAATTGAACCTTAAAAACCCACTGGTTCTAAGAGCTTTATGCACGTTTTTCAAAAGGCGATGATGGTTTTTTACCCAATGCAGCGCAGCGTTTGAATAGATGACATCAAACTCGTTTTCAAACTCTATTGCATCAATGTCCATGAGAATGAACCGCAGATTGTCCTTTTCCTTTGGCTTAGCAGCATCGATCATTCCTTTTGATGCATCGATGCCAACCACTTCACCATTAGGCAGAACTTCAGCCATCAATGACGTATTAGCGCCATCACCGCATCCTAAATCAAGAACACGTTCATTGCCCTTCAAAGACAATTCAGAAATTAGTTTAGCTCCCCATTCTCTTTGATGAGCTGATGCCCTTTCATATTTTTTACCATCGAATTCGTGTGTCATTATATATCCTGAAAAACGATGAATTAAGGGGCCGGAAAAGAGTGACCGAAAACATTCTTAAAAGCCAAAAAGCTCGAACAAGGAATTCCTTTCAAAAGCAGCACGTCCTTTCCCGGTCCCTCTTAAATGGCAGGTTGTGTGCTCGTTTTTCCAACATAACTGTAAAGGAACTGGTCTAGTACCTTACCATCTTTGAAAACATTTGATCGAAGTATGCCCTCACATATGAATCCTGCCTTTTCGAGAACCCTCGCCGAAGCTGGATTAGAGGTATACGGTTCAGCGAAAATCCTATACAGCTTTAGGTCACGGATTGCATAAGCTGTCAGGCTTTTAACGGCTTGAGTCATTATACCTTTTCCCCAAAACGGTTCCGCAAGCCAATATCCCATTTCTGCCGTAAAGCGATGAACATCCTTGCCAGACATCAGCCCGATGCTACCGATAGCTTCTGATTCCGTTGCTATTGCAAAAATGGTTCTTGGGTTCGCTTCAATGACACGTGAAAGAAAGTTCTCGGCATCTTGAAGGCTGTATGGATTTGGAAATGAATCCCGCAAATTCATCCATATTTTTCTGTTGTTCGCATATTTGGCTATTGATGGAGCATCTTCCACCTGCCAGTCACGAATTATGTATTCTCCAATTTTTCGATACATTTCTGACCCAAATCCAACAATCAACGGGTGCGAGATGAGCTGATCCCCCGATCTGGTGAATAGATTCCTGTGGCCCGGCCGCTGTTCACCGTCACCGGCAAAATAGAAACTTATAATTTGAAGACCGTACCGGAAGTGTCCACAAGCTGGGGTATAAATTCAATTTTAACTTTCTGAGAATATTATTTAAAATATTATTATTCACTATTCACGATTTGGCCCCATTCTGATCCAGTCCCACACTTGACAACCGAAGGCCATATAGATGTTCGGTGAATTGGTCCCGCCGATCTAACCTTTTCGAGATAGGCATTATTTTCTTTTGTCCATCAAAACAAGGAAATTATTTCCATAGAGTTGTTCGAGATCACAGTTTGAGATGCCAAATAAATCGACATACTACCAGTCTTATGGTTATTTTTTTACAATTCGTACACAGCGGCATGTGTTTTGCTATTCTTTTTATATCTATTCATTATAACACAGGGAGGTCGGCTATGATTAATGGTATAATATCTTCAGGATACGCACAAACTGTAAGATTTACACAGCCAAATATTTCACAATTACCCCAAGGCTCATCTTCTCCTTTCGAGTATAAAACAGGCACCGATACAGTGAATATTTCCGATGGAGCAAAATTTCCGCTATTATCCAGCCTATTTCCCTCCGCAGGAAGCAATTCTATATCTATAAGAGATATTGAGGAATCACTTTCGAATGCAACCTCTTCTGTTGAAAAACGTTTGCAATCTCTTTATTCTAAACATGGAATATCTTCTAATTCCAAGATGGAAATCAGCGTTGGTTATGATGGGAGCATTTTAGTCAATGGCGAAAGCCCTGCATCAGAGTCTCTTGCTGAAGAAATTAATGCTGATGATGAGTTATCAAATTCGATTAGAAAAATGTCGTCTGATACATCATTATTAGAAGCCTTTAAAAAACATATAAAATTTGCCGCAGCTTACGAAAAAGACCCGGTAGCCGCTGTAGAACGCTACGGCTATTTGCTTGAAGATGGCCATGACTATCATGTTTCATTTTCAATGCAAAACGGCCATATTGATACAAAAGTAGAATACATTTAGCTTATGATATTATTGATAGACGCTACTATCTCTTGCTGTCGCACCTAATACCGTTGTTCTGCGTGCCTATTTCTTCCAAGATTGAATTTCAACAATATTTCCTTCTGGATCCCGAAAATAAACAAATTTCAAATCACCAACTCCATCAACTGTTTTTTTCAGTAACTTTGCCCAATAATTGCCCTCCATTTTTTATTGCGTCATATAGTGTCTGATCAACATCAAGTACTTCAAATGCAATGTGCGTTAAGCCGACGCAGCCTTCTAAATTTATATCGAGTTTGCATAGTTTTTACGTAAAATCGATATCTTCGCGACGTTTACTCCACATTTTTGTGCAAAAACCATCTGTTTGGGAAATTTCAAGCATCGTTGTTACTGTCTATGATCCAAGCAAACACTTCTTTGAGCTGTTGTGGCCCTCATAATACCGCGCCTCGATCAGATTTCCTTCCGGGTCTCGAAAATAAATCGACGTTCCGGTACCGTGCGCACCCCACCGTGGAACAGGCCCTTCCTCTATATTGACATTGTTGGTCTTGATTCGCTCCAATAGATCCTCCCACGTCTCTTTACTCAAAGAAATGCAGAAATGGTTCAAATTCTTTCGGCCTTGTCCCGTCGGGGCGCTCTTTTGCCACATCTTTTTCGGAAACAGGTCTATAATCATATCCGAATTCAGTCGCACAGACGGAAATGGTACGTTTCCTGCGCGGTATTCCTCTAAACGTTCAGTTGATAGCATCAGTACTTTCGAATAAAAAGCAATCATCTTTTCGTCGTCTTTCACATTCAAAACTATGTGATCCATCATACATTGCATACTCAGTTCCTCCGAGATAGTCATAACGGTGCAAATAACCGGTGCTAATGAAAGCGCAGCAGAATTTGCATCCGTTTTAATTTGCGTTGTTAGCCTGATTAAATCTTGCCCATCGGATGACTATTTATATTTTTCCCGTGCAGTTATTCCGGGCCACACGTTCGGCGGGATCCTGACGATAGTATTCCTGCAAAACACGATATAGGTCCGGTGCATGCTCAATCATTAACCGCGGCTGATTGAAGAATTGCTCTGTGGCGACAGCGAAAAATTCCGCTTCGTTAGTCGCACCGTAGGCATCGAGGAAAGATTTCTTGCCCTTTTCAGTGTCGTGTTTGAGACGTAGATATTCGCGCGAACATGTCAGGACCCAGTCACGGTATTCAGTCCGGTCGTGCAATGGAGGTGTACCGTCGGCCGCGCCGTCGAGCATGTCCAGTTTATGAGCGAATTCGTGGTAAATAACGTTGTGGCCGGACTCAGGATGGCGGCTACCATGCAGGGCTGCATCCCAAATAATAATTAGCGGCCCCTGCTGAAACGCCTGCCCGATAATGGGATGCTCAAGTTCCACTGGTGCGAATGTATTTTCAAAGAAACCCGGATTACGTTGAGGCGGAACAACGGTAGAGGGATAGACGATGATGGATTCGACATTCCGGTAGTAGTTGTGGGGCAGGCCCAGAAGAAGCAGACAGGCCTGAGCGGAGATCGTGACGCGGATCTCGTCGGTAAGTTCCAGCCCACCAGCGCCTTCCCATTTTTTTTCGGCGATAAACACCTGGATCAGGGCACGCAGGTGAGCACGCTGAGCATCTTCCAGCATGCAGTAATGGGCAACGTTACGGCGGATTATGTCCTCCCATAAGGAAGGGAAAGGCGCCTGGGTGAGCTTCTTTCGGCGACGATCGATAAGCCAATGAAACATTTGAATTTCCTATTGTTTTTGTGTCAATTGGGGTCTCACTAAGCGATCTATCTTAATTTACGTTAAAAAAATTCCATAACTAATTGTTATCACCAAAAAATCATCAAAGTCATTTAGCATGTTTTTTCTATCCTGCATCGGTCTGGCCGAATGCTGCCCATCATGTATTAGTTAACCTAAGTTGTTCATTTCCAACTAAATTGGTGAAGAACAACTTATTTATGGACATCCCCCCTTAGTGGTTCATTACCGCCCGTTCGGCCGCGGTCAGGGCACCTTCGAGATAACCGCCGTGTTGATTGGCGGTTTCTGTGCCGGCAAAATGGAGGGTGCCATCCCAAATGGAGATTTGACCTGCCGGGGGGTGATAGAGCGGGTGTTCGTACATCGGCGGCTGGTCAAACTCGGTGGCGGTAAATCGTTCGCGAGCCCAATCTTGGTAGAAGAAGGTCGTCGGCTGCTCCGCCGGGCCACCGAAGATGATTGCAAGTTGGGAGAGAATCGCCTCGGTGAGGAGTTGTTGGTGGTTGCGTTGCACGGCCGGAATGCCGACAAAGCCGGTCAGGCCGTAGGGGCCCTGGCCGTTGTTGGATCCGTCATGAATCTCACCCAGCGGACCTTGTTCGCTGAAAGCCTGACCCGAGAGGCCCGTTTGACGCCAGAAAGGTTCTTCGTAAAGGGCGCAGAATTTCGCCTGACCCGCCATCCACGTACCCATTTTCAGCATCGCCTGGGTCAAATTATGAGACAGGTCAGGATTAAAAAGAATGGTGGTGGCGGCAAGTCGCGGCGGCAGGGCGAGGATGACCTTGCTGGTACTGAACTGTGCCCAGGGTTCTTTCTCCAGTTCGCCGACGCTGACCAGAGCACCGGCGAACTTTTTTTCGATCTTGCAGACCGGATGATTGAGTCTGATGGCGTTTTCAGGAATATTTTCAGAGAGTTTGGTGATCAGTGCCGTCATGCCGCCGGAAAGTCGCCAGCAGAGGGGTTCCGTGGCGTAACCCCTGACGGTATGGACGGCTCCATTGGGACTTTGAAGACGGCCCATACCCTCTTCAAACTGGCGATAACCCTTGAGGCCTAAAGCTTGAATAAGATGCGTCATTTTCGGGTTAATCGATGGCCAATACCAGGAGGGGCCAAGATCGGAAAAAAATCCTTGATGTTCATGGCTTAAAATTCTGCCGCCGATACGCTCACGGGCTTCAAGAACGACAAAAGATATATTTCTTTGGGACAGCAGGCAGGCGGCATAGATTCCGCTGAGGCCGCCCCCGATAATTATGGTATCAACTGTTTCTGTGGGCATGGTAATGTTCCATTATGATCTTTGACGGCTTCGTAAAAGCGCTACCTTCTTCCTTGCGTACCCCAAAAGGCACTTCCTCGCGGGGATCGGGGCGCTGCACAACCTTTGTCATTATAGCGTATTCTATGTCCGTTTCATGCTTCAGGTTTTGTGCGCTTTTTATCCCGCTGATTTTATGCGGGGGAATCTGACACTTTTACTGTGCCGTCTGTGACTTTTTTTCGACGCGTTCTTAATCGGCAGGCGCGGCTCGCCGCCACCGGGGGGCAAGATACTCTTGTCCTCCGAAGCGACCCATACAAAACGCGACTTTGATTTACTCCCTTTGTAGGAGGGGACCCGGAAACGGCGCACATGGAAGCCGCAACTCATCAAGAACTGCTCGAATTTCTTGCTCGGCTCTGCCGACCACACAGCCAGACACCCCTGTTTGCGTAGCGCGCGGCGACAGGCCCGAATTCCTTCACGACCGTACAGACGGCGGTTCGATGAATCGGTCATCGCGCTGGGACCATTATCGATATCCAGCAGGATCGCATCGAATCTGCCTTCGGAGCGTGAGATAAGCTCGACGATATCGCCTGTTTTGAGGTCAACCCGTTCGTCTTCCAGCGGCAGGCCGTTGAGTTCCCCGAAAAACTCACGATTCCATTCGACGACAGCACCCAACAGCTCACCCACTACCACTTGGGCGTGGGGGCTGAGCATATCGAGAGCCTGACGCAAGGTATAGCCCATACCCAAGCCGCCGATGAGTATGCTAGGCGCTTTGCGACCCGCCAGATGCGAACAACCCAGCCGCGCCAGGTCCAGTTCCGACTCATGTTGGCGACTGTGCATCAAATCTTGACCGTTGATCATGATCGAGAAATCACGGTCATGCTGATAAAGCACCATCTCGCCTCCGTCCGGGGTATGGGTTGCAGCTATTCTTATTCTCGGGTTCATGGTGACATCCTGGTGGTAACAAGTGGCAGATAGAATGATGCCTTGATCCGGTATTTTCGTTTGAAGGCATTAGTAACGACTAAGTATATAGTAATATTTTACAATCCTTAGCATATTTCAAAAAATCTTCGGCCGTTTGGATTACCACTCCATCGATGAAGTCTTTTTCCGAAAACTGCATCATATCTGCAGTCATCTTACAAGCAACAAACTTCACGCCTTCAATTTGAGCCACTTCCTGGAGGTCAGAAAGAGCAGGAATATTCGCTTTTTCCATTTTTTCCTTCATCATCCATGTGGCAACGGCGGACATGCCGGGAATGGCGCCCATGAAACCCGGGGGCTGGAATTTGGCTTTCTCCACCCAGCCTTTTCGGACAACGTTTATTCCCATAAACGTATAAAACACTATAGACTCCATACCTAACCGTCTCGCGTTTATTCCTAATATAAGTCCCGGGTAGACGCCATCAAGGGTGTCTTTGGATGTAATAAATGCAGCAGCTTGTTTTTGTTCTTGAATGTCATTCATATCGTCCCTCCTTATGTCTTGGATGGCAAGGCTCAGTGTGTTGGCGGTTTGGGATTGAGCCTAAAAAAAAATGGACCTCCCCGTTTTCATCATTTTTTATTTTGGATGCTTTTATTTATCAAGAGGTAATCCAAAGGATTTTAAAAATAAATTGATCTCATCGATCTTCGATGGTAAATGCTGGCAAGGCGTTACCTCAATTAAGCGTAAACAAAATGCTGACAAATGTAAAAGGAATTAAAGATACAGGATACCATCTTTTTAAAAAGTGATTTGGGCAACAGCCTGTTGAGAAAAAGGTTTGATTATGAGACTTTTTGACAGCCACTGCCATTTGGACGACAGGGCATTTGACAACGATTTAAATGAAATCATCCATCGTATGCATGAGGCCGGCGTTGTGTCGGCCATGACCATTGGAACAACCCTCGATCGCTGCATCAAGGGAGTCGCTATCGCGGAATCCATACCAGGGGTGTATGCGTCGGTGGGCATTCATCCCCACGACGCAAAAAGTTGCGATGAAAACGCCTTAAAAATGCTCAAGGATCTTGCCAAAAAACCCGGCGTTCGCGCTTGGGGGGAAATCGGCCTTGATTTTAATCGCATGTTTTCTCCCAGAAACGTTCAGGAAAAGTGGCTGATCCGGCAGCTCGAAATTGCCGATGCGTTGAATCTTCCGGTGATATTTCACGAGCGGGACAGTAACGGCCGCCTGATCGATATTTTGAAAACACATGTTACAACCAACAGAAACGGGGTTGTGCACTGTTTTAGCGGCAGCAGGGATGAGCTGGAACAGTATCTTGACTTAGGCCTTTATATCGGAATTACCGGGATTGTGACCATCAAGGGCCGTGGTTCGGACTTGAGAAAGATGGCTCCTTTGATTCCGGTGGATCGAATCCTGATCGAAACCGACGCTCCCTATTTGACCCCCACACCCGAAAGAAACCACACCCAAAGAAACGAACCGGCCTTTGTCCGGTCGGTCCTTATGAAGCTTGCCGAAGTGAGACAGGAAGATTCGGCGTTCTTGGCTGAAACCCTGTGGAACAATACCTGCCGGTTGTATGGTGTTGATAGTGAATAATTAATGCTTTACTTAAATTGACTCGTCGTTGAGAGAAAGCGAGGCCACTTTAAGAAACATCTTTCGTGAAGCCCCAACAGGTATCGGCATGATATGCGATAGAGTGATTCAGCAAGCTAATGAAAGGTTCTGGATCATTCATGAAGAAAAGAGCCAAGATCCATAACTTTGGCATAAACAGGCTGTAATGCTGCCATGAATGCACCGTGGACCATGTCTGCGGGTACGGTCTTACCATCGAAAGTAAGATCCTTTGTTGCACATGCATCGTGGACAACGGTGCACTGAAATCCCAAATCCGCAGCAGCGCGCGTGGTGGCGTCAATGCACATATGACTCATGGCGCCGCAAATCACCACGGACTCGATTTCCGCTTTTAGCAGTTCTTCATGAAGGGTTGTTTTTAAAAAACTGTTGGGGTGATGTTTTTGAATGATCGTTTCGCTGGGAAGGGGCGTGACATTTTTATGAATGTCGATGCCTTGGCTATCCGGTAGAAAAAACGTGGCGCCGTCTTTGATGGCGATGTGTTGTATATGAAAAATCGGCCATTTTTTTTCACGAAAAAACAGCAATATTTTCCGTGCGTTTTCACTGGCTTCTTTCATTCCGATCAGTTCCATGCGACCGCCGGAAAAATAATCTTTCTGAATGTCAACGAGAATCAGTCCGATCTTCATTTTAGGTTCCTTTCATATTCTGCCTGAATGGAGCATTTCAAATAGCGACAAGTTCAATTATTTGAAAATATTTAATATCTTATCTCCAAAGCCTTGTTTTTTCGCTTTAGTCTCTGAGGTTTCTTCTTTTTCCTTTCCGGTTTTGGATGTTGTGCCGGCGGCATCTTTTCCTGCAATTTCAAGGGCTTTTTTACACGGATTTGCTTTTCCCGATGATCCTGAAACCAAAAGATAGGCCCAGCCCACCGGTCCTAAAAGGGCGGCACCGATGGTGGTGCCGGAGCCCACGATATCGATTTCTAAAGAGGGATTGGCCAGTGTGCCGCCCAGTTTAAAGGGTTTGGTTATTTTGCTTAAGCTGATACTCAATCTTCCGGTATCTTGGGTCCCAATTCCCTCTTTGGGATGGGTTTCGATTTTAAAATCCAATGCTTCGGTTTTAAGGTTTATCGTTCCTTTGCTGAACAATGTTTTTTGGGGATCGTCGACGACGATGACGTCGCTTTTGGCCATGCCGTCTTTAATATTAAAATCGCACACAGCACAGTTAATTCGGGAGTTGTCGATTTTTTTACCAAAAGGATTGATGATGCGCATGAGCGTTGAGCTGATGTCGGCACTGAAAAAACCTAAATAACCGGTGGGCAGTTTCCCGTTTCCCAGGGAGGCAACCACATCACCGTTCAACTCTGCCATGAGTTCTGCCACGGATTTTCCTTGACCTTTCAGATTAATGTCAAGATCAAGAATGCCTTCTAAACCTTTTATAATTTCAAGCTTTTTAAGCATTTCCCCTAAATTCATCTGTTTGATATCTACGTTTACATCAACAAAAGCCATATTTTTTTGTGCCTGAACGTTTAATCGACTCACCATGTTGCCACCGCCGATGGAAGCTGTCAGAGGATTTACCGTGAGATTACCATCCTGAAGCGTTGCCTTGGTTACAATCGTGTCAAGGGCCAGTTCAGGAAGAAGCAATTGTTTGATCTGAAGATCAAGTGCAGCGTTGAAAAGATGCAGACCGTCTAATTTTAAGGGGGTGTTTGGGAACAGTTTGTCCGACTTTCTCTTAGATGTTGTTGTCTCTTTTTCATTGGCGGCCTTTTTCTCTTTATTTTTTAGTATTGGACGCAGATCGAGGGTTTCGGAAACAAGATCACCGGATATTCGCGGCTTTTTACCAGAGCGGTCGAGTGTTACGGAACCGTTTAACTCACTATTTTCCAGTTCTATCAACATATCGGACAGTTGAATTTTTTCGGCTTTGGCTGCAATAAGATGGCTTGAAATATGGAACGGACCGTTGATTGGAAGGGGTTTTTGTGTGATGTTTTCAATTTTGGCCAGATCATCACCTTTGATCGAGAATCTGACATCGATGCCTTTTGCCGCCACCGGGTCCTGGATCTTGCCGGCAATGTCAAATTCTATTTTATCGATATCACCTTTTAGATCCACAGGAAAGGATACATCAGGGTCCGTGATGCCTGCCAACGGACCGATTTTACCGGACACGTTAAATGGAATGTCATTGAACGAGCCTTTCAGTTCAATGTCGGTATTGCCCATGAAATTTTCTGATTTTTCCACACCTCGATCTATGGTTAAAACGATGGTGCTATTTTTTTGATGATTTTTAACCGTCAGTTTTCCATCTTTGATAAGGATCTCTTTAAAATCGAACAGCGCGGCTTCCGTTTCATCTTTCCTTGCCGGCGCTGCTTCGACTTTCTTTGGTTCCGGTAACTCAAATTCCAAATTTGTTTTACCTGATTTACTGATTTCAAACATCAAATCAGGATTGATCAGGGTTAAGCGTTTTACATTGATGTTGCCCTTGATGAGGGGAATCAGCGCCAATTGAACTTCAATTTGTTTGGCACGGATCATTTCCGGATGAGAACTCCAGGGCGCATTTTGAAAAGAGACGTTGTTTACCTGCAAGGTAGGAGATAGACTTAGTTTCACTTTTATATCGCCGGCCAAGGTAAGTTTTCTGCCGGTGTATTTTTTAGCGATGTTGGTAATCATTGGCTTGAACTTGTTGTAGTCATAGGTCGATACAACAACAATGACGACCAAAAAACAGGTAAGAATGATACCGGCCAGTACACCTAAAATAATTTTTCGGCGCATGATCGTGCCTCCATAATTAGGCAGGGGAATCAACGTTCTTTATTCATTGAATCATATGAACGAATTTTATCGAGTGCAACCCAAAAAAACATATTCATCCGAAAGACGCGAAGCTAATATTTTATTGAGCGTTCATTCAACATCTGGTAATATTTATTTCAAATATTTCATGACACCAATTACAATATGAATCCATGGAGGAATAGATGAAAAGAGCATTTATTTTGGTACTAACGGTGTGTTTTTGCCTTGTGGCGAATTCTGTGTTTGCCGGGTCTCCTGCGGCTTCGGATCGAAACCTGATTCTTACCGAAGGTACCGCCGAAGTCATGGGTCAGAACGATTCAGCCACAATATTCGTCGCCGTTGTGACAGACGGACGAAAATTGGAACAGGCCGGTTCGGAAAATGCGGAAAAAACCAAAGCCATCATAACCGCCATCAAAGGGTTGAACATTAAACATCTTAAACTCGAGACATCCAATTATCGTGTGACGGCCCAAAGGGATTATAAAGCCCGGCCCCCCAAGATAACAGGTTATGAAGTCAGCAATGCCATTATGGTGACCCTGGAAGGATTTGAGACCGAGCCTTTATCCAAACATGTTTCCAGGATTGTTGGAAAAGCCCTTGAAAGCGGTGCCAATGCCATTCAACGTATTCAGTTTTATCTCAAAGATAAATCGGCATTAGAAAAAAAAGCGTTAAAATTGGCAACACAGGAAGCAATGGAACGGGCAAAAACATTGGCCCAAGCCGCAGGTGTGACGCTTAAAGGCATCGTTTCGCTCAGCACACAACCGATGTATTCGTCGCCACAGCCTCATATGCTGCGAGCAGCCGAGATGAAAGCAGACGCCGGGGCGATGGCGCCGCCCATGGAGATCGGGGAGAGTCGTATTCGGGCTCAGGTGAGCATTGCCTATGAAATAGAATGAGCCTTTTGAAAAACGTCCCCTTTTGTCCATTCCCGGCGTTAGGTTCAAATTTTAATCCTCGAAATACTCAGGGTATGCCTGTGGTTAAAATTTTCGCCTGCCTTGGTCTCGAACAAAATTGAACATTTTTCAAAGGTCTCGGAATAAGCGCGGCCAATATTATCGAAGAACAGAAAATAGATAATTTTTCAATGAGTTATATTTTTATCAGCTCATAGCTACGACTGCCGAGGCCGAGTTTTTCGGCGTAATCGAGCTGGATATCCCAGTCGACATTCGGGTAAACTCCTCTGAATTTATCCCCGCCTTTTTCGGTGTTGACCTCAAGGCATGATCCGGGGAGGGCTTCTTCCTGGTTCACCAGATCCGCGGACGCCTGGTCAATGGCCACCGGATCTTTGGAAGCGACGATGCCGATGTCCCTGACGATGGGGGCATCATTGTGGCCGTAACAATCGCATGCCGGGGATACATGGGTGATAAAATTTACAGACAACACTTTGTCTGTTTTATTTTTTAAAACACCCATGGTGTATTCCACCATGTTTTCCAGAAAGGTCGGTACGGCCTGGTTCCACTCAATTTCAATGGCGCTTTGGGGACAGATGAGGATACATTCACCGCAACCGATACATTTTTTGGCGTTCAGCACTGCTTTTTCAATTTCCACTGAAAGGGCTTTTTGGGAACAATGAGGGACGCAGTCTCCGCAGCCCACACACTTTTCCTTAACAATTTTTGGCGAAACAGTGGAGTGTTGTGCCAGTTTTCCCTTCCGGGAGGCGCACCCCATGCCCAAGTTTTTAATGGTGCCGCCAAAACCGGAAAGTTCATGTCCTTTAAAATGGGCCACCGATATCAGGGCATCGGCTTCAAAAATATCAGAACCAATGTACACTTTTTTAAAATTTTTCTGGTTGACGGTAACCGCGGTTTCGCTTTTTCCCCTTAATCCATCGGCAATGACAATGGGGGCATTCACCACCGAATAGGCGAAACCGTTTTCAATGGCCGTGGACAGATGATGGGGGGAATCGCTTCGGGTCCCGGCATACACGGTATTGGCATCGGTCAGAAACGGATATCCGCCGATTCGTTTAATGGATGCCACAATCTTTCGAATAAATACCGGCCGAATAAAGGCGGTATTTCCTTTTTCTCCAAAATGAAGCTTCACCGCCACAAGTTCTCTTTCTTTAATGGTTTCGGAGAGGCCTGCCGTATCCAGAAGCCTTGCCAGCTTGTCTACGAGATTTTCTTTGGCCGATGCCCTTAAATCGATAAAATAGACATTGCTTTTCATGGAATCCTCCCTGTAGGATATTCATTCAAGTTTTAAGAGTAAGTTAAAACTATCGATAGACCCTACCAAAGTCAAGATGTTTGGCTTGACAATAAATTGAAATGCTTCATATCCGGAGATTCGCATGAAAACCGCTGCCCAAAGTAAGTGGCATCCTTTGTCTTATGGCACGTTGCTGTTTATTTGCTGCGGTGTTGCCTTTGCCGGTTATCTGGGTTCAAACATGCGCCTTCCCGTGGTCCCTCTTTATGCAAAATCTATCGGTGCAGACACCGTCCTCATCGGTGTCATCAATTCTGCTTTTTTGCTCACGGCCGGAATTTTGTCCTTACCCTTGGGCATCATCTCTGACCGATTTGGACGAAAACTGTTTGCGTCTCTTGGCCTGCTTATACTGACAGTCACTTCATTTTTACTTTATTTTAGCAGGACGCCGATGCAACTCTTGTGGATCTATCTTTTTTTCGGTGCGGGAGTGGCGGCATTCGGTCCCACGATGATGGCCTTTGTGGCTGATTTTTCCCCTGCAACTCATTTAGGACGCTCATATGGCTGGTATACGACAGCCCTTTACACTTCCATGAGTTTGGGTCCCGGCATCGGCGGATTCATTGCTGAACAAAGAGGGTTTCTCCAGGTGTTTTTCATTTCCGGTATCATTATTTTCTTGACCTTTTGGGTGGTCGTCTTTTTCTTGCCGCCAACCCATGTTATCATCGCCAAAAGACCCAAAAAAGAGAAAACGTCGGTCATTATGAAGGAACTTTTGAAAAATCGACCTCTCTTAAGTTGCTGGCTGGTGACCCTTGGTGGGTGTTTCGCTCTGGGAATGTTCATCACGTTTCTTCCCCTTCACGCTCAAAATCAAAATCTGACCATTTGGCAAATCGGTCTTGTTTTTGCAGTTCAGGGAATCTGTAATGCAATATCTCGAATTCCTTTCGGCCATCTGAGCGATAAGGCAAAGAATCGAAGCACGCTTGTTGTTATAGGTCTCATTGGATTTGCTGCTTCTATGGCGGGTTTTGGAATATCCACTCGAGTGATTCATTTTGTATTATTTGCCGTTGCATTCGGAATCAGTATGGGACTGGCATTTACCTCCATCGGTGCTCTTATTGCGGAAGTGGTTCCTGTAGAGTCCAGAGGACTTGCAATGGGCGGCTATAATACATGCATCTATTTCGGGATGATGATAAGTTCGGCGTCCATGGGACCGATTATTCGGAAAATCGGCTTTGAAAGCGGATTTTTGATCACAGCGGTGATAAACTTGTTGCTGGTGGGATGTTTCTATTTGCTTATGAAAGAATTTTCCGGCAGGCAATAATATAGGACGGATCGAATGAATTTAGAACAAAGGTTAATGGTTCTAAAAAAGATTTACGGGCTTTATGACGATGCTTCAAAACATCTGGATGTGGCCTGTATAAAATATTGTGCAGTGTGCTGTACACCCAATGTGACGATGACAACTATCGAGGGATATCTTATCGCAGATCACATGATTTCAAATGGTCAGGCAGATGTATTTGAAAATATTCGAGCAAAAAGATCCAAAAATCGCTTTAAGCCCAAAATCACCACCAACAGACTTGCGGATCTTTGCATGAAAGGGGATAATCCGCCGGAGGAGGAGAAGAAACATTCAAATAAAAGTTGCCCGGTGCTAAAAGATAATCTGTGTCCGATTTATGAGGTTCGACCCTTTGGGTGCCGGTGCTTTATTTCAACGCATGAGTGCAGCAAAAAAGGGTATGCCGACGTCGATCCTTTTGTTATGACAACTAATACGCTATTTATGCAGTTCATAGAACATATCGATTTCAAGGGTTTTTCAGGTAATTTTGCGGATGTTCTGTCGTTGATGGCATCCAATGAGAATCGTGGCAATTACAAAAGGAACATTTTAACCTATCCGGGTGCTGATTTTGTTTCCAATCTTAAGATCAAGGTGTTAATGGTGCCACCTGAACACCGGATGAAAGTCAAGCCGGTGCTGGATGCACTTTTAAGTATAAAATAATCGTAAAAAAATTATAATGCCGTTCACTTGCCCGGTCTCCGAACCATGATTATTAAAATTTCTTGAAAAAAGATTATTCAACCAGCCGATTGCCGCTATTTAGGTGATCTAAGATCATAGAGATAAGTGTGAAGATCGTTGGCTTCGGCAAATCATTAAACGAAAAGGAGGTATGATGAAAAAAGCAGCCAAGTTGTTATTTATTGCGATGGTCGGGGTTTTGTTTTTTGGCTTAGCTTATGCGCAATTCTCCAAACCCGAGGATGCTATCAAGTACCGTCAGTCAGTGATGACGATCATGGGTTACCATATGGGCAAGATGGGAGCCGTGGTCTCGGGCAAAAAGCCTTACGAAAAGCAGGAGTTTTCTCACAATGCAACTATAATTGAAACGCTCTCCACGCTGCCATGGGAGGCGTTTATGACTGCCGGCTCTGACAAGGGCAAAACAGCTTTGAAATCGTCGGCTCTCAGAGAAAAAGACAAGTTTATGGCCAAGGCAAAGACCTTTGAAACCGAAATCCGGAAACTGGTTAAAGCCGCCGGCGGTGATGACTTCAATGCCGTCAAGGCCCAGTTCGGTGGACTCGGCAAAAGCTGCAAGAGTTGCCACGACGACTACCGCTCAAGGTAAACCCGACGGATTGGACACCCGTTAACTCTGACGATCCTTAACGTCAAAGCATTTTAAAAATTTAATTGAAATAGCCGCTCATGAAAGCGAGCGGCTATTTCTTTATACAACATCTCAGTGATCGGCGATAAACGGATCCTTCCTTTGTGGAATCAATGCACCACCCAATAGACAACTGTGACGGAGAGCGCGGCGGTCAGTACTGCCTGCCAAATTTTGTAAATGGATGAGGGGGCATCCTCGCTCCATGGACGTCGCCCCGTGACCATCGGAACGATTAAATTGTCATGTTTGATCAATAGGTAAAAGAGCACTGCCGAAAGGTGCAAGGAGACAAGGAAAAGAATCACAACTTTGTTAAATATATGGATTCCGGTAAGCCAGTCACTGGTGGCTTTGCTGATCCATCCATAGAGTGGCCCTTGAGTGGCGATATCATCATTGGCGAATAATCCGGTGCCCACTTGCACAAGGAGGGCTGCCAACATCGCCATTACAGACCAGCCCCCCATGGGATTATGCCCCAGGAGCTTGGGTGTATCTTTTCGAAGCAACGTTTTTGCATACCGCATAACGGCGATTGGACCGCGGACGAAAGAAACAAAGCGCGAATAGCGACCACCCCAAAACCCCCAGCTCAACCGAAAAAGCAGTAAAGTGAGGATAATATATCCGCTTTTCAGGTGATAGGACATCCAATTGCCACCCACCATTCCGGTCGAAAATGAAATGACCACAAATATTACCATAAGCCAATGAAAAAGACGTGTCGGGAGATCCCAAACGCGAATCTGGTGCGGATACGCAGAGCAACTTTCTTTTTTGGTATTTTCATGAATGTTCATTTGCAATCCTTAATTATCCCTTTTCTTTTTTCAGTTGATATGGAGAATCAACTCCATCACCAAAATATAGAATGTTATGTTTTTTTTAATTAACATTGGGCGGGTAAAACTTCAATATTTTCATTTGTGGAATAGGGATTGCGACATATCGTGTTGACTTGGAACCTGCGTTTTGGTATCGCAACAGGGAGCAAACACTTTACTTAAAGGAAATTAAACATCATGGAAAGAACATTGTCTATTATCAAACCCGATGGTGTTGCACGTGGAATCATCGGTGAAGTGATTCAACGACTGGAAAGTAACAAACTCCAAATAATCGGTATGAAAATGTTGAAGATGAACAAAACTCAGGCTGAAGGGTTTTATGCCGTACACGAAGAGCGGCCATTTTTTGACAGCCTGACATATTTCATGTCATCCGGACCGATCATCGTCATGGTCCTTGAAGGTGAAAATGCCATCGCCAATTACCGTGAAATAATGGGGGCCACGAACTTCAGGGAGGCGGCTGAAGGTACCATTCGGAAAGATTTTGCAACAGACATTGAGAAAAATGTCGTCCATGGTTCGGATTCCCCCGAAACAGCAACCTTTGAAATTGGTTATTTCTTCAATAGTTTTGAACTTATCCACTGATGTCCGATAGGGTCAATCTAGATAACATTAGCATTGTGCTTTTGCAGCCCCGATATTCTGAAAATATCGGGGCTGCTGCTCGCGCCATGCTCAATATGGGCATCCGGCAGCTTGTGATCGTTGATCCTCAAAACTTCGATCTGTCTAAAGCGCTCAAACTGGCCACCCATTTTGCTTCGGATATTATCGAGAAAAGCAAATTCTATCCGGATTTGAAAGAAGCACTCGCCTCGTTTAATTATGTTGTGGGAACAACGGCCAGGCTTGGGGGACAGCGGCAGGTTGTGAATACGCCTTTGACGCTTTCTCGAAAATTAATTCCAATTTCTGTAAAGAATCGCATTGCCATACTCTTTGGCCCCGAGGACAAAGGACTTTCCAATGAGGACATCCGTTACTGCCATGCCCTTGTCAATATCCCCACAACCCAATTTTCTTCTTTGAATTTGGCCCAGTCGGTAATGATTCTGTGTTATGAGATCTTTATGGCCGGTGGTGAGGCGAATGAAGAATTTACGCCTCGAATGGCCACAAGGCATGAGCTTGACGGGATGTATGATCAACTTAAGGATATCCTGGTTAGAATCAGCTATATTAATTCTGAAAATCCGGATTACTGGTTGAATCATTTCCGCCGTTTCTTTACCCGTCTGAAACTCAGAGCGAAAGAGGTCAACATTATCCGGGGGCTGTGCCGACAGGTGGACTGGTATGGGAAAAAGTGCTATGAGGACGGAAAAAAAGAGAGGATAGACAACGAATGAAACTTATTCGATTTGGTGAAAAAGGAAAAGAAAAACCGGGTCTGTGGAAAGACGGCAACATCGTTGATTTAAAAAAGATATTTCCTGATATTCCGGATATCGGAGAAGCCTTTTTTAGACAAAACTGGCTTGAAAAAATCGCTGAAATTAACGATCCCGGCCAGACATTGAAAGATCGAATCGGTTGCCCGGTTCATGCGCCTTCTAAAATCATCTGCCTTGGAAAAAATTATGCCGAGCATGCCAAAGAAGGCGGATTTGAAAATCCGGATAAGCCGCTGATATTCTGCAAAACACCCAATGCCATAAATGGCCCTTTTGATCCCATTATTCTTCCTAAAAGCAGCGGACAAATTGACTGGGAAGTGGAACTGGCGATCATCATTGCAAAAGAAGGTAAACGAATACCCAAAACCAAAGCATGGGATTATATTGCAGGTTTTACGATACTCAATGATGTTTCGGGCCGGGAAGCCCAGTTTTCAGATTCCCAGTGGTTCAGGGGAAAATCCTTTGACGGATTTGCACCCGTGGGACCGTTTATTGTTACACCCGACGAGATCGGAGATGTGAACCATTTAAGACTCACTGCCAAGGTCGATGGAGACATCATGCAGGATGGAAATACACGGGATATGATTTTTGATGTGTCCACCATTATAGAAGATATCAGCGAGGATATCACCCTTATTCCCGGTGATATCATTTCAACCGGAACACCCGCCGGCGTGGGAATATTCAGGGATCCCCCGGTGGTCTTAAAACCGGGCAACGTGGTTGAATGCTATATCGAAAACATCGGTACCATCGTTAATAAAATTGTAGAATGACAGGTTTCAGGTGTCAGGGATCAGGGGCTGGCGGGGGTCAAGGGTCGGGGTTGAGAAATTTTTAGCCAGTTATACTATAATGACAGCGCGGTAGCGCTACCTCAACTTTAGGCACTTTGAAGAAGGCTCCGGCAACATTTCAATTATTACCAACGCTAATCCCTGACCCCTGAAACTCGACCCCTGAATACATCAATATTTGGCATCCGCGTATTCCACCCATCCGCCGGTCATGACCAGGGCACGGTCGAAATCGGAAATTGAGAAAGATACTTTTTGATGAAGACCATCGGCTGTAATGATAAACGCATTGTTTTCGAAATCTGTTTCAAGATGCGTCTTTTTTTCGGCAAATTCTTTAAAAATATCATCAATGGTCTGACCGGAAAGTTCTACGGCCATCATTCCGCAGTTGAACATGTTCTGTCTGAAAATCCTGGCAAAGTTTTCAGCAACAACCAGATGGATATCGTTAGCTTCGAGCGCCCATGGTGCATGTTCTCTCGAAGAGCCACACCCAAAATTCGCCCGTGTAATAATGACATGTTTTTCTTTAACATCATGTTTCGGGTCGAATCCCGACAAATTGATATCCTCTAACAGATAGGGTTTCAATGCCTGCTTGGAAATTTCCGTGAGGTATTTTGCAGGAATGATTTCGTCTGTATTAATGTCAGACCGGTCAAGAAAGAGCACGTTTCCGCTGAAGTTTTTCATGGTGACCCCTTGTATAATCCCGAATTTGTTATGAAACCTGCAATGGCGGTTGCGGCGGCGGTTGCAGGACTTACCAGATGGACCATTCCGCCCTTGCCCATGCGGCCGTTAAAATTTCTGTTTGTCGTGGATGCACAGACTTCGCCTTCTGCCAGAACGCCGTTGCTCATGCCCAGGCAAGCCCCGCAGGTTGGATTCGTGATACAAAATCCAGAATCCATAAATGTTTTCAGAATACCTTCTTCCATTGCCAGACGAAACGCCTTGGGTGTTGCCG
>Ga0210085_1000032_pt1 | contig 62495 bp, 58 predicted proteins | sample China_Galinas_PW_5_FD_184866 | JGI IMG/M metagenome (GOLD analysis project Ga0210085, IMG submission 184866) | Wetland microbial communities from San Francisco Bay, California, USA, that impact long-term carbon sequestration - China_Galinas_PWC_D1... | ecosystem: Environmental > Aquatic > Marine...
CGAGCACTTCGGCCGCGACCCGCTCGCCCGCCTGCAGGGCGCCCTCCATGTAGCCGCTCCAAACGGTCGCGGTCTCGGTGCCGGCCCAGTGCAGGCGGCCGCTGGGCTCGCGCAGGGCTGAACCGCAGGCGGTCCAGCCGCCAGGGCCGAAGTTGGAGGTCGGGCCGCCGCCGGACCACTCCTCTTCGGCCCAGGTCTGTTCGGCGTACTCGAGCGGCCTGGCCGCGCGCGGCCCGTAAAGGCGCTCGAAGCTCGCCAGCACGGGCGCGCGGCGCTCGGCCGGCGGCAGCTGCGCCAGCTCACGCGCCTCGGGCCCACCGACAAAGCCGAGCAGGACCCCGGCCGAGCCGTCGCGGGGCGAGGCGTCGAAGGTGAGTGTGACCGGGCCGGCGTCGCTGAGCGCCTCGCCGCTGAGCCCGTCGTCGCGCCAGAAGGGCTCCGCGTAGAGCGCCATGCACTTGGAGAGCGCGCCGGGGCGCAGGCGCTCGGCCAGCTCGGGGCGGCCAGGCGGCAGCGGCTCGAGCTCGATCCGGGCGGCGACCGCGGGCGGCACGGCGACGATCGCGCGGCGGGCCTCGACGCCGATGCCGTCGGCGAGCACGCGCACGCCGTCCCCGTCCTGCTCGATCCGGTGCACCGGGGCGCCGAGCCGGACACGCTCGCCAAGCGACTCCGCGAGGCGCAGCGGCAGCGACTGGGCGCCGCCGTCGACGCGATCCTGCTGGGCGCCGCCCTCGGTGTCGACGAGCTTGTCGAAGTTGCCGGCGGCGGCGACGTAGAAGAGCACGTGCAGCATCGAGAGCTCCTCCGGCCCGGTGCCCCACACGGTGCGCCCGGCGAGGCCGATCAGCTCACGGGCGGCCTCGGTCCGCATGTTGCGCTCACACCACTCGGCCAGCGTCTCGCGGTCGAGCTCGGCCGCGCGCTCGGCCGCCCAGGGCTCGTCGCTGCCGACCGTGCGAGCGAGCCGGTCGAAGCGACGGCGGGCAACAAAGACATCCCAAAGCACGCGCGGCCCGAGCCGCGGGATGGTCCCCCGGTAGCGGCGCCGCTTCCCACCCAGGTCGAGCAGGTTGCGCCCGCCCCCATGCTGGGGGAAGAGCTCGATGCCCAGCTCAGCGGCGAGCCGCCGCACCCGCACGTGATCCGAGCCGACCCAGGCACCGCCGAGGTCGATCGTCACTCCACCGCCGATGCTCGCGTTGAGCAGGCGCCCGCCGACCCGCTCGCGCGCCTCGAGCACGACGACGTCCCGTCCGGCATGGGCCAACCCCCGCGCCGCGACCAGCCCCGAGAGCCCGGCGCCGACCACCACCACATCGGCGCTGAGGCTCTCCCCCGCACCGTTCATCGCAATGCCTCGTGCAGCGCCGCTTCGTCGATCCCCTCCACGCGCACAACCTTGTCACGCGACTTCTCGCCGCGCACGACGGCGACCCGCGACGGCGCCACGCCGACCCGCTTCGCGATCAGCTTGCAGAGCGCCTTGTTGGCCTTGCCGTCGACCGGCGCCGCCGTCACCTTCGCCTGCAACACGCCATCGCGCATCCCCGCCAGCTCGTCCCGGCCCCCCCGCGGCCGCAACCGCACTTCGATCTGACCTGCATCGGACACGGCTGCAAGTTTGACCGCGCCGCGCTAACCGTAGCGCTCGCCGATGATCGCGCGCAGCTTGGCGCGATCGTGGCGGGCGTGCACGCGGCGCACCGTGCCCGAGCGCGAGCGCATCACCAGCGATTCGGTGCTGGCGCCGGGGCCGCGGTAGCGGACCCCCTGCAGGACGTCGCCGTCGGTGACGCCGCTGGCGGAGAAGAAGACGTCCTCGCCGCCACAGAGGTCGTCGGCCGTGAGCACCTTGTCGAGGTCGTAGCCGCCGTCGATCGCGGCCTTGCGCTCCTCGTCGTCGCGCGGCCAGAGGCGACCGAGCAGCTGGCCGCCCATCGACTTCAGCGCAGCGGCCGAGAGCACGCCCTCGGGGGTGCCGCCGATCCCCCAGAGCAGGTCGACCGGGGAGCGGTCGCTGACCGCGAGCAGCGCCGCGGAGACGTCGCCATCGCTGATCAGACGGATGCGGGCGCCGGCGCCGCGCACCTCCTCCATCGCCTCCTCGTGACGAGGGCGGTCGAGCATGACCACGGTGACGTCGCCGATGCTGCCGCCCTTGCGCTCGGCGATCAGGTTCAGCGTCTCCGGCAGCGGCCGGTCGAGGTCGAGCAGGTCGGCGATTTCGTCGCTCCCCGCCATCTTTTCCATGTAGACGCAGGGGCCGGGGTCGAACATCGAGCCGCGCTCGGCGAGCGCGATCACCGCCAGCGCGCTCGGCATTCCCCGCGCGCAGAGCGTCGTCCCCTCCAGCGGGTCGACCGCGATGTCGACCACCGGCGGGCTGCCGTCGCCGATCTGCTCACCGTTGTAAAGCATCGGCGCCTCATCCTTCTCGCCCTCGCCGATCACGACCATGCCGTCCATCGCGACCGAGTCGAGCACGAAGCGCATCGCGTCGACCGCGGCCTGGTCGGCGGCGATCTTGTCGCCGCGACCGACCCAGCGGGCGGCGGCGAGTGCGGCGGCCTCGGTAACCCGCACCAGCTCCAGGGCGAGGTTGCGATCCGGCTTCTGCGGGGAATCGGGCATTTCCCCGCAGCCTATCCATGACGGAGGGGGTGGCGGTATATGTTGGGCTCCATGACTCAACGATGGGGACTGACGCTGCCGCTTCCCGCCACGCCGCTCAACGCCCACGAGGAGCACGTCAAGCGCGCCGAGGCGGCCGGCTACACCGACCTCTGGAGCGGCGAGACCAACGGCCCCGACGGCTTCACCCCGCTCGCCCTCAGCGCCGCCTGGACCGAGCGGGCGCGGCTCGGCACCGGCATCGTCGGTGTCTTCCAGCGCGGGCCGGCGCTGCTGGCACAGGAGGCCGCGGCCCTGGCCGACGCATCCGACGGGCGCTTCGTGCTCGGCATCGGCTCCTCCTCGGACCGCATCGTCGAAGGCTGGAACGGGATCCCCTTCGAGCGGCCGCTGAGCAAGGTGCGCGAGACGCTGGAGCTCCTGCGCACGGCGCTCGACGGCGAGCGCACCGAGAGCGGCTTCAAGCTGGAGACGGCGCCGGCCGAGCGGGTGCCGATCGTGCTGGCGGCGCTGCGCGGCAAGATGCTCGAGCTGGCGGTGGAGCGCGCCGAGGGCGCCTTCACCAATTTCCTGCCGCTCGGCGGCCTGCCCAAGGTGACCGCGCAGCTGCAGGGCGCGCCCGAAGGCTTCGAGCTGCTCTGCCGCTTCTTCTGCCTGCCCGGAGAGCGCGAGGCGGTCGAGCCGCTGGCCCGCTTCATGTTCTCCTCCTACATCACCGTCCCCGTCTACGCGGCCTTCTACCGCTGGCTCGGCTACGGCGAGCAGATCGACCCGATGATCGCCGCCTGGGAGGCCGGCGACCGCCAGGCCGCCGCCGCGGCCGCCCCCTGGGAGCTGATCGAGGACATGTTCGTCTTCGGCTCGCCCGAGCAGATGCGCGAGCGGCTCGACGCCTTCGTCGCCGGCGGCGTGACGCTGCCGATCCTCACCCCGATCGTTGCGCCCGAGGCGCTCGCCGAGACGATCGACGCCCTCGCCCCCTGAGGGGCAAGCGCTCGCTCAGCTACGGTACTCCACGCTTTACGACATTAGACTGATGCAAGGCTTAGCGCGTAATCCCCCGCCGGGTCGGTGAACCATCCGACCGGCCGCAGCCCTGCCTCCCGGTAGATCTCGTCGAGCCGCTCGCGCGTGAACTTCGAGGAGATCTCGGTGCGCATCTCCTCCCCCGCCGCGAAGCGCACGGTGAGGTCGAGCCCGTCGAGCCGCACGACCTGGTCGCAAAGCGAGCGCAGGCGGATGTCCATGCGGGCCGCATCAGCGTCGTAGCGCGCCACGTGCTCGAAGCGATCCGGGTCGAAGTCGCCATCGAGCTCCCGATTGAGGAACGCGAGGACGTTCTTGTTGAACTCGGCGGTGACGCCACCGGGGTCGTCATAGGCGGCCTCGAGCCGCTCCGGCTCCTTGACCAGGTCGGTGCCGAGCAGGATGTGATCCCCTGGCTCCAGCAACGCTCCGATGCGGCCGAGGAAGTTGCGACGGGCGTCCGGGAAGAGGTTGCCGACGGTCCCGCCGAGGAAGGCGACGAGGCGACCGCCACCGCCGTTGGGAATCCGCTCGAGGTCATGCTCGAAGTCGCAGACGAGACCGCGGATCGTCAGGCCCGGGTACTCCTCGACCAGCGACTCGGCGGTTTCGTGGGTGATCTCCTCGGAGATGTCGACCGGCACGTAGGTGGTCAGGCAGCCGGCCTCGCGCATGGCCGTGAGCAGGTGGCGGGTCTTGGCGGCCGAGCCCGAGCCGAGCTCTACCAGAGTTCCCGGCTCGCCGGCCGCGGCGATGATCTCACCCGAGCGCCGGGAAAGTATCTGGCGCTCGGCACGGGTCGGGTAGTACTCGTCGAGCTCGGTGATCTGCTCGAAGAGCTGCGAGCCGCGCTCGTCGTAGAAGTACTTCGGCGAGAGCTGCTTCGGCTTGGCGGTCAGGCCGAGCCGCACCTCGCGTGCCATCGCGACACCCCCGTCGGCGCGCAGATGGACCTCGATCTCGATCGGCTCGGCGGCTGCGCCAGGCGTCATCGGGCGTCCCTCGCGCAGCGGAAGCCGGAGAAGATCTGGCGTCGCTCCGGCAGGTCCCAGTTACGGAAGCTGGGACGCAGGTCTTCGCGATGCGTGGCCCAGGACCCCCCGCGCAGCACCTTGTAGGTGTCGCCGAAGAAGACCTGCGAGTACTCCTCATAGGGGAATGCCTCGAAGCCGGGATAGGCGAGGAAGTCCGACGCGGTCCATTCCCAGGCCTGGCCGGCGCCGGGAAGGCCGAGCAGGTTGTCGCCGTCAGGCCCGGCGACGCGGGCCGCAGCCTCCCACTCCTGCTCGCTCGGCAGTCGCTTGCCGGCCCACCGGGCGAAGCCGTCGGCCTCGTGCCAGGAGACGTGGGTTGCCGGCTGCTCGGGGTCGAGCGGCTCGCGCCTACCCATCGCGGCGTCGACCCAGCCGCCCTCGCCGTCACGCTCCCAGTAGAGCGGCGGCTCGGCGCCCGTCTCCGCCAGGTAGGCGGCGTAGGCGGCGTTGCTGACGGGACTGCGGTCGATCTCGAAAGGGGCGAGCTCGACCGTGTGTCGCGGACACTCGTTGTCGTAGGCAAAGCCGCGCTCGAGGCCGGGGGCGCCGATCTCGTGCTCGCCGCCCGCGATCGCGATCGCTCCCGATCCAGACGGTGGCGTGCTGCGCCGGCTGAACGGCAGCTCATACCCGTCGACCATCTGCAGCAGCTGCAACATCGTCTCGTTGTGCTGGTGCTCGTGCGCGATCAGCATCTCGTAGACGAATCCGTCGCGCAGCAGCGGGTCGGCTGAGTCGGGGTCGAGCTCGGCGTCGCCGAGCACGCTGAGGGCGCGCTCGCGCACCTCGTCAAGGTAGGAGCGCAACTCGGCGTCGCGCAGGATCGGCAGCTCGTTGCGGCTCTTGCGCGGGTTCTCGATCGCGTCGTAGAAGCGGCCGAGGTCGCCGTGCAGCGGCTCGCGCTCGCCGATCGTCTGCACCAGCCAGAGCTCCTCGAAGTTGGCTATGTGGCCAAGATCCCAGGCGAGTGGGCTGAGGATCGGCGAGTAGACCCGATTGAGCTGCTCGTCGTCGAGCGGCCCGACCAGCTCGTAGGTGCGCTTGCGCGCCGCTTCGAGCCGGTCACCGATCGCGTCCTTGGAGCTGGACTGTGCCGTCACCTCGGTGGCGATGCGGAAACACTAACGACTAGGCTGCCTCTGCGATGCGAATCGGCGCCTCGGGGTCAGTCGGTGCCTGAGGCCTCAGGGTCGCGCCAGACGCGCTTGCGCCACGGCGGACTGACGGCGAACCGGTAGGCGTCGCCTTCCTCGGTGGCAATCGCCTCCAGCGGCACCAGGTGGACCCGGCGTCCGGGCACGATGCGATCGATCCGGCCGAGGAAGCCGTCGGCATTGCCGGCGTGGCTGCCGCCGGAGACGAGCAGCGTGCGTGTCGCCGCACCCCAGCCGTTGCGCGGCCGCGCGCCGACCGCCTCGGCGGCGTCGCGCAGGGGAATCAGGCCGGCATCGGAGCCGGCGTTGGCGACGCTCTGGGCGTGGTTGTAGCCGCGGTGGGAGGACGCCCGCTCATCGACGCGCCCGTCGGGCCCGATGCGGACCTGCACGGACTCCCAGTCGTCCAGGTGATAGCCGCGCTCCCCGGCAACGGGCACGCCGCGCAATGTCGCCGAATCGGCGTAGTAGGTCCAGTACTGGATGTAGAGGTTGCCGGCGCGGGGGCCTTCGCAGCCCGGCCCGCCCTCGCGGCAGTCGATCACGTGCACGAACGCCGTCGCCGCCAGCCCGGCGTCGCTCTCGTGCACGACCCCCCGCGGCGAGCCGTCGGCGCACTCGGCGACCCGGCAGCGCCGGAAGTCCACCGGCAACGCCCGCGACCCCCGCTCGAGGAACAACGCCGGCATGTGCTCCCGCACCAGCCTCCCGACCTCGTCGCCGTAGGTCGCGATCAGCTTCGGTTCGTCCCCGCACCGATCGGCCAGCGCCGCCGCACAGAGGATCCGCGAGGCAACGGCCCGCGCCAGCGCCCCACCCGGCACCCGCACCCCGGCAGCGGCAAGACCGACCATCGCCAGGCAAACAACGGCGATGAGCCCAATCCACTCCACCGTCCCCTGCCCCCGCTCCTTCACGCTCTACCAAGGGCTCAGCGCGTCAAACTCTCCCCCTTTCAGGTAGGGGTATCCCTACAGCTGGGCGATCTCTGACGCGATTTCGCCCGCCGCGGCTTTGGCGTCGGCGAAGAGCATCGAGGTGTTCGGTTCGTAGAAGAGGTCGTTGTCGATGCCGGCGAAGCCGGGGCTGAGCGAGCGCTTGATCACGATCACCTGCTGGGCCTCGGACACCTCGATGATCGGCATCCCGGCGATCGGGCTTTCGGGGTCGTTTTTCGCCGCCGGGTTGGTGACGTCGTTGGCACCGACGACAACTGCCACGTCGGTGCGTGGCATTTCCGGGTTGATCTCCTCCATCTCCTTGAGCTGCTCATAGGGCACGTCGGCCTCGGCGAGCAGCACGTTCATGTGGCCGGGCATGCGGCCGGCGACCGGGTGGATCGCGTAGTTGACGGTGACGCCACGGCTCTCGAGCTCGTCGGCGACCTCCTTGATCGCATGCTGGGCCTGGGCGACCGCGAGCCCGTAGCCGGGGACGATCGTGACCGTGTCGGCATAGGCAAGCTTGATTGCAGCGTCCTGGGCGCCGATCGAGGTGTGCGGACGTTCCTCGCCGTCCCCTCCGCCGCCGCCCGAGGGGGCACCGCCGAAGCCGGCGAACAGCACATTGCTCACCGAGCGGTTCATCGCCGTCGCCATCTCCATCGTCAGGATCGTTCCCGAGGAGCCGACCAGGGTGCCGGCGACGATCAGCACGACGTTGTCGAGTGCGAAGCCCGCCGCCGCCGCCGAGAGCCCGGTGAAGGCGTTGAGCAGCGAGATCACGACCGGCATGTCGGCGCCGCCGATCGGCAGCACGACGAGGTTGCCGAGCAGCGCCGCGGCGATCAGGATGCCGATGAAGACCGCCTGGTTGGGGTCGCCCGGGTTGAGCGCGATGTTGACGCAGGCGGCGAGGATGCCGATCAGCAGGACGGCGTTGATCACCTGCTGGCCCGGCACCGCCAGCGGCTTGGTCGGAATCAGGTCCTGGAGCTTGGCGAAGGCGATGTTCGAGCCCCAGAAGGAGACCGAGCCGACGACCGCGGCGAAGAGGACGGGGATCAGCTCGTCGAGCGGGATGTCCTCGCCGAGCGAGATCCCGTGGCGGATCTCCGACCAGGCGATCAGCGCCACGGCACCGCCGCCGACGCCGTTGTAGAGGGCGACCATCTGCGGCATCTCGGTCATCTGCACGCGGATCGAGGCGATCACGCCGACCGCGGTGCCGACCCCGAGGCCGACCGCGATCAAGCCCCAGTTGCCGATCCCGTCAAGCAGCAGCGTGGTGACGACGGCGATCGCCATGCCACCGGCGGCGATCAGGTTGCCCTGCTTGGCGGTCGTCGGGTGGGTGCCGCGTTTGATCCCGACGATGAACAGCGAGAAGGCGACGATGTAGAGCGCCGTGGCGGCGTCGCCGCCGGGCTCGAAGACCGCCTGGATCATCAGCCTGCCCCGCCCTTGCCGTCGCCCTCAGCCTTGGGCTTGGGCTTTTTGGCGAACATGCCGAGCATCCGGTCGGTGACCATGAAGCCGCCGACGATGTTGATCGCGCCGAAGGCGATCGCGATCGTGCCGATCACGTACTCGAGCGGGTCGTTGGCATAGCCGACGACGATCAGCCCGCCGAGCATGACGATCCCGTGGATCGCGTTGGTCTGCGACATCAGCGGCGTGTGCAGGGTCGTCGGCACCTTCGAGATCACCTCAAAGCCGACGAATACAGCGAGCACGAAGATCGTGATCTCGGTGAAGAGCGTCATGACAATTCCTCCCGCGTCGCTCCCTCGCGAAGAATCAGATATGCACGTTCGGTCGCTACCGCGCTCACCGGGCGGCCCTTTCATTGCGGATCTCGCCGCCGTGGGTGATGCAGGCGGCGGCGACGATGTCGTCCTCGAAGTCGACCTTGGGCCCACCCTCCTCGTCAACGAGAAGGCCGAGCAGGTTCTCGAGGTTCTTGGCGTAGAGCTGCGAGGCGGGGACCGGCATCTCACTGGCCAGGTTGCGCGGGCCGATCACCTTGACTCCGCCCTCCTCGACCGTCTGCCCGGCCTCGGTCAGCTCGCAGTTTCCGCCGGTCTCGGCGGCGAGATCGACGATCACCGAGCCCGGTTCCATCTTGCGCACCGCGTCGCCGGTGATCAGCAGCGGCGCCGGGCGGCCGGGGATCGCGGCGGTGGTGACGATCACGTCCTGCTTGGCGGCGTTCTCGCCGATCGCCTCGACGACCTTTTCGTTCTCCTCGTCGGTCAGCGGGCGGGCGTAGCCCCCCTCGCCTTCGGCATCGGGGATGAAGTCGAGTTCAAGCGGCCGCCCGCCGAGCGAGGCGATCTGCTCCCAGGCGGCACGGCGGATGTCGAAGCCGGTGACGATCGCGCCCAGCCGCTTCGCCGTGGCGACCGCCTGCAGGCCGGCAACGCCGGCGCCGAGCACGAGCACCTTGGCCGGCGGCACGGTGCCGGCCGCGGTGGTCATCATCCCGAAGAAGCGGCCAGACTCGCGCGCCGCGACCAGCATCGCCGCGTAGCCGGCGGCGGCGGCCTGCGAGGAGAGCGCGTCCATCGCCTGCGCCCGCGTCGTGCGCGGGATCGCCTCCATCGCGAAGGAGGTCACGCCGGCGCTCGCCAGCGCCCCGTTGGTCTCGGCCGCCGTCCAGGGCGAGAGGTGGCCGATGAAGACCTGACTGGAGTTGAGCTTGCCGATCTGCTCGGCGGTGGGGGCGGCGACGCGAAGGACGACGTCGGCGCCCCAGGCGACGTCGGGGTCGACGACCTCGGCGCCCGCCTCCTCGTACTGGGAATCGGGGTGGCCGGCGGCGTCGCCGGCGCCGCGCTCGACGACGACGTCAAGCTTCTCGTTCTTCTTCAGCGACTTGACCACGTCGGGGACGAGCGCGACGCGGCGCTCCCCATCGGCGGTCTCTTTCGGCACTCCGATCTTCATGCGGCGGGGGACCTTATGACAACGCGCTAGGCGTTTGTCTTCACGCCCGCCAGCTCGGCGAGTCGGTTCAGCGTGTGCAGCTGCTGGTCGCGCTCGACGTGCACCGGTGAGACGATCAGGCGGTCGATCCCGGCGCCGCGGAAGCGCTCGATCCGCTCCGCGACCTCGACCTCGCTGCCGACCAGCGAGGTCGCCTCGACGATCTCGTCCGGCATCGCCTCAAAGGCGCCGCCTTTGTCACCGTCCTGATAGCGACGCTGGACCTCGTCGGCGACCTCGCCAAAGCCGAAGCGGTGGGCGAGGTCGACGTAGAAGTTGGTCTTGCGGCTGCCCATGCCGCCAAAGTAGAGGACGAGCCCGGCCTTGACGACGTTCTTCGCCGCCTCCTGGTCGCCGTCGATCGCGACCTGCAGCGAGGGGCTGACCTCGAGGTCGGAGCGCTGCCGGCCGCCCTTGGCGAAGCCGGCCTCAAGGTGCTCGCCCCAGGTCCGCTCGAAGGCGTCGACCGAGAAGAAGATCGGGATCCAGCCGTCGCAGATCTCGGCCGCCATCTCGACCGATTTGCGCCCTATCGCGCCGACGAAGACGGGTATCTGCGGCCGCTCGGGGTGGAAGTTGAGCTTCAGCGGCTTGCCCTCGCCGCCGGGCAGCGGCAGCTGGTAATGCTCGCCCTGGTGCTCGACCTTGGCCTCGCGGGCGACGATCTCGCGCACCACTTCGATGTACTCGCGGGTGCGGCCCCAGGGCTTCGCATAGGGGACGCCGTACCAGCCTTCGGAGACCTGCGGGCCGGAGGGGCCGAAGCCGAAGAGGAAGCGGCCGCCGGAGAGCTTGTCGATCGTAGCCCCGGCCATCGCCGCCGCCGCCGGCGGGCGCGCGGGCACCTGCATGATCGCGGCGCCGAGGTTGATGGTGCTGGTCTGCGGCGCCAACCAGGCGAGCACGCTGACCACGTCGGAGCCGTAGGACTCGGCCGCCCAGACCGACTCGAAGCCGGCCGCCTCGGCGGCCTGCACGACCTCGACCGCGTCATCGCCGGCCGGGCCGATGCCCCAGTAGCCGAGATTGAGTCCTAGCTTCAACGCCATCGCCTCCCAACCCTATTGAATGTGACGCGATGGCAACCACCGCGACCGAGACACCCGGCGCCGCCGAGCGCGGCCTGGGCAGCGCCGAGGCGGCCAAGCGCCTGCGCAAGCTCGGCTCGCCCGCCGACACCTCCTCGCGCTCGGTCTCGAGCATCGTCGCCGGCAACGTCTTCACCCTCTTCAACGCGATCATCGGCGGCTTCTTCGTCCTGATCCTCTCGCTCGGCCTCTTCGCCGACGCGGTCTTCGGCCTGGTCGCGATCGTCAACTCCTGGATCGGCATCCGCCAGGAGCTGAAGGCGAAGAAGACGCTGGACGAGCTGGCGGTGCTCGTCGCCCCGCACGCCAAGGTCGTGCGCGACGGCGAGGTCGTCAAGCTGCTGGCCGAGGAGATCGTGCCCGGCGACCTGGTCGCGGTCGAGCCCGGCGACCAGCTCGTCGCCGACGGCGAGACGATCGCCAGTCGCGGCATGACCCTCGACGAGTCGATGCTGACCGGCGAGGCCGACGGAGTGGGCAAGGAGATCGGCGAGCGGGCGCTCTCGGGCTCCTTCTGCATCTCCGGCTCGGGCCGCTACCGGGTCGAGGCGGTGCGCGAGGACAGCTACGCGGGCCGGCTGGCCGGCGAGGCGAAGGCCTTCCGCCACCCGCCCTCGCCGCTGCAGGACGAGGTCAACCGGGTGATCGTCGCCTGCACCTGGGGAATGCTGCCGCTGGCCGCGCTGCTGCTGCTCACATTCCAGCTGCGCAGCGTCGACCTGGTCGAGGCGGCGCAGACGGCGACCGCCGGCCTGGTCACGCTGATCCCCGAGGGGCTGGTGCTGCTGATGAGCGTCACCTTCGCCGTCGCCGCGGTACGCCTGGCCGGCAAGCAGACGCTGGTGCAGCAGATGAGCGCGACCGAGAGCCTCGCCGCGGTCGACACGATCTGCGTCGACAAGACCGGCACGCTGACCGACGGCCGCCTGCGCCTGCTCGGGGTCAGGGTCGCCGACGGCGTCGACCCCGACGAGGCCCGCGCTGCACTGGGCCGCTTCGCCGCTTCGGCCGGCGATCGCAACCGCACGCTGGAGACCGTTGCAGAGGCATTCCCGGCGACGCCGGCGCGGGTCGGCGGCGAAGTCCCCTTCTCCTCGAAGTGGAAGTGGAGCGGCCTGCGCCTGGGCGGGGTCAGCTACGTGCTCGGAGCGCCCGACATCCTCGCCGACTCGGGCGCCTTGGAGCTGCCGCCGGGACTCGCCCGCAGGCTCGAGCAGGAGACCGCCGCGGGGCGGCGCGTGGTCGCTTTCGGCCGCTCGAGCGAGGCGCTGCCCGACGATCCCGAGCACGCACCGCCGCCGCGGCTGACGCCGGTCGCGCTGGTCGCGCTCGAGGAGACGCTGCGCGCCGACGCCGCCCAGACGATCGCCACCATCCGCGAGGAGGGCGTCGACCTGAAGCTGATCTCCGGCGACGCGCGGGCAACCGTGACCGCCGTCGCCTACTCGGTCGGAGTGCCGGGCGACGCCGGGGTGATCGAGGGCTCAGAGCTTCCCGAGGACCCCGAGGCGCTTGCCGCCGCCGCCCAGGCCAACACGATCTTCTGCCGGATCGCGCCCGAGCAGAAGAAGGCGCTGGTCGAGGCGCTGCGCGCCTCCGGTCGCTACACGGCGATGATCGGCGACGGGGTCAACGACGTGCCGGCGCTGAAGCAGGCCCGGCTCGCGGTGGCGATGGGCTCCGGCGCCCAGGTGACCAAGGGGATCGCCGACGTCGTCCTGCTCGAGGACCAGTTCGCCCGCCTGCCCGAAGCGGTCGCCGAGGGGCGGCGGATCGCCCGCAACATCCACCGCCTCGGCCGGCTCTACCTGACCAAGAGCGTCTACGCGGCGACGCTGATACTGCTCGTCGCCGTGCCCGGCTTCGCCTTCCCCTTCCTACCCCGCCACCTCACCCTCGCCGTCTTTCTGACGATCGGCGTGCCCTCCTTCGTGCTGGCCCTGGCGCCGTCGGACGGACCGCTGTACCGCGGCCGCCTGCTGCGCGCGCTGGCTGCCTTCGCGGTGCCAGCCGGAGTCTCGACGGCGCTCGGCTCGATCCTCTGCTTCTTCCTCGTCGACACCGTCTTCGGCGGCTCGCTCGAGGAGGGGCGGACGGCGGCGACGACGACCCTGATCGTGCTCGGCCTCGCCTTCGTCCTCCTGCTAGAGCGCGGCCCCGGACGCGAGCACATCGCGATCCAGAGCTACATGCTCGGCATGGTGGTGGGGCTCGGCGGCCTCTTCGCGGGTGTCCTCGCGATCGCGCCGCTGCGGGACTTCTTCGAGATGGAGCTGCTGACCGCCGCGCAGTGGTTTCTGGCCCTGCTCTGCGCCGCCGCCGGCCTGACGATCGCCAGCATCATGTGGCGCCTGCCGCAGATCGAAGCCCTGGAAGGCCCTGCCGGCGATTCCGAAGATCTGGCCGGTCAGGCCGGGGGCAACACGAACTGAGAGACGATCAGGTTCGCGGCCAGCCGTGGCTCCGCGCCCTCGCGAAGACGCTCCATCCGCACCTCGATCACGACCGTGCTCTTGCCCGCATGCAGGGGCTCGGCGGCGGCGACGATCTCATCGCCGAGGACACCGGCGGCGAAAACGTTCAGCTTCAGCTCGATCGTGGTGAAGTTGTGGCCGGCGGCGATGTTGCGGAAGGTGGCCCAGGCGGCGACCGTGTCGCCGAGCGCGGTCCAGACGCCGCCGTGGACGAAGCCGCCGGGGTGCAGGTGGCGCTTGTCGACGACGATCCGCCCGCGCGAGTGCGTGTCCTCGATCTCCAGCGGCTCGATCCCGAGGTCGCCGGGGAAGCTGCCGGGCAGGAAATCCCGCACCGAGTCGGGGGTGATCAGGCTGCTGGGATGGGGCGCGTCGGCCATGAGTCGCCTCAGCGGGGCGCGTTAGTGGTCCATACGACCCATAACGCGCCCCGAGGGCTCAGTTCAGCCTTTCGACCACCATCGCGTTGCCCTGACCCCCCGCGACGCACATGGTCTCGATCCCGACCTGGTGGTCGTCGGTCTCCATGACGTTGAGCAGGGTGCCCATGATCCGGGCGCCGGTCATCCCGAAGGGGTGGCCGAGGGCGATCGCGCCGCCGTGGGTGTTCATTTTCTCCAGCGGGATGTCGCACTCGTCCATGATCGGGATTACCTGGGCGGCGAAAGCCTCGTTGAGCTCGACCACCCCGACGTCGTCCATCGTCATCCCGGCCCGGTCGAGCACCCGCTTGACGGCGCCGATCGGGGCAACGCCCATGTACTCGGGCTCGTTGCCGTAGGTGGCGGCGGTGACGATGCGGGCGCGCGGCTTCAGGCCCAGCTCCTTGGCCTTGGTGTCGCTCATCACCAGCACCGCGGCGGCGCCGTCGTTGAGCGGGCAGGAGTTGCCGGCGGTGACTCCGCCGCCGCCGAAGGCCTCGTCGAGCGAGGAGAGCTTCTCCAGGGTCGAGCTGGCGCGGGGGCCGTCGTCCTTGGCGACCTCGGTACCGTCGGGCAGCGTGACCGGCACGATCTCGCGGTCGAAGAAGCCGTCCTCCTGGGACTGCACTGCCAGTTCCTGCGAGCGCTGCGCGTACTTGTCCATGTCGGCGCGGCTGACCTCGTACTTCTTCGCCACGTTGACCGCGGTCAGGCCCATCTCGATGTAGGCGTTGGGCTGGCCGTTGTTGCCCTGCAGGTTCTCGTTCTGGTCGGCGGCGCCGGCCGGCTCGGTGCGCTCGTTGTAGCGGCTGACCCACTCGACCCCGGCGGCGACGTAGATGTCGCCCTGGCCGGCCACGATCGCGTTGCCGGCCTGGCGGATCGCGTCGAGGCTCGAGGAGCAATAGCGCGAGACGGTGACCCCGTTGACCTCCTGCGGCAGCTTCTCGCTGAGCAGGCTGATGATGCGGCCGATGTTGAACGCCTGCAGGCCCTGCGGCATGCCGCAGCCGCAGATCAGGTCTTCGATCTCCTTCGGGTCGACTTCGGGGTTGCGCGCGAGCAGCTGGTCGACGACGTAGGCTCCCATCTCGTCGGGGCGCAGCTGGGCCAGCGAGCCCTTGAAGGCGCGGCCGATCGGCGTGCGGACGGTGTCGACGATTACTGCCTCGGGCATCTGGCTATCTCCTTGGGTTGTGGCGACGGACTCGCCTTGGGAAGTGCGGACCGGAGCGTATTTGACCGCGCCCCCGGGCGCGGTTCTCGACTAACTTAGGGCGATGTCGCTGGAGGGGCTGAGGGCATGGGTCGCCGAGGTCGAGCGCAAGCTCGCCAAGCGCACGCGCGTCTTCCTCGCCCTGACCGTGATCGCGATCGGCATCGCGGGCGCCGCCGTCTACCTCGCGATCGACGCCCGCAACAGCTCGGTCAGCGAGAGCGACGTGCAGGCATTGCAGGAGGAACTGGAAGAGCGGATCGACTCGGGCGGGGCCGGCGCGGCACTGACGCCGCCGGTCGAACCGGAACCGGAGCCAGCGCCGACGCCAGAACCGAGCCCCCGGCAGGGGAACGGCCAGGGCAACAACGGCGGCAGCGGGGGCGCCTCTGACGGCGTCAAACCTCAGGAACTGCTCCCGCAGGCGCAAGAACGCTCGGCCGGGAACGAATAGCGTTTTGTAGCAAAACGCACTTTCATGCCTGGGCACCGTCCCCCGCCTGCGTTACATTCGCCTCAATCCATCTCGCGCAGAGACGCGAGTCATGCCCATAGCGGCGAAAGGAGACCCCGATGCCCGAGGGTTACTGCGTCAAAGAGCGCAAGAAGGTAGAGATCAAAGACGCCCAGCAGGTGACGATGAAAAACGGTCGCCCCGCGATCCAAGGCACCTGCCCCGACTGCGGCACCAAAATCTTCAAGATCGGGAAACTCGAGTAGGCAAGCGGCGGCGCCCCCAGGCGTCGTCGCACCCATTCAGTCAGCACCGGCGACTTGCGCCGGAAAACGGCTACGAGCGCTTGCGCCAGGAGAGCGTTGGCGGCACCAACTCGCGGATCTCGGTGACGAGCCGCGCCGAAAGCTCACCCGGGTCCTCGCCCGGCTTGGGCTGACCGCCCGCCGGGGCAAAGAAGCGTGTGCGGATACGCGGCCGGCGCGGAAAGCCGGTCATATCGCTCGTACCCTCGATCGCGACGCAGACGAGCCTCGCCTCCGGCACCTCCAGCGCCAACCGGCCGACACCGCTGCGCGGCCGCAGCACCTCGCCGCGCGAACGGGTGCCCTCCGGGAAGACGCCGATGCAGGCGCCGGCGCGCAATTCTTCGATCGCGTGCGAGAGCGCCCCGGCATCGCCGGCGCCCCGCTCGATCGGAATCTGGCCCATGCCGTCGAGCACGGGCCCCAGACCGCGCACGTCCCAGAGCGTCGATTTGGCCAGTGCCTTGACCTGTCGGCGGCGCAGCGCGGCGGCACCGACGGCCACCGGGTCCCAGTGACTGTCGTGGTTGCCGACCAGCAGCACCGGGCCCTCCGTCGGCAACGCCTCCAGCCCGTCGACCTGAAGCCGCCCCCAGCCGGCGACGGCCGGACGGCTGACGGTCATCGCCACCCTGTACATGGTGCTGGGCTCCTTCATTCCGGTGCTGGGCTCCTTCATTCCGGTGGTTTCTACTCGACCGGCGCGGACGAAGACCCGCGGGCAAGGCCCCACTACGCTGTAAATTGCCTAGGTGACGAAAGTCACAGCCCTGGTACAGGTCCGCGTTCGAGGGTAGGCGATTACCCATGGAGACTGAGACGGCGACGCAAAAGCCCCTTGAGCTGATCCTCGCCCGCAACCTGATGTCGGCGCTCTCGACTCCTGCCTTCCTTGTCGACGAGGGCGGCATCCTCGTCTTTTACAACGAGGCTGCCGGGATACTGCTGGGCAAGTCCTGGGAGGAGCTGGGCACGGTCGGGGCGCAGGAGTGGGGCGCCCTCTTCGGCCCCTTTGACGAGAGCGGCCAGCCGATCCCCTACGACGAACTGCCGCTGGTCACGGCGGTCCGCGACGACCGCCCCGCCCACGCCGAATTCGAGATCCAGTCGGCCGACGGGACCCGCCACCAGGTCGAGGCCTCCGCCTTCCCGATCCAGACCGCGCACGGCTCGCGCGGCGCGATCGCCGTCTTCTGGCCCGCCGCGACAAACGGGGCCGGGGGCTGAGATGAAGGCCAAGCTCTGGGGCACGCGCGGCTCGGTCCCCTCCCCAGGGCCGGAGACGATCCGCTACGGCGGCAACACCTCCTGCGTCGGCGTCACCCTCTCCGACGGCTCGCTGCTGGCGCTCGACGCCGGCACCGGCATCCGCAACCTCGGCCTCTCCCAGCCCGACGAGCCGACCCGCCTACACATCCTGCTCACCCACCTGCACCTCGACCACATCCAGGGCCTGGTCTTCTTCGCACCCTGCTTCCGCCCCCAGACCGAGATCGTGATTTGGGGGCCCGCCTCGCCCGAGGCCTCGCTGCGCGACCGCATCTCCCGCTACATCTCGGCGCCGCTCAGCCCGATCGAGGTGCGCGAGCTGCCCTGCGACGTCTCCTTCCGCAGCACGCCGGAGAGCGAGTGGGAGATCGGCCCGGCGCGGATCCGCGCCGCCTCGGTCTCCCACCGCGGCCCGACGCTCGGTTACCGGATTGACGACGGCGAGGACTCACTCGCCTACATCCCCGACCACGAGCCCGCGCTCGGCGCCGACCTCGAGACGATGGAGGAGGAGTGGATCTCCGGCTTCGGGCTGGCCCGCGACGCCTCGCTGCTGGTCCACGACGGCCAGTACGCCGACGCCGAGTATCCCGACCACCTCGGCTGGGGCCACTCTGCGATCTCGCACGCGCTCAGCTTCGCCCGTCGCACCGGCGCCGGGCGCACCGTCCTCTTCCACCACGATCCGCTGCACTCCGACGAGCAGCTCGACCGGATCGGCGCCGAGGCGCGCGAGCGCTGGCGGGCCGACGGCGGCGATCCGGACGCGATCGAGCTTGCCGTCGAGGGCGCCGAGCTGGACGTGCGGGCGGACGCGCCGAGCCCGGCCGCGGCAGTCTGAAAAGCAGCCTCCAGGCATCCAGGCCGAATAGCGCGCAATACATAGGATCGCGGCGTGGGACGCCTCGCAGTCATCCTCGGCAGCGGCGCCGCCGGACCCGGCGGCGGCGAGGTTGTCGCCGCGGCCGAACGCCATGCGGTCGTCCTGCGGCGCCACGGCGATGCCGGCGCCTACGTCCTTCCCCACGCGATCGACCACGAGGCCAATCTGCGCCCGCTTGCCGACGCCGGGTGCGACCGGGTGCTGGCGATCTGCTCGGTCGGCTCGCTCTACGCCGGACTCGGCGTCGGCAGCTTCGTCTGCCCGCACGACTTCATCGCCCTGCAGGCCACGGTGACGACCTTCGACGACTGGCGCGGACACGCGATGCCGGGCTTTGATCGCGCCTGGCGCGAGCGGGTGCTCGCCGCCTGGCGCGAAAGCGACGCCGGCGAGCTGCGCGACGGCGGCGCCTACTGGCAGACCAACGGCCCGCGCTTCGAGACGCCGGCCGAGATCGGCCTGATCGCGGCCCACGCCGACCTGGTCGGGATGACGCTGGCCTCGGAGTGCATCGTCGCCGGCGAGTTGGGGCTCCCCTACGCCGCCGTCTGCGTCGTCGACAACCTCGCCAACGGCATCGGCCCCCACCCCCTTTCCCCAGCCGAAATCGACCGCGACCGCGAGCGCAACGCGTCGCGCCTGCGCGACGACCTGGCCGCCGCCCTGCCGGAGCTGGCCCGATGACGTGCCTCAACTTCGGTGCCCCTATGGGTACTCAACTTGAGGCACGTCTGCGAGGTGGTTGCTGGTGGCGCTGACGGTCACCGGGGCCTTGCTCGACGGCGAGGTCGTGGGAGTGCGCTGCGTCGACGGTCTGATCGCGGCGATCGGGGCGGGCGTCGCCACCCAGCCGGGGGACGAGGCGATCGACGCCGGTGGGGCGCCGCTCGTCCCCGCCCTGGTCAACGGGCACACACACGCGGCGATGACGCTCTTCCGCGGCTACGGCGGCGACCTGCCGCTGATGCGCTGGCTCGAAGAGAAGATCTGGCCGGTCGAGGCGAAGCTCGACGACGAGGACGTCTACTGGGGGGCGCGGCTCGCCTGCGCGGAGATGATCCGCGGCGGCACCGCCCGCTTCTGGGACATGTACTGGCATCCGCTGGCGACCGCGCGCGCGGTAGAGGACGCAGGCCTGCGCGCCCATGTCGGCGGGCCGCTGTTCGACGTCGACGGGCGCACCGCCGAGATGCAGGCGCAGACGCTCGCCGACACCGAGGCGCTGGCGGGGTGCGGCCCGACGATCGCCGCATCGATCGCGCCGCACTCGATCTACATGGTCAGCGAAGCGCTACTGCGCTGGGTCGGCGAGCGGGCGACGGAGCGTGGGCTGGCGATCCACCTCCATCTCTCGGAGACCGAGAAGGAGGTCGCCGACTGCCTCGCCGCCCACGGTGTGCGCCCGGCGATCTACCTCGACCGGCTCGGGCTGCTCGGCGAGCGCACCGTGCTCGCCCACGGCGTCTGGCTCGACCAGGAGGAGCTGGAGTTGATCGCCGCCCGCGGCGCCACCGTCGTCGCCAACCCAGTCGCCAACATGAAGCTCGCGGTCGGCGGCGTCATGCCCTACCGCGCGGCGCGCGACGCCGGCGTCGCGGTCGGGCTCGGCACCGACGGGGCCGGCTCCAACGACTCGCTCGACCTGCTCTCCGACCTCAAGCTCTTCGCCCTGAGCCAGCGCCACGCCGCCGGCGACCCGACCGTGCTGCCCGCCGCCGAGGCGCTGGCGATCGCCGCCGGCGCCCGGGCGCCGCTGCTGCGCGATGGCGCCGCCCCGGCGACGCCGTCCGAGACCGCCGCCGAACTGCTCGTGCGGGGCGCCCCGGCCGACTTCCTGCTGCTGCGCGGGGACTCGCCGGCACTCGGCCTCGGCGAGCTCGCCTCCGACCTCGTCTATGCGGCGAGCGGCGCGGTCGTCGACACCACCGTCGTCGCCGGCCGGGTGCTGATGCGCGGCGGCGTGGTCGAGGGCGAGGCGGAGATCGTCGCCCGCGCCGCCGAGCGCGCCGATCGGCTAGGAATCAGGGTCGATGGCTGACGTCCTCAACGAAATCGGCAAGGGCTTCGAACAAGCCTTCCTGATGGCCTACGAGGTCTGGTGGGCGCTCGTGTTCGGCTTCGCGATCTCAGCGGTGATCCAAGCCTGGGTGCCGAGCGAACGGATCCAGGCCAGCCTCTCCGGCCGCGGCCCGAAGCCGGTGGCGCTGGCGACCGGCTTCGGCGCCGCGTCCTCGTCCTGCTCCTACGCCGCGATCTCGATCGCCCGCTCACTGATCGCGAAAGGCGCCTCGGCGACCACCGCGCTCGCCTTCCAGTTCGCCTCCACCAACCTCGTCTGGGAGCTCGGCCTGGTGCTCTGGGTGCTGATCGGCTGGCAGTTCGCCCTCGCCGAGTACCTAGGCGGGCTGATCCTGATCGTGCTGATGGCGGCGCTGTTGCGCTTCTTCGTCTCGCCCCGGCTCGAAGAGCAGGCGCGCCGGCACGCCCGGAAAGCACAGGAAGAGCACGCGCACGAAGACTGCCACGGCCACGGCGGCGAAGAAGAGGGGCCCGAGGAGGAGCATCTTGAACTCCGTCGCCGCCTCGCCTCGGGCAAAGCCTGGAACGAAGTCGCGGTCAACTTCCGCTCCGACTGGCGGATGCTCTGGAAGGAGATCACGATCGGCTTCCTGCTCGCCGGCTTCATCGGCCTGCTCGGCAACGACTTCTTCAACTTCCTCTTCGTCACCGACGCGCCGCCACTCGTGCGCACGATCGAGAACGTCTTGGTCGGTCCGCTGATCGCGATCCTCAGCTTCGTCTGCTCGGTCGGCAACGTGCCGCTGGCGGCGGTGCTCTGGTCCGGCGGGATCAGCTTCGCCGGCGTGATCGCCTTCATCTTCGCCGACCTGATCGTGCTCACGATCGTCGCCGCCTATCGCAAGTTCTACGGGACCAGGTTCGCGCTACGGATCACCGCGCTGATGTTCGTCACGATGGTGATCGCGGCGCTGATCGTCGACCTCGTCTTCGGCCTCGCCGGGCTGATCCCCGAGACCCGCCCGACCCGCGCCGACGTCTTCGGCTCGGTCGAGCTCGACTACAAGCTCTTCCTCAACATCCTCGGGCTGGCGATCTTCTCGGCCCTGATGTGGAGAACTCGCGCAAGGCGGGTATAGGCTCGCCCTGAGTGCCCGCCCCTGAGGTCACTGACCAAGGCCCATCCGACGCGTCCGCCGTCCGCTACGAGGGCGCGACCAAGCGCTACGGCGACTCGAATCTCGCCGTGGTCGACCGCCTCGACCTCGAGGTGCCCGCGGGCGAGGTATGTGTACTGGTCGGGCCCTCGGGCTGCGGCAAGACGACCGCGATGCGGCTGGTCAACCGCACCGTCGAGCTGAGCGAGGGCGATGTGAAGATCGGTGAGCACTCGGTGCGCGACCGCGACCCGGCCGAGCTGCGGCGTGAGATCGGCTACGTGATCCAGCAGGTCGGCCTCTTCCCGCACCGCACGATCACCGAGAACGTCGGCACCGTGCCGCGGCTGCTGGGCTGGAAGAAGGACCGGATCGCGGCGCGCAGCGCCGAGCTGCTCGAGCTGACCGGGCTCGACCCCGAGCTCGGCGAGCGCTACCCGGCGCAGCTCTCCGGCGGCCAGCAACAGCGCGTCGGCGTCGCCCGGGCGCTCGCTGCCGACCCACTGGTGATGCTGATGGACGAGCCCTTCGGGGCGATCGATCCGATCAACCGCGAGCGCCTGCAGAACGAGTTCCTGCGCCTCCAGGCCGAGATCCGCAAGACCGTCCTCTTCGTCACCCACGACATCGACGAGGCGATCAAGATGGGTGACCGGATCGCGGTCATGCGCGAGGGCGGCAAGGTCGCCCAGTATGCGACCCCGGCCGAGCTGCTGATGGCGCCCGCCGACGAGTTCGTCGAGGACTTCGTCGGCGCCGACCGGGCGCTGAAGCGACTGGCGCTGATGCGGGTCTCCGACATCGACCTCTGGGAAGCGCCCCTCGCCTTCGTCGGCCAGGCGACCGCCGAGGTACGGGCGAAGCTGGAGGGTGCCGAGGTGCCCTACCCGCTGCTGGTCGACTCCGAGCGGCGGCCCCTTGGCTGGCTCTCCGAGCGCGACCTCGGCGCCGAGACCGTGCCGGCGCAGCCGGACTCGCCGCTCGGGCCGCTGCTCGACCGCGACGACGTGATGCGCGACGCGCTCGCCGACCTGCTGCAGGGCGAGGCACAGTACGCCGCGGTCGCCGACCGGCAGGGCCGGATCGACGGCGTGCTCTCGGTCGAGATCATCTCCGAGTTCCTCGGCTCGCCGGCGGCGAAGAGCGACGAGCACAGCGCCGTGGAGCGCCCGCATGAGTAACGCCGCGCCGGCGATCCCGCTGGCGGCCGCGGGCGAAGTCGGCGGCGACTTCTTCCGCGAACGCTCCGCCGACTCCCAGCCCTGCCAGGCAAAGACGAACGTGCTCTTCTGCTTCGGCTGGGCGAAGGACAACATCGGCGAGTACGTGAGCCCCGCGATCCAGCACGTCGAACTGGTCGCGATCTCGGTCGTCGCCGGCTTCGCGATCGCCTTCGCGCTCGCGCTGCTCGCCCACCGCCACGCCTGGCTGCGCCCGCCGCTGCTCGGTGCCACCGGCGTCCTCTACACGATCCCCAGCATCGCCTTCTTCTTCCTGTTGCTGCCGATCACCGGCTTCGGCCGCGACTCGGCGGTGATCGCGCTCAGCGCCTACACGCTGCAGATCATCTACCGCAACACGATGGCCGGCCTGACCAACGTGCCGCCCTCGGTCAAGGAGGCGGCCCGCGGCATGGGCCTGACCGAGCGCCAGATCCTCTGGCGCGTCGAGCTGCCGCTGGCGACGCCGGAGATCGTCGCCGGGCTGCGGATCGCGACCGTGAGCACGGTCGCCTTGGCGACGCTGGCAGTCTTCATCGGGGCCGGCGGCCTCGGCGAGCCGATCTACGAGTTCATCACCTTCAAGACCAACATCATCATCGCCGGCGGCCTGGCGATCGCGATTGCGGTCTGCTTCGACGCAATCCTGCTCTGGGCGCAGCGGCGGTCGACACCGTGGCGAAGGGCGGCGGCGCAGTGAGCGCGCCCGTCCTCCCGCCCCTGCCCCTCGCCTCCTTCCAGGCCGCGATCGAATTCATCTTCACCCCGCAGTCCTCCAACGTCACTGGCGGCGCCAAGGTCGGCGGGCTCGAACAGGTGCTCGAACTGACCCTGACCCAGCTCGAAGTCACCTTCCTCGCGCTGGCCCTGGCACTGGCCGTGGCGCTGCCGATCGGCCTCTACCTCGGCCACCGCGGCGTCGGCGAAGCGCTCGCGATCGGGCTAGGCAACGCCGGCCGGGCAATCCCCGAGCTGGCGCTGATCGCCTTCATGGCGGCGGCGATCGGGGTCGGCCTGCTCAACGTGACGATCGCGCTCGCGATCCTCGGCATCCCGCCGCTGCTGACCAACGCCTTCGTCGGCATCCGCCAGGTTGACCGCGCCAGCGTCGACGCCGCCCGCGGCATGGGCATGAGCGAGCTCGAAGTGCTGGCCAAGGTCGAGGTGCCGCTCGCGGTGCCGACGTTGATGACCGGCGTGCGCACGGCGACGATCAACATCGTCGCCACGGCGACGATCGCGCCGCTCGCCGGCGTGCTGACGCTCGGCGACTTCATCATCAACCGAAACGTCTACGGCGACGACGGCGTGCTTGCCGGGGCGATCCTGGTCGCCCTGCTGGCCCTCGCTCTGGAGCTCTCGCTCGCCGGCCTGCAACGTGCGCTCACCTCGAAGGGACTGAAGGTGAGCACCGCGTGACCCTGAACCACTCGATCGCATCGCAACCAATAGAGAGGAACCACCAGTGAGAACCACGTCCAACCGAATGCGGGCGGCAGCAGCGCTGCTGCTCACGCTCCTGCTCAGCCTCGGAGTCGTCGCCTGCGGCTCCGACGACGAGGACACGACCAGCGGCAGCGAAGGCGGTGAAGCCGGCGCGATCGTCTCCAATCCCGAAAACGGCGATGTGACGCTCACCGTCGGCTCGAAGAACTTCACCGAACAGATCGTGCTCGGCGAGGTCTACGCGCAGGCGCTGGAAGCAGCCGGCTACAAGGTGAAGAAGCAGCTCAACCTCGGCTCCGAAACGGTCGCCCGCCAGGCGGTCAAGTCCGGGCAGATCTCCGGCTACCCCGAGTACGCGAGCACGGCGCTGACCTCGTTCTTCGAAGTTGAACCGGAGGAAGTTCCCGCCGACGCGACCGAAGCCTACGAAGACGCCAAGGCCGACTTCGAAGAAGAAGGCCTGACGGCGTTCCCGCCGACTCCGTTCGCCAGCGCCAACGCCGTCGGCACGCTGAAGACGACGGCCGAAGAACGCGAACTGGAAACGGTCTCCGACCTCGAAGGCCAGTCCGAGGAAATGACCCTCTACGGGTCACCCGAGTGCCGCCAGCGGATCGACTGCCTGGCCGGGCTCGAACAGTATTACGACCTGAAATTCAAGAAATTCGTCCCGGTCGACATCGGTCTGCGCTACACCGTGCTCGACAACGGCCAGGCCGATCTCTCGATCCTCTTCACCACCGACGCGCAGCTCGCGGCGGAAGAAGACAAATATGTGATCCTCGAAGACGATAAGGAAGTCTTCCCCGCCGGCAACGTGATCTGGGTGACCACGCCGGACGTGGTCGAAGAAGCAGGTCCCGACTACGAAGCGACGATCACCCAGGTGCAGGAAGGCCTGACGCTGAAGGTGATGCAGGAGCTCGACGCACGGGTCGAACTCGAAAAAGAACCGGCGGCGAAGGTCGCGGCCGAATACCTCGAATCGGCGGGGTACACCGGGTAGGCGGGTGGCGGAGGTGTCCCGGTAGGGGTTCCGATTGACTTTTTTTGAAGACAGCCTCCGGCCGTCCCGGTGCGTCGCCGCAAGAAAAGCACAAGAGGCTCCGCCCCTACCGGGACACCTCCAACGCCGCTGAGCGTGCCAGGGATGCTCGGGCGGCGAATGTCGTGTCTGTGCCGGTAGGCACACAGCACCGTGTGTCGAAGTAGCGCAAATGAGCTATGAGCCCGGGATGGACGCGCGCAGCAAGCGCGTCGCGGAGGTCTTCAGCACGCCGATGCTGATCGCCTCGGCGCTGACGATCCCCGCAGTTGCGATCAACGAGTCGCACCCGGGCGGGGCGCTGGAGGGGATCGCGCAGACGCTCAACTGGGTGATCTGGGTTGCTTTCCTGGTCGAGCTGGTTGTGATGCTCGCGGTCGTGCCGGACCGCCGCACCTGGCTGCGCCACCACCCGCTCGACCTGATCATCGTCGTCTTCACTCCGCCCGTGCTGCCGCCCGGGCTCCAGGGCCTGCGCGTCCTGCGCCTGCTCCGCCTACTGCGCCTGCTGCGGCTCGCCCAGCTCTCGCGCCAGGTCTTCTCGCTGCAGGGGCTGCACTACGCGGCTCTGCTCGCGGTGCTGACCGTCCTCGCCGGCGGCGCCCTCTTCGTCGGCTTCGAGAAGCAGAACCAGGACCTCAACGCCTGGGAGGGGATCTACTGGGCGGTGACCTCGATGACGACGCTCGGCTCGGAGATCCACCCGACCACGACCGGCGGCCAGATCGTCTCCGTCGCCGTCGTCCTCGTCGGCATCTCCTTCGTCGCCCTGCTCACCGGCTCGATCGCCCAGCGCTTCCTCGCCGACACTCCCGACCGATCTTGAAGCTTTGCCCCTTGGCGGGGGCAAATGGCTTCAATCCTCCTCGCCGCGCGCCGCGATCTTCGCCTCCAGCTCCTGCATCACTTCCGGGTCGCGCAGGGTGGTGACATCGCCCAGCGCCCGCCCCTCGGCAATGTCGCGCAGCAGGCGGCGCATGATCTTGCCCGAGCGCGTCTTCGGCAGGTCTCCGGACCAGATCACCCGTTTTGGGCGCGCCAGTTTGCCGATTCGCGCGGCGACGTGCCCGGCCAGCTCGGCGGCCATCGCGTCGTCACCCTCGTGGTCGCCCTCCAGCGTGACGAAGGCGCAGATCGCCTGCCCGGTGTCGTCGTCGCTCTGGCCGATCACCGCCGCCTCGGCTACCTTCGGGTGCGAGACGATCGCCGACTCGACCTCCGCCGTCGAGAGCCGGTGGCCGGAGACATTGACGACGTCGTCGATCCGGCCCAGCACCCAGAGGCAGCCGTCCTCATCGCGGCGGGCGGCATCACCGACGAGGTAGGTCTCGGCGCCGAAGCGCGAGAAGTAGGTCTCGATGAAGCGCTCGCGCTCGCGGTAGAGCGTGCGCAGCATGCCCGGCCAGGGCCGGCGCAGGACGAGCAGCCCCTCGCCCTGCTCGAGCGGCTCGCCGTCGTCGTCGAAGACGGCGGCGTCGATCCCAGGCAGCGGCTGCATCGCCGAGCCGGGCTTGGTCGCGGTGATTCCCGGCAGCGGCGAGATCATGATCTGGCCGGTCTCCGTCTGCCACCAGGTGTCGACGATCGGGCAGCGGCCGCCGCCGATCACCTCGCGGTACCAGAGCCAGGCCTTGGGGTTGATCGGCTCGCCGACCGAGCCGAGCAGCCGCAGCGAGCTCAGGTCGCGCCCTTCGGGATGCTCGGCGCCCCATTTCATGCAGGCCCGGATCGCCGTCGGCGCGGTGTAGAGGATCGTCACCCCGAAGCGCTCGATCGTCTCCCACCAGACGTCCTTGCTCGGGTAATCCGGCGCGCCCTCGTACATAACGCTGGTCGCACCGTTGGCGAGCGGGCCGTAGACGATGTAGGAGTGACCGGTGACCCAGCCGACGTCGGCCGCACACCAGTAGACGTCCTCCTCCGGGCGCAGGTCGAAGACGTTGCGGTGGGTCCAGGCGGCGCCGGTCAGGTAGCCGCCGCTGGTATGCAGGATCCCCTTCGGCTTCGCGGTCGAGCCCGAGGTGTAGAGGATGAAGAGCGGGTCCTCGGCGCCGAGAGGCTCGGGCGGGCACTCGGCGGCGGCGGCCTCGAGCGCCGCCTCGAACCAGACGTCGCGGCCCTCCTGCATCTCGCAGTCCTCGCCGGTGTGGCTGACGACGAAGATCGTCTCGATCGAGCCGACGTCGGCCATCGCCCCGTCGACGCGCGCCTTGACCGGCGCCGTCTTGCCCTTGCGACGGGCGCCGTCGACGGTGACCAGCGCCTTCGCCTCCGAGAACTCCATCCGCTCGCGCACCGCCTCGGCCGAGAAGCCTCCGAAGACGACGTTGTGGACGGCGCCGATCCGCGCGCAGGCGAGCATCGCGACGACCACCTGCGGGATCATCGGCAGGTAGATCCCGACCACGTCGCCCCGCTCGATGCCGCGGTCGCGCAGGGCGTTGGCGAAGCGCTGCGTGTCGGCGAGCAGCTCACCGTAGGTGACGGCGCGCTGCTCACCCTCCTCACCGCGCCAGTGGTAGGCGACCCGCTCGCCGAGCCCGGCGGCGACGTGGCGGTCGAGGCAGTTGGCGGAGACGTTCAGGCGCCCGTCGGCGAACCATCTGTAGAAGGGCGGATCGGACTCGTCGAGCGCCTCGCTCGGCGGCCGCTCCCAGTCGAGCAGCTCGGTCGCCTGGCGCAACCACCAGTCCTCGGGGCCGGCCGCCGCCTCGGCGTAGATCGCCGGGTCGCTCAGCCGCGCCGCGGCGGCGAACCCGGCCGGCGGCTCGAAGCGCTCTACCTCGAGCAGCTCGGTGAGCTGCCGCTCCAGCGCCGTTCCGTCTTCCGCACCCATGGCTCTCCTTCCTCGACCGGTACTCTCAATGCGAACGCTACCCGTTCGCTCAAATGCTTTTCAGGCAGATCATCCACGAGGACCTCGGCTGCGCCTCCTACCTGGTGGGTGACTCGGGCGCGGGCGTCGCCGCGGTGGTCGACCCACAGTGGGACATCGACCCCTACCTCAACCTCGCGCGCCTGCACGGGGTGCGGATCGAGCATGTGCTGGAGACGCACAACCACGCCGACCACGTCAGCGGCCACGGCCGCCTCGCCCGCGCGAGCGGGGCGACGATCCACGTCAACGCGCTGGCCGAGGCCGAGTACGGGCACGAGCCGTTCGACGATGGCTGGACACTGGAGTTGGGCGACGCGGTCTCGATCGAAGCAATCCACACGCCCGGCCACCGGCCCGAGCACACCTCCTTCCTGCTGCGCGACGCCGAGCGCGGCGGCGACCCGGTCGCGGTGCTGAGCGGCGACTCGCTCTTCGTCGGCGACGTCGCCCGCCCTGACCTGGCGATCGAGCCGCGCGACGGCGCCGCCGGCATCTTCCGCTCGCTGCACGAGCGCCTGCTGACCCTGCCCGACGAGGTCGAGGTCTGGCCCGGCCACCTCGGCGGCTCGCTCTGCGGCAGCTCCGGCATCGACCTCAAGACCTCCTCGACGATCGGCTTCGAGCGCAACCACAACCGCGCACTCTCGATCGGCGACGAAGCGGAGTTCATCGAGGACGCGGTCGCCAGCATCGGCGCGCGGCCGCCCAACGTCGAGCACATCGTCGCGCTCAACCGCGGTCCGCTGGTCGAGTCGATCGGCGCGCCCGCGCGGCTCACGCCGCGCCGTTTCGAGGCGGCGATCGGAGCCGGCGCCTTCGCCGTCGACTCGCGCACCAACGAGCAGTTCGATGAGGCCCACATACCCGGCGCGATCAGCGCCTCGGGCTACGACACCGGCTTCGCGACCAAGGTCGCGCAGGTGGTGCCGCCAGAGGGCGAGGTCGTCGTCGTCGCAGCCTCTGACGGCAACGAGCTCGAGGCGGCGGAGCTGCTCGCCGCGGTCGGCCTCAAGGTGCACGGCTTCCTCGGCGGCGGGATGAGCGCCTGGCGGGCCGAGGAACGGCCGGTGGAGCGGATCGAGCCGATCGGTCCCGACGGGCTGGCGGCACTGCTCGAGGGCCCCGAGCCGCCGCTCGTGCTCGACGTGCGCAACGCCGACGAGTACGCCGACGGCCACATCGCCGACTCGCATCACATCCCCTACGGGGAGCTGCCACGACGACTCGACGAGCTGCCCCGCGACCGCGCCCTGGCGACGATCTGCAAGGGCGGCAAACGGAGTGGGTTGGCGGCTTCGGTGTTGCAGCGGGAGGGGTTCGAAACGATTCATGTGGCGCGCGGCGGGGTTGGGACCTGGGCCGACGAAGGGCGGCCGGTGGAGTCATCGGTTGACGTGCCTGCTTGAAGGCCCATCCGGTAGGGGCCTTCACTTAACTTTTTCCGAAGACAGTGGTGAGCCGTCCGAGGTTGCCGCCGCGGAAAAAGTACAAGACGTTTCGGCCCCTACCGGATGGGCCTCATGCGGGGCGCGTTTGGGTGGACGGCTCTAGCGCCCGAGTGATCGCGATAGCAAGGGGCCCCGCCTCGCTTGAGGCTAGGGAGCTGACAGTGACCCGGATCGCTGGATCTGATTTCAGCCGGAATGGGGCGCCTGGCATTACTGCCCAGCCGTTGGTTTGGAGGGATTGGACGGTGGCGGTCTCGTCTTGGACTGGGATCCAGACATTTAGGCCTGCTGGGGATTCGACCTCGATGCCTTGCTTGGCGAGGGCGGCCAGGAAGGACTCGCGGCGTTTGGTGTAGGCCTTGGCGGCGCTCTTCACTTGATTGGTGACGGACTTGGTTGAGATCAGATCGGCGGCGGTACGTTGTAGGAGGTGGCTTACCCAGCCGGGGCCTACCGCCTGGCGGCCGCGGACGCGGGAGATCGTCTGGGGGTCGCCGGCCAGGACAGCCAGGCGGAGGTCGGGGCCGAGGGACTTGGCTAGCGAGCGTGCCGCCGCCCAGCGGCTGCGACCGGGGGTCACGGTGAACCGGGAAGCGCCGGCGACCAGGCCGAGGTGGTCGTCCTCCAGCACCATCGCGTCCGGGTGGCCGGCAAGGACCTCGTGCAGCTCCGCGGCGCGCTCCGCGTCGAGCGAGGCGCCGGTCGGGTTCTGGCCGCGCGGATTGAGCACGACGGCCTCCACGCCCGCGTCGAGCGCGTCGGCCAGCGCCGCCGGAATCATCCCTCGGCTGTCGACCGCGACCGGCCGCAGGGCGAGGCCCAGCGCCCGCAGCAGGTAGAGCAGCCCGGCGAAGCCGGGGTCTTCGACAGCGACCGCATCGCCGGGGCGCAGTTGCGCCGTGAGCGCCCGCTCGATCCCGTCGAGCGCGCCGCTGACCACGGCCAAGTCGGCAGCGGCGATCCCGTCGCGCTCGAGCTCGTCGCCGACCAGCTCGAGCAACCGGGGGTCCGCCGGGTCGCCGCCGTAGAGCTGTCGCGGCGGCTCAATCCGGCGCAGCACCGGCGCCAGATCTGGAAGCAGCTCCGGGTCGGGGTTGCCGCTAGCCAGGTCGCGGACACCGGGCGCAACCGAGAGGCCGGGCGAGGGCGCGGCGACCGGTGGCCGCCAGCTGACGACGGTGCGGCTGCGCGAGCGGCTGACAACCAGGCCGCGCGAGCGCAGGTCGCGGAAGGCGGCGGAGACGGTCGTCGGGCTGACGCCGAGCTCGGCGGCGAGCGCGCGCACCGCGGGAAGCGCCTCCCCCGGTCGCAACCCACCCCTCTCGATCCCGCGCTCGATGCTCGCCGCGATCGCCGCCGCGCCGTCGCCGCTGATCCGATACTGTGTCAGTTCAGATGGTATATTTGTACTGTAACAGTTTGGTGAGCGCCCAGCGATGAGGCCTCGCGCCAGGGTCACACGAGCCCCGAATCGCGCTAGCTATGAGCGCGAGACGATCGAGGCGATCCTCGACGAGGCGGTCGTCTCCCACGTCGGCACGGTCGCCCCGGCCGGCCACCCAATCGTGATCCCGACCCTGCACGCCCGCGACGGCGAGTGGCTGTACATCCACGGCTCGGCCGCAAGCCCGACCCTGCGGCGCGCCGAGCAGGCCGAGGTCTGCCTCACCGCCACGCTGATCGACGCCCTGGTCCTCGCCCGCTCGGCCGTCCACCACTCGGTCAACTACCGCTCGGTGGTCGTCTTCGGGCGGCCACAGCCTGTCGAGGAGGGCGCCGCCAAGGAGGGCGCGCTGCGTGCCTTCACCGAGAAGCTGATCCCCGGCCGCTGGGCAGACGTGCGCGCTCCGACCGCGCAGGAGCTGAAGGCGACGGGCGTGCTGCGGCTGCGCCTTGACGAAGCCTCAGCCAAGGTCCGCAGCGGCGGGCCGGTCGACGACGAGGCGGACTACGAGCTGCCGGTCTGGGCCGGCACAGTCCCTCTGCGCCTCGCCAAGAGCGACCCCCAGCCGGACGAGCGCCTACCGCCCGGCGTCGAGCGCCCGCCCTACCTCAGTAGCCCGGCGGGTGACGCAGGATGAAGCCGCTCGAGGTGTAGACCGGGCTCTCGTGCCAGCGCGGGCCGGCGCCGCCGGAGGTGTCGAAGGCGAGGCCGGCGATCAGGACCCAGGCGTGGCCGGCGTTGGCGTAGACCGTGATCCACTTGCCGGCGCCCGCGTCGCCCCAGGTCGAGAGGCCGGTCGAGTCGAGCGGGCTGCTGAGGAAGCCGCCGCCGTTGAGGGCGAAGCTGACCGCGCCCGAGCAGTCGTAGCCGGACGAGCTGAAGGAGCCGTGGCCGCCACCCCAGATGTACGGGGTCGAGGCGATCGAGTTGGCGGCTTCGATTGCCGCGGCGACCGCCGGCGGCGCGGCGCTGGGAACACTCGCCTGACTGGGCGAGATGAAGTTCGCGCTCTGGCCCGGGGTCAGCGGCGCCGGAGCGCCTGCCGGGGCGGGTGCGCCCGAGGAGGCGAGCTGTTCGGAGATCGAGGCGAGGTTGTTGCTCAGCGCCGCTTCGCGCGATTCGAGCGCTTCCAGGTCGGCGCGACGCGACGCTTGCGCGGCCTTCAGTTCGGCGAAGCGGGAGGCCGCCTCGGCACTTGCCGCCTCGGCCTCGCGCTCCTTGACCGCGATCGCGTCGCGGGCGTCCTTCAACTGCACGCGGAGCTCAGCCATCCGCTCGACCGCCGCCTGCGCTTCGTCGCGCAGGCCCGTGACCCGGTCGGCGACCGAGTCGTCGTAGTCCTGGATGCGGCTCAGGTATTCGGCCCGGACGCTCGCCTGCGACCAGCTCTCCGACTCGAGCACGACGTTGAGCGCATCGGGCGTGCCGGTCTCGTACATGGCCACGAGCCGCTCCCGCAGCACCTTCAGCGCGCGCTGCAGCCTGGAGCGGACCCGCTCCAGGCGCTCCTGTTCGGCTTCCAGCTCGGCGGTGGCGCGGTCGAGCTCACCCTGCTTCCCCTCCAGCTCGGCCTCGAGCGTCTCCTGTTCCTGGCGCAGCCGCGAGACTTCGCCCAGCATCGTGTCGATTGCCTGGTTCTGCTCGGCGATCGAGGCCGCGACCGAGCGCTGGCTATCGCGCACCCGATCGAGCTTGCCCTGGGTGGCGTCGTATTCCTCACGGAGGGTCTCCGCCGGCGCGCTCGCGACACCGATCGCACAGAGGGCGAGCAGCAGCAGGATCGCCGCCGGGAACGCCAGCCTGGCGTCGGGGTCTGTGGAGAAGAAGCCCATCGACTCCCGCCCGCCCCGCAGAGCGAGGCAAAGGCGGAAGCCGCGAGGCTACAGAGGTAGCCGCAGAATTGTTAGGAGTTGCTAATAACCTGCAACTTGCGTTGCAGGATCAGGTCAGCAGCTTGGCCTTCGCCCGCTCGAACTCCTCGCCACTGAGCGCGCCCTTTTCCTTCAGCTCGTTGAGCTTGTGCAACTCGTCGGCCGCCGAGCCGGAGGACGCCTGCTCCCGCACGTATTCGTCGAAGTGCTTTTTCGCGTCGGCCTGAGCCTTGATCGTGCGGTCACGCATGCCGCTGCCGCGCGCGATCAGATAGATCAGCGCCGTCAGGAAGGGGATGGCGACCAGGAAGAGCACCCAGGCTGCCTTGCCCCAGCCCGACATCGCGTGATCGCGGAAGACGTCGGTGATGATCGTGAACAGGATCCAGATCCAGATCACGAGGAAGAAGATCTCGAGGCAGATCAGAAGCAGTTCACCGAAGCTGATGTCTGCGAGTGGGAACAAGCGATTCCTTTCGTGGGGGCGAGAAGCGTGGGGATCGTAATCCACTCGTAAGGAGTTGGCGCGATACTGCCGCCATGGCTCGCCTCTCGGTCCTCGCGCTCTGCGCCGCCGCCCTGCTCGGGGCCGGCTGCGGCGGCAGCGACGAAAGCGCCGCCGCCGGCACGGAGGCAATCGCGACCAGCGCCGCCGCGGGCAAGAAGGTCAAGGCCGTCGGCTCGCGGTTCGGTCGCGTGATCGCCGACGGACGGGGCGAGGCCTTCTACCTATTCGGCAAGGAGAAGGGCAGGCGCAGCCAGTGCTACGGCGCCTGCGCCCGCGCCTGGCCGCCGGTCCTGACCAAGGGCAGGCCGCGCGCCGGTAAGGGTGTCAGGGCGCGCCTGCTGGGCGTAACCAAGCGCAAGAACGGCAAGCTCCAGGTCACCTACAGGGGCCACCCGCTCTACTACTACGTCGACGACCGGCCGGGCCTGATTCTCTGCCAGGACGTCGACGAGTTCGGCGGCCGCTGGCTCGTCGTCAAGCCGAACGGCAACCCGGTCACCTGAGGCTCTGAGCCCTACGCGCGCTGGGCGAAGAGGACCGCGGCCACGGCGGTCGCCAGGTTGAGGCTGGATACGCCCTCCCGCATCGGGATGCCGAGCCTCGCGTCGGCGCGTTCGAGCAGTTCCTCGCTGAGCCCGTAGCGCTCGGTGCCGAAGGCGAGGATCGCGCGCGGCGGAAGCTCGGCCGGGCGCAGGTCTTCGCCGCCGGGGTCGATCGCGACCAGCGGCCGATCGCCGGCATCGGTTCCCTGGCGCCTTTTCCCCGCTATGCGGGAAAAATGCGCCAGGCCCGCGACCGGCAGGGCGAAGTGCAGGCCGGCGGCGGCGCGCAGGGCGTCGGGGTGCCAGGGATCGTTGGGGCCGATCGTGAGCACGCCGGCGGCGTCCGCCGCGGCGGCGACCCGCACGCAGGCGCCCATGTTGCCCATCGTGCGGGGGTCCTCGAGCAGGACCAGCGGCGCCTCGCGCCCGTCGGCGAGGACGGCCGCGACATCGACCGCGGTTCGGCGGGCGATCGCGACGACGCCGGTGCGCGGCGCTTGCGGGACCAGCTCGGCGACGACCTCGGCGTCGACCGGGGCGGTGCGCTCGACGAGTCCGTCGCCCAGATCGGGCGCCAGTCCGGCGGCCAGGTCTCCCAGCTGCCCCGGGTCGGCGGCAACCGCCTCGAGCACCTCGGCGCCGAAGCGCAACGCGTGCTTGAGCGCGTGGAATCCCTCCAGCACCGCCAGCTCCGGGTCGCGCCGCGCGGTTCGGAAACGGCGGACCAGCGCCTGCTCGTCGGCCTCGCTCACCGCCGCATCATGACCCGATCAACCGGTGCGGCGCTCAGCGGGAGGCGAGCGCACGACCGGCATCGTCGGGCAGCTCGGCCAGAAACGGGCTCAGGTAGCGGCCGACGATCTTGCCCTCCGGTTGCGGCCAGAGCGGCTCCCGGCTCAGCTTCGACACTTCGCCCGCGCCGCCGCTCAGCTTGCCGTAGAGGTAGACGGGGTCCGCGCCGGTCCAGAGCAGCGCCCGCAGCACGGGGTCGAACGGCGCCGCCTCGATCTCGCAGCCGGCTGCCGCGGCGATCGCGGCCGCGGCCGCATCCGCCTCCTGCGTCGCGATCCCGCCCTGCTTGACCGGGAAGCCGGAAACGTCGCCCGCGGCGAAGACGTGCTCGAGGCCGACCACCCGGCAGTGCTCGTCGACCGGCACGAAGCCGTCGGCGTCGGAGGGCAGGCCGTCGATGTAGCGGCCCTCGAGCCGCGGCAGGCTGACCACCGCCCCGGCCTCGATCGGATCGCCCGGAACGACCCGCAGGAGGCCCTCCTCGAAGGCGACCGGGTGCACGCCGCTGCGCAGCCCTATCCCCCGCTCGCCAAGCAACTGAGTCATCTGCTCGCCGACGGCGCGACCGAAGAGCTCCAGCGGCGCGTCCTCCGGGGTCACGACTGTGAGCCTGGCGTCAGCGATTCCCGATCTGGCCAGCACCGACGCGCCGAGCAGGGCGAGCTCGTAGAGCGGCAGCCCCCAGCTGCGGCCGCCGGGCATTGTGAAGACGACATCGCGCAGCACGCCGGCGCGCAGCCGGCGCACGATCGCGCCGAAGCGCCCTTCGTCGGCCACGCCCCAGAAGGTGACGGCGCCCGGAACGGCCCATAGCGAACGGGCGCCGGAGGCGATCACCAGGAAGTCGTAGGGCAGTCGCTCGCCGTCGCGGGCCACTGCCACACCGGCCTCCGGATCGACCGCGTGGATGCCGCCGAGGAGAAAGGAGGCGCCGATCTGCGGCGCCAGCGCCCGCAGATCGTAGCGGTAGATGTGGGCGGCGCCGAAGGGCTCCCCGACCGCGAAGGGGCGGTAGACGAACTCCGCCCGGGGAGCGCACAGCTCCACCTCGAAGCGCTCGCCGCCGAGCTCACGCAGCGCCAGGGCCGCCTCGAGGGCGGCGACGCCGCCACCGGCAATCAGCACCTTCGCACGCACTCACCCGAGGCTAGGGATGCCGACACCGGCTTCCATCCGCTAAGGCCCGCAGCCGGGCTGCGGCTTTACCGCGGCGCCGTTGCCGCCACGGCTCAGCCGCCGGCGACGCCGCCGGCCGAGACCCCGCCGCCGGCTCCCGAAGGCGCCGGCGCTGGAGCTGGTGCAGGGGTCGGCGCCGGCGCGGGCTTCGCGTTGCCGCCCCCGTCGCCGCTCTTTTCCTTCTCTTCGCCTTCTTCCCCTTCTTCTTCGCCTTCGTCGAGTTCTTCTTCGTCGAAGCTGTCTTCCTTGCCCTCGGCGCCCGCCGATCCGGTGGTCTGGTCGCTGTCGAATCCGGAGAGCTCGGGCAGCGTCGCCGGCTGCTCGAATTCGGCGCATTCGGCGCTGTTGGCCGCTTCCATGAAGGAGCGCCAGATCGGCCCGGCGGTGGTGCCGCCGTAGCCGGTCGCTTCGCGCGTCTGCGGGTGGCCGACCCAGACGGCGGTCGAGTAGCGCGGCGTGTAGCCGGCGAACCAGGCGTCGGAGAGCTCCTCCGAAGTGCCGGTCTTGCCCGCCGCCTGGCAACCGATCGAGGTGTAGCCGGCGCCGGTCCCCTGCGTGATCACGCCCTCCAGCAGGCGCGTCACTTCATAGGCCTCGCCCTCGCTCAGCACGCGCTCGCCGGCGCCGGGGTCGGGTTCGTCGACGTCGCCATTGGGGAACTCGACCCGGGCGACCGCAGTCGCCTCGTGGTGGATTCCGCCGCTGGCCAGGGTCGCGTAGGCGGAGGCCATTTCGAGCGGCGTGACGCCGACCGCGAGACCGCCGATCGCCTCCGCCGGCACCGATTCGAGCGGCGCCTCAATCCCCATCTCGCGCGCGGTATCGGTCACGTTCGCGGGGCCGACATCGAGGTCGAGCTGGGCGAAGACGACGTTGGTCGAGTGCCAGGTCGCCGAGGCGAGCGACATCGTGCCGCCGCCGGGCTCGGCGTTTTCGACTTTCCACGGCGGGCCGACGCCGGGCGGGTCGAGCGTCTTCGGTGAGCTGCCGTCGTAGTAGGTCTTGTCGGGGTCGATCCCCTGCTTGATCGCGGTCGCGAGCACGAAGGTCTTGAACGAGGAGCCGGGCTGGCGGTGCGCCTGCCATGCGTAGTTGAATTCTTCTTCGCCTTCGGAGCCCTCGGTCGAGGCGAGGGCGACGATCTCGCCGTTTTCCGGGTCGACCGAAGCCAGCCCGGCGGCGGGCCCACCACCGGCGTAACAGACGCCGCAGGAGTCGACCGCTTCCTGCGCCCGTTCCTGCAGCTCGGGGTCGATTGTCGTGTAGGCCTTGAGCCCGCCGTAGCGAACCGTGTTGAGGCCGTATTTGTCGATCAGCTCCTGCTGGACCAGGTCGAAGAGCAGCCGGTCGTGGACCACGCGGTACTTCTGGCCGGGGTCGAGCCCGAGCCCCCGCTTGACCGCCTTCTCGTATTCCTCGCCGCTGACATAGCCCTGGTCGCGCATCGCTTCCAGCACCTGGTTGCGGCGCTCGAGCGCCGCCCGCGGGTCGAGCAGCGGATTGTATTCGGAGGGCGCCTGCGGCAGCCCGGCGATCAATGCCGACTCGGTCAGGTCGAGATCGCGCGCGGGTTTGTTGAAGTAGGTCTGCGCCGCCGCCTCCGCACCAACCGCAGTCTCGCCTTCGACCGTGCCGTAGGGAGCGGTGTTGAGGTAGGCGGTGAGGATCCACTTCTTCGAATGCACTTCCTCCATCTCGTAGGCGAGATGGGCTTCGACCAGCTTGCGCTCGATCGTCGGCGCCGGGTCGCGGATGTAGAGGTTGCGGACGAGCTGCTGGGTGATCGTCGAGGCGCCCTGCACCGGCTTGCCGCCCGCCTGCAGGTTCTTCCAGGCGGCGCGCACGATCCCGGCCGGATCGACCGCACCGTGCTCGAAATAGTTGCGATCCTCGATCGCTACCGTCGCGTACTTGAGGTTCTGCGGCAGCGCCCGCGAGGAGACCGGCTGACGGATGCTGCTGGCGCTGATGAAGCCGATCAGGCTGCCGTCGGCAGCGTAGATCGCCGAAGAGCGACCCTTCTGCACCGGCTTCAGGTTTGCCAGCGGCGGCGCCGAGTTGTAGACGTCGATTGCCCAGCTCGCGCCGACCCCGCCGGCGACGGCGAGGGCGATCGCCGTCGCACCGAGCATGACCGTCAGCTTGCGCTTCCAGCCCACTCCGTGCGAGCGTCTGCGGCGCAGCCGTCGCTCCCGAGTCGTCATCGCAAAAATTCTATTGAGGCGCGGGCGTCGGCCCTTTTCGCTCTGGCAAGCGCAATTTCACGTGCGGCGCGGCTTCAGGCGGCGGCCCTGATCCGCGCCCGCCACTGCTCGGCGTCGAACTCGGCGGGCTCGGTCTCACGCAGGAAGCGTTCGAGCGTGGCGATGAAGCGCCCGGGCGCCTCCAGCTGCGGTAGGTGACCGACCTCCTCGAAGACCTCGAGCCGGCTGCCGGGGATCGCCCGCAGCGCGTCTTCGCCGTGGCGGACCGGGATGATCGAGTCGCGAGCGCCCCAGATGATCAGCACCGGCACGGCCTCTGCCAGGTAGAGGCGATCGCCGGCGGCGACCCGCTGGCCGCCGGTGCCGACGACAGCACGCAGCGTGTCGAGGAAGGCGGCGCGGCGGGCCGGATCGTCGAGCGAGGCGTAGCCGCGGGCGATCTCGGCCAGGTCAGCGCCGGGGCGCAGGCCGACGGCGCCCAGTCCCCGCCCGAGGACCGAGCCGAGCCGCTGGCCGACGCCGGCGGTGACCGAGATGAAGAGGTCGGCGCCCGGCAGCGCCGCCGCGCGCAGAACCGGGCTCACCTCCGGGCCGAGGCCGCCGCTGGAGACGAGCACGAGGCGCTCGATCATCTCCGGGAACTGGTAGGAGAGCTGCATCGCGACGCCGCCGCCGAGCGAGTGCCCGACCACGGTTGCGCGCTCGTGGCCGAGCGCCAGCAGCAGGTCGCGCAGGCCGGCCGCGAGCGCCCCGATCGAGTAGTCGCCACCGCCGGGGTCCGAGTCGCCGTGTCCGGGGAAGTCGGGGGCGATAACGGTGTGGTGGCGGGCCAGCGGCTCGATCACCTCGCGCCAGTTCTCGCAGGTGCCGGCGATCCCGTGGACCAGCAGCAGCACCGGACCCTCGCCCGCCTCCATGTAGGAGACGGAGCGGCCGTGGACGGTCGCGGTCGTGACCTTGGCCTTGGGCATGGGAACACATTACGCCTCAGCGGAGACAGGGTTACCGGAGCGGGGCCGGTAGCCTGGTTTTCGTGCCCAGCTTCCTGCACACCTGCTACCGGATCGGCGAGATCGACCGCTCGGTCGCCTTCTACGAGAAGCTCGGCTTCGAGGAGGTCGCGCGGATGCCGATCGGCGACGAGGCGATCAACGTCTTCATGGGCATGCCGGGCGAGGACCCGCGCCTCGAGCTGACCTACAACCACGGCATCGAGTCCTACGACCATGGCACCGGCTACAACCACATCGCCCTCGCCGTCGACGACCTAGACGGCACCCTCGAGCAGCTAGCCGCCCAGGGCATCGAGCCCGAGAAGCCCCCCTACCGTCCCGGCAATCGCACCGAGGGCCACCGCATCGCCTTCGTCCGCGACCCGGACGGCTACCGAATTGAGCTGATCGGGGAGTAGCGAGGTCGTCGAGGAGGGCACCTTCTAGCGAGCGCCACTCGCAAACATCCGACGTCCCTCGCGGGCGATAGGGTCTAACCGCTCTAGCTTGGGAGTCCGGAGAGGAAGAGGAGAGGCGCCTTGAAACTGGTGATCGGGATCGTGCGGCCTGAGAAGGCCAACGACGTACTGGAAGCGCTCTACCGTGCGGAAGTCCGTGGGGTGACGCTGAGCCGGGTCGAGGGGCACGGCGGCGAGCTCGAGCGGGTCGAGACCTACCGTGGGACGACCGTGAAGATGGGCTTGGAGGACAAGGTCCGCTTCGAGGTCGCCGTCTCCGACGACTTCACCCAGCCGGCGATCGACGCGCTCTGTGCGGGTGCCCGCACCGGCGAGGTCGGCGACGGCAAGATCTTCGTCGTGCCGCTCGAGCAGGCGGTTCGCATCCGCACCGGCGAGTCCGCGGAGGCGGCCGTGACCCCGGTGGCCGGCCGATGAGCCCCGCGATCGACACCGGCGACACCGCCTGGATGCTCGCCTCGACGGCCCTCGTCCTGCTGATGACGATCGGCCTCGGGATCTTCTACGCCGGCCTGGTCCGCGCCAAGAGCACGCTCAACACCTTCATGATGTGCGTCTCGGCGATGGCGATCGGCGGGATCAGCTGGGTTCTGCTCGGCTACTCGCTCGCCTTCGACGGCGAAGGGGCGATCCTGGGCGGCCTCGGCCACGTCGCGCTCAGCGGCGTCGGCTTCGAGCCACGCGGCGAAGGCACCATCCCCCACCTCGTCTTCATGGCCTTCCAGGGGACCTTCTGCATGATCACCGTGGCGCTCGTCTCCGGCGCCGTGGTCGAGCGGATGCGCTTCGGCGCCTGGATGGTCTTCGCGACCCTCTGGTCGCTGCTCGTCTACGCCGTGCTCGCCCACTGGGCCTTCGGCGGCGGCTGGCTCGCCGCTCAGGGAACACTCGACTTCGCCGGCGGCATCCCGGTCGAGATGGGCTCTGGCTTCGCCGCCCTGGCGGCGGCGCTGGTCGTCGGCGCGCGCAAAGACTACGGCCGCCAGGCGCTGCTGCCGCACAACGCCGTCTACGTGCTGCTCGGCGCCGGCATCCTCTGGTTCGGCTGGTTCGGCTTCAACGGCGGCAGCGGCCTCGGCGTCAACGACGCCGGCGTGCTGGCCTTCGTCAACACCCTGCTGACCCCGGCCGCGGCGCTGCTGACCTGGTTCGTGCTCGACCTGGTCCGGGGCCGTCGCGTGACCGCGGTCGGCGCGGCGACGGCGATCATCGTCGGCTGCGTGCTGATCACCCCCGCGGGCGGCTTCATCAGCCCGGGCTGGGCGATCGCGCTCGGCTTCCTCGGCGCCCTGCCTTGCTACGCGATGATCGTCTGGCGGCCGCGCACGCGCGTCGACGAGACGCTCGACGTGCTCGCCGCCCATGGCGTCGCCGGCTTCACCGGCATCCTCGCCCTCGGGCTCATCGCCCAGGCTGGCTGGAACGGCGTCGCTGACGGCCTCTTCTACGGCGACGCCGGCCAGTTCTGGTCGCAGGCGCTGGCCGCGGCGGTCACGCCCGCCTACGCCTTCATCGCCACCTTCGTGCTGCTCAAGCTGGTCGGCGCGGTGATGCCGCTGCGGGCGAGCGAGCACGACGAGGCGGTCGGCATGGACGTCGTCTACCACGGCGAGGAGGCCTACCCGAGCGGCGAAGGCGCGATCCTGGTCACGCCGGAGAGTGAGCGCGAGCTGCTCGTCGCCGACCCGGGGTAGCCCCGGCCCGGGCCTGAATGGCCAGGGTGGCCACGTTTCTTTCCGGTGTGCCTTTCGTACCTCTACGGTCCGAAAAGCACACCGGAAGCAGCCCGCTCTCAGGCGCGAAGGCGGTAGCCGCGGCTGAACAGGCGCAGGTTGATCGCGAAGATTGCCGCCGCCGCCACGAACAGGGCGAGCAGCGAGAGGGCAACGCTGACTTCGCTGTAGCCGAGGAAGCCATAGCGGACCAGGTTGATCATGTAGAAGAGCGGGTTGAAGTGGGTCAGGGTCTGGAACGGCTCAGGAAGCAGGGTCGCCGAGTAGAAGACCCCGCCAAGGAAGATCAGCGGCTGCAGGACGAAGGTCTGGGCGAAGGCGACGTCGTCGAACTGTTCGGCGCGGACACCGATCAGCACGCCGAGCTGGGAGAAGAAGAAGCCGACCAGGAAGAGCGCCGGCAGCAGCACGAGGATGTGGTCGAGCGGTAGGTCGACGAGGAACGAGGCGGCGACGAAGGTCAGCCCGGCGACTATCAGGCCGCGCATGAAACCGCCGAAGGTGAAGGCGAGCAGCAGCTCCAGAGGCGAGGCCGGTGAGGAGAGCTGGTCCTGGATCGCCCCCTGGAACTTCTGCTGCAGGATCGAGGAGGAGTTGTTGGCGAAGGCGTTGGTCGAGAAGGCCATCATGATCAGCCCGGGTATGACGAAGACCACGTAGTCGAAGCCGTGCAACTCGCCGACCCGCGAGCCGAGCGCCGCGCCGAAGACGCTGATGTAGAGGAAGGTTTCCAGCAGCGGCGCGCCGATCGTCTGTTTCTTGATCTTCATGAAGCGGTTGACCTCGCGGCGCCAGAGCGTCGCGAAGCGGATCTGGGCGGCGCTCACGAGACCGGCTCGACCTCGACACGGGAGCGCGAGAGCTCCTTGCGGCCGACCAGCGCCAGGTAGGCGTCCTCGAGGTTGGCGACGCCGTACTTGGCGGCCAGCTCGGTGCTCGTCCCCTCGCCGACTATCCGCCCCTCGTTGATGAAGGCGATCCGGTCGCAGAGCTGCTCGGCCTCCTCCAGGTAATGCGTGGTGAGCAGGATCGTCGTCCCCTCGTCGTTGATCCTCTGCACGTAGTGCCAGAGCTCGAGCCGCAGCTCGACATCGACGCCGGCGGTCGGCTCGTCGAGGATCAGCAGGCGCGGGCGGTGCATCATCGCTCTGGCCAGGATCAGGCGCCGTTTCATCCCGCCGGAGAGGGTGCGCGTGCGTTCCCCGGCCTTCTCTGTCAACGAGAAGGTCTCGAGCAGTTCTTCGGTGCGCTCGGCGCGCTCCCGCTTGGGCATGCCGAAGTAACCGGCGTGGTAGTCGAGCGTCTCGGCGGCGGTGAGGAACCAGTCGAGGTTGGGCTCCTGCGGCGCCAGCCCGACCGCCTGGCGGGCGTCGGCGTAGTCCCCGATCGCGTCGTGGCCGAATACCCGGATCGTCCCGCCGGTCGGTTGCGCCAGCCCGGTCGCACAGTGGATCAGGGTCGACTTGCCGGCGCCGTTCGGACCCAGCAGCGCGAACAGCTCGCCCGGCTCGATCGCCAGCGAGACGCCGCGCAGGGCCTCGACCCCGGTCGCGTAGCGCTTCTCCAGGTCACGTATCTCGAGTGCGTTCACCCCAGGCAATCTAGACGTGCCTCAAGTTCGGTACCCATGTGGACCCCCGAACTCGAGGCACGCCCGGCGGGTTAGAGATGCCGCAGCGCCGAGAGCGCGGCGTTGTAGCCGTTCATGCCGTGGGCGCCGGCGGCGGGCGGGGTTGCGGCAGAACAGATGTAGACGCCGGGAATTCCGGTCGCGTAGGGATCGAGCGCGACCCGGGGGCGGAAGAGCGACTGCATCGTCGTCGTCGCGCCGCCGATGATGTCGCCGCCGACCTGGTTCGGGTTGTTGGCGGCGAGCTCGGCGGGGCTGCGCACGTGACGGGCGACGATGCGCTCGCGCAGGCCCGGCGCGAAGCGTTCGATCTGGTCGATCAGCGTCTCGGTCGCGTCGCCGTCGAAGCCGCTGGGCACGTGTGCATAGGCCCAGACCGGGTGCAGGTCGCCGCGCGAGCGCGAGCCGTCGGCGAGGTACTGCTGGCCGACCAGGACGAGCGGTCGCTCCGGCATGCGGCCGCGGGCGGTCTGGCGCTCGCACTCGGCGAGCTCCTCGTAGGAGCCGCCGACGTGAACCGTTCCCGCCCGGCGTGGCGCCTCGGCGGTCCAGGGGATGCCGCCCTCGACCGCGAGGTCGACCTTGTAGGCGCCCGGGCCGTACTTGTAGCGACGGTAGGCGCGGGCGACGCGGGCGGGCAGCCGCTCGGCCGCGAGATCGGCTACGGCGCCCGGACCGAGATCGAGCAGGACGATGTCGGCGGCCGGGAGCTCGCCGAGCGAGCGCACCGGGCGGCCGGTCTCGATCCGGCCGCCGTGCTCGCGCACCACCGCGGCGAGCGCATCGGTGATCGCCTGCGAGCCGCCGCGCGCGACCGGCCAGCCGTGTGCGTGGCAGGCGCAGGTCAGGGCGATGCCGACGGCCGAGCTGAAGGGGCGGGAGAAGGGCCGGAAGGCGTGCGCGGCCGAGCCGGCGAACAGCGCCCGCGCCTGCGGAGTCGGCAGGGCCCGGACAAAGGCCGAGACCGGCGCCAGGGTCGGCAGGCCGAAGCGGGCCAGCAGCAGCGGGTGCCGGGGCAGGTGCGTTATCGGCCGCAGGATGTCCTGCTCGAGCGCCTCGAAGCGCGCCGCCGAGCCGCCGAACAGCCGCCGCCAGGCCGTGCCCGCCCCGCCCAGCCCGGCGACCGTCTGCTCAATCGAGCGCTGCATCGTCGCCGCGCTGCCGTCGTCGAAGGGGTGGGCGAGGTCGATCTCCGGCCACAGCCACTCCAGCCCGTGGCGCTCGAGGCCGAGGGCCCGCAGCGCCGGCGAGCCGGCGCCGAACGGGTGGCTCGCCGAGCACTCGTCGTGCAGCACCCCCGGCACGGTCAGCTCGCTGCTGCGGGCACCGCCGCCGATCGTCGGCGCCGCCTCGATCACCGTCACCCCGACCCCGCGCACGGCGAGCGTTGCCGCGGCGGCGAGGCCGTTCGGGCCGGCTCCGACTACGATCGCCTCGCTCATACGGGCGTGACCGGGAACGGTCGGCCGTCGAGCCAGGGCTGGCGCTCGGCCATGTCGGCGACGTTCACCCAGCCCTCCTCGACCAGGCCGGTGGCGGCGTCGAAGATGCGGTAGCGCTGGCGCTTCACATGGGCCGCCTGCGACTCGAGCACGACGATGCGAACCTCGCCCGGCTCGAACTCGCAGCGCTCCTGGATCGCCGCAAGCAGCCGCTGGTCGTGAAAGTGGCCGTCGCCGAAGTTGTAACCGAGCACGACCCCGGCGACGAGCTCACCCTCGCGCACGTCGTATTCCTCGACGTCGTCGACCGCGCGCTGCACGAGCCCATTGAGCGCCCGCCCGTGCGAGTGCATCGAGCGGAAGGCGAGGCCTTTGTGAACCAGCACGTCGATCATCTCGGGGTCGTAGGTCTTGGCCAGCTGCTCGGTCACGATCGCCGCCGGCTTGACCATGTGCTCGTCGAGCTTCGCCTCGCTGCCCTTGCGGAAGAGCCACTGGCTGGTTGCCCAGTTGCCCGCGTAGTAGCGCATCGACGGCAGGAAGGAGACGAGGTCGGGGCGGAAGTTGCCGAGCACGGGGAAGCCGATGCAGGGGATCGCGAGGATCGCCAGCAGCAGCGGATCGTCGATCGTCGAGAACGGTGTCGCGCCGTAGTGGCCGAAGAGGAAGAGGACGCCGAAGATCATGAAGATGTTCCACTCCAGCGGCACCGCCAGCGGGAAGGTCGAGAGGATGTGGAGGTGGAAGATCACCATCCCGGCGACGGCGATCGTGCCGATCGTGCCGCCCTGGGAGATGAGCAGGATCGCCGGCAGGGTGAACTCGATAACCGTTCCCAAATGGGCGGAAAGCGCGCCGATCCGCGACGGCAGCAGATCATCGGGGTGGTCGCGGTAGAGGCGCTTCTTCGCCGCCCGCCAGCGATTCCAGGGCGTGTTGCTGATCATCACCGTGACCACGAAGGGGAAGTGGCGGTTGAGCTTCGAGGACGCGGCACCCCACCAGATGCAGACGAATACGAGCTGCGCGGCGATGATCATGTTGGTCAGCGGGAAAAGGAAGATCAGCGAAAGCGTGCCGTAGATCTCCGCCCGGGCGGCGAGGAAGGGCACCTTGTCCCGCAGCCCCAGCAGGGCTAGCAGCGTGAGCAGGACGCCGACCGCGACCGGGTCGAGTCGGCCGGCGCCCCCGGCGGCGACGTCGATGCCGCCAGAGAGCAACAGGTTTAGCGCCGCGGCGATCAGGCCCCCGTAGAGGGCGACATCGATCAGCCTGCGCTGCGTGCCGCGGGTCAGCGGCATCCGCTCGGGCCAGGGCGGCAGCCGCGTCGTGCCGGGCCGCAGCCAGTAGAGCACGCCGCCGATCATCGGTGAGAAGCGCAGAGTCAGCGGCAGCGAGCCGGCGCCGAGCCCGAGCACCTCCCAGAGCAGCGTCCAGATCACCGCCTTCTGGAAGACGATCGGCTCGGTCCACCAGGAGCCCAGCTCGCCGAGCCCGCCGAGCCCGGTCGTCGTCGCCGAGATCAAAAGCAGGCCACCACCCGCGTAGATGATCAGCTTGACGATGTAGAGCAGGTAGACAAAGTAGGGCGTGCCGAAGCCGTTCAGGGCCCAATCCTGGGCGCAGGCTTTGATCCGCTCCAGGTGGGGGCGGCGGCGCCACTCGTCGTACTCGAAGGGGGGTGGGGTTGGGTCGATGAAGCCCATTGCGTGTGGTGGAGCCTATCCGGGCAGGGCCTTCACTTAACTTTTTTTGAAGACAGTTGTCGGCCGGTCCGAGAGGGCTTTCGCAAAAAAAGTACAAGACGTTTCGGCCCTACCCGGATAGGCTCTGACGAATGGCTGGTGGCAGATCGCCGTTGCTCGTCGTGGACACGCCCTCGATGCTTTTCAGGGCCTACTACGCCTTGCCGGACTCGATTGTGGGGCCGGATGGGAAGCCCGTGAATGCTTTGCTCGGGACGGCGAACCTTGTGATGCGGGAGGTGGAAGTGCATTCGCCGCGGGCCGTGGTGCTTTGCTTCGGGCCGGATGCGGCTTCGTATCGGACCGAGCTTTATCCGGCTTATCACGCGGAGCGGGAGGCGGCTATGCCGGATGAGCTGGCGCCGCAGTTTGCCGCTTGCCGGGAGTTCTTCAAGGCGTTTGGGTGGACCGTGGAAAGCAGCGATGAGCTGGAGGCTGACGATCTGCTTGGCACCTATGCGCGCCGCGAGGCGGACGCGGGTGGGCGGGCGCTGTTGCTGACCGGCGACCGGGACATGTACCAGTGCGCCGACGAGCGGATCACGGTGCTCTACGTCAAGACCGGCGGCGCCAAGGGTGCCGAAGAGGTGGGGCCGGTGGAGGTGCGCGAGCGCTATGGCGTCGAGCCCTCCCAGGTGCCTGACTTCATCGCCCTGCGCGGCGACCCCTCGGACGGCCTGCCCGGGGCCAAGGGCGTCGGGCCGAAGACCGCCGCCGAGCTGCTTCGCCGCCACGGCGACCTCGAGACGGTGCTCGACAACGCGATCCGCGAGCGGCGCCCGAGACTGCGCGGCGCTCTGCTCGACGCCCGCGAGGACCTGCTCGCCTTCAAGGACATCGCCACCCTGCGCGACGCCGGAGCGGAGCCGCCTCCAGACCGGCCGACCGACTGGGCCGGGGCCGCCGAGGCCGCCCGCCGACTCGGCATGAACCGCCTCGCCGAACGGCTCGAAGCGCAGCGTCAATCGGCGTAGCCGATCCCCCCCTCACCCGGGGTGGGTTCGATATCGGATGCGCGCTCAGGCCCGGTAGTCCGGGTTGGGAAAGTCGGTGCGGCAGCCGGCGTCCCAGGCCGGGCGCTGGTTGCCGTGGGCCGGAATGCCGCCGGCGTCCTTCAGCATCCGCGCCAGGTGCAGCAAGTTCCAGGCGGCGAAGGTGGTGTTGCGGTTGGTGAAGTCGTTCTCCGGCCCACCCGAGCCCTCGTCGAGGTAGGAGGGTCCCGGCCCGGCCTCGCCGATCCAGCCGGAGTCGGCCTGGGGCGGGATCGTGTAGCCGAGGTGCTGCAGCGAATAGAGCACGTTCATCGCGCAGTGCTTGACCCCATCCTCATTGCCGGTGACGATGCAGCCGCCAACACGGCCGTAGTAGGCGTACTGCCCATCGTCGTTGAGCAGGTGGGAGTTGCCGTAGAGGCGCTCGACCACCTGGGTCGCGATCGAGGACTTCTCGCCGAGCCAGATCGGCATGCCGAGCACGAGGATGTCGGCCGCCATCACCCGCTCGAAGATCGCCGGCCACTCGTCGCGCTCCCAGCCGTGCTCGGTCATGTCCGGCCAGATGCCGGTCGCGATCTCGTGGTCGATCGCGCGGATGCTCTCGACCGCGACGCCGTTGCGGCGCATGATCTCGATCGAGGTGTCCATCAGGCCCTGCGTGTTGGAGACCTCCGGGCTGCGCTTCAGCGTGCAGTTGACAAACAGCGCCCGCAGGTCCGAGTAGTCGGTCTCGCTGCGCTCGCACAACTCGACCTGCTTGTCGGTCAGCCCGGTCAATCGCTCAGGCGGCGATTCTATCCGCCGGCGATGTCCTGGCCGCTGCGCGGGAGAAGCGCAGCGCGCTGTCTTCCAGCGAGCCGCGCCTGATCGTGCCGATGTCGAAGATGTAGTTCTGGCGCAGCTTCCAGGGCTCCTCCGAGCCCTGTTTGGGGAACTGGTCGAGCGAGCGCAGCACGTAGCCGGAGGTGAAGTCGAGCAGGGGCGCCTCGGCGATGGAGGTATCGGCCTCGGGCAGCACGCGGCTGTATCCACCGCCGTCCATGTGGCGCAGCAGACGGCAGACGAACTCCGAAGTGAGGTCGGCCTTGAGCGTCCAGGACGCATTGGTGTAGCCGACGGTGAAGGCGAAGTTTGGAACGCCGCTCAACATCATTCCCCTGTAGGTCATCTTGCCGGGGATGTCGACCGGCTCGCCGTCGACCTCGAGCTTCATGCCGCCGAGGAAGAGCAGGTTGAGCCCGGTCGCGGTCACGATCACATCGGCCTCCAGCTGCTCGCCCGACTCGAGCGCGATTCCCTGCTCGGTGAAGCTCGCAACCGTGTCCGTGACGACCGAGGCTTCGCCCCTGGAGATCGCCTTGAAGAGGTCGCCGTCGGGAACCAAGCACATGCGCTGATCCCAGGGGTTGTACTTGGGCTTGAAGTGCTTGTCGATGTCGTAACCCGGCGGCAGCGACCGTTCCACGCCCTTGCGGATGAAGCGCTTGACCAACTCCGGGCGGCGGCGGCTGAGCTGGAAGAAGAGCGTCTGGACCAGGACGTTTTTCCAGCGCACGATCGCGTAGGCAGCGCGGTCGGGCAGGTAGCGGCGCAGCGTCGTGGCGATCCGGTCCTCGGCCGGCAGCGAGGCGACGTAGGTCGGCGAGCGCTGCAGCATCGTCACGTGCGCGGCCTTCTCCGCCATCGCCGGCACCAGCGTCACCGCGGTCGCGCCGCTGCCGATCACAACGATGCGCTTGCCGTCGTAGTCGAGCTCCTCGGGCCAGTGCTGCGGGTGGACGACCGGGCCGGAGAAGCGCTCCTCGCCCTCGAAGCGCGGCGTGAAACCTTCGTCGTAGCGGTAGTAGCCGCTGCAGGTCCAGAGGAAATCGCAGGTCAGCGTCACCCGCTCGCCGTCGTCGCCGCACTCCACCTCGACCGTCCAGCGCGAGTCCTCGCTCGACCACGAGGCGGCGATGACGTGGTGGTTGAAGCGGATCTTCGGCTCGATCCCGTCCTCGCGTGCGGTCTCGCGCACGTACTCGAGAATCGAGGGACCGTCGGTGATCGACTTCGACCTCGTCCACGGCTTGAAGCGGTAGCCGAGGGTATGCATGTCGGAGTCCGAGCGGATGCCGGGGTAGCGGAAGAGATCCCAGGTGCCGCCGAGGTCGCCGCGCGCCTCGAGGATCGCGTAGCTCTTGCCGGGGCAGCGGTCCTGCAGGTGCCAGGCGGCGCCGATCCCCGAGAGGCCGGCACCGACGATCAGCACGTCGAGATGTTCGGGAGACCGCTCGGACACGGGAGCATTCTCACACACTGGCTGGTCAGCCAGGGTGAGGGGCGGCGCACGCCGGTCGAGCCAAACTCATCTCGGTGGTCGGCTGGTCAGCGCAGGGTCAGGACGTGGGCTCGCTGGGGGGGCACGTTGCCCTCAAGCACGTCTAGGTAGGCGGACTTCACGGCGTCGAAGCCGGCGCCGGGGATCGTCTCCAGCCAGCCGGCGGTCCACTCGCAGAAGGGATGCCAGGCCTCGGCGACGCGGTCGCCGAGGCCGTCGCGGCCCCAGTCGTTCGAGCGCTTCTTGACCCGGTCGGGGGCGAAGAAGAAGGCCGGCGCCGGGCCCGGAAGGTCACCGGCACCGGAGCCGAGGTCCTCCCAGTGGGTGACGCCCACGGCCATGCTGTGCACAAGCTCGTCGCCGTAGTGCGAGTGCACGGCCCGGCGCACGGCGCCGTCGCCGGCCATGTCGACGAAGGTCGTCGGGCGGCGCTCCAGCTCATCGATCGCGTCGTAGGCGACGGTGCGGTCGTAGATCCCCAGGCCTTCGACAAAACCGGCGTTGCCGGTCGAAGTGAGCCCGATCAGCTCAACGCCCTCGCGCCGCGCGAGCAGGAAGGCGGCGGCGATCGCGGTCTTGCTCGAAGCGCTGGCGATCGCGATCGGCCCGCGCCCGGTCAGCCCCTCGTCGTCGAGCTGGTCGTCGATCAGGAAGGAGGTGAAGAAGAGTGGCCGCAGCAGCATCTGGATCGCCTCACTGTCGGCGCCGTAGAAGGGGTCGCTTCCGGTGGCGAGGTAGCGGTGATAGGCCGAGGGGAGGGCCGCCCGGTGCGGCGAGGCGTCGACGAAGCCGGTCCCGTCCACGTCGGCCGGGGTGACGAGCAGGTGCGAGGAGGGCGGCAGGTAGCCGAACAGCCGGGTCCCCGGCTCGACTCCCTCGGCCTCGCTGCGCTCGACCTCGGCGAAGCCCCACATCGGCACCCGGCCCCAGCCCTCTTCGGCCGGGAAGAAGTCCCAGTAGCTCATCGCCTCGCCCATTACGGCGTAGGTGACGTTGTTGGCGGTCAGGCCGAAGCTGTCCACCCGCAGCAGCGCCTGGCCGGCCCCGGGCGCCGGCGGCTCCGACTCGACCACACGACACTCGCGCAGATCGTCGCGCTTGACGAGGAAGTCGGTCATCGATGCTCCATCCTCTCACGTCATACTCCGTAGACCGTGGAGAGTTCGCAAGCAAAGGGCAGGACCGTCCTGGTCAGCGGCGGCTCTGGCTTCCTCGGCGGCTGGTGCGTGGTCGAACTGCTGCGGCGTGGCTACGGCGTGCGCACGACCGTGCGCGACCTCTCCCGCGAGGCGGAGGTGCGCAACGCGGTCGCCTCGCAGGTCGACGCCGGTGACCGGCTCACGGTGCTCGCCGCCGACCTCCTCGAGGACGCCGGCTGGGCCGAGGCGGTCGCTGGCTGCGACTACGTTCTCCACGTCGCCTCCCCCTTCCCGCCGGTACAGCCGGACGATCCCGACGAGCTGATCGTGCCGGCGCGCGAGGGCACGCTGCGGGTGCTGAAGGCGGCGCTCGACGCCGGCGTCGAGCGCATCGTCGTCACCTCCTCGGTGGCGGCCGTGACCGGCAGCGGCAAAGCGGTCTCAGGGCGGCCCCTGGACGAGCGCGACTGGAGCGACCCCGAAAACATGAAGATGACGCCCTACGCACGCTCGAAGACGATCGCCGAGCGCGCCGCCTGGGACTACATGGCCGAGCGCGGCGCAACCGAGAAGCTGGCGACCGTCAACCCCGGCGCGATCATCGGCCCGGCCCTGCACGATGACCACTCCTACTCGCTGCAGGCGATCGAGCGGCTGATCAAAGGAATTCCGGGGACGCCGAAGATCGGCTTCAGCTTCGTCGACGTGCGCGACGTCGCCGACCTCCAGATCCGCGCGATGACCGCGCCCGACGCCGGCGGCGAGCGCTTCGTCGCCACCGAGCGCTACATGTGGATGGGCGAAATCGCCGCCGTGCTGCGCGAGCGCCTCGGCGACCGAGCGCCGAAGGTGCCGCGCCGCAACGTGCCCAACTTGGTCGTGCGGGCGATGGCGATCTTCGATCCCAGTCTCCGCTCGATCGTCGGCCAGCTCGGCAGGAAGACGGAGCTGTCGAGCGAGAAGGCCGAGGAGCGCCTCGCCTGGAAGCCGCGCCCGATCGAGGATTCGATCGCCGAATGCGGCGAAAGCCTGCTTTAAGCACGTACAAAGCGCCCACCCGAATCTTTGTACCGATGGACTAGACGCGGCACTCGCCGAGGTGCATCATTCATGCATGAGGTCGCCTAGCCACTCCTACGCAGCGGTTGCAGGTGCTTTTGGCGGCCGCGGCGAGGCCGGCCTGCGGCGGATCGAGACGGCGGTCGAAGGGGCCCGCTCGGCCGGAGCGTCGATGGTCGTGCTGCCCGAGTGCGCGCTCGGCGGCTACCTGCGCGCCGACGGCAGCCACGCGGCGCCGATCGACCTCGACGGACCCGAGATCGCCCGCCTCTGCCGGGTCGCTGCCGACACTGTCGTCGTCGCCGGCTTCACCGAGCGCGGCCCCGGCCGGCCGTACTCGAGCGCGGTCTGCGTCAACGGGGACGGCGTGCTCGGGCACCACCGCAAGGTCCACCTGCCGCCGAGCGAGTGCGAAGCCTTCGCGCCCGGTGACGGCTTTGCCGCCTTCGACACGCCGGTCGGCCGGATCGGAATGCTGATCTGTTACGACAAGCTCTTCCCCGAGGCGGCGCGCACGCTGGCCCTCGACGGCGCCGAGACGATCGCCTCGCTCTCGGCCTGGCCGCTCGACCGCCGCGATCCGGCACGCCGCCTGGCCACCGACCGCCAGACCCGCCACTTCAATCTGCTCGACGAGGCACGAGCGCTGGAGAACCAGGTGGTCTGGGTCTCCTCGAACCTGACCGGCAAGATCGGCCCGCTGCGCTTCCTCGGCCAGGCTAAGGTCGTCGACCCCGACGGCCACGTGCTCGCCCGCACCGGCGGCCGCGCCGGGGTCGCCGTCGCCGAGGTCTCGCCGCGCGCCGCGATCGCGGACTCGCGCAGCCACATCTCCCACCTCGGGGACCGCGCGACAGAGGCCTACCGCACCGACCGTCCGGCGCCGTCCGCGCCGCACCCCGGGGTGCAGGGCCCGACCGCGGCGCCGGCCCCGGCCGACCCCGCTCCCGCCCTGTCGCCCTCCCCTGCTCCGGCGCTCATCTGAGCGGCCGGCTGACCGACCCCCGTAGGGTTGACAGAAGCGAATGTGTGGAATTGCGGCCCAGCAAGGTGCGATCGACCCGGCATCCGGGAAGCGGATGCTCGACCGGCTCGTCCACCGCGGCCCCGATGACGCCGGTGAGGCGACGCTCGGCGGCGCCTGGCTCGGCCACCGGCGACTCTCGATCGTCGACGTTGACGGCGGCCACCAGCCGCTGACAGGCACCAGCGAGGACCACTTCTTCGTCGGCAACGGCGAGATCTACAACCACGCGGCGCTGCGGGCCCGGCTCGGCAGCGACCGCTTCCGCACCGCCTCCGACAACGAGGTCGCCCTGCACGTGGTCGAGCGCGACGGGCCCGAGGGCCTGGCCGAGCTGAACGGGATGTTCGCCTTTGCGATGGCCAGCGGCGCCGCGGACTTCCTTGCCGCCCGCGACCCGGTCGGGATCAAGCCGCTCTACTGGGCGAAGCTCGACGACGGCGCCGTCTTTGCCTCCGAGATGGCCGTCTTCGAGCCCGAGCTGCTCAGCAGGATCGAAGTCTTCCCGCCCGGCCACTACTGGACCGCCGAGACCGGGCTGGTCCGCTTCGCGCCGCCAGTGCCGAGCGCCCTGCGCGGCACCTCGCCGAGCACGATCGCCCCCGAGGATGTGCCCACCGACGCGTTGATGCGCACCCGCTGGGTGCTGATCGACGCGGTCGAGCGGCAGATGATGGGCGATGTCCCGGTCGGCGTCTTCCTCTCCGGCGGGCTCGACTCCAGCCTGGTCGCGGCGATCGCCGCCCGCTATCTGGCCCGCCAGGGCGAGCCGCTGAAGACCTTCGCGGTCGGGCTTGAGGGCTCGCCCGACCTGCTCGCCGCCCGCCACGCCGCCGAGTTCCTCGAAACCGACCACCACGAGCGCGTCTACACCGCTGAGGAGGCGACCGCAAACCTGGCCGACACGATTGCCTCGATCGAGGCCTTCGACCCCTCGCTGGTGCGCAGCGCCGTGCCCAATCACATGCTCGCCGAGATGACCGCCGAGCACGTCAAGGTAGTGCTCACCGGCGAGGGCGCCGACGAGCTCTTCGCCGGCTACGAGTACATGCGCGAGTACGACGAGCCCACGGAGCTGCACGCCGAGCTGGTGCGCAGCGTCGAGGGCCTGCACAACCTCAACCTGCAGCGCTGCGACCGGGTGACGATGGCGCACGGGCTGGAGGCGCGCGTCCCCTTCCTCGACCGCGAGGTGATCGAGCACGCGCTCGCCCTGCCCGCTGCCTGGAAGCTGAGCGGCGGCGCCGCGCCGGAGAAGCAGATCCTGCGCGCCGCCTTCGACGGCTGGCTGCCCGACGACCTGCTTTGGCGCGACAAGTCGCAGTTCGGCGACGGCAGCGGCGCCGCCTCGGTGCTCACCGACCCGTTCACCGACTCGATCGATGAGGAGGAACTGGCGGCCGAGCGCGACTCGGTCGACCCGCCGCTGCGCACGCGCGAGGAGCTCGCCTACTTCCGCATCTTCCGGGAGCGCGTCGGCGAGGTCCGCCCCGAGCGCACCCTGGGCCGCTTCGCCACCGCCTGAGCGGATCGTCCAATCGGGGGTCGAAAACGACCACTCGGTTTGCTTCAATCGTGGGACCAGAGAAAGGAGGTGGTCCTAACTTGATTCACATGCTTGACGGGACTCTGGAGGTGCAGGGCCGCTAGGCGCCGCACTGGTTCGGGCGCCCGGCGGAATCCAACCCGGGCACCGGCGAACGCAGGGAGACGGGACTAGTCCCGCCCGTTCGCTGTTCCCACGTTCGTCCCCAAGCACCAGTCCAGGGCCGCCTCCGGGCGGCCCTGGCCGTTCCGGCCCGGCTCAGTACCCGGTGCCGGTCGTGATCTTCTTGCGCTCGGCCGGATCGGCGCCGCCCTTGCGCTCGAGCGTCGCGCAGGCTTCTTCGATGTCGACCGCGAGGTGATCGATGCGGGCCCGCGAGAGAGTCAGCTTGACCAGCGCCCGCATCACCTTCACGTCTTCGGCGTCAGGCGGCATCGTGTAGGCGGGCAACATCCAGCCGCGCTCGGCGGAGAGCTGCCAGGAGACGTCGAACTCGTCGTAGGGATGCTCGCCGGCGAGCTTGAAGGCGACCAGGGGCAGCTGCTCGGCGTCGGCCCCGATCAGCTCGAAGTGGCCCATCGCCTCCAGCTTCTCGGCCAACGCCCGGGCGTTGGTCTGCATCGCCTTCATGATGTGGCCGTAGCCTTCGCGCCCGAATCGGACCAGGTTGTAGTACTGGGCGAGCACCATCGCCGAGCCGGTGGAGAAGTTGAGCGTGAAGGTGGCGTCGGTCTTGCCCAGGTAGTTCTCGTAGAAGACGAGATCCTCGGCAAGGTCCGATTTCTCGCGGAAGATCAGCCAGCCGATCCCGGGGTAGACGAGCCCGAACTTGTGGCCGGAGACGTTGATCGAGCGCACCTGCTCGAGCCGGAAGTCCCACTCGGAGTCGGGGTAGAGGAAGGGCCAGACGAAGCCGCCCGAGGCGGCGTCAACGTGCAGCGGCACATCGAGGCCCTTCTCGCCCTTGAGGTCGACCAGGAGCTTGTCGATACCGACGATGTCGTCCTTGTGGCCGGTGAAGGTGGTGCCGAGCACGGCGGCGACTCCGATCGTGTTCTCGTCGACGTGCGGCTCCACGTCCTCGGGGCCGATCGTGTACTTGCCTTCCTGCAGCGGCACGATCCGCGGCTCGACGTCGAAGTAGCGGCAGAACTTGTCCCAGACCACATGCACGTCGCCGCCGAAGACGAGGTTGGGCTTGTCGACTGGGAGCGAGGCCGCTTCACGGCTCTGCTTCCACTTCCACTTCAGCGAGAGGGCGCCCAGCATGATCGCCTCCGAGGAGCCCTGGGTGCGGGCGCCGGTGGTCTCGCCGGGCGCATTGAAGAGGTCGGCGAGCATGCGGATGCAGCGCTGCTCGATCTCGGCCGTGATCGGGTACTCGGCGTGGTCGATGAAGTTGCGGTAGAGGTTCTCGGAGATGATCCGCTGGGCCTCCGGCTCCATCCAGGTGGTGACGAAGGTGGCGAGGTTTTTGTACGGCTCGCCCTCCAGCATCAGTTCCTCGCCGACCAGGCGCATAGCGTCGACGGCGGACATGCCGCCCGCCGGGAAGCCATCGTCGGGGGCGTCTTCGACCAGGAAGCGGTTGCCGTAGAGCAACTCTGCCTGTTCGGGACTGCGCGGCTCCTTCGTCATCGGCAATCACCCAGGCCCATGCGACGCACCCTAGCGGCACGCCCCGCTGCCCGCTAGGGTGCTGGACCGTGAGCGAGGCGAAGACCCTCAGCTGAGGGCGGGCATGTCCTGGCGTACGCGCTGGCGCGTCTACGAGTACGTCCGCAACAGCATCTGGATAGTGCCGGCGCTCTGCGGCGCCGTCGCGATCGGGCTCGGGATCGGCCTTCCCGAGATCGACGAAAGCGTCAATACGACGATCGGCATCTCCTTCGGGCCCGAAGCGGCACGGGCCCTGCTCGGCTCGCTCGCCGGGGGCATGATCACCTTCACCGGCTTCGTCTTCTCGATCCTCCTGCTCGCCGTCCAGTTCGGGTCGAGCCAGTTCTCGCCGAGGATGCTGAGGCGCTTCCTCCGCGACCCAACGACGAAGATCGCGCTCGGCGTCTTCATGGCGACCTTCATCTACTCGCTGCTCGTCCTGCGTGTCGTCGGCACGGCCGAGAACGAAGCCTTCGTACCCGACAACTCGATCTCGATCGCGCTGCTGATGCTGCTGGCAAGCATGCTGCTGTTCCTGCGCCTGATCAGCCGCACGACCCAGGGGCTCCGGGTCGCCTCGGTGCTCACCGACCTCGGCCGTGACGCGCGGCAGGTAGTTGACCGGATCTACCCGGACCCGGTCGACGAGGACGAAGGCGCGGCCGCGCCCTGGGAGGGGACCGCGCCCTCGCGCACGGTCGGGCACAGGGGAGATCCGGGCGTGCTGCAGAGCATCGACCTCGAAGGGTTGGTCGCGCGGGCGAGCGCGGCGTCGGTGAGGATCGAGCTGGTCCCGCGGGTCGGCGACCTGCTCTACCCCGGGGCGCCGCTGTTCAGGGTCTACGACGACGCCGAGGGATCAATCGACGACGGCTGGCTGCAGGGCGCGATCGCGATCGGCGACGAGCGCACGATGCGCCAGGACCCGGCCTTCGCATTCCGGCTGCTCGCCGACATTTCATCGAAGGCGCTCTCGCCCGGCGTAAACGACCCCACCAGCGCCACCCAGGCGCTCGACCAGATCGAGCTGCTGCTGCGTCAGATCGGCAGCCGGCGGCTGACGCCTGGCATCGGGCGCGACGGGGCCGGCACGATCAGGCTGCGCTACCCGACCCCGTCGTGGAAGGACCTGCTCGGCCTCGCGGTCGACGAGACGCGCCAGTTCGGCGAGGAATCGGTACAGGTGACCAGGCGCCTGCGGGCGCTGCTCGAAGACCTGCGCGCGTCGGTCCCCGAGTCCAGGCGGGCGGCGATCGACGCCGAGCTGGCCCTGCTCGACGCCGGTGCCGATCGCGCCTTCTCCGCCGGCGACCGGACGTCGGCGTCGACCCGCGACCGACAGGGCCTCGGCTCGGCCGACCCCGACAAGACGGCGCGCTAGCCTGAGCGGGCGATGCCCGCCGAGAGCGACCATGCGACCGAGCTGCTGATTGGGGGCGAGCAGGTCGGCGGCGCCGGGGCACCGCTAGTGGTCGAGAACCCGTTCACGACCGAGACGATCGCCACTCCCGGGGCGGCCTCGCCGGAGCAGGTCGGCGCGGCGGTCGCGGCGGCGCGCGAGGCCTGGCCGGGCTGGGCGGAGACGACCGCGGGCGAGCGCTGCGAGCTGCTGCACGAGGTCGCACGGCGGCTGCGCGAAGGGACCGAGGCGCTGGCGCGTACGTTGACCGCCGAGGGTGGCAAGCCACTGATCGAGAACCGCGACGAGCTCGAGTGGACCGCCGCCGCCTTCGACTACTACGCCGAGATCGGCCGCGACCACGCCGGCCGCGTGATCCCGCCGATCGAGTCGACCCAGGTGGCGATGGTGCTGCGCGAGCCGCTCGGCGTCGTCGGCTGCATCGTCCCCTGGAACTACCCGCTACTGCTGCTGGCCTGGAAGGTCGCGCCGGCGCTGGCCGCCGGCAACTGCGTCATCTGCAAGCCCTCCGAGTTGACGCCGCTCTCGACCCTGATGCTGGCCGGCGTCTTCGAGCACCTGCCCGCCGGCACAGTCAACCTGCTCGCCGGCGGCGGCGAGGTCGGCGCCGCGATCGCGGCCCACGCTGGGGTCGACTGCGTCGCCTTCACCGGCTCGGTCGCGACCGGCAAGAAGATCGCCGCTGCGTGTATCCCGCGGATGGCGCGGATGAACCTCGAGATGGGGGGCAAGGACGCCTTCATTGTCTGCGCCGACGTGGCCGCCGAGCTCGAGGTCGCCGCCCGCGGCGGCGCCTGGGCCGCCTTCCTCAACGCCGGCCAGGTTTGCACCTCGGCCGAGCGCTTCTATGTCGCCGAGGAGCTCTTCGACGAGTATGTCGCGGCCTTCATCGAGCACACCCGCGGCCTCATCCTCGGCGACCCGTTCGAGGTCGCCACCGACGTCGGCCCGATGGTCTCGGCGGCCCAGCGCGAGAAGGTCGCCGCCCAGCTCGAGGCGGCGCGGGCGGGGGGCGCAGAACTGCTCGCCGGGGGCGACGACGGCGGGGTCGAGCGCGGTCACTTCTTCGCCCCTGCGGTTGTCACCGGGGCGGCGCCAGACAGCGCCCTGCTCACCGAGGAGACCTTCGGCCCGATCGCGCCGCTCGTCCCGGTCGGCTCGCTCGAGGAGGCGATCGCGCTGGCCAACGGCACCGAGTTCGGGCTTGGCGCCAACGTCTACACCGCCGACCTCGAGAGCGCCGTGCGCTGCATGCGCGAGTTGCGCGCCGGCACGGTCTGGATCAACGACCCGCTGACCGACAACGACGCCGGCCCCTTCGGCGGCTTCAAGCAGTCCGGCCTCGGCCGCGAGCTCGGCCGCGAGGGACTCGAGGCCTTCCAGGAGACCAAGCACGTACACATGGAGTCGAAGATCGAGCGCAAGGAGTGGTGGTACCCGTACAGCGAGTACGGGAAGAGGTAGCCGGCGTTACTCGTGCGACCGGCGCAGGCGGGGCAGGGCCCAGCCAACCAGCGCGCCCAAGGCCGCTGCGATCACGAGAGCGAAGATCAACGGCATCTCGACAGAGCCGACGATGAACCTGACCTCGACCTTCTGCGAGTTGAGCGCGACGAAAACGACGAGGATCGCACCGACGACCACCAGGAGCCAGGTTCGCCAGCCGGGGCCATCGGGGGTGGTCGTGTGGCTCTGCTCGTCCATCGGTTGAGCGTACCGACCGGTCCATGCCGCAGACGCGAGGGTCGATAATCGACTGATGGCGGCTACGGACTCCTCCCTGCGCGAAGAGGTCGACGTCGCGATAGTCGGCGCCCGCTGCGCCGGCTCGGCGACGGCGGCGATTCTGGCGGCGGCCGGCAAGCGGGTTCTCGTCATCGACCGCGCCGGCTTCCCCTCCGACACGCTCTCGACCCACGCGATGTTTCCCAGCGGCCTCGCCGAGTTGGAGCGGATCGGGGCCTGGGACCGGGTGCGTGACCGGGTCCGGCCCGCGCAGCTGACCCACGTCCAGGTCGACATCGACGGCGAAGTCCGTCTGCGCGAGCGTTGGCAGCCGGTGCTGGGCATCGACCACGGTGCCTCGATCCCGCGCAACCTACTCGACGTCCACCTGGTTGAGAACGCGCGCGAGCGCGGCGTCGAGGTCCGCGAAGGCTGCGTGCTGGACGGCGTCGCCTGGGAGCACGGCCGGGTCGTCGGACTGTCCTACCGGGACCCGGAGGGAGAGATCCGCGAGGCCCGCGCCAAGCTCGTGGTCGGCGCCGACGGGCGTCGCTCGGCGGTCGCCGCGGGGGTCGGGGCCTGGCACCCGTACCGAGCCTCGAAAAACGGCCGCGGGCTCGTCTTCCGCTACATGGACGACCCCAGGGCCGGAAGCTGGGAGTCGCGCACGATGTGGCAGTGGCGCGACGGCGAATCGTTCGCCCTCGCCTTCCCCAATCCAGGGGACCGGCTGCTCTGCCTGTTCATGGGCGCGGCGAGCGAGGTCAGCGAGGCGCGCCGAGACCCAGAGGGCTACTGGTCGCGGAAGTTGTCCGAGCACCCCGGCTGCGCCGAGCGGGTCGCCGGCGCGACCGACCGGACCAAGTTGCGCTCGACCGCCGACGTTGTCGCCTTCTGGCGCGCCTCGAGCGGGCCCGGATGGGTGCTGGCCGGCGACGCCAGCCACTTCAAGGACCCCGTCACCGGGCAGGGAATGGGCGACGCGCTGCGCATGGGTCGTACCCTCGGCGAAGCGGTGGGGCCGCTGCTGGACAACCCGGTCGCGCTCGACCGCGCCACCCGCCGTTGGGAGCGGGAAACCCAGCGTCACTGCCGCGACGCCTACCACCTCGCCAATCTCGACACCAGAGTCGAGCCGGTCTCGCCGATCTTCCGCGAGACGGCGAGCATCTTCGCGCGCGACGAAGAGCCGAGCCTCTCGCACCTCTTCAACCGCACGCGCTACGTGGACGAGGTGATGCGTCCGCCTATCGTCGGGCGCGCCTACGCTCGGGCGCTCGCGCGCGGGCCGGGGCGACTGCGCACCCTGCGCATCAGCCGCGAGCTGATGCGGACGCAGATCGGGGTGATGCGCGAGATCGCCGCCGACCGCTTCCGCGAGACCGGCCCGGTGCCGGGATCCGACCATTCCGGCTGGGAGTTCTGGGAGGTTCCGCGCGGATGACCGCCGAGAACGGAGCCGCCCGCACCGTGAAGCTAGCCGCGGTGCAACCGGCGGTGCGCCTGGGTGAGGTCGAGCGCAACCTCGCCCACGTCGAGGAGCTGATCCGCGACGCCCACCACGAGCACTCTCCCGATGCGATCACCGTGCCCGAGTCGATGACCAGCCCCAACGTCTACTCGCCCGGGATGCACACCGCGCCGCGCCCGGTCGACGGGCAGCCGTTCCAGCTCCTCACCCGGCTCGCGCGTGAGCTCGACTGTGTGATCGGCGGGGGCTTCATCGCCGCCCGCGGCGGCCACACCTACGGCACCTACGTGCTCGCCGAGCCCGACGGCAGCGCCAACCTGCACGACAAGGACATCCCCACCGCCTGGGAGCACAACTACTACCGGGGCGGCGACGACAGCGGCGTGGTCGACTCCGGGGCCCTCGGCCGGATCGGCCTCGCCTGCGGCTGGGAGTGGGCCCGTTTCGGGACCGCCCGGCGGCTGCGCGCCGGCGGCGTGCGCCTGCTGCTGGGCGGCATGTGCTGGCCCTCGTTCCCGACCAACTGGCCCGGACCGCTCGAGCGGCTCTGCCGGCGCGAACGCGACGTGCAGCGCCATCTGGCCCGCCAGCTGCCGGGCCAGATGGCACGCCTGCTCGGAGCGCCGGTCTCGATGCCCTCGCACGTCGGCGATGTCGAGTTCGAGACGCCGATGATGCGCCGCATCCCGTGGCACACCGAGATGCTCGGCGAGACCCAGATCTGCGAGCGCGACGGCCGCGTCCTCGCCCGCCTCACATACGAGGACGGCCCCGGCCACTGCGCGGCCGAGGTCGAGTTGCGCCCGCCGCAACCTCTCGACCCGATCGAGAACCGCTTCTGGATCCCATTGATGCCCGCCTCAATCCACGCCATCTGGCACCCGGTGAACGCTCACGGCAAGCTGCGCTACCGCCTGCAGCGGGCCGGCGGCCGCCTCCCCTGGCAGCAGGAGCCGCCGGTGGACCTGCCCGACCGAATCGGCGCGCACGACCCCGCCGAACAGCCGGTCGCCACCGCCGTCAAGTAGCCGCGCCCGTGGCCCGAGGTGATCCCGGAGGCGCTGAGCGCGCTTCAGGCGCCGGCGGCGGAGACGGGCCCGTCGAGACCGGTGCCGTCCAGCGGCCTCATCGCCGAGCGCATCGCCACCCCGGCCGGCTGACTACGAACGCGGGCCGGGGATGCCACGGAAGCCGAAGGCCTCGCTCTCACGCCCAGCCTGGACGAACCAGCACTCGCCGTTCATCTCGCCGTCGAAGAGAGTGAGGACGGTGTCGATCACATCCTGCACTGGGATGATCGGCGGGCCCTCGCTCTGCAGGAACTCGCGGATCGGGGCGATGATCTTGGTATCGGCGAAACCTGGGCAGACCGCGTTGATCCGCACGCCGTCGGCAGCGAGGACCGGGCCGAGCGAGCGCACGAGGCCGACGACCGCGTGCTTGTTGGCGGCGTAGACCGGGTCCATCGGCACCGGGGTCAGCCCGGCAAGCGAGGCGGTCGCGACGATCGAGCCGCCGCCGCGCGCCTTCAGCGCGGGCAGGACCGCGTTGACGCCGAAGACGACGCCGTCGAGGTTGACGCCCATCGCGCGCCGATAGGCCTCGAGGTCGAAGTGCTCGCCGAGCACGGTTCCGGAGGTGACCCCTGCGTTGAGGAAAGCCATGTCGAGCCCGCCGTGCTCCTCGGTCGCGATCGCGACTGCCGCCTCGCTCTGCTCGGGATCGCTGACATCGCAGGCGACGAACAGTGCCCCGGTGCGCTCGGCCAGCTCCGCCCCGCCGGCCTCGTCGACGTCGCAGGCGATCACCTTCACCCCCCGCCCGCCCATCTGCTCGGCCAGCGCCCGCCCGAAACCGCTCGCCGCGCCAGTGATCAGTGCAACCCGCTCACCCATCGGCGAACCATCTCACGAAACCGAAACCATCGCCGCGCTAGGGCTCAAGCGGTAGGGATCGCGATCAGGCTGCTGAAGTTGGCTGACCCGTTGGCCACAGCCACCTGACATTCAAGGCTCAGCTGGGAGGGCGAGGGCAATTCGACCACCGCCTGCAGCGAGGCCGGTATCGCGGCAAGCGCAGGCAGCGTCTTCATCGCGATTTGGTCGACCGTGGCGGCGCCTGCCTTCAGTACGCATTCGACGGTGTCGCCCGCGCCGGTATGGGAGAGCTCGGTCTTCGCCAAGACGACGTAGCTGCCAGCCGGGGCCGCCAGGCTGACCACCGCGGTCATCGGACTCCCCGTCGGCAGGGCTACTGATCCCGCTGTGGCTGACAGCGGCGCGATCGTGCCATCGACCCCGTTGACGCCGGGGGCGCCGTCGACCCCGTTGGTCCCATTCGTTCCGTCGACCCCATTTGCCCCATTGGCGCCGTTCGGCCCATTGGCGCCGTTGGCCCCATTGGCGCCGTTGGTCCCGTCGACCCCACTTGCCCCATTGGCGCCGTTCGGGCCATTGGCGCCAGGAGTTCCGGGAGACCCGG
>Ga0210085_1000033_pt1 | contig 62401 bp, 59 predicted proteins | sample China_Galinas_PW_5_FD_184866 | JGI IMG/M metagenome (GOLD analysis project Ga0210085, IMG submission 184866) | Wetland microbial communities from San Francisco Bay, California, USA, that impact long-term carbon sequestration - China_Galinas_PWC_D1... | ecosystem: Environmental > Aquatic > Marine...
CGTTTATCCGCAGCCATGGGATTCGATACCGCAGAAGCATTCGATCACCAATTGGAAAAACACAGAAAAATCGTTCATTCTCATTTCAATAAATTATTTGAAGCCAGAGATTCAGCGCCTGTTGATGGTCGGGCCAAAGAAATTAAAACCGGTTTAGAGGCGATATGGGAAAATTATTTGGAAGATAAAAAGTGCCAAAAGATTCTTCTTGAGGCCGGATATGAGAACTTCGATGAAGTCAGTCGGTTATTGGATCACCTTCGAAACCACCCGGCCACGCGATCCCTCAGCAGCGGCGGCCGTCAACGTCTCGACCGGCTGATGCCGCTCATACTTGAAGAAGTCGGACGCTCTGAACACTCAATAGTTGTATTGAATCGAATCGTCGATCTGATCAAAACCATCGAGCAGCGCACCAATTATCTGGCGTTGCTGCTGGAAAATCCCACGGCTATCGTCCATATGGTGAACCTGGTCAGTGCCAGTCCCTGGATCGTTTCATTTCTGTCTCGCCATCCGGTCCTTTTGGATGAACTCCTTGACCCCCGCACACTCTATCGTCCTCCGGAGAAGCCGGAACTTGTCAAGGAAATCCGTAAACGGCTTGACGTGGCATCTGATCAGGATTTCGAGCATCAGATTCAGGAATTGTGTATTTTTAAACAGGTGAACACCCTGCGGGTGGCAGCAGCTGATGTCACCGGTGCTCTGACATTGATGCGAACCAGTGACCATCTTACCGAAATTGCCGAGACGGTTTTAAATGAAGTTGTTGAACTGTCATGGAACCATCTGGTTGAAAAGCACGGGGCTCCGAAATGTCAAATGGACGGCCTGGATATCGGCAAGGGATTCTCGGTGATTGCCTATGGAAAGCTGGGGGGGATTGAACTCGGTTATGGATCGGATCTGGATATGGTTTTTCTCCATGCCGGAACCGAAGGACAAACCCTCGGGGGAAAACATCCTGTTGATAATCAACAGTTTTTTGCCCGTCTGGGACAAAGAGTCATACACATCTTAACCACACATACCGCAGTGGGAAAGCTCTACGAGCCGGATATGCGCCTTCGACCCAGCGGGAGTTCCGGCATCCTGGTGAGCCACATCGAAGGGTTTAAGGATTATCAGACAAACAAAGCCTGGACATGGGAACATCAGGCTCTCATCAAAGCAAGACCCATCAGTGGTGACATCAATATGGCCAAACGCTTTGAACAAATTCGGAACGAAGTTCTTGCACGGCCCAGGATCAAGGCCGAATTAAAGCAGGATGTTGTCGACATGCGCGAACGGATGCGCAAAGAACATCCAAGTGCTGATCCGGAGATTTTCGACCTCAAGCAGGATATAGGGGGCATTGTTGATATAGAATTTTTGGTTCAGTATTTGGTTCTTTTAAAGTCTTGCGAATACAAAGAGTTATTAAAATGGACCGATATTGTAAGACTCCTTGAAACGTTAAAGGAAACCAATATCATCAGCGATCAGGTCGCTCACATCTTAAAAGTTACCTATCTAACCTACCGATCGGCGGTACACCAGTTCAGCCTTCAGGAGAAACCCGCCAAAGCCCCTGAAACTAAATTTCATGGTATGCGAGAAAACGTCATGCAAATCTGGAACGATATGATGGAAATTGAATGAGAGTTACATTTTTGTAATTAATTGGCGTTAATTTTAACAAAATTGTAAGCGATCATTTTTATATTTACGCCCGTTTATACAACTAACCATCTGTGTTTATAGACAATATTTAATATATGGTGTTGTGGCACACTTGTTGCTGATATTAAGTCACTCAAGTTTGTCATTCATAAAATTGAAATCGTTTGGGTTGAAATGATACCTTTAAATTCAAAAAAAATAGAAAGGCTCGACCCGGCTGCAGAGCGGTTGCGGCAAAACACCGACCATCTGGTTTCCGGATTTAGAAAAAGAAAATCACCGGACTTTTTAAAGCAACAAGCACAAATGCTGGACGACTATTTTTTTGAAAGTTTCGAAAGCTCTCGCGTGGGACCCAAAATGGGGATAGAAAAGAATCCCTATGCAATCATTGCGCTTGGGGGCTATGGACGAAAAGAGCAGTTCATTCATTCGGATGTGGATCTTTTGTTTCTTTTTGAAAAATATGTTCCCGACAAGGCCGAGCATCTTATCCAGGAAATTATCTACCCGTTGTGGGACATCGGTTTTGAAGTGGGTCATGCCACACGATCCCTTAAAGAATGTGTCAAATTAGCGGTTGATGACATCGAGGTTTTGACGTCCCTTCTGGACGCACGTTTCGTATGCGGCATGTCGCTGTTGTATTCGTCTTTGATGGAGCATCTTCGCAAGCGGTTTAGAAAGAGGCATTCAACCAAAGTCATTAAGAAATTGGTGGACATCAGCCAAAGCAGGCATGAATGTTTCGGAGACTCGTCGTATCTGCTCGAACCCAATCTCAAAGAGGGCCAGGGTGGATTGAGAGACTATCACACCATGCTCTGGATCGCCAGGCTGAAATCGAATCTCAAACAATTCAGAGACTTCGAGTATTATGGCTTCATGTCCCATGATGAATTTAAAGCCATGAGACAGGCGCTTGAGTTTATAGGTAATGTGAGAAACTGCCTGCATCATTTGTCCGGCAGGAAATGTGATCAGCTCTATTTTGAATACCAGATCAAAATGGCTGATGCGCTTAAGTTTGGCAAAAAAAACGGACAGCAGCCGGTGGAACGATTTTTAGGCAAGCTTCATAGCCAAATGGAATTTATAAAGCAGCAGCACCTGATGTTTCTATATGAACTGGGATTGTTCAAGAATGTCAAACGTTCAAAAAAGGCCCTAAAACACAACCTCATTAAAGGGCTCGAAATTACGGAAAACGGGATGATCAACTTTATTTCTTCCGAGGACATCCTGAGGGATCCGAACCTTTTGATAAAGATATTTGAAGAGAGCGCGACGCTGAAAATTCCATTGAGTGCAGAGGCCAAAAGGCTGGTCAGGGAATTTTCTTTTCTTGTTGACAACAAATTTTCTTCTTCGGTGTTAAATCTTGAATCATTTGAGCGGATTTTGGTTAAACCGTCATCGACATTTAATGTGCTCAACGAAATGCTAAACACCGGCTTTTTGACTCGATTTATTCCGGAATTTAAAGGAATCTCCAACAGAATTCAATATGATGAGTACCACCTTTATCCGGTTGATCGACATTTGTTACGAGCGGTTCAGAATATAAAAAGATTCGGCACATCCCAAGGAAGTTCGACATATCCCTTATGCAGTGATATTTATAAAAGGATTAAAAAACGTCATCTTTTGTTGTGGGCGGTGCTGTTGCACGACATCGGCAAAGGTGAAACCGGTGTGAGTCATTCCATCAGCGGTGCCGAGATTGCAGCGTCGATACTGCTTAAGAAGGGCTACCCCGCCGAGGATATTGAAACGGTTTCTTTTTTGATAAAAGAGCATTTATTATTGGTGAAGACCGCTACTCGAAGGGATCTCAATGATGAAGAGACCGCCATCTCATGTGCCAGACGAATAAAGGATATCGATCACCTTAAAATGTTGTATTTGTTGACGGTGGCTGATTGTATGGCCACCGGTCCAAAAGCCTGGAGTGACTGGACCGCTACATTGTTAAGAGATCTTTTCTTTAAAGTTTCAAATGTCCTTGAAAAGGGGGAACTTGCAACAAGAGAGGCTGTTGAAGCTGTTGAGAAGAAAAAAGCCGACGTCTTCGGGTCCGCAATAAAGCACTATGCCGAGAATGATATGGAGACACTTTTCAATGTCATGTCTCCCCGATACCTTCTTTATATGCCGTCTGAAAGTATCATGGAACATATCGAACTGTACAGAAATATGAAGACAGCGGATGTTATCTGGAAGGTTACAAAAACTCCGGATTCCAATACCCGAACAGTCACCATTTGCGCAAAGGATCGTCCCGGTCTTTTTTCAAAGATTGCGGGAACATTTACGCTGAACGGGTTGGATATCCTCGATGCGCAGATCTTCACATGGCGCAATAATATTGCCCTTGATATTTTTGAAGTCACCCCCCCGTTGGATCAGATTTTTGAAAATGAAAGGTGGCAACAGGCTGAAACCCACATCAAATCTTCGCTGTCCGGAGATCTTGATCTTAAGACGGCGTTGGAAGAAAAAATAACGGTCTACCGACCGGCCAAACCTTACCTAAAAGATAGGCCCCATCAAATCAACGTGGACAATGACAGCTCAAGTTTCTTTACGATTATTGAAGTATTTACGTATGATTTTCCGGGACTGCTATACACGATCACCGATGCACTTTTCAGGTGCGGGCTGGATATTTGGGTGGCCAAGATTGCGACAAAGGTGGACCAGGTTGTGGACGTTTTTTATGTCAGGGATTTTGATGGACAAAAAGTTGACTTACCGGACCAGGTGGAGAAGATTAAAGAATCCATCAAAGAAGTTCTGCCGGGTTTCAACACTTAATACCAAAATGAGTGGGACATATTTACCTGTCGTATGTGGATCTTTCGACCCGTGATTGGGACGGCGACTGATACTGCCGATTCGTTCCAATGCTTAACAGTATAAGGAGGAAATATAATGAAAAAGGTAGAGGCGATCATCAAGCCGTTCAAACTGGATGATGTCAAAGAGGCCCTCAATGAAATCGGGATTCAGGGGATGACGATTTCGGAAGTCAAAGGATACGGCCGCCAGAAAGGTCATAAGGAGATTTACCGTGGTGCTGAATATGTGGTGGATTTTATCCCAAAAATAAAGATCGAGATTATCGTTCAGTCCGACAGAGTCAATCAGGTGATGGAAACCATACAAAAGGCAGCCTATACCGGAAAAATCGGAGACGGCAAAATCTTTATTCTGCCAATGGAAGAAGTGATCCGGGTGCGCACCGGAGAAAAAGGAGAAGATGCCATATAAAATCATTAAATGCTCAACGCAAGCTGAAGTTTGAAGGGATATTTATGAAATTAAAATGGGCCAAGTTTTTATTTACAGTAAATTTTATAATCGTAATGCCTAATCTGGCTTTTGCAGCCGAAAATACAGCAGTAGATACTGGAACCACCGCCTGGATGTTAACCGCAACGGCATTGGTTCTGCTTATGGTTCCGGGGTTGGCCATGTTTTACGGTGGCCTGGTTAGAACAAAAAATGTTTTAGGGACGATGATGCACAGTTTTGTCGCCATGGCAGTGATCGGTGTGCTATGGGCGGTCTGCGGATATTCTCTGACTTTCGGAAAGAGTATCTTGGGCGGAGTTGTCGGCTGGAACAAGGACTATTTTTTTCTAAACGGGATAGACAATACGATCACCAACGGAATACCGGAATATGTCCTGGCCATGTTCCAGGGTAAATTCGCAATTATCACCCCGGCATTGATCAGCGGTGCACTGGCAGAGCGAGTCTATTTTCGAGGTTACATTTTGTTTATCGTTTTATGGTTTTTGTTTGTCTACTGTCCGTTGTGTCATTGGGTCTGGGCTTCGGATGGGTGGCTGTTTAATGCGGGTGCTTCAGGGGTTATTGATCTTGCCGGCGGCCTTGTGATTCACGTTTCGGCGGGCTTTAGTGCGCTGATTGCGGCGTTGATGATCGGGCCCCGGTACGGTTATCCAAAAACAGCGATGAATCCAAACAACCTTGTCATGACGCTCATGGGTGCCGGGCTTCTTTGGGTGGGCTGGTTCGGTTTCAATGCCGGTTCCACGGTGCATAGCGGACTGGATACCGCCCGTGCATTGACCATGACGCAAATATCCGCCGCCAGCGGCGCGCTGACGTGGATCGTCATAGAAGCCATGGTTTTTCGTAAGGCAACCTCCCTGGGGTTCGTATCCGGCATCTTGGCCGGGCTTGTTGCCATTACGCCTGCCGCAGGTGTCGTCAAACCATATGGTGCCATGATCCTCGGCGCCATGTCCTCTCTCGCCTGTTACTATGCCCTCAACGCCAAAATGAAGTTAGGCTATGACGACAGCCTGGACTGTTTCGGGATACACGGCATTGGAAGCGGGCTGGGCGTTCTAATGCTCAGTTTCTTTATCCGAGACAGCTGGATGCAAAGCGCGGCTTCATCGGTAAATGGGTCCTGGTCTTATTTAAACCAGTTAACCATTCAGTTACTGGGTATGGCGGCTACCATAGCTCTGGCGGTTATCGGCACGGCGATCATTGTTTTTGTCGTTGAAAAAACAGTCGGCTTTCGTATCGAAGAGCAAAAGGAAATCGAAGGACTTGACCAGTCATTGCATGGAGAGCATGGATATGGACTCGTGTATCCGGATGTTCGAGGCTAACTACTATCCATCTCAAAAATGGTTTTTGAAATCGAGCAATTTTTAAAACAATTAACACCTATACCACAAACATTTTAAAGGAGGATTTTTATTATGACACCTAAAGAAGTAATTGAGTTTGCAAAAGAGAACAAGGCCCGAGTGGTTGATCTTCGCTTTTTGGATTTTCCAGGCCTGTGGCAGCATTTTACGGTGCCCATGAGTGAACTGACAGAATCGAGCTTCGAGGAAGGTTTCGGTTTTGACGGCTCCAGCATCCGGGGATGGCAGCCCATTCACGCCAGCGACATGCTGGTGGTACCGGACGCCGCCACCGCCAAAATGGACCCTTTCTTTGAAGTTCCGACCCTGGTTTTAATCGGCAACATTGTGGACCCCATTACCCTTGAGGCATATACCCGGGACCCGCGAAATATTGCCAAAAAAGCAGAAGCATATCTCAAGAGTACCGGAATCGGCGACACCTCTTATTTCGGACCCGAGGCTGAATTTTTTATCTTTGACGATATACGTTTTGAGTCATCCAATCATCGGTCCTTTTATGAAATCGATTCCATTGAAGGTATCTGGAACAGCGGGCGGGAAGAATGCCCCAATCTGGGTTACAAGCCGAGACACAAGCAAGGCTACTTTCCGGTGCCGCCCATGGACAAGTTTCAGGATATTCGTACCGAAATGCTCCTGACCCTTGAAGAGTTGGGAATAGATGTTGAATGCCAGCACCATGAGGTGGCTACCGCCGGCCAGGCAGAGATCGACATGCGATTTAAGCCTCTGCTCGAAATGGGGGATCAACTCATGTGGTTTAAATATGTTCTTAAAAATGTGGCTCACAAGTACGGTCATGCCGTGACATTTATGCCAAAGCCGCTGTATAACGACAACGGAACCGGCATGCATACCCATTGCAGCATTTGGAAAGGGGATCAACCCCTGTTTGCCGGTGACAAATATGCCGGCGTGTCCCAGGAAGCCCTGTATGCCATCGGCGGAATACTGAAACACTGCCGTGCGCTGTGCGCTTTTACCAACCCCACCACCAACTCCTACAAACGCCTGGTTCCCGGCTTTGAGGCTCCGGTGAATCTGGCGTATTCCAGCCGTAACCGAAGTGCAGCCGTCCGCATTCCCATGTACTCTCCTTCTCCGAAAGCCAAACGCATCGAGTTTAGGACCCCTGATCCTTCATGCAACGGATATTTGGCGTTTTCCGCCATGCTGATGGCTATCATCGACGGTATCGAAAATAAGATCGATCCCGGAGATCCGCTGGATAAAGACATCTATGGCCTTCCACCGGAAGAGTTGGCAGAGATTCCTTCTGCGCCCGGATCTTTAGATGAAGCGCTGGCTGCATTGGAAGACGATCACGAGTTCTTGCTCAAAGGTGATGTTTTTACCCAGGATGTAATTGACATGTGGATAGATTACAAGACGGAAAATGAGATCAACGACGTGAAACTCCGTCCGCATCCGCACGAGTTCTTCTTGTATTTCGATATATAGCCACACACCTCCTAAACCCAGGCAGCCCGACGAGAAATCGGCGGGCTGCCATTTTTTTCAGCTTTGTTTTCAAATTTGATTACCGCTTTCTGTAACCGGCTGGTAGCGAAGAAGAACAATGAGGAAATTGCCTGATTTAAAGATAAAAACAATATGTCATCGTTACCAGGATGATGATATAGCTCAAACTTAAAAACCCGCCGATTTTAATATAGTCCTTGGTCCGGTATTCCCCGGGTCCCATATACAGGGCATTTACCTGATGGGTCGGCAGAATAAACGAATTGGAAACCCCAAGGCCCACGACGATAACCGCCACACGGGGATCCATGCCGATCTGGTTTGCAATGGAAACCGCTAACGGAACCAGGAGCGCACAGGCCCCTACATTTGAAATCACCATGGTAAACGCGCAGCTCATGCAAGCCAGTATCACCAATAGCAGTAATGGCGACATGAAACTGCCCAGGCCTGCAATGATTGCTTTGGCAATCCATGCCGCGGTTCCGGTCTGATCCACAGCCATGCCCAGGGGGATAAGGCCTCCCAGGAGGAATACGGTACGCCAGTCTACGGCCCGGTATGCCTCATTGATGGTCATCACCTTGCTGACAATCATGCACAATGCGCCGATCATCAGGCAGACCGATAAGGGGATCGGGTTGTAGACTTTGTTTTGAAAATAAAAACTTGAAAAGACCATTAAAGAAAGCGCAATAAAAAAACTGATACCGGCCCTGCCTGCTTTTTCCGGTTTGTGAAACTCATCCTCAAAAGGAGTGATGAAAATAAAATTCTGATGGCTCACCTGCAATGTGTGGAAATGCTCCCATGTGCCATGGATAAGAATCGTGTCACCGGATTGAAGTTTTTTGTCCGCCATCTCTTTGTAATAGGTCATCCCATCCTTATGGAGTGCGAGTGGATTCACTCCAAAGGTTTCACGGAAGCTGGCTCTTTTAATCGTTTCCCCGATAAGATTGGATCTGGGAGAAATGACCACTTCAACAATCCCTGCGATTGAAGGATTGAACATTGTATTTTTGAACACTTTGGGTTCATCTCTTTGAATCAGGCCGTAATCTTTGACAAATGTGTGGATGGCTTCTTCAGGGCCATATGCGCATAATACAAAACCGGCCTGAACGACGGTATTCGGCAGCGGGGCAATATCATGTGTTCCGTCATCTTTACCAATGGCCACAATGTTGACCAGAAAATTTCTGCGAATGTTGACCAAATCCTGAGGTTTCGGTCCGGCCTGATAGTGTTCCGGAATCTGAATCTCATATGGCCCGCAGATTTTTGGGTAGGAACTCATAATACCGTCTTCAGATTCAATGGTGCAGGTGGATTCATTTTGAATTTCTATGGGTTTTCCATCCCGGCGTTTGGAAAGAAAATACATTCCAATGGTGGAAAGATAGAGAATACCACCGAAAGCAATGGCCAAGCCGATGGGCGTTAGTTCAAGTAAACTGAATTTAGGCATTCCCTGGGGCAGGATATCATTGAGCAGAATCAACGGGCTTGTACCAATCATGGTCATGGTACCTCCGAGGATTGCGGCCATTCCTATTGGCATCAGAATACGGGAAACGGGAATTTTAAGCTTGCGTGAAGCAACCAGACGGATTGCGGGCAAAAAGAGCACGGCTGCTCCTGTATTTTGCATCACGCTGGATATGAGGGCAATCAGCGAAGAAAAAATGACCACAACCCGGGGGGCGCTTCTGCCGACAAACCCCATCAGCGGCTGCAGGATTCTGCCGACAATGCCGGTTCGATTGAGACCATAACTGATGATCATTACACCGATAATCGCCACCACCGCATTGCTGCTGAGACCTCTGAATGTATCATGGGCATTGACCAGATTCAGCTCAGGCAGCAATACCATCATCAAGATGCCGACAACATCCACACGGACCCATTCAACAATAAATAAAAAGACGGCGATGCCGACAACAAACAACATTAATAGCTTGGTCCCAAGGTGGGTGTCCACTTTAAACGGCAACTTCATAATGCCCACGTCATGAATTTCATGGTTTTGTGCATCACTGACTTCGGCAGATATGTCCAGCCAGAAAGCGTGGTTTCCGGCTTTTGTATCGGATTTAACAATATACGCCACCTTTGCTGTAAGCGGCTGGGAATCATTGCCTTGCGGCAGATCAAATCTGATCAAATGATGATGATCCGGTTTGTCCGGATGGTTCGGATCAATAAACGAAATTCCGCTATTAACGGGAGAGGCAATGGATATGACGACGGGCGCTGTCGCAGTGCGGTTCCATTTTAAAAACGAGTCTTTGGTTTTTCCTGCATTATTTAGAAAGGCTTCAATCTCAAAATTGCCGGATTCACCGGCGATCAGGGTTTGCAAGGGCGTTTTCATCTGAACGGAAACGAACCGCAGTTCCTGGGACTTGTCTTCTCCGCTGTCGACGTTGATATTGCTCTTCTGCGATATCTTGCCGGAATATGTTTCCTGCGGTTTTTTAAGGATTTTTTGATAAAAAAGGACGGCACCAATCAGGAAGACGATGAAAATAATCCATTGTTTTTTGAAAGCCATTTGAATCTTACACTTTTTATTGATTTGTAAATATTTTTCTATCTATACTTTCCGAATCAAAGCTAACGAGGATTATATAAGAAGAGATATTTTGTCAATAGAAGTATCAAAAAAAGATCAGTCGTCGCTGGATCGGCTTTTCGTTTTGGATATGTGTTTCTCCTGATTGATAGCGTCGGCTGATTCGGGACATAAAGTATGATATCATAGTGGGTTATATAAATACAATATCGAAAATTAAACGCCAGCTTTTCAGCAATTTTATGACCAAACAAATTCAAAAAATTAGTTTAAAATTGAAATTCGATAAGCTGAACTTTTGATTTTTTAATATTCTTCGATTTGCCGACAAGTTCATCTAAGGCAATTCTCATTTCCTCAGCGTGTAACTTTTCACTCATCTCAATAGCCAAACGATTCATGCCATTTTGTATTACTTTAAACATTAACACTCTTATTCATGGTTAACGATGAATTCAGCGGCATTTTTCTCGCAGTGCAAAACTTCCGCTGGAATGACTTGTTATACAGATTTTATAAATGATATTTGAGTTTTAACCTCGATATAGCCTAATGATTTATAAAACTTATGAGCTTCTAAACGAATACTATTTGCTCTTATTCTTATTTTTTTTACCTTTGGTTTTAACCAATCTTCTGCTTGCTGAATTAGGCATTTGCCGATTCCTGAGCCTCTATATTCTCTTGATACAACAAGACTGACTATTTCTCCAAACATTCCTTCAGCCAAACTTACATTTATAACAGCGCTCAAGCAACCAACGACATTTCCGCCTAATTCTGCAACCAGTATGATTCCATTCCTCTGGTTGATTATATTAATATTGAAAAGTAGTTCTTCTTCATCAAGTGGATATCCAAGTTCATGCATCAATTGCTGCACAATTTTAATATCGTCTTGGATTAATTGACGGATTGCAATTTTCATTTTGTATATTGTCTCAACCAGCCGCTGCTTTGGCGGTCGGCTGCATTGATCTGTTGGGACCCAAGCTGGCACGAAGGATTGAATACCCAACTACACCAGAAACAAATGAACCCAAAAGAATCCCCAATCTTTCATCGAATAATAAATTAACCCCGGTTTCCTCAAAAGCTAGCGAGCCAATAAATAAGCTCATAGTAAAACCAATTCCACATAACGCTGAGGTGCCATATAAACCTGTCCAACTCATACCAGTTGGTAGCCGTGCTATCTTGAGTTTTATGAACAGCCAACAAAGCCCAAAGATTCCAACTTGCTTACCGAAGAATAAACCAAGTGCAATTCCAACAGGAACTTTGTGTAAAATATCTTCAAACCCTACACCGCTAAAACTAATACCTGCATTTGCAAACGCAAAAACAGGAAGGACAAAAAAAGCCACGAAGGAATGTAAATCATGTTCCAAACTTTTCAGTGGAGAAATGTCAGGGTTAGCCTTTGAACGAATCGGAATAAACATTGCCAAAATTACACCGGAAAGCGTCGCATGAACGCCTGACTTTAGGGTTGCAACCCACATTATAATACCAATTAAAATATAGGGGCTTTTCGATTCCACATTACTTTTATTAAGAAAGGTCAATATTAATATGCAGATCGCAACGACAACCAAAGCTGTTAAAGATATTTTCGATGTGTAGAAAAATGCGATTATTAATATCGCACCAATATCATCGAATATTGCTAAAGATGTGAGAAAAACCTTAAGAGAGGTAGGCACACGTGAACCAAGCAAGTTTAAAACTCCCAATGCAAACGCGATATCTGTTGCAGCTGGTATTGCCCAACCCTTTACGGCAACAGCGTCATTACTATTGAAGAAAAGATATATAAGCGCAGGAGCCAACATACCGCCAATTGCACCCACCCCAGGCAAGATGATATTCCGTTTATCTGAAAACTCTCCCTCGATCAGCTCTCTTTTCAGCTCAAGGCCGATCATAAAAAAGAAAACTGCCATCAGTCCATCGTTAATCCAAAGCAACAGCGGCTTTCCAATTTCCAAGCCGCCGACACGAATTTCAACGGGTGTTGAAAGTAAAAGTTCGTAATAAGACGCCAAAAATGTATTGGCAAATACAATGGCTATCAACGCAGATAAGATCAGAAGAATGCCACCAGCAGTTTCCATCTTAAAAAATTTTACAATAAAAGAGTTCTCTTGATTTTGCATAAATCTCCGTGGTTATAACGCCCCGGTCAGGAGCAGCCAGGGCTTTCACTGACAGTTCAAATAATTGATGATGCCAAAGTTTGAAACACACTTTCAAAGGCTCCCAGCCCTGGCTGTCATCTGGACTGGGATTCTATTGTTTTCTGCATAATATTCGAAAAAAAATATCTATTGAGAAGTAAAAAACGGTATTGTATGTATTTTCTAACTGCAGAACTCCACAATAAAGATGTTATAAAGAAACTGAAAGCGAAAAAGCAAACCGATCTGCAACAAAACAAGCTGCTGATGCAATATACATATATTATGGTGAAGAAACGATACGTGAAGATAAGACCGTTTTATCTAAAACCAATAACAAGATAATATCAAGTAAAAAAAACAAGTTGAAACCAACGAACGCCAGCTGGGTACCGGAATATAATGATTTGGATGCTGAAATAAAAATCAGGCACTACTCTAAAAGCACATTGAGAACTTATACAACATTGGTTCGGCAATTTCAGGGCTTTAGCAGGAGCAAAAACCCGAAGCTGCTATCCACTTCAGATGCAAAAGAATTTCTTACCCATCTCGCTGTTGCGAAAAAAATTGCTGCTTCGACGCAAAATCAGGCGTTCAATGCCCTTCTGTTCTTTTATGGGCATGTGCTAAAAAGTGAATTTGGGGATATAAAAGATGTTCCGAGAGCAAAAAAAACATACATCCCCTTCGACAATCGCTCGATTTAGCTCCAACATCTGCGGCGAAACCACCTGAATCCCTTGTTAGTAAGGATATGACGCCTCTAATGGTGCAACCAACCTGAAAGTCGCTTAACTCAACTTAGGAGATTGTTATGTTGATAGGACGATGGATCTGTTTGAGACGTCAATGGAATGAAAAGAAATAGCCACGATCTTTAAGGTCTATCGGGATAAGGAAAAATTCGGATATGAAGATTTTTACCTACGACACTTTAATGATACCTGTGATGAAGGTGTCAAATCTTGACGGGCTGCTGCTTTTTCCAACCCAAATAACTCACGTGGAACGCAAAATCAGAAAAAATTTGACCTTCCAATTTATGTATTCAGACATCTGCCAGGTTTTGAGAAAACACTTGCATTTATACATTACAAAATTGTAGTACAAATGTTAATTTATTTCAATTTTGTAATTTAATTGCCGCTCCTAAATTCCATGATTTGACTATATTATATATTAATTCAATTAGATAACAATTAATGGCACGGATATTGCCAGTACTTGAAAGGACATTATGGAAACGATACTAAGAAAAAATCATGAGCTGAGTGCTATACTCGAAGTCAGCCGCGTGTTGACCGCATCATTTAATCTGGAAGAAAATCTGAAGTGTGTCATGGAAACCCTGAGTAAACATCTTGATATGCAACGGGGGTGTGTTTTTCTGCTGGATCCCGTTTCTCAGGGGCTAAAGATAGTTGCCGCTCACGGGCTAACTCCACGGGAAATTCTTCGAGGAACCTATCGTATCGGCGAAGGTATTGTCGGTAAGGTCGTGGAAACCGGAGCTCCCATGTTTGTGCCGAACATTGGTGAAGAACCCAAGTTTTTGAACAAGACCGAATCCAGGCCCGAAAAAAAAGGAATCTCATTTTTGTGCATCCCCATCAGGCTTGAACGCAAAACTTTGGGTGTTCTCAGTGTCGACAGAATATACTCTGAAGAACGGGGAAACGTAGACGATGACCTTAGGGTGCTTTATATTGTGGCATCTTTCACTGCCCAGTTTGTAAAACTCTGGGAAATGTTCAAAAAAACCCAAGACGAATGCGGTACCCTTCGTTCACAACTGAAAGAGCGGTACAGCCTTCCCAACATTATCGGCGAATCGCGTCAATTTCAACAGATACTCAAAAGTGTCAGAAAGGTCGCCCTCACGGATACCAACGTATTGCTGTTAGGAGAAAGCGGAACAGGCAAGGAACTGATCGCTCAAACCATCCATTATCAGAGTCGCAGGGCCAAAGGTAATTTTGTTGCCGTAAATTTGGCGGCATTGCCGGAAAATCTGATTGAAGCTGAACTTTTCGGCGTCGAAAAAGGTGCTTTTACCGGGGCAACGGCACGGCGTATCGGCCGATTCGAAACCGCAGATAACGGCACCCTTTTTCTGGATGAAATTGGAGAACTGACGCTCCATGCACAGGTCAAGCTTTTAAGGGTATTGCAGGAACGGACGTTTGAGCGCATCGGCGCTACCGCACCGGTAAAGGTTGACGTCAGAGTGGTTGCCGCGACAAATAGAAATCTTCTGGAAGAAGTATACAAAGGAAATTTCAGGGAAGATTTGTACTGGCGCTTGAATGTTGTACCGATTTTGCTGCCGCCTTTAACAGACCGCAAAGAAGATATACCGCTGTTGGTCGAATACTATTTAAAAAAATTCAACAAGTTTTATAGTCGCAATATTCGGTTGAAAGACAGCGCCATCGATCGCTTGGTAAAATACACCTGGCCAGGCAACATTCGAGAACTGGCCAACATGATTGAACGGTTCGTTATCATGGTGGAACATGATGAAATCGGAGCGGAAGAGTTGCCGCTCAGCCTGAAATCTACCCCAATGGCCGGACAGAGCATGTCGAAAGATCAAAAAACCAACGCTGCAAACCTTAATCTCGAAGTGGAGCATCTGGAACGTGAAAGAATAATTGCAGCTTTGAGGGAAAACAATTTCAGTCAACAAAAAGCTTCGCTCGCACTTGGAATTTCACCGCGCCAGCTCGGTTACCGAATCAAAAAATACAGCATTAACTATAAAAAACTATAACCTGAATCTTGCATTTTGCCAGGGTCGGTTTTAGTTGTTGATCTTCTCGTGGTTTTTTGTCGCCTTCTCTTTTTTCTTCATAAAAAATATTTTTTAATTTAATCATCTCTAAAATTTAAAACGTTCAGCCTGGGATCTACATTTTTGTAGACATCTACAAGCGTGTCTACAACATCGAAGAACAACGCCTGCTTGCAAACCTCTAAATTCATGCTGTAAAAAAAATAAACCGCAGAAAATCAGTTAGATGCTTCAATTTTTAACCTCGGTTTTTCTTTATGGCACATTCCTTGATTAATAGAGTATCAAAAAAAGAAAAAGATTTACTTTCACGAAATTATCACAGCCAAATATCACTTTAATAAAAGGAGTAACCCTATGCGAAAGATAGCCATTTACGGAAAAGGCGGTATCGGCAAGTCAACCACCACTCAGAATACGGTCGCCGGTCTTGCGGAAATGGGCCACAAAGTTATGGTGGTCGGATGCGACCCAAAGGCTGATTCTACCCGACTTCTTCTCGGCGGACTTGCCCAGAGGACGGTGTTGGACACATTAAGAGAAGAAGGCGAGGATGTTGAACTCGAAGATGTTCGCAAACAAGGCTTCGGCGGAGTAATGTGTACCGAATCCGGTGGACCTGAACCGGGTGTCGGTTGTGCCGGAAGGGGAATCATCACTTCCATCAACCTTTTGGAACAACTCGGTGCTTATGCTGAAAGTCAGGAACTCGACTATGTGTTTTATGACGTTCTGGGCGACGTCGTCTGCGGCGGTTTTGCCATGCCCATTCGGGAAGGCAAGGCTCAGGAGATTTATATCGTCGTTTCCGGAGAAATGATGGCCATGTATGCGGCCAACAACATTTGCAAAGGAATTGTTAAATTCGCCGAAGCCGGCGGAGTGCGCTTAGGCGGGCTGATCTGCAACAGCCGCAATGTCGATTACGAGTTGGGAATGATCGAGGCTTTGGCCGCAAAACTAGGTACCCGGATGATCCATTTTGTCCCCAGGGACAATGTGGTGCAGCGGGCCGAAATCAACCGAAAAACCGTGATCGAATATGAACCGGAACATTCTCAGGCGGATGAATACCGAATGCTCGCCAAAAAAATTGCCGAAAACGATATAAAGATCATACCGTCTCCGCTTGCGATAGATGAACTGGAACAACTGCTTATAGAATATGGCATCGCAGCATAAGAGAGTTGACGTATTTTATGACTTGAGTGCTCAAAATTTAACCCTATCTGAGACTGCTTTAACAAAGATTTGTTTCAAAAATCTAAATGGAATATTGAAAGCAAGAAAGGAGATGAAAGATCATGATAATGATTCGATCAATCGTACGACCCGAGAAAGTCGATAACGTGCTGGCGGCGTTGATGGAAGCAGGATTTCCGGGTGTAACAAAAATGTCGGTCGTCGGACGGGGCAAACAGCGCGGCATCAAGATAGGTGAGATTACGTATGATGAAATACCCAAGGAATTGCTTCTCACTGTGGTCAAAAATCATGACAGGGATTTTGTTATCCGAACGATCATTGAAGCGGCCCGTACCGGAGAAAAAGGAGCATACGGAGACGGAAAAATATTTGTGGTTCCCGTTGAAGAAGCCTACACCATCAGCTCCGGCATCAAAGAAACCAGTGCCGGTGAAATTGAAGAGGTGGCGATATGAAAGAAATTTTCGCCATTGTGCGTATGAATAAGATCAATCAAACCAAGCGGGCTTTATCCGAATCCGGCATTTCTTCCATCACCGCCCGTGATGCATTAGGACGCGGTAAGGGTCTGGTGGATCTGCAATTACTAAAAGGCGCTGAACGGGGCTACGAAGAGGCCATTTCCCAATTGGGCCAAAGCCAGAGACTGATCCCCAAACGGGTCATTTTGATCGTTGTGCCCGGCGAACTGGTGGCGCGGACGGTTAAAACTATCATCCGTGAAAACCAAACCGGTAAACCCGGCGACGGCGTCATTTATGTCATGCCCTGTTTAGATGCCGTCCGGGTGCGTACCGGAGAATCCGGTGAAGCGGTTCTGGATGATGTTTGACCCGTCTAATTTTCAATCGATATATTTTTTGCTGCAAAGGAGATCTTTATCATGGCACTACCTGCCGAAGATAAAAACCAAGCACCGATAATACTGGAAGGCCTGGACCCTGAAGAGGTCAAAAGCCGGTTAATCCAAAAATATCCGCCCAAAGTGGCGCGCAAGAGGGCTAAGCAGATTGTGGTCAATAAAGTCGAACCCGATGGTACGGTTCCCCAGATCGGATCCAATGTGCGCACCGTCCCGGGACTGATCAGCCAACGCGGCTGCTGCTATGCCGGGTGCAAAGGCGTCGTACTGGGACCGACTCGCGATATCATCAATATCACCCACGGACCGGTGGGCTGTGGTTTCTATAGCTGGCTGACGCGACGCAACCAAACCGATCCGGACAGCACACCCGACGGCCATAACTTTATGACCTATTGTTTTACCACCGATATGCAGGAAGAAGAGATCATTTTTGGTGGAGAGAAGAAGCTCAAGCTGGCGATACAGGAAGCTTATGACAATTTTCACCCAAAGGCCATCGCGGTTTTTTCCACATGCCCCGTGGGGTTGATTGGAGATGATGTACATGCCGTCTGTCGCGAAATGAAAGAGAAGCTGGGTATCAATGTTTTCGGTTTTTCCTGCGAAGGCTATAAAGGCGTCAGCCAGTCAGCCGGCCATCATATTGCCAACAATGGTATTTTTACCCATGTGGTGGGAACCGATGACACGGTGAAGGCGGGTGACTATAAGATCAATTTGCTGGGTGAATACAACATCGGCGGTGATGCCTTTGAAATCGAACGACTTTTTGAGGCATGCGGTATCACCCTGATTTCCACTTACAGCGGCAATTCCAGCATTGATGCCTTTGCCAACTCCCATACGGCTGATTTGAACCTGATCATGTGCCACCGATCCATCAACTATGTGGCCGAGATGATGGAGAAGAAATACGGACTGCCCTGGATCAAGGTCAACTTTATCGGGGCTGAAGCCACAGCGAAATCGTTGCGAAAAATAGCCGCTTATTTCGAAGATCAAAAACTCGTTGATCGTGTGGAAGAAGTGATTGCCGAAGAACTTCCTGTGGTGGATAAAGCGTGCGCTGAAATCCGTCCGCGTACCCAAGGCAAACGGGCCATGCTCTTTGTGGGCGGTTCCCGGGCCCATCACTATCAGGAGCTGTTTGCCGAGTTGGGCATGAAGACCCTCTCTGCCGGCTACGAGTTCGCCCATCGGGATGACTACGAAGGGCGCAGCGTACTTCCAGACATTAAAGTCGATGCCGACAGTCGCAACATTGAGGAACTTGAAGTAGAACCGGACCCGATAAAATTCAATCCTCGAAAGAATGAAGAAGAGATAAAGGGTTTGACCGCAAAGGGGATCGAGTTCGCTAATTATGAGGGAATGATGCCCGAAATGGAAAACGGTTCTTTAGTCATCGACGATATCAGCCAGCACGAAACCGACAAGTTGATCGCCATGTTCAAGCCGGATATCTTTTGTGCCGGTATCAAAGAAAAATATACCATCCAAAAGCACGGCATTCCGCTTAAGCAGCTTCACAGTTACGATTATGGCGGACCCTACGCCGGCTTTAAAGGCGCGGTCAATTTTTACAAAGAGATGGATCGAATGATCAACAGCCGCATCTGGGGTTATTTGAAGGCGCCCTGGCAAAAAAGTCCGGAACTGTCGGCTAAATACGGATGTGATTAAATTAATAGGAGTTCAAAATATCATGCTTCTCAGACATACGACCAATGAAATAAAAGAACGTAAAGCGCTTATGGTTAATCCGGCCAAAACTTGCCAGCCCATCGGCGCTATGTATGCGGCATTGGGCATTCACGGCTGTTTGCCCCATAGCCATGGCTCCCAGGGCTGTTACGCCTATCACCGCAGCACCTTGACCCGGCATTATAAAGAGCCGGTGATGGCGGCCACCAGTGCCTTTACCGAAGGGGCTTCGGTTTTTGGCGGGCAGGCCAATTTGCTCCAGGCCATCGACAATATCTTCACGGTCTACGAACCGAAGGTCATTGCCGTACACACCACCTGTCTGTCTGAAACCATTGGTGATGACGTCCCTCAGATTGTCAAAAAGGCCGAGAGCGACGGCAAAATTCCGGCAGGCAAATATGTATTTCATGCCAATACCCCAAGCTATGTGGGCTCTCATGTGACCGGATATTCCAATATGACCAAGGCTATGGTGGACTATTTTTCCGAAAAAAACGGCCAAAAGACCAAAGCCATCAACCTGATTCCCGGATTTGTGGAGCCGGCGGACATGTCCGAAATCAAACGCATGGCCGAACTCATGAGCGTTAAGAGCATCCTGTTTCCGGATACGTCCAATGTCCTCAATGGCCCGCTTACCGGAAGATATAAGATGTATCCCGAAGGCGGGGTCACCATCGAACAGCTCAATCTGACCGGATCGAGTACCGGCACGATTGGTCTGGGCGAGATTTGCGCCGGTGCGGCCGCCAGGGCCTTGGATGCAAAATGTAAAGTGCCTTGCCAGGTACTTAATTTGCCCATTGGATTGCACGACACCGATATCTTTATCGACACCTTGCGCAAAATGGCCGGTGTTAACGTTTCCGATGCCGTTAACCTGGAACGCGGACAATTGGTTGATGCCATTTCCGACTGGAATCAATACCTGTACGGCAAACGCGTGGCGCTGGTGGGCGATCCTGACCAGTTACTGGCACTGACCCGTTTTCTGGTGGCTCTGGACATGAAGCCGGTTTACATTGTGACCGGATCTCCGGCCGGCAAGAAGTATGCGCAAGCCTTGCGTGACACCGTAGCCGAAGTTGCAGACGAAGTCCAAATCAAAGTGCCCGGCGATATGTTTCTCTTGCATCAGTGGATCAAAAACGAGCCGGTGGACCTGATCATCGGTAACACCTATGCCAAATACATTGCCCGGGATGAAGATATCCCCCTGGTCCGTTTTGGCTTTCCTATCCTGGACCGGATAGGACACAGCTACTTTTCAACTTTCGGCTATCGTGGTGCTCTGCGCCTTTTAGAAAAGATACTCGGCGCTTTGCTGGACCGCAAAGACCGGGACAGCAGTGATATCGAATTCGAACTGGTGATGTAAAAGGACAACTCCCATGAGTGCGATTCCGATTCTCAAAGAACGACAAAAGCAGATCTACCAGAAAGGCAAAACCCCTTTTGAAATGACCTGTGACAAACACAGCCTGGCCGGCTCGGTCAGCCAGCGGGCCTGCGTGTTCTGTGGTTCGCGGGTGGTGCTCTATCCCATTGCCGATGCGCTCCACCTGATCCACGGACCCATTGGTTGTGCAGCCTATACATGGGACATCCGCGGCGCTCTGTCCTCCGGACCCCAGTTGCACCGGCTCAGCTTTTCCACCGATTTGCAGGAAAAAGAGGTGATCTTCGGCGGTGAGCCCAAGTTGTACCAGGCATTGATCGAGCTGATAGATACATATGGTCCCAAGGCTGCCTTTGTCTACAGCACCTGTATCGTAGGCATCATCGGTGACGATGTGGAAGCGGTGTGCAGAAAAGTGAGCCGTGAAAAGAAAGTTCCGGTTCTGGCGGTGCACTCCGAAGGCTTCAAGGGGACCAAAAAAGACGGCTACAAGGCTGCCTGCGATGCTTTGTTCCAATTGGTAGGTACCGGGTCTGTTCAAGATATTGCGCCTGCCAGCATTAATATTTTAGGAGAGTTCAATATCGGCGGTGAAGCGTGGATCATTAAGAAATACTACGAGCAGATGGGGGTTCAGGTCGTTTCGGTCATGACCGGCGACGGTCGGGTGGATGAGATTCGCAAGCTCCATGGTGCCAGCTTGAATGTGGTACAATGCTCGGGGGCCATGACCTTTCTGGCCGAGATGTTGAAAGAAAAATACAATATTCCCTACATCCGTGTCTCCTACTTCGGCATCGAAGACATGGCCAAGGCGCTTTATGATGTGGCCGACCACTTTAAGAATGATCCCGGGATCAAAGAGCGGGCCAGGGAGTTGATTCGAGATGAAGTTAACGCCATCTATCCAAAGCTTAAGGAGATTCGCAAGGATCTTTTTGGAAAGCGCGCAGCCATCTACGTGGGGGGCGCATTCAAAGCTTTCTCCCTGATCAAAGCATTGCGCTATTTTGGCATGAAAGTGATCCTGGCCGGCTCTCAGACCGGCAATGAGAGCGACTACGAAATCTTGCGTGACATGTGCGACGAAGGCACCGTGATTCTAGACGACGCAAATCCGCTGGAGCTTTCCAAGTATATTATTGAAAAGCGGGCCGATCTGTTCATCGGCGGGGTCAAAGAGCGGCCCATGGCCTACAAACTGGGCATTGGTTTTTGCGACCACAACCACGAGCGCAAGATTCCTTTGGCTGGATTTGAAGGCATGTTGAACTTTGCCCGGGAAATCCATACCTCTGTCACCAGCCCGGTATGGCAGTTTGTGCCGTTTCGGCAGGGATAAAGCATAAATGGTCTTTTTGCCCAATCCACCAGAGGCAGACAAGTTTCTGCGTTATGCTCAAAAAATAATCCTCGGAATATTATACATATGCCTGTGGTTTTTTTTTCGCATACCTTGATCTTGAACAAAAATCCTCATTTATGGATGGACACTAAATAGAAATGTTTCTTGAAAATGATCATTAAAATTTAGAGTGAGCACACCAATGAAAGCCAAATACCTTTTAAAAGATCTTAAGACCAAACCTTCGGCTTCGGCCACCCAGAATGCCTGCAAGCTATGTTCACCTTTAGGCGCAGCCCTGGTCTTCAAGGGCATTGCCGGTGCGGTGCCCCTGCTGCACGGCTCCCAGGGTTGTTCCACCTATATTCGACGCTATTTGATTAGTCACTTTAAAGAGCCCATCGATATTGCATGCTCTAACTTTGGTGAGCAGACGGCCATTTTCGGCGGCGGTGCCAACATGAAACTTGCACTGGATAACATCATCGCCCAGTATTCACCCAAAATGATCGGCGTTGCCACCACCTGTCTGGCTGAAACCATCGGCGATGATGTACCTATGTTTATCTACGAATATAAAAATGCCAACCCGGAAAAAGATTTGCCGCCAATTGTGCATGTCTCAACGCCCAGTTATCAAGGCACCCATATGCAGGGCTTTCATAATGCGGTTCGGGCCACCGTGTCCGGACTGACCAGGGAATTCCTGTCGGCAAATAAGCAGCCGTCTAAAACCATCAACCTATTTCCCGGCATGGTCTCGCCGGCCGACTTGCGGCACTTAAAGGAGATCATCGCGGCGTTCGGCCTGAAGGCCATGGTGCTTCCCGATTACTCTCAGACCTTGGATGGTGAGCTGTGGGCCGAGTATCAACGCATCCCATCCGGCGGCACTCCGGTGGAAGACATCATGGCATCCGGCAGCGCTCTGGCCAGCATTGAAATGGGACGTGTTTTAGCCAAAATTCCCGAAACCGCCGCCACCTATTTGGAGAACCATTTCGGGGTGACTGGTCATCGTATAGGTCTACCAATGGGTATTCGCCAAACAGATCGTTTCATGCAGATGTTGGCCGCCATTGCCGACGCTGCCATTCCCACTAAGTATGTAGAAGATCGCGGTCGTTTGCTGGATGCTCTGGTGGATGGTCATAAGTATGTCAACAATTTGCGTGCCGTGGTTTACGGCGAGGCCGACCTGGTGGCCGGCATGGTGGATTTTCTTTCGGAAATCGGCATTCTTCCGGTGATCTGCGCCACCGGAGAAAATGGCGGACACCTGGCTCCGATAGTGAAACAGATATTGGACCCGAAATATCATGACAGGGTGCGAATCATCGAAGGAGTTGATTTTGTGGATATCGAAGATGCGGTTAAGCAGGCTGAACCCCACCTGATGATCGGCCACAGCAAAGGATACAGTCTGGCGCGAAAGCTTGATATTCCTTTGGTCAGGATCGGTTTTCCGGTACACGACCGGGTGGGCGGTAGCCGTCTGATGCATTTAGGATATCAGGGCGCCCAACATTTATTTGACCGTATTGCCAATACCCTTTTAGAAAGAAGGCAAGCAGGATCGAAAGTGGGGTACACGTATATGTAACACCTAAACTGAGCGATTGCCGATCTTACCGCATCTACTGCGTCAGATGCTGTCCCGCATAGTTGACTATAGCGGAACACATCTTCCTTGTATATGCAGCAAGCTCGACAAGCGCTCAGCTTAGGGAACACAAATTATAAACCTGGAAACTTTTAGCTATGAATATTAACGATCATCCATGTTTTAACAAAAAAGCCCATCATCATTTCGGCCGCGTGCATTTGCCGGTGGCCCCACGCTGCAATATCCAGTGCAAGTTTTGCAACCGTTTATTCGATTGTGTCAACGAAAGTCGTCCCGGGGTGACCAGCGCGGTGCTTTCACCAGCTCAGGCCATGGTCTATCTGGAAGAAGTGTTGTGTCAAAAACCCAACATTCGGGTTGTGGGCATCGCCGGACCCGGCGATCCCTTTGCCAATTCAGCTCAGACCCTGGAGACCTGCCGGCAGGTACGTGAACGCTATCCTGAAATGATACTCTGCGTGGCCACCAATGGTTTGAATCTATCCCCTTACCTGGATGAATTGGCTGAATTGAAGGTGAGCCATGTGACGGTAACCGTCAATGCGGTGGATTCGGTAGTCGGTGCCGGGATTTACTCCTGGATGCGCATGGGAAAGCGGGTGGTGGGAGCTGATCATGGGGCTGAAATCCTGTTGACCCGTCAGTTGGAGGCCATTAGAGGCCTCAAGAAACGGGACATTATCGTCAAGGTCAACAGCATTATCCTTCCCGGCATCAATGAAGATCATATTGAAGCGGTGGCCCGAAAGATGAAAGAATTGGACGTAGACCTCTTCAACTGCATGCCCTACTACCCCAATTCGGGCAGCGAATTCGAGCACCTGGCGGAGCCTGCCGCCGAAACGGTCAACGCCATACGCAAGGCCGCCGGAAAGCACATCAAACAGATGCGCCACTGTACCCGCTGCCGTAGCGATGCTGTAGGGTTATTGGGTGAAATGCCGTCGGAAGAATTGATGGCCACCTTGAAAAACTGCCAGCATCTGGAAGTGACGCAGCCCAAGGGACAGAAAGTGTCCCGGCGGCCCTATGTGGCAGTGGCCAGTCTGGAAGGGGTTCTTGTGAACCAGCACTTAGGCGAAGCCGATCAGGTACTGGTCTATGGCGAAAAAGAGGGGTGCATCGGGTTGATCGAATCACGCCGGACGCCGGACGCCGGTAGCGGTATGGCTCGATGGAAAGAGTTGGCCGCCATATTATCGGACTCCCGAGCCATTTTGGTAAGCGGTGTGGGGGCCAACCCTAGAAAAGTACTCAGCGACAGCGGCATTGACGTCATTGAATGCGAAGGCGTCATTGACGAGGCAGTACGAGCTGTTTTTGCCGGTGAGAGCCTGAGCCATATGGTCGTACGGCGGCCTTTTACCTGCGGGTCCGGCTGTGGCGGCAATCAGATGGGTTGTGGATAAAAGATTGGCTCGCTGACGGGTTGACTAAAATATGAACCGATTGACTAATAAATGGAAGGAGCATTTCTGATGGACAAACCCGAACACCATATTTTCGTATGCGCCAGTTTCCGTGCTGGCGGTGATCCAAAGGGTACTTGTTACAAAAAAGGATCGATGGATCTGCTGCCCTATATCGAAAACGAAATCTTGGATCGAGGATTGGATGCCCAGATCACCAGCACCGGTTGCATGAAAGCATGTGACTACGGTCCGGTGATGGTGATCCACTCTCAAGGTGTCTGGTACGGTAATGTAAACAGTGAAGATGTCGTGGATGAGATCCTGGATGCGCTGGAAGACGGCAAGGTGGCAGAAAATCTGGTCATTACGTAAAGGAAGAAAAATGATGCATTCGACCGCTTTGAATTGGCAGGAGCATATCACAGCCGGCCAAAAGTATTTGAAGACGGCCATCAACGGACTTGCCCGGCCCGTGGTGTTTAACAACGAATTGATCTACCATTTGACGGCCATGGCCATAGAAAAACTGCTGGTGGGCGTCTGGCATTATCATCGGCAGATGCCAGCCGATCATACCTTGGATGGGTTGGTGGACGAGCTTGTGAAATTTTGCCCTATGGATAAGGATCTGGCCGACGGTATAAAGGAAACCGGACGTTTTGACGACATGTGCCCCCTGGTTCCGGTGAACCGAAGCATCCCAAATGACATGGAGATCAAGATTATGCTGGCCGTCGGGCAGCAGATGGCTGCCTTTGCAGAGCAGCAAGTACGGTGGCCTGTTATGGAACAAGCCATTTAATCAATAAGCCAAAGGATTGATAAATGAAATCAAAAAGAATCGCCGTTGTTTCCACTGATGGCCTCAAGGTGGATGACCACTTCGGCAAAGCAAATCGTTTTTTGATCTATGACCTGGATGATCAAATAGCGCCACTGGAAGAGCGCTTCACGGAAACATTGTCCGTTGGTGACCCGGACCACCCCTTTGACCCGGACAAGTTCGACCGCATTGCAGCGTTGTTAAAAGATTGCTGCAAAGTCTATGTGACCCAAATAGGGGAGGTGCCGGCGGCAAAGCTAACAGCGTTGGGGATTGAGCCGGTGGTTTACAGCGGAGCCATTACAGATATTGAAAAATGATCGACCTTCATCCAATGTGGCTCACTCTCAAGGTGGTCACCCTGGCAACCGGACTATCCATGATTTGTGGGGTGATAGAAATGGCAGTGACCTTCAATTTTGCCGCTTCTGGCGTCTTGCTCAAGCAACTGGTCAAATTACAATTACAATGGTATAATAACGCTTATCCTATGAGAGATTTTCATGGCTATGGATGTAAAGATTCGCAATGCACGGTTCGACGACTTGGAGGCACTGACGGCGCTTCTTCGAGAACTGTTTTCCATTGAAGCCGACTTTGTCTTTGATGAGGTACGTCAGCGCCGGGGCTTGAAGCTGATGCTGGACGGTTGTTCAAAGCATCGCTGCATCAAGGTGGCTGAAGCGGGGGGACAATTAATCGGTATGAGCACCGCCCAAACCCTGATTTCTACGGCCGAGGGCGGCATCGTGGCTTTAGTGGAAGATGTGGTGGTTGAGCTTCCATTTCGCGGCCAGGGCATTGGCTCCAAACTCATGGCAAGCATTGAAGATTGGGCCCGCAACCGCGGGGCTACCCGACTGCAACTTTTGGCTGATCGCAGCAACTTTTTCGCCCTGAACTTTTACGAGAAGATCGGGTGGAACTCCACCCAATTGATCTGTTTGAGACGCCGATAAGTTAAATGTCCAAATCTGCTTTTGGCTCATACTAAAATCTGAAAAGAGTCAAGGACTTAAATGGTTTCAACCTATAACCGATAGTGAATCAAAAAAATATTTTTTGAATAAATGAATGATTATGAACATATTTACATACGGGACATTAATGATACCTGAAATAATGCATGCTGTCACTACCCGTGAATTTCGTCTTAAAATCGCAATCGTAAGAGGATACGCGCGTTTTACGGTAAAGGGAGAGTCTTATCCGGGAATTATCCCGGCAACAGATGCAGTCACTGAAGGGATCGTCTATTTTGATGTGGATGAATCGTCACTGGAGCGGTTGGACGCATTCGAAGGCAATCTGTATCAGCGGACGTCTATCCAGGTGGAAATGGAGGGGGGAGAAGTCATTAATGCCGAATCATATGTCGTCAAACCCAATTTTAGGAATCATCTCTCTTCATCAGGATGGAATGCAAAAGAGTTTGTCCAAAAATATCTTAAGGTATTTTTAGAGACTTATTCGGGTTTTCAGAAAAATTCATAATTTTCTATTACAGGAATAATACTTTTTTCTCGTGGATTTTTGTTCAATAAGTGCCGATCAAACTCACCTTATGGCTCATCCGCCACCTCGGCCTGTGAAATACACATAAAAATGATGCCCCCTCTATGTGTTTAAAATTACATAATTGTCATAAATAAATCCAACAATTACATATTTGTATTATATAATACTTTAAATAACAATTATGTAGTATATTCAATACCGTCCCATACTTTCCATCCTAACAAAATTACAATTTAAATCAATTAGTTATTCTTTTCCATTACGCTTTTAACAAACTTGGCATTCCTTTTGCTCTACAATTAAAAAAGATCCCGGGAAGGTAAAACAGTATAATTCTAATCGAAAAGGAGTCTGTTCAAATGAACAAAATTGAAGCAATTATTAAACCGTTTAAGCTAGATGACGTTAAAGATGCACTCAACAAAATCGGTATAAACGGCATGACCATTAACGAGGTCAAGGGATTTGGGCGTCAGCGCGGTCATAAGGAGATTTATCGCGGCGCCGAATATCAGGTCGATTTTGTCCCCAAAATTAAAATTGATGTGGTTGTCGATTCATCCCTGGTGAATCAAGTCGTGGAAGCCATAACCAAATCAGCCAATACCGGCAAGATCGGAGACGGAAAAATCTTTGTTCTTCCGGTGAATGAAGCGGTTCGCATCCGAACCGGCGAGACCGGGGAGGGTGCGATTTAAGATTCAGTGTTATAATGATTAAGAAAATTATTAGTCAAAATTAAAGGAGTATAAGTGTCATGAAAAAATTTATTATTTCTTGTTTACTGGTCTTAATTTGTTTCACCGGAGCCTGGGCCGCTGACAAGGCGCCGACGGTTTTGAGTAATAAAGAAGCCATTGATTTGGTGCAGACCCATGCCGATTATGTCTGGACCCTGGTTGCCGCAGCATTGGTATTTTTTATGCAGGCAGGTTTCGCCATGGTGGAAAGCGGATTCACCCGTGCCAAAAATGCCATCAATATTATGATGAAAAACCTCATGGATTTTGCCATGGGTTCCCTGGCATTCTGGGCTATAGGGTTTGGTATCATGTTCGGCGTTTCCAAGACCGGCTGGTTCGGAACATCCGGATTTTTCTTGAGCGATTTCAGCCCCGGCGGTGATCCCTGGGTGCTGGCATTCTGGATGTTTCAGGTGGTATTTGCCGCTACTGCTGCTACTATAGTCTCCGGTGCCATGGCAGAGCGAACCAAATTCTCCGGATATTTGATTTACAGCGTTTTTATCAGCGCCCTGATCTACCCCGTATTCGGCAGTTGGGCTTGGGGCAGCCTCTATAAGGGAAGTGGCTGGCTTGAACACCTTGGTTTTATAGATTTTGCTGGATCAACGGTGGTCCATTCGGTGGGCGGTTGGGCAGCCCTGGCCGGAGCCATTGTATTGGGACCGCGCCTTGGCAAATATACAAAAGACGGCAAGGTCAAACCGATTTTGGGGCACAATATGCCGTTGGCGGCTTTAGGGGTATTTATCCTCTGGCTGGGATGGTTCGGTTTCAACCCCGGTTCCACGACTGCCGCCAATAAAGATATTGCCATGATTTTTGTCAATACAAACCTGGCCGCTGCTGCCGGATGTGTTCTGGCAATGTTTACCTCCTGGATCAAATTCGGCAAACCAGAAGTGGGCATGAGCTTGAACGGTGCTCTGGCGGGCCTTGTGGCCATTACCAGTCCCTGTGCGACAGTGACGCCAATGAGTGCGATTATTATCGGCGCTATTGCCGGCGTGATTGTCGTTCTGGCCGTCCTCTTTTTTGATCGCATCCGGATCGATGATCCGGTCGGCGCGATCTCTGTCCACGGCGTTTGCGGTGCCTGGGGCACCCTATCTGCCGGAATCTTTAACATTGGTGGTTCATCGTTGAAAATCATCGGCGTCCAACTATTGGGAATCTCCGCCTGCTTTTTATGGGTATTTCCCACGGCCTTTTTATTGTTCAAGCTGATCGATGTGACCATAGGCCTTAGAGTTTCCGAGGAAGAAGAAATCGAAGGGCTTGATTTTGCCGAGCACGGCGGGAATGCCTATCCGGATTTTGAAATTTCACATGCCGGCGGCATGGGAGCTATAGGAGGCCATGGCCTACTCAACGCGGAAGCCGCTTCTAATAAAATGCTTCGCAAGCCGGTGGAACAGGCCTAAATTTAAGGTTATATAAAAAAATATCGTTTAATTGAGGAGGAGGAAATTATATGAAGAGTCGGACGATCAAACTGACGGCAGTGACTGTAATTGGGTTTTTGATGCTTATTTTTAGTTCGACAAACCTTTGGGCGGAAGATGAAGCAAAACCCAGTGCTTCTGCCGATGTTGGCGTTTTTAGTCAATATATTTGGCGCGGTTATGAACTCAGTAAAGACAGTGTTGTTATTCAGCCTTCGATCACCGTCGGCTATAAAGATGTCAGCTTAAACCTTTGGGGAAATCTGGATACGAATGTTTACAGCGACACCCGTGATGAAGCTCAGTCTAATGAAACGGACTTGACGCTTTCGTACGATAAAAGTTTTGGAATTGTCAGTATGGGTGTCGGATATATTTATTATGCCCTTGATGCAATCGATGATTCTCAGGAGGTTTATCTCAGCGTCGGTCTTGACACATTGCTGTCACCCACGTTGACGGTATATCGCGAAATTTCCCATCTGCCGTCATGGTATATTTCTTTAGGTATTTCACATTCATTTGAACTGCCAAAGGGAATAACCCTGGATCTGGGAGGGTCGGTGGGATACTATGCTTCCGATGACGACGCTTTTGTGGAAGTCGACGACAATGGAAACGCAACCACGGATAAATACAACGCCTTTCATAACGGGCTAATTTCCGTGGGTTTGACGATACCCGTTGGAAAATATTTTTCGGTGGTTCCCATGATCGCATATTCATTCCCCTTGACGAATGAAGCCGACAATCTGATTAAAAGCTCTAGTCTTAGCGACAATTCAGATTTTGTTTTCGGGGGAGTTACCGCAAGTCTCTCTTTTTAGGAATCCAAAATATATCGGTCGTGTCCGCGGATGACAATGGCGTTATCAGCGGGCGCGGCTTTCTTTCAACATTGATGGCTATAATACCGCTTCAGACGGATTCGCCCCCATCCCATAGAAACAGCAGAAAATCTCCATTCCAAAACCTTATCGACTATAAAAACCAAGCAATTCACAAAAATTACAAAATTGTAATATTTTGATATTTTTGTTACAGTTATGTTTTAAATCATTCTTGTTAGAATGTTTAGAAATTTTTGTAACATTCTGAAATATAAATGATTTTATATTTTATTTCATTGTGGCACACCTATTGCCTTAATGGACACAAACTAAAGCCGAACTTAAAGAGGATTCATTACCTGCAAACGTCAACATAAAATTTTCCATTTCAAAAAGGACAAAAAAAAAGGGAGGAATAATTACAAATGAAACCAATTAGTTATGTGATTTTGGCATGTTGTCTGCTTTTTCCATTTTCTTCAGCCTTTGCTGCCGATGCATTAAATTCCGGGGACACCGCGTGGATGATTGTCGCGACCGCTCTGGTTATGGTTATGACACCGGCCGGTCTGGCCCTGTTTTACGGCGGCATGTCAAGATATAAGAACCTTCTGAATACCTTTGCCATGACCTTTGTGGCGTATTGTCTTGGCAGCGTGATTTGGATGATGTGGGGTTACGCCCTTGCATTCGGACCGGACAAGGCGGGAATCATCGGCGGATTGGAAAATCTGTTTTTATGCGGCATCGGTGTAAACAGTCTGTCCGGAACCATTCCCACCTATGTGTTTGTTGTTTTTCAGATGACATTTGCTGCAATTACCGTAGCCTTGGTTCTCGGTTCTATCGTCGATCGCATGAAGTTTTCTTCGTGGATCGTTTTTACGGTGTTGTGGTTGACGTTTATTTATTCTCCCGTCGCCCACTGGGTATGGGGCGGTGGTTGGATGGCAAAAATGGGGGCTCTTGATTTTGCTGGTGGCACTGTGGTTCACATCAATGCCGGTGTTGCCGGTTTAGTTCTGTCTCTGATCCTCGGAAAACGAATCGGATACGGCAAGGAAGCCATGTTTCCGTCCAGCATTTCCCTGACCGCTCTGGGAGCCGCCCTGTTGTGGTTCGGCTGGTTCGGTTTCAATGCAGGCAGCGAACTGGCCGCAGACGGTATCGCAGCATCGGCGTTTCTGGTCACCAATACTTCTGCTGCAATGGGTGCCCTGGGGTGGATGTTCATCGAATGGTGGGTTACTAAAAAACCAACGGTACTTGGGATTGCCTCCGGAGTTGTTTCCGGACTGGTGGCCATCACGCCTGCGGCCGGATTTGTGGACTTACCCGCTTCGCTGGCCATCGGACTGATTGCTGGTATTTTGGGTTTTTTCAGCGTTTCCGTGCTTAAAAATAAAATAGGTTATGACGACTCCCTGGATGCATTCGGGGTACACGGCATGTGCGGTATGTGGGGGGCGCTGGCAACCGGTATTTTTGCCAATCCGGCCATCAACGAAGTCGGGAGAGGATTACTTTTCGGGAATCCCAAACAACTTTATGTTCAAGTTTTATCTATTGCAGGCACTATCCTTTTTTCGGCGGTGGGAACGCTTATTGTGGTTTATGTGACTCGATTCATCACCGGTGGGTTGAGAGTGGATGAGGAAAATGAAATTATTGGGCTGGACAACTCCATACACGGAGAAAGAGCGTTTGAGATCGATTGATCATTGAAAGGATTGAAATTATGAAAAAAATCGAAGCTATCATCAAGCCGTTCAAACTGGATGATGTCAAAGAGGCCCTCAATGACATCGGGATTCAGGGGATGACGATTTCAGAAGTCAAAGGATACGGCCGTCAGAAAGGGCATAAGGAAATTTACCGGGGCGCTGAATATGTAGTGGATTTTATCCCGAAAATTAAGATCGAGATTATCGTTCAGTCTGATAGGGTCAAAGAGGTGATGGAAGCCATACAAAAGGCCGCTTATACCGGGAAAATCGGAGACGGCAAAATCTTTATCATGCCTATGGAAGAAGTGATTCGGGTGCGTACCGGAGAAAAAGGAAAAGATGCCATATAGATCCGGTCACGTTTGAATTCTCCCAATTTGAATGATAATTTGGATTCCCTCTGTTTGTTGTTCTAAAGCCATTTGAACGGGCGCGATTGGACTTAAAGTGTTCTCTACCGGTAATGGCGATAATCAACCCCGTATTTTTTGGCTTTGTAAGCGAATATTCTCACTGTTGTTTTCAGGATGCCGGCAGCTATGGTTGTATTGCCTCGCGTGTTCTTAAGGGCGTCGATGATCATCTCCTTTTCGAGATTTTCCACGGCATCATCAAGAGACAGGGACGGCAATGTATCGGTTTCCATTCCTGTCTGAAGGGTGGGTGGAAGATGATAGCTGTGAATGACACCCTCCTCACACAATAACACGGCCCGTTCGATACAGTTTTCGAGTTCCCTGACGTTTCCCGGCCAGTGGTACTGCATGAGCATATCGATGGCAGGTGTTGAAAATCGACGGATATCTTTATGGTTTTCTGTGGCGTATTTTTCAAGAAAATGGTCCGCCAATAGCAGGATATCGGTCTTGCGTTCTCTTAAAGGCGGCATGTAAATCGGAAATACATTCAGACGATAGTAAAGATCCCCCCTGAAACTTTCATCTTCCACAGCCTGCTCGAGATCCTTGTTGGTGGCAGCAATGATGCGGACGTCCGTTTTTATGGTTTTGTGCCCTCCCACCCGTTCAAATTCTTTTTCCTGTAGAACGCGCAGGAGTTTGATTTGAACGGAAAGTCCCACGGATCCGATTTCGTCAAGAAAAATGGAGCCTTTGTTGGCCATTTCGAATTTTCCGATATTTTGACTGATGGCCCCTGTAAACGAACCTTTTTCATGCCCGAAAAGTTCACTCTCGATCAGGTTTGATGGAAGGGCTGCGCAATTGACCTTAACAAATCTGTTTTTGGCCCTGAGGCTGTTATAGTGGATGGAATTGGCCACAAGTTCTTTGCCGGTACCGCTCTCACCTCGAATTAAAACCGTGGCATTGCTTTTTGACACCTGAGAGACCATCTGAAAGACTTCTCGCATTTTGTTGCTGTTGCCGATGATGTTCGTTATGTGGTATTTATTCTCAAGCTCATTTCTCAACCTCACATTCTCCTCACTGAGCCGCTTTTTTTCCAGGCGGATGGTTTCCAGGTTGATCACATGCCTGGCAATCATGGTTGCAATCACGGACAACAGTTTTTCGCCGCCGTTTAAGTCGTAAGACGGGTCATACGGCTTATCGACACTGAGTGAACCGATAATCTGGTTTGCCTTTTTTATCGGAACGCAAATAAAGGAGAGTTCTTCATCTTTAACGGCTTTGCGGGAGGCGGTCCGGTTCAGAAATAACGGCTCATCGCTGATTTTGGGGATGGTAATGGCTTTGCCGGTTTCAATCACCCGGCCGGTAATTCCTTCCCCCAGTTTGTACTTTACCCGCTCCACCGCACTTCGAGAGAGACCGTGTGCCACTTCGATGTTGATTTCGTTACGTAAAGGGTGCAAAATGGTTACAGTGCCGCGCCCCATGCTCAGGGAATTGGAGAGAATTTCCAAAACCTGATATAAAGATTTTTTAAGATCCAGGTGTTCATTGAGTGCTTCGCTGATTTCATAAAGCAATGTGATGTCTTCGATGCGTTTCATCTTTTTTTGATATCCTTAATTCACAATTTACAATTTTGTAATAAACCGCATATACAGGGTTAATGCAAGGAATATCTCTTGAACCCACGAAATTCTTTCTCAAAATTTTATCCGATTTAATTTCAACATATTGAAAATACGATGAAACACGACAAACCCCTCCTTCTCGGAGCCCATTTCTCAATTGCAAAAGGATTGTGCCAAGCGCTCTATGAGGCCGAAACATACGGATGCACTGCCCTTCAAATATTTACAAAAAACGCCATCACCTGGAAGGAACGTACGCTGACCCATGAAGAGATTCACCGGTTTGATCAGGCCAGAAAGCAGACAGGTATCACCGCAATTGCGTCACACACGTCCTATCTAATCAATTTGGCGACGCCTGAAAGAAAAAAACATGCCATGTCCTGCAATGCACTGAAGCAGGAATTGATACGATCATCCCTGCTGGATATTCCTTTTGTCGTCCTTCACCCGGGTGCTCATTTGGGGAAAGGAAAAGACCAGGGAATTGACAAAATTGCCCTCAGTATCAATAAAATATTCGCCCAGACCCCTGACATAAAAATACGGCTTCTTCTTGAAACCACAGCCGGTCAGGGATCCGGACTGGGACATACCTTTGAACAACTGGCATTGATTATGGATAAAATTGAAAACCAAGACCGCATCGGGATTTGTTTGGATACCTCCCATGTGTTTGCGGCGGGTTATGATATTCGTACAGCAGAGACCTACCGCAAGGTAACGGATACGTTCGATGCTAGCATCGGCCTGGAAAACCTGTATGTTATCCATTTAAATGATTCAAAAAAAGAATTGGGCTCCCGGGTGGATCGACACGAACACATTGGTAGGGGATATATCGGAATCAAGGCATTTGAATTGTTGATGAACGACCTGCGATTTTGGGATATCCCCAAAATTATTGAAACACCCAAACAAAAAGACGGCTCGGACACGGACAAGATGAACTTGAACCGATTAAGGTCGCTGGTATTTAAAAAATAATGACCTAACTTCAATATATTGTTGTTTATTTTACATTAAGCACAATATACGGATTTTATTTTGCTTGACACATCCTATCCTTAATCCTATAGTAAAAATCTTAATTTTTGCAGATCAAACAGGTTTAAAATTGAAATCCCAAATGAGCAAAAAAATCAACATACAGATCATATTCGTGGAAGTAATCCGTTTCTTCTTTATTTTTACAATGATTATAGGGGTGTCTTTAGTTTCGATACATAACGAAGCGAAAGATTCTCAGATTATTAATAACACTCGAGATATTTTACAAAACGTGGACTTACGTTTCATATTTAGACATAAAAAAGAACGCTTGTTCCATCCCATTATCCTTCAGGAGGCCAATCGTCATGAGCTTGACCCCGCCCTTGTAAAGGCGATTATCATGGCTGAGTCCGGATACAATCCCAACGCTGTTTCAAAAAAAGGTGCCCAAGGCCTTATGCAGCTGATGCCTTCAACCGCCGAGGCTCTCGGTGTGGACGATGCTTTCAACCCCGAGCAAAACATTAGCGGTGGCGTTCGCTACTTTAAACAGCTCGTGAATCGATTTGATGGAGACATCAAACTGGCACTGGCAGCTTACAACGCCGGAAGTAGAATAGTCAGACATTATCAAGGGATCCCCCCCTTTAAATCCACCCATTTTTACATTGAAAAAGTGTTTAAGTATTATGAGCTGTACAAAGACCAGATGACAGAAAAGATGAAAAAAGTTTAATCTGGTTTGAAATACTTTTTCGATTTTTTCACGAAATATTAGATTAGAACCCCAGATCCTTGTTAATCAGGATAATTTTCACCCTTTTTTTGGGGAATGACTTTTCTGTAATTGTCCAGGTGTTGCATATCCGATCCGGGCTTTTACAATCCGCACAAAAGGACGTTTTGGCACAGGGTGTTTTTTTATCAAGTCGCATGGTGTTGACCGGCGCCGCATAATTTTTAATCCGAAACATGGCTTCATCCAGATCCGGAACAATCTTATTACGACCGACAAGAATAACGACATTTTTAGGTCCAAAAGTGAGTGCACCAATCCGGTTACCGATCATATCCAGATTGACAAGCTGTCCGGTTTCGGTTACCGCGTTGCTTCCGGTAATAAAAAGGTCGACCAATAAAGACTGCCGGCGCCGCTCCAGACTTTCTTCAGGAGACAGGGTTTTGTCATACGTATCCAGTACGTTAAGATGATGGTTGTTTTTAAGGTCATCATAAAGACCGGTGGCGACAAATGTTAAAGATCCGCCCCAAGAGACACTTTTAGGTGCTATCTCCGGAATTATCGTTTCAAGCACAATGGACTTGGCGTCATCGGAGTTTTGAGCGACAAAGACTTCAAAATTATTTTCGGTCAGGGTTTCTTTCAATTCCGTCAATCTGGTTTTCCAATAGTTCTCAATGGGATTTTCCATAACATTCCTCCTGTTTCAATTTTGGTTATTGGCATCATTAAATGGTTAAGAGATTCTTTGTGATTAAATTTGTGTATCTTTTTTAAAGGGGCTTGACCGTTTTTAACGGAGATGCTATCAGTCCTACCCGAACATACGATCTGTTTAACAAAACAGAATTTTTTTCAACAATTAAAAATTGATGAGGTGCATAATGAAAAGTGTTATCTATTTTGGAATGATTCTCTCTGTTCTCATGCTTTTTGCATGCGGAAAAACCAGCGTTGAAGATGCGGCCAAAGATTATGTAAAAAAACAATGTGCGTTCGACGACAATGTCAGAATTGATACATCAAAATTAAAATATACTATCACGAAAAAACAAGGCAACAAGGCCACGGTAAAGGTGTCCGGTATAATAAATTTTGACGGCCAGCTCTTTTTGGTCAAACAGGGCAGAAAATGGAAAATCAGTAAAAAAGAAAATGTATATGCAACACAGAAAAAGGCAGTCTTGCCTGCCGAACAGAAAAAAGCGACGTCACATACTGAACAAACAACTTTGCACAAATAAACCGTGCATAAATAAAAGGTTTTATCCGACAATACCGGTTAATATTCCAGAAGCATTTCAACGCCTCTTTGGTTACCATACATCATATCCGATACCTCTTCGTTTTTCAGACGACTATTACCGATGATGGTGAGAATATCAAGTTTAACCGCGGCATGGAGCGTACATGTTTGCCAGTAGCTCCTTGATATTTATTATAAATATCAAGGATTCATTTCTTGTTTGTGCATCGTTACGAGACTTCTTCATCAAGGATGATTTTGTTAAGTCAGTCCATTTTAAAGTGAAAGTGCGGTGCCCCATCCCGGAGGGCAGTGGTAAAAAATCACAAAATCCCCGGTAGTTTGGTATAGTACAGCAGAAATCCCGCCATAGTGGAAGCTTGCGGGGGGGCATGAAATTGTAAAACAATTTTTTCCAAACATTAACATATATGTCAAATTTTGTTCAATTTCAAATATTTTATTAAGCATAAAGATTCCGGTATGCTTCCATACAAAAAGATCGGCGAATGGAATAAAAGAGTTGAAAAAATACGTGAAAAACGCTTTACATTTCCAAGCTATGAATTATTGTCATGTTTGTGACGTTGATTTTTATAGACATCTAACCATTCGATGTGCTTACGCATAAACATTAATTTACCACAGGCGGGATCACATGGTGTTTAATAGCTTTTAATGATTTCCTTTAATTGAGGTTTATTTAAACCGTATCCAGGAGAGGCGATGGCAGAGAACTTGAATATCCCGGACGAGCTTCAAGGAACTTTTAAGCGTTTGATGTATCGGGTACCCGAAAAACTTAGAAATGACAGCGATACTCGAAAAATCATTCAATTATATTTAAAATTGGGCGGTGAGAAGCTGGTCAAACAACATATCGAAATCATCAAATTACGTGTTCGTGAAGAGGAACGCCAAATGAGGGCCGAAGCCAATGCTTCGGAAGACGCCGATAACGGGGATGATCCCATTGATCCATTTATCGCGGAGTTTGAAAGTTTGTGATGTGTGTTTAAATAGTTGAATTGGCTGAATCGATTGATTTTTCGAGATGATATGGATAAATTATTCAATTACATGGTGTCTTTTAGAAAAGGAGAGATACCCAGATATATGCCGAACAGAATCATGAATAGTGCACAAAACATTAGAATTGTGTAATAGGCTTTTCGGTTCATATGCCTCAAACCAAAGAATGCGAGTGTTGAAACAAGTAAATACCAAATCAGATCTCCAGCTTCATGCCCCAAAAAAAATGCTAAAAGTTTTGTCCAATTTTTGAAAGAAATATTGAACTGGATCATAAAGGCAAACCCTATTGTGGCCCACCAGACCCACCAATAAGGATTTGACATGGAAACCATAATACCTCCGATAACGGGATTTTCAATACCTTTATCTTCAATGAGCTCAGAATCTTTTTTGGGTTCGTCTCGTGTATTCAAGAAGTTGGTAGAAATATTTCCATTAAATATATCCCTTATAATGGATGCTCCGAAAAGAATAAGAATGAGACCTCCTGAAACGCCAATAATGCGGACAACCGTCACGTTTTTCAAAACAAAAGAAAAACCGAGAAGCAAAAGAATGACAATGCCCATTTCGAGGATTGCATGACCTGTTATGATCCAAAGCCCCATCAGGTAACCGCGCTTGTTTGTTTTGGCCGATTTAATAATGGTATAGGTTAGAAGGGGGCCGGGCGACATGGCGCCGGTTAACGCGACGATGAATGAAAAAGAAAAAATCAGCCAGAATTCAGATAGAAAATTAATAAATTCGTTGGGCATGTTCTAATCGATCCCATTTTTGAGATAATAAAAGGAGTTTTTCAATGAAAGAGAACCAAAATATTGAATTCCAAATGCCGGAAGATCTAAAAAAATGCGTTGAATTTCACGGACATCTTTGTCCGGGGCTCATTTATGGTTACATGGTTTCTAAAGCAGCCATGGATCTTCTCCAACTCAGCCGATCCAGGGATGAAGAAGTCGTTGCCATCAGCGAAAATGACTCCTGCGCGGTTGACGCATTACAAATCCTTTTAGGGACTTCAATCGGTAAGGGCAACCTTATCTTAAAAGACTACGGGAAAAATGTATATACCGTCCTGAACCGCCAAAACAAGAAGGCTTACCGCTTTTCACGTAAAAAACATTATCAATACCAAGGTAAACCCAAAGGCGAATTTTCTCAACTTGATGCAGCCATTTCATCAGGCAGGGCAACGGAAGAAGATAAACGGCGCCATAAAATGCTGAAATCAGCTGATCTTCTCCAAAGACCGTTTGACGAAATCTTCTCCATAGAAAAAGTTGACTGTGTAATGCCGCCTTATGCACCGCTGGCACGCTCAGAAGCCTGTGCAGTATGCGGTGAAATGACCATGTCGACCAAAATGGTTGAGACGGAAAACGGTGAGCACGTGTGTATTCCCTGTTCAGAAGCATGAGTAATTTTATTCTGGAACAGCCATAAAAAAGGGCAACACACATGATGTGTTGCCCTTGAAACAGAATTGGCTATATGCTTAACTGCAGGTACCTGTCGTTCCGCAACTTGAACATCCTGCCCCGAAATCTATGGAACAATCGAGTTTAAAACCCATTTCAGAAAAATCCACCTTTATAGGTTTTGCCTTTTCCATGAAATCTTTATCGACAATATATTGAAAACCGTCTATATCGAAAACATCGTCTGTGGTTTTTGGCTCATCCAGAGCCATGGCAAGTGATGGACCGCCTCATCCTCCTGAATTTAAAAAAATTCGAATGGGTGAAACTTCTTTGCCTTTAAAATATTCAGCGATCTGTTTTGTAGCTACCTCTGTGACTTCAACCATTATTTTCTCCTTTATTCAAAATAATATAGTATTCCGTCTGGAATAAAATTTCCACTAAAGTAGTGCCGACAATGAGATTTGTCAATGCAAGGCTTTTAAAATATCAATTTTCATACTGATAAACGTCTTAGATATTCAGTGTAAACGCTATAGTTGCTCGAAGAAAAGAGGATAAAGACTATTTTTTGCAACGAGCTGTTTTGTTTTAAAAAATCACATGTTGTATCAATTGCGATTCTGCACGCTTCTGTTACAGGGTAACCGTAAGCGCCGCAACTTATTGCAGGAAAGGCGATGGAGGTAATATGATTTTTAACGGCGAGTTCCAGGCTGTTCAAGTAACAGCTCGAAAGAAGCCTTGGATCTTCATCTTTCCCCTGATAAATCGGTCCGACAGTATGGATGACATATTTTGTTGGGAGATGGTGGGCGCCCGTGATTCTTGCCTCGCCGGTGGGACATCCGCCGATTTTACGACATTCATTTAAAAGCCCCGGGCCGGCAGCTCTGTGGATTGCACCATCCACACCACCGCCGCCCAGGAGCGACGTGTTGGCTGCATTGACAATGGCGTCCAATTTGAGGGTGGTAATATCCCCTTTCATAATTTCTATGCGGTCAAGAATTTTTTTTTTCACGATACGATTCCTTATCAAATTCCGATTTAAGGTTGGGAACTTGTATTTATATTAAAATAAGAAATTTTCATCCGTTGCGCTGTATTGGCGCTGCTGAAAATTATATTATAGTTATCCATTCCCGGTAAGATAATTTTTATCCAAAGATCCAGGAACAATCGGAAGCGATTCCATGTCCGGAGGCTTAAATCCAAATACAATTTCGAGAAAAACCATGGTGATGCGAAATGTAGCACCCCATAGTATATCGGTGTTGTCCTGGTCCTTTTGGATAAAGCAAGGATAGTCTGTCGCCTCCGGAGTTTTTCCATCTTCCCGGGATGTTTCAATCCGAAGCCTATACCGAGCATAATAAGAAGGGTTCAATAGATTTTGGAGCGGAATGTAAACCACCCTTTCCACTTCCCAGTTTGGGATAAACTGCTTTTGATGGTTGATCCAGCAAACCATTGGATAAATCACCCTGTGAAACATGATAAGCTTTTGCGGCTGAAGCGGTCCTAGCAACTTAACCCTTAAAGGGTTCAATCGCATTTCTTCAAAGCCCTCTCGCAAACACGTGGCGAACAAAAGGGCCATATTTTGGGATTCGTGACGCCGTTGTTTGTGCCACCGTCGCCAATACGGCCAACGTGTCAGAGGAGAGCCCGGTAAATATAAAATTTTTGATAAAAAGGCATCCATACGGGATGATATGCTTCCTCCGGGACAGCATAAGTCTCCAGGTTGTTTAACCTTTAAGGAACGTTTGTTCAAAATCAAACACGGCGCATTGGAAAAATCGTTTTCGTTACAATGCATACCGAGCAAAAAGAGCACGGCGGATGTCGTGGAAGAATTCGAAATGTCTTTTGAAAAAATACGATCATGACGATTTTTTTCATCGAGTCTGTGTATTACTCGATCCATAAAATCTTGAGTTTTATTGAAAGAGTTCATCATGTCATTTATTTTATTCATTCTTGAACTTTTTGCAAGTTTGCGTTAAGTTTCATACCCAATAAACTTTAGGAGAGACGTTATGAAAGTGAACAAAATCCGGCGGTAGGAAGGATAACATGTCGACGATATTACAGGATGATTTTATAAAATGGCTGGTGGAGTTGCGTCGCTGGTTTCACCGGTTTCCGGAACCGGCGTACAAGGAAGTGAAAACCTCCACTAAAGTTTGTGAGATTTTAGATACCTTCAAGGTTCCTTCTCAGGCGGGTGTGGGGGGAACCGGTGTGGTGGCGAAACTGGGTGCAAAACGAACCGGACCTGTGGTGGCATTTCGGGCGGATATGGATGCCCTGATGCTGGAAGAAAAAAATGATGTTCCCTACAAATCCCGGAATCCGGGATTGATGCATGCCTGCGGACATGACGGGCATATGACCATTGCCCTGGGTGTCATTCGCCGGTTGATTGAAAACCGTTGGCCTCAGAACGGCTGCGGTAAAATTGTATTTATATTTCAGCCTGCTGAAGAAGGGGGAGCAGGCGCCAAAGCGATGCTTCAATCAGGCATTTTTGATGCCGAACCGATAAAAGCTGTTTTTGCCGGACATATGCATCCTGAACTGCCGATGGGACATATTAGACTTGCACCTGAGATCAGTAATGCTGCCGCAGACAGTCTTTTCATCCGATTAAAAGGCAAGGGTGGGCATGGTGCCCATCCGCACCATTGTAAAGATCCCATTGTCGCGGGAGCAAATCTTGTTACACAACTGCAATCGCTGATCAGTCGCGAACTTCCACCTTTGGACAGCGCAGTGATTACCATTGGGCGTTTTCACGCCGGGACAGCAACAAACATTATCCCCGAAGAGGCTGTTTTGGAGGGAACCCTTCGCACCTTAAAACCGGATATTCGTAAAGAGATCATAAAGCGTCTCGAAGATATGGTGGAAGGCACGGCCAGATCATTCGGCATTTCAGCAACACTGAACATTAAAGAGGGATATCCTGTTCTGGTAAATAATCCCTTACTGGTGGAACACATCGTGACCTGCGCCAGCGACGTCCTGGGTGCCGACAATGTCCATATCGGACTTCCAAGAATGGGTGCCGAAGATTTTGCTTATTTTTGTCAGAAATGGGGAGGGGTAATGGTGGGGATCGGCTGCCACGATCCAGGCAAAGGCTTTCAGCATGGTCTCCATTCTCCATATTTTGATCTTGACGAAAGGGTTCTGGAAATAGGGACCCGGCTTTTTGCACATGTTCTTACGCGATATCTGGAAAAATCCTAAGACATCCAACCTGATACGGATGGTTAAAAAATATTGGTGAGATAATCTTCTTTTCCAATGACGGTGAAAGAAGACATGTCCGGAAGCTTAAGTGATTTTTTAGCGAAACGCATGAGTTGATTATAATCGAACTGTAACCCCATTTTTTCGTAGTATTTTTCTAAAATTCTTTTGGGTCTGAAGTCTTTGAATGTGCAAGGTGTTGAAAGTATTGGAAGGTTTTTCTGATCAATCACTTTTAAAATATCATTATTATTGTATTTAACCAAAGGTCTAAAAATTTGATATCCTTCCTTCATCGTTAAGAATGGATAAAACCGCTGAGATGTTTCCTTGAATCGTTTATTTTTTTCAAAACTCACCCTCTGGTTAGGGTCAGAAAAGGTGTGGTTTAGCAAATGTTCCAAGGAATAGCTGACAATATCCCAAAGAGAGTAACTAACGATGAGGACAAGGCTGGTCCAATCTTTTATCGATCGAGCCAAAACACTGTTCATCAAATTTTTTCTCAATTCTTGACACAAAAGGCACGGATTTTCTGAATTCGTCAGACAGTCATCCTTCTCCCCTGTGTCATGCCATATTATTTCCATGCCCCGTTTAAACCAATAGGATTCTATCCTTGTCTTTTCTGCGTCAGTGTACCTGTTATTTGGAAATGTTGCGGAATGTGCCGTAAAATCGAACCCGAATTCTTCTTTTGCCATGGTGATAAGATCCAAAGCGACAGAAGAGTCCTTGCCTCCTGAAAACAACATGATAATATTTTTATCACAAAAGCGCTCAAGTATGGGCTTGTGTTCCATCTTCCAGTGATCATAGTTTAAATCCGAACACATACTTGCCCTCCAGAATCAGAAAGTTGATATTAAAATCATATCGGAATCGTAAGTTATGTTTTTCATTGCTTGGGGACTGACGGTAACACCCAGCCCAGAGCCATTCAGAGGTCTGGCCTTGCCTTCTTCTCCAAAAGAGACATTTTCAAATGTAACGTTTTCCTTGAGCAGAAATTCATCATAAGAACCGTCATAGTATTCGGCATCACGACATAGAAGACACAGCACCCTTCCCGCAGCGGAAAGAATACCGGATTCGCCCAGTTGACATCCAATTTGGAATGGAATTCCATTTAACCTTAAATAATCGATGATTCGAAATGAATTTTTAAATCCGCCACACTTGGATAATCTTACGTTTATCATTTTATAATGACCCTCTTTGACAATCTTTTCCACATCATCAAAGGAGCATGCCGATTCATCGGCCATCAGGATAACCCCTATACTTTGCATCTGGTCGGCAAAATCAGCAATATTCGGGTCGTCCGGCATCATCGGCTGTTCAATGGCCTTGACATTGTATTTTTGGATCAAGGGAATATGCATAAATGCGAGTTTTTTGTCCCAGGCACAATTGATATCCACCCTTAGATCATAGTCTCCTCCAAATACAGATTGAACGGTCTTGAACATTGTTTTATTTTGTTCGAGATTTTTTCCAAGTTTCAGCCGGAGTGCATTGATTTTCATTTTCTTAATCAATCGGCATATTTCCATTATCTTTTGATGATTGTCGAGAGGAATTGGAGCGCCATAATAAACGTTGCCGGTAATGAAATCTTTGGCAAAATAATCTATGATGTGTCGCTCTTGGCTTTTGCCTAAAGCATCTAATAGCGCTGTCTCAAGTGCACAGATCGCAGCATTGTGCTCCCGTCCGCGAATAATATCGTCGACAAAATTCCATATCTGGGAAATATCATTCAATTTTCTGGGGAACGTATCATGCTTAATAAGCTGGCGAATGCTTTTGACAGTGCTTTCTATGGACTCTCCCGTTACATAAGACCTGGGTGCACCTTCTCCGTATCCGATGATTTTTTCCTGCCCAGCGATGATTTCGACAATGATATTATTGACATAAGCTCTTTTTCTAAGAGAATGAGAAAAATCAAATGAAAATGGAAGTTTTACCTGATGTATAATGACCTTGTCTATCCTCATGACTCTTTCCTTGAATCGAGCGCAAGTGAAGATTCATCGGGATTATTGACGGGCAGGGTCAGTGTAAAGATAGCCCCCTCATTAAGATGGCTTTTTACGTCTATGGTTCCCCCATGATCCTGCATATTTTGATGGGCTATAAATAGGCCGAGACCGGTACCGTTATGCATGCTGCTTTTATGTTTTGTGGTAAAATAGGGATCAAATACATTGTCAATCATGGATTGAGGGATCCCGGGACCGTTATCTTTAATCTCAATACAAATGGTGGCCGGTTTTCCCTTTTCGATACACTGTGTTGTAACAAACTCTATTTTACCGCCCTCAAAGGTAAATTCCACTGCATTTGAAAGCAGGTTCAAAATAACCTCTTTCATTTTTTCGCTGTCCATCCACACCAGGCCGATGTTAGAATCAAATCGACGGGTGACGTTGATCTTCTTGGCATTACTCTGGGGCGAAACAAGGAGAATCATTTTATCAATGAGATCATGAAGGTTATTCAGCTCGAAGTTCGATTCTCTTTTCTTGACCAGATCCAATAGTTCTGTAATGAGGTTGTTAATCCGGTTTGTCTCTTCCATAGCGATATTATGAAAATTTTTCCGGAATTCTTCATCATGATATTTTTGAGGTATCATCTGGATAAATGTCCCGATAGCCGTCATGGGATTTTTAATTTCATGGGCCAGCCTTGCGGCCAGGTTGCCCAAAAAGGAAAATTTTTGGGACCGGCTTAATAGCGCTTGAGATTTTTTCAGCGCTGCCATCTGTTCTTGGAGGCTGCTGTAAAGTCTTGCGTTTTCTATGGCGATGGCGATCTGGGGTGTGAAAACTTCCAGTGTTTCCCGGGTTTCTTTAGAAACACCCTTTTCATCAACTGCATCTGTTGCAATGACCCCGATCACCTTGGAACGGGTAATGAGGGGGACCACATATACCGAAGTAGGGCTGCTAAAACTTAACACAATGTTTTTTTTTCTCAAATTTGAGCTTTTTACTTCAGGCACATATTCCGGCCGTCCGGTATTGGTTACTCGAACCAGAATGTTACTCAAACGATCGAGGGGCACTTTGTAATTTTTTATCGTTTCCGGAACGTTGCCGTTAAAACCGGTGCCGTGGATATACTCAAGAACATCCTCGTTTTCATTCACCAGCATAATAATGGCACGATGAATTTGGCATACGTTGGACAAAATGTTCATGATGACAGTCAAAAGTTGATCGAGATCCAGCAATGAGAGAATCGCCTTGCCCGTCTCATGTAAGGCCAGAAGTTGTTTGATTTTATAATTCAGTTCCAGATTAAGACGATTGACCTCTTCGTATTTTTCTTCAATGAGCTTCTTGTCTTCCTCCATTTCAGTTATGGTTTCAACAAGAACGGATTTAGACGTATAGAATCTTGAAAATATTTCATATAATCGGTTACGTAACGGCCATTTTAAATGGTATTCACAATATGGTGCATGGCTAAAATAACAACATTTTTCTTTAAGATCGAGAGGCTTTCCTCCCCATATGAGCGGCAAGTAGCTGTATGTCCCTTGGTTCATCAGACATAAATCTTTTGATAAAACCATATTTTTATCCCAGTGTAATCGAATGACAGCGCCGTTTCGCTTAAGGTCTAAAACTTCTACTCTTTTACTTCTATTCCATTTATCATTTAGTTTTTGGGCATGTTTTAAGCCGGTTTTGTATGACCAGAACCCCTTGGCGATGATCCTCTGAGCATAGCCCAGAGAGGTTTTTTCAACAGCATATCGGGCGATCTTGTAGGCTGCCATCTCATCATCTAGAATTATTCTTGCCCGCTCATATAATTTGGAAGCAACCGCACAGGATATCCAGTTGTTGGGATCTGTTAAAAAGCGCTCTGGGTCTGAAAGGACATCGATTTCAGGGTCAAGGTTTGTTAGAAGTCCGGAATAGTCACCGTTGTTGTGTTCCTTTACATAGCCCAATATGACTTTTGAATTTAAACAGCTTACTTCTTTTTCCATGACGATAAAACTCAATGCTTAAGTTGAAGGATTTACGATCCGAACTTTTCGGCGGTAAATTCATTCGCCGGAAACGAACAGATAGATGTTTAACTAATATATAGACTAAAAAACTATATCTCGCACACTTCGCTGTTCTGACATCAAGTCTGCGTATTTGTCTATTAATTTGGGTGCTATCGGCCTGAAAGCCGAAAGACTTTCACTTCGTATGCTGAATATTTCTCTGTCTTTTCCATTAAAACAGGTGCTAGGAATCAAATCATCTTTTAATGCATGGGCAGGCAGACGAAAAAACGGCATAATGTTTAAAAGAGTATCCTGTATTTTTGATGTAGGGTTTGATAAGTTATAGATTTTTTTCATATAAGATAAAACAGCGGCAAAGTCAAAATTTTTAGACGGCTGTCGGACAATGTTTTGACCAAAAACACCGTCATCATCAAAAACAACATCCTGCAGGGAAAGCGCGAGGTCATAAATTTTTGTTTTTGGGTAAACTCTGCATTCCCCGATTTTAAAGATATGCCCTCCCGGTCCTTTGTTTTTAGATAAACTTTTAGCAAAGACAAGGCTTTCTTTAAGATCTTCTTCCGTGTCGCCCGGATATCCGGCTATCATGAATACCACTACAGGGATTTCATTTCTGACGGCTTCTTTGAATATGGCCATGGTATTGGAGATATATTTTTCATAGTGAGATCTGTTTTTGACCTTATTCATCCGTCTTAACGTATGATAACTGGCCGACTCAAACCCAAGGGCCAAAACTCCACAAACATCTGAAATATTAGAAAGAATAGAAGGGTTAAGAACGTCACAACGGGTTTCGAAATTAACTTTTAAATTTAATGATCGAAGTAAAGGGAAGATGTCAAATGACTTAAAAAGAGCATCACTGATCAGCAGTGTATGGGCGTTTGTTCGATCTAATAGATTGTTGAGATCAAGATAGATGATATCAGTGGGGACTTCCTTCCTGAAAGGTCTTATGGACGCTTCCATACAAAAATTACATTTATAGGGACATCCCCTGCTAAAGGCATACGGCAGAATATCGTATCTTTCCGGATGCCTCAGCAAGTCCGGGTTAAGCGGTGCCTTTCTGCTGAGATCAAAAGGTTTCCCTTTTTGCGTGATGTGTATTTTATGGTCTGATTTCCAGGCCAGATTCGGGATATTATTGTTGATCGGATTTTTACCTTCGTTCAAAAGTGTAACGATTTTGAGAGCAGACACTTCGCCTTCTCCCAATACAATTAAATCCACAGCAGAAGTTCTGGAAAATATATCTTCATAATACAATGTCGAGAAGTATCCTCCTAAAAAAATGAAAATATTAGGATCAAAATTTTTGATAAGATTACATAAACTGATGACTTCCTCTGCCTGTGAGATTGCCGTGCATGAAATACCGATCCCCTTTGGTCTTATTTTGGAAAGGTCTTTAAGGAATTCTTTGTCTATTTGCTCTTTTCCTTTTTTGCTCAGGGGCAAACCATAATCCATCGGTATGGAGGTCACCTTTATTTCTGCTTCCGGCAAGTTAAATTTTACATAACTGGCAATTTCCATGACGGGCAATGGATAAGCAGGAACATACATCCCCGTATTTTTTGAAATCGGCTCGATAAATAAAATCATTATATATTTTCCTAATTAGCGATATGAACGTTCACATTTTTATGTTGACCAAAATTAAACAACGGAAGGTTCCAGCACGGGAATCGATACCGGTACTTTTGCATCATTACCAGATGGAGCGAACGAATGCAGTGTTTGATAATTCTTCCATTGATACCATCCTTCAGGACATTTATAAATGTAATATTCCAATAATTTCAGCACGACTGCCCCAATAGACATATCCCTTGACCGCTGAAAACGCGTTGCCATTTCTTCCCATGAAGTTACGATAAATTTATATCGGTGCTGTTGATTTCTGTGCATCACTCCAAAAACAATGGCGGCAGCACATCTTTTAGATAAAAGGTTGATGGTTTTGTCCAGACGAATCGTTTGGCCCAAAAAATGTATTTTTTTATGACGACCGGGCCTCCATTCATCGATCTCATCACACTGGGTGATTACAATTCGATTTTCTCTAAGGTCGGTAAAAATGGCTTTTGCGATATTGGGGGTGTGGTCCCCATCAATCACTTTTACTGAAAAATTGTCTGCCTGCTGAAAGCATAATTGCCGCAAACGATCTGATGAGAACCTTGCGACAATTGTTACAGGATAGTTTTTTCCGCCGAGAAACGCCGGGATAAACTCAAGCCCTCCATAATGACCTGTAACTAAAAGAACGCCGCTTCCTTTGGCAAGCGCTTTCTCCAGTGCTGTCATACTTTCATCTTCCACGTGTATTTTAAAGAAGGTTTTCAATGCTTCAGGGGCGGCAAAGGCGTTAACAAATTTTTCGTAGTAATGAAATACGATCCCCCGAAAAACATTTTTGGTTAATGATCTGATTTCAAATGGGTGTTTATGATGGCAAAAAACCGTGTTAACAGCTTTTTTAATTTGCCATTTTTCTTTTTTGTTAAAAAAAAAATAGAGTTTTCCAAGAATGCTGATATAAAAATAAGTTGCCCTTAATCCCAGAGTTTTGCACATTAAAATGTTAAACCGCCATTGCAGAAAAGAACTTAAGTTTAGACTCATAGTAACACCCCCTGAAAGTTGCATAAATTTCTCTTGTGACAATACGTCTTGACTTTAAAGAGAATTGATAACATCCAGATGGAAGTGTAGAAGGCGAGGCGGAAGAAACAGGTTGCATTAGAACTATCGTCATTCGTTGCGAAATGTTGGTGTTGAATATTCGATGTCTATCAATCTATTGGTTTAGATTTCTTACTCTCAAGAAGCGTGCCAAATTGTTCAGTTGAAATCGGCATTCGAAATAAAAACGGTTTTTCTTAAGAATATTTTATCCAAATTGCCGTCAACCCTTGTTGTATGTGGATTTTCATTATTAAGGACCACCCGGTGGAAAGTTTTGTTAAGTTTAAACGATTTAGCAAATCGTGTTCATCTTGACTGCCGGGAATTATCTATGCACAGAAAAATGTGCATGAGTGCACATTTTTCTGTGCACTTTGGCATTCACACCACTTTAAATGACGCTTCTGCAATTTTATGTCGGCATGTTTTTTTTATTTTTTTTGTTTAAGTTACATCTGTGGAAAATAAATTTGTTCCTATCTAAGTGGGCGGTTATAGTGTTTTCATTAACTTAGGTATAATACTCAAGATTGCAGTTTGGCATAGAGTTTGCTAAACTAAATAAATTGATAGTTTTGTAACGTATAACGCAAGACATTTATCGACTAGTTAGTGTCCATCCATAAATGGTCTTTTTGCCCAATCTCTGCGTTATGCTCAAAAAATAATCCTTGGAATATCAAACATATGTCTGTGGTTATTTTTTTCGCATGCCTTGATCTTGAACAAAAATCCTCATTTATGGATGGACAACTATCTACTCGGCCGGATTCGAAAAAACTATTTTAATCGATTTTTAGAATATTGGGATTATTGAGAATGAAAAAAAAAGATACCGTACTTGTCGTTGACGATGAAAATGGCGTACTTCAGTCATTTAACATGGTCTTAAAAGATGATTATCATGTGCTTCTCGCCGGAACAGGTCAGGAAGCGCTGGATATTTTTAAAAAAAACTCGGTAGATTTGATTCTCCTCGATATCCTTATGCCGGACATTAACGGACTTGAACTCCTTGAAAAACTCGTAGAAACGGATCCGAATACGGAAATTATCATGGTAACCGCTGTCAATGAAATTCAAACGGCCGTACAGGCGATTAAGCTGGGGGCTTACGAATACATCATTAAACCGTTTGTCGTGGAGGACGTCTTGACCGTAATTCGGCGGGCCTTAGAAAAGCGAAGCCTTGTGAAAGAGGTGACGTATCTCAGAAACGAACTGGAACGGTATCATCCATTTGAGGAAATGGTGGGTAAAAATAAAAAGATGAGAAAGATCTTTAATTTAATATCGACCATCGCCGAGAGTGACGGGACGGTCCTGATACAAGGAGAAAGCGGAACAGGAAAGGAACTTGTTGCCAGGGCCATACACAATCGCAGCCATAGAAGGAATCAGCCGTTTGTGGTTGTAAATTGTGCAGCCATACCCGCGACATTGATGGAGAGCAAAATCTTCGGACACAACAGAGGTGCTTTTACCGGTGCAAGCAGTACCCGTATCGGAAAACTGGAGCTTGCCGATACAGGCACTGTTTTTTTTGATGACATTGATCTTTTGGATGTCAACATGCAGGCAAAGCTTTTAAGGATTATTCAAGAAAAGGAATTTGAAAGACTTGGTAGCTCGAAAGTTGTGGAAATTGATGTAAGGTTTGTCGCAGCTTCTAACAAAGAAATTAAGAATTTGATTTTAGATGGTAACTTTCGTGAAGACCTCTATTATCGGCTCAATGTTTTTCCCATATGGCTTCCGCCTTTGAGAGAGAGAAGAAATGATATTCCCTTGCTGCTGGGACATTATTTGGATTTAAACTCCACTGAGGCCGGTAAATCACCAAAAATGTTTTCTGAAAAAGCGATTAAAACATTAATTGAATACGATTGGCCCGGAAATGTTCGAGAGCTTAAGAATTTGGTGGAAAGAATGTTTACCATTACAAAAGGTCCGATTATCCATCTCGAAAATAATGCGGCCTATAATATCGTCAAAAAAGAAATTAAGGACATGCCCCTTAAAAAGGCCGTAAACATATTTGAGAAAAAATATATTTCCGATGTCCTGGAAAGCGTAGATGGAAATAGAACAAAAGCGGCCAAAAAACTCGGCATTCATCGCAATACCCTGTTGACAAAAACAAACGATTTTGGTCTTCAATAACGTTTCAGACACCGATACCTCAACCACCAATGCACAAAAATCTGTGCATTGATTCACAAAAAAACACACTTTTGGACTTGATGGCAGTAAAACGGATTAAAAATCAATTTCTCTTATCTTTAAAAACTTCGCAAAACATCGGTTTCCAATTCTGTCAACAACACCTGAGGGAAAAGGTGCGGGTTCGAGTCCTGTTATTAATAATGTCATCATAATAAAAAGATGGGTGCAAAACGTAAGTTTTTATATTCGACATCTTTTTTTCATTTATCCTTGACATGAATATATAAAATGTCTATAGGACTTCTCTTAAATGTAATGATCCTGATGGTTATTTCCATTTGGAACCGTCGATTAATAAATCATGGATCTTTTTTAATTTCGATTGCTGATCGGCGATAAAATTGGGCGTTCGGAGCAGTCCTAAATATGAGACTGAACACATTACTGACACAGAGAAAAACCGCCATTGTAAAAAAGTGGTTTGCCGCAACGATTGAGACATATCCATCCGATACGGCAAAATTTCTTAAAAGTCAGAAAGATCCTTTTGCCAACCCTGTGGGTCGAACCATCTATCAAGGATTGGCGACATTATTTGACGAACTCCTTAAGGAAACGGATAATGAACTCATGCAATCCTTCCTTGATCCAATCATCAGAATCAGAGCGATTCAGAACTTTTCCCCCTCCCAAGCCACCAGTTTTATCTTTTTTTTAAAAAATGTCATCAGAAACAATATCAAAAAAGAAAATTTCCAAGCGCAGCTTTTTAGCGAGTTGTTGTTGTTTGAATCTAAGATTGATGAACTAAGTCTGATTGCATTTAACCTTTATATGAATTGCCGGGAAAAGATATATGAACTCAAGGCCAACGAGATGAAAAACAGGACGTTCAGGGCTTTTGAGCGAGCGGGTCTGGTGCGTGAGACGCCGGCGGATACGCCGGATTTAGATAATATTAATATATGTAAGGAGGCTTCAAACGATAAATTAGGTTAGATTTTTCACAAAATCATGGTCGAGCTTTTTTATCAAAACAGTTCGAAATAATTTTGGATAAATTCTATCTCGTCGTCATGGGGCCATCAAGTGAGGTAATGATATAATGAATATTAGTTACATGTATTCCCTCATCGCGGTCGTCGTTCTATTTCTGCTGGCTTATGTCGGTGTTAACTTTCCGGGGGGCGAGGTATTTTTCGGCGTTATCATACCTTATCTGGCGATAACTATTTTTGTTTTGGGATTTATTAACCGCGTTATAGACTGGGCGCGCTCTCCGGTGCCGTTCCGAATTCCCACAACCTGCGGTCAACAAAAAACACTTCCCTGGATTAAACCGGCCAGTATCGACAACCCCACCACCACCGGCGGCGTTATCGTGCGAATGATACTGGAGGTTGTTTTGTTCCGGTCATTATTCAGAAACACAAAATGCCAGTTAAAAGAGGGGAGCAAAATTTCCTATGAGTGGGAAAAGTGGCTGTGGCTCTTTTCACTGATATTTCACTGGTCATTTTTTACCGTGCTGTTCAGACATCTGCGATTCTTTACCGAACCGGTGCCGGCTTGTGTGGATTTGGTAGCAAAACTGGACGGCTTTCTTCAGATCGGCCTGCCGGAGCTCAGGATCTCCGGTGTGGCCCTGCTGGTAGCCGTAACCCTTCTATTCTTGAGAAGAATATGGATCCCCCAGGTAAAATACATATCTCTGGGTTCAGACTATTTCCCACTTTTTCTTATCTTCGGTATTGCGTTTACCGGTATTCTGATGCGGTATTTTACAAAAGTGGACATTGTGGGCGTCAAAGCGTTCACAATGGGACTAGTAACCTTTAAACCCCATATCACTGAAGGGGTTGGCAGCATTTTTTATATTCATCTCTTTTTTGTCAGCGTGCTTTTGGCCTATTTCCCATTTAGTAAACTCATGCATCTGGGGGGTATCTTTATGAGCCCCACAAGAAATCTGGCCAATAATAGCCGAGCTGTGAGACATGTCAATCCGTGGAATTATCCGGTTAAGACTCATACCTATGCAGCTTATGAAGATGATTTCAGGGAAAAAATGATAGAGGCAGGACTTCCTGTTGAAAAAATGATGGAGCCGGAGACACCGGAAGAACCCGGGGAAGAAGAAAAGGAGTAAATAATGTCAGATGTTCCAAAACCTGATGAATTGTTTTCAAACATATCGTATGGGCCTCCCCGCACGGGATGGATGGACACCCCTGTCGAGATTAAGAAGGGGATTTATTCTTATGCTGGAAACCCAAAAAGTCTTGAGACCGTCGGTCTTCCGTTTGCAAGGCAGTGGAATCCCATCGACGAAGACTGGAATCTTCCTGAAAACTGGAAAGAAATCATTTCCAAAGGTTTTAGGGAACGGCTCGATCGGTTTCGTTCCATAAAAGTCTTTATGGATATTTGTGTCCGTTGCGGAGCCTGTGCCGACAAATGTCACTTTTTCATCGGATCCGGGGATCCCAAAAACATGCCGGTTTTACGGGCGGAACTCCTTCGTTCGGTTTATAGAAACGATTTTACAACTGCCGGCAAGATCATCGGATCCTTGGGAAAGAACTTTAAAAAGATTATCGGTGCCAGGGAGATGACACTAGATGTTTTAAAAGAATGGTGGTACTATCTATTTCAATGCTCGGAATGTCGGCGCTGTTCGGTTTTTTGCCCCTACGGCATCGACACCGCCGAGATCACCATTATGGGCCGTGAGCTGTTGAATCTTTTGGGCCTTAATATAGACTGGATTATTACGCCTGTATCCAATTGTTATAAAACAGGAAACCATCTCGGAATCCAGCCCCATGCATTTAAGGATATGATGGACTTTTTTGCCGATGACATCGAAGAGATCACCGGCGTAAAAGTCGAACCCAGTTTTAACAGGAAGGGCGCGGACATCCTTTTTATCACGCCTTCCGGAGATGTTTTTGCCGATCCCGGTACATTCACCTGCATGGGGTATATGATGTTGTTTCACTATTTACAGGAAAAATACGGCTTCGACATCACATGGAGTACCTATGCTTCCGAAGGCGGTAACTTTGGTTTTTTTACCTCCCATGAAATGATGAAACGTCTGAATTCTAAAATGTATGCCGAAGCCAAACGGCTGGGCGTAAAATGGATTCTGGGTGGGGAGTGCGGTCACATGTGGCGGGTCATTCACCAGTATATGGATACGATGAACGGTCCGGCCGATTTTCTGGAAGAACCGGTTTCCCCCATCACCGGCACGAAATTCGAAAATGCCAAGTCGACCAAAATGGTTCATATTGCAGAGTTTACCGCCGATCTGATCAAACACAATAAACTGGAACTGGACACCAGCCGTAATGACCATTTGAAGGTGACCTTTCACGACTCGTGCAACCCCGCCCGCGGTATGGGTCTGCTGGAAGAGCCTCGGTACGTTATTAAAAACGTATGCAATAATTATTATGAGATGCCGGCCAACACCATTCGAGAGCAAACTTTCTGCTGCGGCAGCGGGTCCGGCCTGAATGCCGGCGAAAACATGGAATTGAGAATGCAGGGCGGACTACCTAGGGCCAATGCAGTTAAATATGTTCATGAAAAACATGGGGTGAATATGCTGTCATGTATTTGCGCCATTGACCGGGCCGCGTTATCTGCATCCATGGAATACTGGGTGCCCGAAGTGGAAGTGACCGGCGTTCACGAGATGGTGGGCAATGCCCTGATTCTGCCCGGTGAACAAAAAAGAACGACAGACCTGCGCAGTGAACCGCTGCCGGGAATGGAGGATGACGATGCCGAATAACAAGAAGATGTATGATAAGGGAAAAGTGATTGTCGGTTTATGCATCTTTGTGGTGTTGATAACGTTTCCTTTCTGGTACAATCTTGGAAAGGCCGCTCCGGCCCCTGAACCCAAAATTAGCGATAAGGCAAAAGCCGCCAAAGAATGTGTCATGCCGACGGCTTACATGAAGGCGGAACATATGCAGATTCTTAATGAATGGCGGGATACGGTTGTTCGGGATGCCAAGCGAATCTATGTCAACAGCAGCGGAAAGAGATTCAATATGAGTCTTTCCAATACCTGTTTGGACTGTCACGGGGAAAAGGCTGAATTTTGTGACAAGTGCCACAATTATGTTGCGGTAACCCCTTACTGCTGGGATTGCCACATTGATCCGAAGGAGGCAAAGTGATGAAAAGCAGTAGAAGACGCTTTTTAAAAATAGCCGGAATTTCAGCACTGGGTTTAGGGGCAAAGCCTGTCCTCGATGTCGTGGCTTCCTCGGGAGAGACGGCAAAACCGGAAACCATGAAAGGTGAAAATGCCCTTTCAGCCAGACGATGGGGAATGGTCATCGACACCCGGAAATTGCAATCCGAAGCAGATCTTGAACCGATGATTGAGGTCTGCGACAAAATTCATAATATTCCCAAGTTCGAAAATAAAAATCATGAAATCAAGTGGATCTGGGCTGAAGAATTTAAGCATGAATTTCCCATGCAGGAAGCGGACTTTTTAGATGACAGACTCCAGCACATGTCTTTTTTAACCCTCTGCAACCATTGTGAAAAACCGCCGTGTGTTCGTGTGTGCCCCACAAAAGCGACCTTTAAGCGCGAAGACGGTATTGTGTTGATGGATTTTCACCGATGTATCGGCTGCAGATTCTGCATGGCGGCATGCCCTTACGGATCGAGAAGTTTCAATTTTCGAGATCCACGTCCCTTTATCAAGGAGACCTATCTCGATTTCCCCACACGAACAAAAGGGGTTGTCGAGAAATGTAACTTTTGTGCGGAAAGGCTGGCGGTGGGGAAAATTCCTGCTTGTGTGGAAGTGTCCAACGGTGCTCTTACGTTCGGAGACCTGGATGATCCTGAATCAGAAGTTAGAAAGGTTTTGAAAAACAACTACACAATTCGTCGTAAACCGGCCCTGGGTACGGGCCCATCAGTTTTCTATATTGTATGAGGTGGTTATGCTTGAAAAGGCGCTGATAGGAACAAAAAAATACTATGGATGGATGGCAGCACTTTTGGCTGTTATCGGTGTTGGTTTTGGTTGCTACCTGTGGCAGTTTCAATTCGGTCTGGGAATTACCGGCATGAGCCGGGATGTATCGTGGGGATTTTATGTTGCACAGTTCACATTCCTGGTCGGTGTCGCTGCAGGGGGTGTAATGGTTGTCCTCCCGTATTATCTGCATAATTATAAAGCGTTTGGCAGGATTACCGTTCTGGGAGAATTTTTGGCGGTTGCGGCCGTTACGATGTGTATCCTGTTTATTTTTGTGGATCTCGGCCAACCGAAAAGGATCATGAATGTTCTTTTGCATCCCACACCCAATTCGGTCCTCTTTTGGGATATGATCGTGTTAAACGGGTATCTTTTTATGAATATTATTATTGCCTGGAAAGTCCTTGAAGCGGAACGCAACGATGTTGCTCCGGCACACTGGTTAAGGGTTTTATCATATATTTCAATTCCATGGGCTGTCAGTATCCATACGGTAACAGCCTATCTTTATTGTGGCCTTCCCGGACGAGGTTTCTGGTTAACCGCTATATTGGCGCCGCGTTTTCTTGCTTCGGCGTTTGCAGCGGGCCCCGCATTGTTAATTCTGTTATGCATAATTGTTCGAAAGTTTACCAAGTTTGATCCGGGTAGGGAACAGATACAATCACTTGCCAAAGTTGTGGCATATGCAATTTCAGTCAATGTATTCTTCTTTCTCTGTGAGATATTTGTTGTATTTTACAGCAACATACCCGAACATATGGACCATATAAAATATCTGTTTGTGGGACTTCAGGGACATGGTGTCCTGGTGCCCTGGATGTGGGCATCCATGATACTGATGGTGGTGTCGATTATTCTGCTGGTGAATCCGGTCACCCGCAAAAATGAGACCGTTCTGATTGTTGCCTGTATCGCCGTTTTTGTCGGAACATGGATCGACAAGGGGCTTGGAATGATTTCAGGCGGGTTTGTACCGAATCCTTTACATCAAGTGAACGAATATGTCCCGACATTGCCCGAAATTCTTATTGCCGTCTCGATATGGGCCATAGGCTTTTTCGTATTAACCGTCCTGTTTAAGATTGCGGTGACGATAAAAGAAGAGGTTGCAGGATTGGCATAATATATTACGGACACAGTTTCTGCTTAAGGGGGCATTTGTAAAAATGCTCCCTTTTTTTTATATGTAATTTGCGTATGAGGTGAATATCGTTGAAGCATTATCCCGTCACTCAGGCTGTACGTTCATTACGGACCGGAAAAATCGATTTTATCCCGCATCTTTATCCATATGAGGAACAGGGTGGAACGCATCAAGCGGCCTCAATTCTAAATGTGCCGGAACATGAGGTGATAAAAACACTGGTGATGGAAGCTGATTCACGTTGGCAATTGCTGGTTTTGATGCATGGTGACCGGGAAGTGTCAACCAAACAACTGGCCCGCGAACTGGGTGTAAAACGCGTCAGTCCCTGCGACCGGATATCTGCAGAAAAATATACCGGATATAAAGTGGGGGGAATCAGTCCCTTTGGCATTCGAAAAGCCCTTCCGGTGTATGTGGAATCTTCAATTATGATGCTTGTAAGAATATTCATCAACGGCGGCAGGCAAGGGTTTATGGTTGAAATCGATCCCCGTGATCTTGAAAAAATATTTCCGGTGAAAAAAGTGAACGTATCTGTTCGGGCATCAGCTGTTTGAGGGAACGGGATGTTTTTTAAAAGAGCTGCTTCATGGTTTAAACCTTATGAACTTGTGACAGTGGACCGCCCGAGACTCCTTATTTTTACATGGTTTTTCGATTAAATGTGTCCCCGGACCCCCAATTCGATAAATAAAAAAACTTGACTTCCCATGAAATCTCAATTATGAGATTTTAAATCAACATGCGGCAGAAGCTGCTCAGGGTTGTACTGTTAAGGTAATCACCGAAACATAGAAATCTTCGCCGGAAAGTAGCGGAGATGACAATAAAGTTGAAGTTGAAAGGCCACGAAGGTCAATGCTTCCGGAAATGGAAGCGACCAAGTGGCCTTTTTTGTTTTAAATGGAAAACGCGCCATAAGGTTAAGTCGCTTCAGCCGACGTCCGTAATTGAATGTTAAAGAAAGGAGGTTGCGTTAGATGAAAAAAATGATCTTGTTGTTTCTATGTTTGATGATGGTTTTTTCACAAGTCGGCCTTATTATGGCGCAGGACTCGATGCCGTCCGACCCGGCAGAAAAAATTACCAAAATCGGCGGTATCAGAAGCCTTGAAGATCGAATCAAGCAACTTGAAGACGCTATAAAGAGAAAGCCGGAAAGTGACAAGTGGTATGATCGTATTCAAATCAGCGGGCTCATCGAGGTCGAGGCCAGCCATGGGAAAATCGATTTCAAAGACCCGGCCGCAGGGGATGAAAAAACCAGCGATGTGGATCTGGCCACCGTTGAGCTGGTGATGGATGCTAAAATTGCAGCACACGTTGAAGGACATGTCATGTTCAAATATGAAGATGACGATCTTTTTGTGGATGAGGGATTTATTACGTTATCAGGTACGGAATCCTTCCCCGCTTATTTGATCGCCGGGCGGCAGTATATCCCTTTTGGCAACTACGACAGTCAGTTCGTTACCGATCCGACGACCCTGATTTTAGGGGAGACCAATGAGGGGGCGTTGGTGGTTGGATATCGGTATGGGGGTGAAATGATCGATGTTTCGGTGGGTGCCTTTAACGGCAGGGCTAAAAAAATTGGCAAGGATGACGCCATCGACAGTTTTGTTGGGAGCATCGTTGTGAATCCCTTTGAAAACCTGATGCTGGGTGCTTCGTATACATCTAACCTGGCTGGTTCGGATTCGTTCAGCGAAGCCGTGGTGGATAAGGACAATCTTGATTCGCTGGTCGGCGGTTGGAGTGCCTTTCTCACTTTCGAATTTTTAGAACGCTTTAAGGTGATTGGTGAATATGTCGGTGCACTCGACAGTTTCAAAACCGGAGAAATATATGATGCCGCCGATACCAAAGAGCGAAAGCCTTCGGCCTGGAATGTGGAATTTGGCGTGGCCGTTATTGATAATCTTGAACTGGCGGCTCGCTATGAGGGATCGGATGATGGTGGCGCAGACTTTTTACCGGAATCCCGCTATGGTGTTGTTTTAAACTGGGGCATTTTTGAAAACACCAATCTGGCCCTTGAATATTTGCACGGAGAATACGAAGATGATGCCCAAAAGACAGATTCTTTTGTCGCTCAGCTTGCAATCGAGTTTTAGCTGTCTTGGTGAATATTTTTTAAAGAAGGCATTATCGAAATTGTTTTCTGATCTAGTTGACTCAATGATATGTTCTTAATCTATAAAAAATTGAAATATAATTTATATCAAGGAAAGGAGGCATATATTATGCGAAAAGCAAATTCAATTCTATCCGTCCTCGTGGCTGCGGTAATGTTGTTGGCTGCCAGTCCGGTATTGGCTCATTTCGGCACTATCATACCATCTGATGACATCGTGACGCAGGATGATTCCAAGACGTTGAACCTTCAGGTAAAGTTCATCCATCCCATGGAAATGCACTACATGGAGATGGCTAAACCCAAACAATTCGGTGTGGTTCACGATGGGAAAACATCCGATTTACTTGCTTCTCTTAAAGCTGCCAAAGGGAAAAGTCCTGATCAGACCAAAAGCTTTACATTTTGGACCGCCGATTACCGGATCCGAAGGCCGGGAGACTATATCTTCTATGTCGAACCCACCCCGTATTGGGAACCGGCTGAAGACGTCTTCATTGTTCATTACACCAAAGTCGATGTAAACGCATTCGGATTGGAGGAAGGCTGGGATAAACCGGTGGGTCTGGAAACCGAAATTATCCCCTTAACCCGTCCATACGGACTTTGGACCGGGAATCTCTTTACCGGGCAGGTGCTGATCAAAGGAAAGCCGGTCCCCTTTGCCGAAGTGGAGATCGAGTATCTGAACGAATCTCCTGGAAATATCAGCATTATTATTCCACCGGCAGACCCTTTTGTAACTCAGGTGGTTAAGGCCGATTCCAACGGCATTTTCAGTTACGCTATGCCCAAGGCCGGCTGGTGGGGATTTGCGGCCTTAAACGAAGCCGACTGGAAGCTGAAACACGATGGACAGGATAAAGGAGTAGAAATCGGCGCCGTATACTGGGTTCATACACAAAATATGAAATAGCGGCACCTGATGGTTCATTAATTCTTTGGAATTCAATAACAATATTGGAGGTTCACTTTTTTTACGGATAATGATATTAAAAGGATCGTGTTATGAAAACACTTTTAAATCTTTGTATTTTATCTATTGTGACATTACTCTTTTGTGGCACTGCACTGGCGCATAAGGTTAACCTGTTTGCTTATGCTGAAGAAGGAAAGGTTTATACTGAGAGCTATTTCCCAGATGGCAGCCCGGTAGAAGGCGGGAAGGTGGAGGTTTATGACAGTCAAAACAACCTGCTTTTGGAAGGAGTAACCGACAAAAAAGGACTGTTTAACTTTGTCATTCCCAAGGTTGATGATTTGACCATTGTCATTAATGCGACAATGGGACACAAGAACAGTTTTAAGTTGAAAAAAGCCGAAGTGGAGGCTGCGAAATGATGATTATTCAAAGAGGGCTCATGATTAGTGTCCTTTGGCTATTTCTGGCGGGTCTGCCAAGCATACTTCCTGCTCAGACCCCCCCGGATGATTGTTCTCAGGAGGTCGTTACCCTTTTAAAAGAACAGAACAGCAAATTGTCCAATGATCTCAGACGCATTCATCGGGAAATCGCAGCCCTCCGTGCAGATCTCGACAAGCCGGATATCAAAGACGTTTTCTCGGGCATCGGTTATATTTTCGGCCTATTCGGGGTTGCCGCTTTTGTTGCAGCGCGGCGTAAGGGGTAGATCATGCATATTTCCGACGGGGTTCTTCCCCTTTCAGTGACAGTTAGCGGTTATGTCGTCAGTGCTGCGCTGGTGACCTGGAGCGCCCGCCGCACACGCAGCGAGGAACTGCCCAAATTGGCGGTAATGACGGCGGCCTTTTTTGTTGCTTCACTGATTCACGTACCTTTTGGACCGACCAGCGTCCATTTGATTATACCAGGCCTGACCGGGGCACTGCTGGGACCATCGGCTTTTCTTTCTATCGGTCTTGGTTTGCTTTTGCAAAGCCTGTTGTTTCAATTTGGGGGCCTGACGGCACTGGGTGCCAATGCCTTAATGATGGGGCTCCCTGCTCTGGCGTGCGGATGGTTCTTCCAAAAATTCAAAGGCCAAACTCAGTTACAACAGGTGGTCATCGGTGGGTTGGCGGGCGCTTTAGGGACAATACTGGCAGCAATTATTCTGGCGGTACTTTTGGTGACCGGTGGTGAGGATTTTTTCGGTGTTGCCAAAATTGCACTGCTGGCTCATGTTCCGGTTATCATCATTGAGAGTGCGGTAAGTGCATTTGCCATAGGCTTTCTTGCTCGAGTCAAACCGGCCTTGCTGCAACCATCGTATCTGCGACCGAACAAGGCGGCTTATGGCTAATGTGATTGATATCCGGATGCCGTTTTGGCAACTGCTCCTATTGGTATTGATAATATTGGCGGTAATAGCGATCATGGCCCTTTGGTTGCGACGCGTCGTACACAAGCAAAGTTCGTCCGGGGATGAACGTGACTGGTCGGTACCGCCTCTTCCCG